>JACCDN010182785.1_pt1 | contig 51688 bp, 54 predicted proteins | sample 7441691 | NCBI WGS metagenome assembly JACCDN01 (sample SAMN15323439, study PRJNA562643) | freshwater metagenome | isolation source: river surface water | place: USA:Blue River Watershed | collected 2017-08-16 | reverse complement strand
GTTTAGTAAATTCATCTCTCGGTACGATAAATGTTGGGCAAATTGTCTCCGATACATCCTTTATACCCATCGTGTCCTTTGTAATCTGGAGGGAGTTGTCGTCTGAATACGTAAAGGTTGCCTTACATACACCACCATCTTCAAAAATATCTCGAACATATGCTGAAACTTCAATGTTTTCGGAATACTGCTCAGCTCGAGTTATTACAAGCGAAGCATCTCCTTCGGCAGAGGTTTCTTCTTGCGATGGTAAGTCGTCCTTTTCGGTTTCGGTATCGACTGGGGACTCGTTTGATTCCTTGTCTTTTGAGACGTTTGTTTCATTTACGGATTTCGAAACGGTCTCAGGGTTTGTTTCACTCTTTTGTTGAGTGGGTACATTTGAATCTCCCCGCAGGACGAGAAACACACCAGCCAAACCGATAATGATTATGAAGGCGAAAAAAAGGAGTGTTTTATTTTTATTTCGTGTATTTTTATTGTAATTCGACACAAGTAGATTATAGCATAAAAAGTATTAAAAAATCAATTTTACTTCAGAGTAGAATTGATGAGGTTGTATGCTGTCTTAGGTGCTACAATGATGAACAAGCGAGGGATTTATGAAAAAACATCTTCCACACCTTTTATATAAAGGACTTTTTGCTATCATCGTTGAAGCTTCAATCGTGTCAGCGGTAGTGGGAATTTTGCTTGTTTGTAAGCAATTCACAGCAACGAACGTTATTTTGCTTTCGATAGTCCCCGTTTTATGGAGCTTTAAGCTAGTTGCAGGGCTAAAGTTACCTGATGTGAGCGGCCACTGGTCGATAGATATTATTGCGCTCCTCTTTATGGTTAGTTGGGTCGGATATAATTTAGCATTTGTTTCACAGAGCGTCTTTCTCGTTCGAGATCCTGGCGTCTATACGGTAACGGCAAAGTGGCTTACTTCTCACAAGAATACTGATATTCCATATGACCGAATTGAAGGTGATAATGACGTTTTTTACCAAAGTCTTGGTATTTGGAGAGATATTAAGCACGGTGACGAAGATGTGCTTCAACCCCAAGGATCACATCTTTTGCCAGGGATGCTCGCATTTGGGGCGAAGCTAACAAATGAAAAGTTTATTTTTAAAGGTAACGTAATCTTTGGCGGAATTGCATTGTGTGCAGTATATCTTTTTGCAATTCAATTCATGAGGCGTTGGTGGGCTTTTATAGCTGTAGTTATACTGGGAGTTTCGCTTCCGTTCCTATATTTTGCCCGCGACGCGTACACCGAAATAATTGCAATCTTATTTGCCTTCTCAGTACTTGCAACTATAGCAATTAACGATAGAATGAAGCACACTAAACGTACTCAAAAAACGAAACGATCGCTCTGGCTAGTTATTGGAATAATGGCAGGCGCAGGATGTCTTGCGCGGCCTGATGGATATCTAGTCGCTGCATCTATTTTATGTTACTTGCTCTATGGTAGGTTGTTTCGAGCTTATGACTTAAAGTCATCAGTATTTCCATTTATATTTGGGCTTGCACCCTTAGCGTTGTTTGCATACCTTGATTTGACCATAATGACTACATCGTACTATGAAGGACATGGCACATTGGTGAAAGCTGAAATTATACTCTTGCTATTACTTTCTGGCGTAACAGTAGTAGCGAATAAGATGCTGTGGCTGTTGTCAAAGATTTCTGTTCAGAGACACCTGAAAAAACTATTAAACAATCGCAATCGGAACGGCCTGTTTATTGCGGTGCTTTTCTCACTCTTTCTTGTTCTTATGTACAGTAGGCCAATTTGGTATACGGCACATTCAGGTGGAAATGGCTATGGCGGGCTCGTTACAGCCAGTATTCAGCAACAGCGTGGCGATGTTGTAGACGGCAGAAGGAACTATGCTGAATTATCATTCCAGTGGGTGAGCTGGTATATCGGAGAGATAGTTTTTGTCATGGGGTTGATTGGATTGGTGTATGCCTCATATACTGTGGTGGCGCGTAAAGATGACCGATTCATCCCTCCGCTCATTGTATTGCTTTCGGGTTTTCTACTCTATGCTATAAAACCGAGTATTACGCCAGATCAAATTTGGGCCGTTCGCAGATTTTTGCCTGTAGCCATTCCTGGAATGATTGTGTTCTCGTTGTTTACAGTCGAAAAAATAACCCAGCAATGGAGCGCACCTTATTCGAAATATTTTCGTGCAAGCATGATGATACTAGTCTCTATACTACTTTTGACGCCAGCGCTTACCGTTACAAAACCGTTCGCAAAATTACAAGAGAAGAATAAGCACCTGAACGCACTTATTGATTATTGTCAGCAATTGCCCGAAAATGCTTACGTAATTTGGATAGGGAGCAGTCTTGTACAACACACTGTGCAAACGACACGTACATATTGTGGACGACAGTCAGCTGGTTTAAGCAACTTTATTCTTAAAAAAGAGACACCCCAAAGATTTAACACAGAGGCTCTTAAAACGGTCAGCAAACAATTACGTGCCCAGGGGTATGAACCTATAGCCGCCGTTAATGGTACGCTCAAAGCTAGTTATGATAGTGCTCTTTTTAGTGCTTTTAGCCCTGCGATTGTGTACCGAACAGAATCTATTGAGCAAACTCTCTCGTCTTATCCAACAAAAGTAGTGGAATCATATGAATCTATAGAACTCGCCCGCATTGATGAGAATGGTAAAATCTTACAAATGACTAATCGTTAAATTGAAAGTTGGATATGGAAGGGTATAGTCTCGGAAAAGCACCACGTAACAAAGCATCACGTGAAAAGAAAATTCGAAAAATAAAAAAAATCCTATCGCAAGAAAGATTAAAGAAAACGAAAAGTCTGCTCGACATTGGTACTGGTGGAGGATTTATAGCTTCGTCATTTTCGCAAGACGGTATCAAGGTATCTAGTGTAGATGTTGTAGATTATCGTGTAGAAAAAAGTGGTTATATGTTTAAAGTAGTTACATCTGAGCTACTGCCTTTTTCCGACAATTCTTTTGATGTTGTTATATCGAACCAAGTTATCGAACATGTCGCGGACGCATCACTGCACTTGCAAGAAATGAAACGCGTATTAAAACAAGATGGCATAATTTATTTGGCGTCTCCAAATAAATTTTGGCTAACCGATCCACATTACAAACTTCCATTTATTTCATGGCTGCCGCGCCCATTAAGCGCTCTATATCTCAGAGTCTTTCGCGGTAAAAAATGGGATATTTATTCGCTCTCATTGCGTACGCTGAAAAAGTTGGTTCGCCAGAACGGGCTTACTATGAAGGACTATGGATGGGAAATCCTTACGCATGCCAGCAAGTATGAACTAAAAGTAAATCCAGCAATTGGGTATATGTTGAGCGTAACGCCACGATTCATAGGGAAGGGACTTCTCCATATAATCCCTACGCATGTAAAAGTATTACGAAAAGACGCATGAAAGAGGCTTTAATTGTCATTGCTTCAACATTTCCTCGCTGGAAGCAAGATAGCGTGCCTACTTTCGTAAAGGATTTTGCCGATGCATTATCAGATGACTTCGAAATAACGGTAGTCGCTCCACACTATGGTGGTGCACTAAAGCGAGAGAAGATGGATGCGCTAAACGTTCGTAGATTCCGATATGCCTATCCAGTCAGAGCTGAAAATATTGTATACGAAGGGCATGCAGCACAAAAAGCGAATGCAAGACCGTTATATCTCATCAAGCTGCTGAGTTATGTAGTAGCTTGTTTTTGGACTACCTTGATTGCGACAAAAGGGAAAAGAACAATCATTAACGCTCACTGGATAATCCCACAGGGTTTTGTGGCAATTTTGGTTGGTTATTTAACCGGCTCTCGCACGGTTATGACGGTGCATGGTGGGGATGTTTTTACGTTAAATGGAAAGTATATGTTAATGGTTAAACGATGGATATTGCGTCACGCAGATGAGGTTATTGTGAATAGTACTGCGACTCGAAATGCATGTAAAAAAATATTTCCCGACAGAGTATACACTGTAATTCCTATGGGCATACATACTTATCAGAAAAAGCTGCGAAAAAGTAAGAGTAGCAGGACGCACCTCCTTTTTGTAGGGAGACTGAGTGTTGAAAAAGGTGCTATTTATGTGTGCGAAGCGATGGAAATACTCAAGAAAATTCGAGATGCTAACTTTCATCTTTCAATTGTTGGAGACGGCCCTGAACTGAGGACTATACAGGAATTCATAATAGAACATCATCTTGAGAAAATTGTATCGCTCGAGGGTTGGTTGCAAAAAAATGAGCTAAGACACCGCTACCGGGACGCAGACGTTTTCATAGGACCTTCACTTGAAACGCCAAATGGGTGGAAAGAGGCTCTTGGCCTAACGTTTGCTGAAGCTTCCTATGCAGGATTGCCGGTTATCGCAACTAAAACGGGTGGTATACCAGACGTTGTTAAAGATGGTATAACTGGCTTGCTCGTTCAGCAAAAATCAGCACAAGATATTGCCAGGGCTGTTCGTTACTTGTTTGACCATCCAGAAATTGCAAAAGCAATGGGTATTGCAGGCCATAAACATGTTGCTGATAATTTTACATGGGAATCAGTGGCAAGTCGTTATAAATCTGTATTTAGAAAATATCTATAAGTTCTTCAAGATGTGTTTAACCGCTGCAAATGGCAAGGTCGAGATGCCTAAACGTTTTTTTACGAGCGCATATAACACGACATTCTTGGCAGTTAATGATAGTGCTACTGCGAGGGCTGCTCCATTAATGCCAAAGAGTGGCACGAATATTATGCTCAAAATAATATTCAGGATTAGGATTGTTGAGACTGTGCCGTATGCTAATTCTTTTTGGTTGCCCGTCATTGCAAGCATCTGTACGGTCGAACCAGTAGCGAGATTGAACGTGTGGGCAAGAACGAGTATGCGGAGCGAATCAATCCCGGTTTCTTTAAAGCTTGTACCGAATAATCCAAGTACCTGACTCGGTGCAAAATATAAAATTAATATAAAAGGGAGGCCTGCTAACACGGATAGGGCAGATGATTTACTTGCAACTAGTTCTAGTTTTTTTAGCTCTTTTTTTGTATAAAGTTCTGAAAATTTTGTCGTTGCAATGGCGTTAACTGCATTAAGAATGAGGCTAATAAGCGCCGATAAGCGTAGCGTAGCACTGAATACACCTACAGCACTCGCAGGCAGTTGAGTACCAAGAATCAAAACATTTATTTGCCCTGTCATCTGGTTTGAAAAGTCTACAAATAACAGGGGAGTGGCCACAATGATGAGAAGCTTCTTGTCGAAAGCTCGGTGTTTCTCTGTAGGAGGCATGATTCGTTTGAGTACGAATGAACACATAACTGCTGACATGAATGTGCCAGCAACCATACCAATTACGGCGCTCCCAAGCCCAATTCGATTTCCAGCGATAAAAATAAATAACAGTGTAATAATATTTTGACTTGCCCGCTCAAGAAAAACAGATTCTTTCACTGCCTTGAGACCACTTAAGAAGCCTGTCCGTACGTATAGGAGAGCCATTGGTGTTAATGACAGTGAAAATAATTGTATATAAGAAGTGAGTTCAGGCTGGTGAAAGATGTGGTTAGCAAGGTAGGGTGCCCCAATATATATAGCGAACGTTAATAATATGCTTAGTCTGAACGTGATTGACTCTGCACTATGTAGGAGACCTTTGAGGCCTTCCCAGTCTTTGTCAATTTTGAATCTTGGTATAAATCGAATGACGGCTCTATTAAAACCGAGTCTACCAACTAACGACAACATGAATATGATAGTAAAAGCGATTGAGAATATTCCAACTCCTTGAGCACCAAATGAACGCGCTAGCACCAAGTCCAGTGCTATCTGAACGAAGCCTGCAACACCCAGTACGATGAATGCCCACATTGAGTGCCTTACGACTTCAAAAAAATCTTTGTCGCTCGTTTTAGTCAGTCGTCTTAAATTAATGCTCACAATATTTCCATACTTCTGACGTAATAATATCAGCGGGTTTATTTGCACGTATTACGCGTATCAACTCGTATCGTTTAGCAAGCTTATTGTAAAGAGCAAATTTTGATTTTAAGTAATCGATGCCTTGGTCTGGTTGGCGACTACGTTGCATGATTTCTTGAGGCGAAATACTCATCAGGAACGCATGATTTGGTCTGGGGATAAGCATTTTTTTAAGCTTAGTAGATTGTTTTAAGTAGCTTATGTTTACTAGGGTGTCGTAAAAATATCTATCTGACAAAACGATATCGTATCCTTGTATCGACAGTTTCTTTTTAAGAACGAGGAAACGAACGATATCAATGGGTAGTAGAATTTCTCTGAGCATAATTGATAGTGCAGACGCCGAAGTGACTCCTCGTTCGCTCGCCAAATTACTTGTAGATTTTTTCTTTAGTTTTTGAGCCAATGAAAAATGAATGGCATGAAAGTAGTAGGTTTTTTTACCGTTTTTTTCATACTTTTCACGTAACGCACTAAGCTGTGTAGATTTGCCACTTCCATCTAGACCAGAGATTGTGATGAGTTTCACGAATTTGACCTCGTCAATTCATCATAAAGCTTTTCATACTGTGCTGCAATTTTTGATATATCATAGTTAGCTTCTGTGTATTTTCGAGCTTTTTTACCGAGTTCATTTCGTTGCTTTGGATTTTTGTATAGGATTATAAGCGCTGTTTCGAGTTCTATAAGATTACCAGTTTTCACTAAAATTGCATTTTGGTCGGATGAAAATTCTACCAGCACGGGGAGGTCAGATATGATAACTGGTTTTTCGCACGCCATTGCTTCTATAACAGCTAGAGGAACATCGAATTTTCCGTGCATGTTTAGGACGGGAAATATGATTACATCTGAAGCATTATATAAAGATGGCATATCGTCAAAAGTGTCAGTAAAAAGAACATGATCGGAGAGTCCCTCATGTTCAAGCTTCTCCTTAATCTCTTGTTTTTTGACGCGATCAGCTTCGTTCTTTATACGACAAGCAAAAATAAATAGTAAGTTTGGGATTTGTTTTTTTAGCCGAGGAATGAGCTCGGTCAATAAGTCTGTCGCACCAAGTCTCGTGTACTCTCCAGGGAATGTGATAATAAAGCGTCCAGCAGGAAGGTTAATCAAACTAAGCGAATGCGCACTAGGTAGACCGGGCTTATAACGGACAAGATCAATGCCAGGATAGATACAAGTAACATTTCTATACCCAATGCTATCGAGCTTCCTTTTTGCAAATTGCGAATATGTAATGATCATGTCTGTCCATAGTAATTTTCTCAGTGTTGATTGTCCGTAAGAAGGATTGAGTGTAGCGATTGTGTGAACCGTCTTCGCGCGAGATCTACGGAAAATGGATTTTAATAAGGTGGTATTCGTGCGGGTAGGAGTGAAAAAGAAATGAATTATATCGTACTCATTTCTTATTTTTCGTAATTTTAATAAACGTACTTTTTGGCGAGCGCTAAGGGTATCTGTACTGTATAGTTTATGTTGCGTAACGCTCGAGTGTAGCTCACTAAGTTGCTGGTTGACGAGAACAGTTGGTGTGTACGATTTTAGTTTTTTCGTGAGTGAAAAAACAAAATTCTTGGATGCTTCGTCCCATGGCTTGGCAATTGGTCTTGATATAAACAGTGCTTTTTTCTTGTTCATTTTAGATTTTCTTGTAAATGCCCTATGAGTTCATGCCGTATTTGCATAGCCACATCTTCAAAAGACTTATTGGCATCAATAACAATTACCTCAGGACGACTAAGCATTAATTTGTCGTATGCACTGCAAGCTTCCTCAACCTTATCAAGGGGGTAGTCTTGCTTTCGAGCGTACGCAATTTTCGGGCTTACTCTCATGTAGAAAGTAATGTTCGGAGTTGACGGCATCCAGGTAATAATTGGATTTAGAATTGAACGCAAAAAAGGTGATGAGATATATTTTTTAGTTGGATCGGTGATCATTGAATCGTAAAAATATCGATCGCAAAGCACAAGTGACCCACGGTATTTAGCCCATAGGGCCGGGATGATTCTCAGCTTGATATCAATCATACCAATACCCATAAGGAGTTTCTTAAATGAGGTGAGCTTTTTATCTTTTGCTCGCCCCTTCTCAATACCAGGTATCCAAAAATTTTTATTGCCAAAATAAGCTTCTTTCACGCCGAACGACGTTTTTAAAAAATCTGAAGTGCTTAAAGTAGATACAGCGGATGATTTTCCTGAACCGTCAATGCCAACAAACGCAACCAGCAGTCCCTTCCGCCGAATGCGATAATATCCCCTAAATCTAATAAATCGATTGAAGTAAGTATTATAAATGCGTAACGTTTCACGCGCACTGAATTTGAAATGTAAGCCCGCGATGTATCGCTTGTTTAAGAGCACGTGTTTTATTAATGTAAGATCTGGTGTTTTTTTGAGCTTCTTTCGATTCTTCTCAAATGTATCAACCCATTTTTCTGAAGGAATAGAGAGTGTGTATTTTTTGCGTTTCGGTTTCGGCATGTCTTGATAGGTAAAGTAAAGCGGGATATAAGAACGCTTCTTAACGGCAATTGGTGCGGTATGGACATGGACAAGTACTTTTTTGCCTGAAAGTGTGTCCCAGCCAATCAATATGAAGGCGACACCCTTCGTAGGCGACCAACGGACCACAAACAATCCATTTTCTCTTGCAATTGAGAGGAGCGTTTCTTTATCGCGGTCCGATATCCAAATATCAACATCACCACGATCACCCGCAAGGTCTGCTTGTAGGTGCTCTAGGCTTTTGAATGCACTATATTCAAGACCGCGACGTTCGATGTCTGAAAAAAGGTGATGGAGGAGCTGTAGCATGAAAAAGCGATGCCTTAAATTACATTTTCTATTATCATAGGTGTATGAGCATACTATCAAAAACGAGCCGTAATAAGAAGGTGGTTCTTTCAATAATCACTTTAGCGGTTGTATCTTTGGGTGGCATCTTTGCGTATCGACAAATAAATAACTCCACACAAAAACAAAATGCGACTAGTGAAAAATCTTTTACATTCGCGGCAGTGGGTGATTTTGGCGCTGGTACTGATTTTACCCAGACACTCCAATCTATCAAGGCAAGTTCTAGTGACTTTACCTTAGCGCTTGGTGATTTTAGTTATGGAAAAATACAACCTGAATCAGCGTGGTGCGAGCTGGTCACTAAAGAGCTGGGAGCCGATTATCCGTTTCAGCTCGTCGTAGGCAACCACGACGAAGGGAGTAAGCCTGGCCAGGGGCACATTAAAGACTATACGGCGTGTTTACCAAATAAAATTACACCAATAACGGGCGATTACGCCACGCAGTACTGGTTTGATTACAATCGTCTTGCTCGATTTATTGTTGTGTCTCCTGATATTCAAATAGACGGCGTAAACTACGATTACACAAAAAATTCAGAACGATATGCATGGCTTGAACAAGCGATAGATGGAGCACGAGCAGACGGTATGCCTTGGACCATAGTTGCAATGCACGAAACATGTATAAGCATCGGTGAAAAAGGATGCGAAATAGGTGAAGACATTATAAACCTGCTCGTTGACAAGAAAGTTGACTTGATACTACAAGGCCACGAGCAAGGCTATATGCGCTCGAAGCAACTTCATCATGAGGGTGCATGTACGAGCATCGCTTACGACGCACCGCTAAGTGATTGCACTTCAAGCATTCAAGACGGCGTTTTTGCGCGTCACAACGGGCCCATTGTCGTTATTAATGGTACGGGTGGCATAGAGCTTAGAGATATTAATGAATCCAGTAAGAATATCGACTATTTTGAATCGTGGTCAGGTAAAAATGTTAGACCTGCGCACGGTCCAAGCATTGTTCGTGTAAGCGAATCGGTTCTTGAGGTGACGCATCGAGTTAATGATGGCTCGATTGCTGACCGCTTTCGTATTGAGTAGTAATTATGCTTTTTCATAGCGACGACGCTTTGCATATTCAAGCGTCGTTTCAGCAATGATTCGATTGGTCTTTATTAAATCTGCAATTACACCGAGTACACTGAAAAGTAAACCAGCAGTGAATAAAGCGAATCCAAGGAGTAGAGATTGCAGGTGCTGCCCCGGGTCAGTGACACCAATAATCAGCCACAGGTATCGGACAAAGGGTATGAGGCTCGAAAGAAGCAAGAGGAAACCTGGAATAACAAAAACTTTAAGCGGTTCATGCATAAAATAACTCTTACCAATAACAATCGACGATTTATACATATGTTGCCACATATTCTTAAAAAGTCGTGATTTGCGGGTTGGTGGATTCGTACGGACTGGAACAGATGCAATTGCCATTCGTTTGCGCCCTGCGTGGATGATGCTTTCGGTGCAGTAGCTAAATGGATTCACGATGTGCATACGTATCGCTGCTTCTTTCGAATAAGCACGAAAGCCACTTACCGTATCGGGTACGTTCGTTTTTGCAGCTTTATTTACGACCCAAGAGCCAAACTGTTGCATCTTTTTTTTGAAAAATCCAAAGTGCGCAATCGTTGCAGTTTGTCGGTCACCAATAACGATATCTGCCCGACCCTCAACGATGGGCTTCAGTAACTTAGGAATGTCGGCTTGGGGGTATTGATTGTCGCCATCTGTATTTACAATAATGTCGGCACCATGGGAAAGGGCGTAGTCGAGACCATCAGTGAAAGATTTTGAAAGACCTTGATTTCTACGATGACGAACAAAATGTTTTACGCCAAGTTTTTTTGCTACCTCAACCGTTTTATCTGTAGAACCATCATCAATGACAAGTATTTCAACTGCAGTAAAGCCGGGAATTTTCTTCGGAATCGACTTCAAGACGAGAGGAAGCGTTTTTTCTTCGTTTAAACACGGAATTTGTATAAATACTTTCATGGATACCTCAAAAACATAGTAACAGAAGCAAGGTGATTATTATCTGATAGGTTCAAAAAGAAATCAACCCCTTCATATGCTAGACTGGAAATGCATAATCCAATAAACCAATATAGGAGTTATTGTGAAGATAGTTATTTTGAGTGGGTTTTTTAATCCGTTGCATGGTGGACATTTAGACATGATTGAAGCTGGTGCTGCCATGGGGGATAAGCTTGTCGTGATTGTTAATAACGACGCGCAACAGTTACTGAAAAAGGGCAAGATTATTCTCGACGAAAAAAATCGATTACGACTTATTAGTGCCCTTAAGTATGTAGATGACGCGGTCTTGTCAATCGATCAAGATCCACCGGTCATTGAAACGTTACGAATCATTGCAAAAGAACATCCTAATGATGAGTTAATTTTTGCAAACGGAGGTGATCGTTCGACACCAGATTCGGTACCCGAAACGGCAGTATGTACGGAGTATGGGATAAAAATGGCGTACGGTGTAGGGGGAATTGAAAAGGCAGATTCTTCAACTCGAATTAACCAAGAAACTGGGCATGAAATAGCTTAAGCAAGATAGCAACAACAGGAGTTCATAATTAGGTATGGCAGAAAACAACCCACTCTCCGAAAATGCGAAAAAAAATATTTCTGATTGGTTGTCAGGAGAAAAGTTTGAGTTTTATAAAAAGGAGCTCGAACTTCTTATAGAAAGACAAGAGTGGACTCTGCTTGAGGATGCATTTTTCCGTGTATTACCTTTTGGAACGGGAGGTCGTCGGGGCACGTGTGGTATCGGAAGTAATCGAATAAACCGAGTAACGATAGGAGAGACTGTACAAGCACTCTGCGATTACTTAAAAAATCAGGTATCAGATAGCGAGCTAAAAATTGCCATCGCATATGATAGTCGCTTAACTAGTAAAGATTTTGCCCAGTATTCAGCACGAGTAATCGCAGGTAATGCCATGCATGCGTACTTATTTGATGGTCCGCGGGCAACACCTGAGCTAAGCTTTACGCTTCGAGATGGAGGTTTTGATGCGGGAATTGTAATAACGGCAAGTCATAATCCAAGTTCTGACAACGGCATTAAGCTGTACTGGCGGGATGGTGGACAGCTCGTTGCGCCTCATGACAGCAATGTATTATCTATCGCTGCTCAAATTAGCGAGATACGTGAGTCGGGCGCGGATAGCTCATTTATTCACGCACTTGGCGTAGCAGAAGACGAGCGTTATTGGTCGGCGACTCATACTTGTTTGTTTGATACGGAACGCGAGGTATCAATAGCTTATTCTCCTCTACATGGGACAGGTATAACGAGCGTATACCCGTCATTACAAAAAGCAGGCTTTCGTGTAAAACTTCTGGATGCTCAAGCCGAAATGAATGGCTCTTTCCCAAATGTTACGAATCATATTCCTAATCCAGAAGTACCTATAGCAAACGATAAATTAGTTGCGTTTGCGCTGCAAGAAGGCTGTGATTTAGCAACATCTAACGATCCAGATGCAGACCGATATTGCGTGCTGGTTGCACATAACGGTGGTATGGTGCAGCTGACCGGAAATCAAGCAGGTGTGCTCATGGCAGACTATGTTTTAAGTTCGCTGCAAAAAAAGGCTGAATTAACTGATAAACATTTTGTATGTTCAACAATCGTAACAACTGATATGTTCTCCGTTATTGCAAAATCATATGGTGTTCAGTCTTACACTAACCTACTCGTCGGCTTTAAATATATCGGTGAACAGATGAACATACGACATGATACGGGTGAAGGGAGTTTTGTTTGTGGTATCGAAGAAAGTTATGGTGGTGTAATTGGAGATTATTGTCGAGATAAGGACGCAGCTGGACCTACTATTGCGCTCGCAGAGTGTGCGGCTCGTCTAAAGAAACAAGGGCGAACGCTCATTGATAAACTGGATGAGCTTTTTGAGACTCACGGTGTTTTTCTAGAAGATTTACACTCAGTTACGTTTCCTGGTGCTGAAGGTTTTGCGCAGATGCAGCAATTTATGAGCAACCTACGCATGAATACCCCACAAACACTCGGAGGTACACGCGTACTGAAGGTGCGCGATTATTCGGACGGTATTGAAATTAAAGATAAATGTGAAAACGTACTTCGGTTTGAACTGTCAGAAGATGCGCATGATCGAATCACCATTCGACCATCTGGCACCGAACCTAAATTAAAATTGTACGTCCAATCATATGCCGCCAGAGGTAGCGGTGATTTGACGCAGATGAAGGCAATGGCACAATCAAAAATTGATGCGTACAAAGTAGCGGTCCTCAGCTTACTCGACCATTAATTACTTGAGAGGTCAGCTTTTAATTGTTGCTGCCATCTCCACGCGTCTTTCAGGGCTTCATCGAGAGATTTTTCAGCTTTCCAGTCGAGCTCTTTCTCGGCTTTCTTAGCGGACGCATAAATAGCGGCAATGTCCCCCTGGCGTCTATTGCCAATTACGTAAGGAACGGAGATATTATTGACATTTTCAAATGCGTGGATAAGTTCGAGTACACTCACGCCACGACCGGTGCCGATATTGAAAACACTTGTCGGGGTGACCTGCCTGCCGAGATGCTCGACCGCTTTAACATGCGCCCTAGCAAGATCGACCACATGTATATAGTCACGGATACAAGTGCCGTCAGGCGTCGGGTAATCATTACCATAGACGGTGAGCGGTCCACGTACGCCAGCGACCGCTTGCGTGAGAATCGGGACGAGGCAATTTGGCGTTCCGTTCGGAAGTTCACCTATCATACCGCTGGGATGTGCGCCTATTGGATTGAAATAGCGCAGGAGTACTGCAGAAATATCTCCCGTTCTTGCTACATCTGAAATAATACGCTCAGCCATCTGTTTCGTTTCGCCGTAAGGGTTCGTCGTGGTTTTTAATGAGGCATCCTCACTAATAGGGATGGCATCAGGCTCACCGTAAACGGTACAGGAGGACGAGAAGATAAGCTGTTTCACCTTTGATTGTTTCATCGCTGAAAGAAGGGATAGAAGTCCACCAATATTATTTTCGTAATACGCCAGGGGGATTTGAGAACTTTCGCCGACGGCTTTTAGGGCAGCAAAATGTATGACTGCTTCGATATTTTCGTCGGTAAGTATGCTTGTGAGAGCAGTGGTGTCTCGAATATCAAAATCGTATGCTTGGATATTGTGGTTCGTTAACTTCTGCAATCTTTTGAGTACATCACGTGAGCTATTACAATAATTATCAACAATAACGGGATGATGCCCTTGTGCAATAAGCTCAACCAAGGTATGCGATCCTATAAAGCCGGCGCCTCCGGTCACTAAAATATTCATAAGTTCTCCTTAATAATACTCATGAGGTGTTTTTGAAATGCTTCTTCAGAGAAGGTGTGAGCATGCTGAATAATTGTCTGACGATTGTACATTTTATAGTTAAAGTTTTTCAAGATAGCGCCAAGTGAATTGACCGTTTGATGCTCAAAGAATTCACCAGTGACTCCCGCTCGCACCGTATCGAGCGAACCCCCCTTTTTATAAGCAATCACAGGGATACCTGCTGCTTGGGCTTCTACTGCTACAATGCCAAAATCTTCTTCGTTTGGGAAGATGAATGCTTCCGCTCGAGCTAAAAAAGTAACCAAAGATTCATCAGATACTTTTGTCTTAAATTCGATAGTAGGTCCTGCCATGCGAACTAACGTTTCATGTTCAGGACCATTGCCAATAACGATGAGTTTTTTCTGAAGCTCGTTACAAGCTTTTATCGCTAGATCGATTCGTTTATGGGCGACATGCCGACCTACAATAACAAAGCCATCGCGAGTTTCTCGTGAATCATGAATGAAACGAGCGATATCGCAAGGTGGGTAGAGGATTAAGGAGTCACGTTCGTAGTGCTTCATAATTCTATCCTGCACTGCAGTCGAGATTGCGCACATGATGTCAGGTGAAGCGCTCGCTCTTTTATCCCATTTTTTTGCATAAGGCATGAGAAGTTTTAGCCCTGCTCGCCAGAGCCAGTTCACTCCATCTGCACTATTCAGGTAGTTTTCTGGTTTCACCCAGTAGTAGAGCGTCGGCGTATAGCAAATATTAATATGCAATCCACTCACTACTTTGACCGCTTTTGCTTCAGCGCTTCCTGCGCTGATGACGACATCATATTCCTTTAATTTCATGTGGCCAAAGTACCATTGGCGAGGGAGGGTGAGCAGCTGACGTTTTTTGAGTTTTTTTGGAAGTTTATCAAACCATGCTGTCTTGATTGTCGCTTCTTTGAGCATCGTTCGTCTTGCCGAATCGTCACAGGTCGAAGTTATGATTGGGGCATCTGGAAAGAGTTCGTGGAGTGATTTTGTGACTCGTTCCGCACCGCCTATTGCCTCTATCCAATCACATACGATTGCCACTCGCGGAGTGCGAGTGTGTGAGATATCTGATATCTGATATTTGATATTTGAGTTAGTTTTTTTCATAGAAATATTTCAGGATTGCTGTTATTTGCTTATGAATTGACTCGATCTGATTAATGACACTATCGGTTTGATTTTGACCAACATACTCTAATTTTGCCGATAGATATATAAAATTCTTCGTCTCAAATAGCGAGCCGAGTGCTATGTGATAGAAATGCGCTCTGTCCTTATTTGATCCACGTCCAAATCCCTCAGCTATGTTTGCAGATACAGAACTTGAAGCTCTTCGGATTTGACTTGTTAGTCCATAAATCTCATCTGTTGGGAACCTTTTTGTTAGTGTGTATATGCTTACGGCGAGTTCTTGTGATTCTTGCCAGACAGTCATATCTTCGAATCTTGTTATTTTGTCCTTCAACTTCGTTTCCCATGCATCAAATATTTACTATCAAATATCATTTTACCGTGCTCCATCTCGCCTGAGTACCATGACGATAGTACGTAGTAGAATGACGATATCGAGCCAAAAACTCCAGTTTTGCACGTAATACATATCAAGCTTTCGACGCTCCTCGAAAGGAATATCTCTTCGACCTGATATGGTGGCAAGACCCGTTATGCCCGGTTTTACGCTTAAAATAATGCTGTGCTTAGAAAAGAGCTGCATCTCTTGAGGAATCAGCGGACGTGGCCCAACGATACTAAGATTTCCTTTCCAGACATTGATTAATTGTGGGAGCTCATCAAGACTCGATGTGCGTAAAAACGAACCTAAGCGGGTGATGCGAGGGTCATGGTCGAGGGCATCTCCGTTTGCTCGGTATTGTTTAATAAGCTCAGGTTTCCCCATCATATTGAAAGCTTCTTCTGGGGTGGTGCCATCATACTTTTGGTACTGAGAGCGGAATTTATAAATAGTAAATTTTTGATTAAAACGTGTTAATCTCGTCTGTTTAAAAAACACCGTACTTTTTGGATCACTTATTTTAACAGCGAGGGCGGTGATTAATAATAGTGGGCTAAATAAAATAAGCCCAACTGAGCTTAGCACAATATCGAACGCACGCTTTACAATACGTCCCCAACCAATCAAGGCCGTCTGGTGTACCGCGATAGTAGGGATACCTTCAAACAGGTTCACCTCCATACTACCTACAAATAGGTTACTGTTTCCCGGCACAAATCGGTACCCAATATGGTGTTCTTGAGCAAATGTAAGGATTTCATCATTCCTTTCTTGATTAGCAAATAACTCAGTTTGGACAATGCTATGAATATCTCGGACTGATACTTTTTTTGCCGCTTGAGCGAAATCCTTAAATTGTAATTCAGGACTCACATGGTCATAACGTGCTCGTCTGTCACCAACAATTCCAATAACGCGATATCCAAGCTGTGTATTGCTCAGCCTTTCAACGAGTTCGTAGGTAATATCGGTGGAACCGATGATAAGGATATTATTAACGCCGACACCAAAACGAAATAATGTTCGTCTCGTTGCACGGGCAATAGTGCGGAAAAGCAAGGTCAGTAAGAAAGCAAAAAGAAAGCCATATACGGTGACGAGTCTTGCCGGAAAGACCGCCCGATTTAAGACGTACTCACTTCCGATGAGGAAAAGTATGCCAATAAAAGAGCCGATAAATAGCATAAAAACTTCTTTGAAACGATTTTCATACACGTGTGCTCGGTATAGCCCAAGCAAAGCGTGGATAATAAGCCAAAATACCAATAGTACAGCGATAACACCGATGTACCCCCCAGCCGTAAGTGGTTTAAGGAGTGGGCGATCGTCAAGTTTGACACGGATTATGAAGGCAAGGGTAAAGGCTGCAACAAGCGCAAGAAAATCACCAATGAGTAATATGAAGCTGAACAAAAGCGATGCGCTATGTTTCATAGGTCTTAGTTTACAGGATAAACTAATAATAAATAATAGGTGATAGCTGATAAATGAAAGAGGAGATGCTCCGATTAACGTAATCTGAGTGATCTTTGTCTTGTTATTCCTCAAGTAGTAATTAGTACCTATCAAATATATGCAATCTCGAGCACTTTGTTTGTATTTTGTTTATAAATAGGGTAGCATAAGCATGAACATATGGCCTCAAGAAAAACACGAAAACTTGTCATACAATTCGGCGAATATATGGTGACCGGAGGTGTCTGGTTCTGGAGCGGCTACATTCTCATTAGTTTGCTCGATAACCATATCGGTTTGTTTACGGCAAATTTCATCGGTAATGCAGTTGGAATTAGCTTGAATTTTATATTAGAACGGTACTGGGTATTTCGCACAAAAAAACAGGCAAAACTCTCGGTCATGGCTTGGCGGTACATCATTTATACCGCGCTGAATGCTTTCTTGCTTAACTATGCAATTTTGTATGGTCTTGAGCGATATGCCTCATTGAAACCAGAAATCGGACAGTTTATTGCAAGCGCATTCTTTACCGTATGGAATTATTATTGGTATAAGACATGGGTATTTAAAGGGGTAACGCAACCGAGGAGGACACGGCATCATGCCTGAACGCACAAGACCAACAAAAAAACAGCACGAATTACTTCAGTTTTTGAAAGATTTTATTACTGAACACGGCTACAGCCCTAGTTATCGAGAAATCATGAAAGGTTGTAACTATACATCTGTAGCAACGGTTGCACTGCATGTAAATAATCTAATAAAGCGTGGCCATGTTATAAAGAGAGATAAGTCAGCTCGGTCGCTTGAAGTTGTGAGTGGGCTTGAAGACTCTATTGAGGCTACGACTGAGCGAGTGCACGAACTTGTTCATGAAGTTGAAAAACGTTTCCAGCAACTAGAACATCAGATGAATCAAGAATTGTTGGACGAAGTGTATGTGCTCGTTGGTGCATTAAAGATTCTTGGTCATACGGAATCCGCTCAATTGTTTGCAAGTAAGATTCGATCAGTCACTGAGAATCAATAGATTAACACGTAAAGAATTGTTGCATAAGCGGTATACTACATATATGAAGCGAATGTTCAGCGTTCGGACATTTCGAAAGCGCCGTACTGTTGCGGTGCTCATCGTATTTATCTCGGTATTGAGCATTCAATTACTGAGTAGTAACAAAGCACAAGCCCCTGTACCGCAGCGCCTTGATCAACCAACAGTACTCGCCGAGCAGACAACAGGTAAACCTGCAATCGATGTACTTGGCTCACTTACCATTAAAGGGAGAGCACCTAAAACAGGTTATGCACGGAGCCAGTTTGGCGATGGCTGGGCACAAGTGGGTGGTTGTGATATGCGAAATATTATGCTCGCGCGCTATATGCAAGATGTGCGACTTGGAGATGATTTATGTATCGTATTATCTGGAATCTTAGACGATGTCTATACAGGAAAAAGTATCGCATTTGTTAGGGGTGAAAATACGAGTGATGAGGTACAGATCGACCATGTTGTTGCGCTCAGTAATGCATGGCAAACGGGGGCGCAACAGCTTACCGAAATAGAGCGTGAACGCTTTGCGAATGATCCGCTAAACCTAATTCCGGTCGATGGAGACGCGAACCAGCAAAAAGGTGACAGTGATGCAGCGAGTTGGTTGCCACCGAACAAATCATTCCGTTGCCAGTACATTTCAAGACAAATTTCAGTAAAATCAAAATATAACTTATGGGTTACCGAGGCTGAACAAGCGGCGATGAAACGTGTCTTAAACGGGTGTGGGGATATAGGAGTCCCTGTTGAGCGCTAAGAAAATCCACCCCTCGTGGCTAGTTGCAGGTGCTTGCTATGGGCTGACGATTGGCGCTTTTATCGGCGTGCGCATTCGGGTACCGCTTGGTATCGAAGTGTTGCCTTTTGTTATCTTGGCGGGTTTTTATTCGTTTAGACGGCGAAGCATTTCGTCGGTCATACTTATCATGTGCGTTGGAGTACTTGTAGGACTACTTCGTTCGGGAGCTGACAGTGACCAAAGGAGAAAATTTCTACAAAATTTTGGTGAAAAAGTGACACTTAACGGGACGGTAGCGAGCGACCCGTCATTTGGTATTGAGGGTGAGACCAGGTTTGTTATGTCAGATGTTTCGTACGGAAGCACCAACTACACCGTGAATCTATGGATTGAAATTCCTGACCGTATAGTGCTCAAAAGATCGGACAGAGTCGAAATATCCGGTATTGTGTCTAGCGGGTTTGGCCCGTACGCAGCCAGCATATACCACGGAAAACTTTTGCGTGTTCAACACCTAAAAAATGCCGACATTGCCGGCTCGGTACGCGATAGTTTTGCAAACGGTATACGTAATGGTATCGATGAGCCAGAAGCGTCTCTGGGCGCAGGATTTTTACTTGGTCAAAAGACAAGTCTTCCCGAAAAGCTACAAAATGAATTACGTTTGCTCGGGCTGACACACATCGTTGTAGCAAGCGGGTACAATCTAACGGTACTCATCCGATTCTCTCGTCGACTTTTCATGCGGATTTCACGCTTTTTGGCTCTGGCATCGTCGTTGTTCCTTGTGTATTTATTTATGCAAATGACTGGTACGAGCCCGTCGATGAGCAGGGCGGGTCTGATAGCAACGGTGAGTTTGCTCGCGTGGTTTTATGGTCGAAAAATTCATCCAGTGGTGCTTATCGGCATATCAGCTGGCGGGACATTATTCGTAAACCCATCTTATGCACATAATGATCTAGGTTGGCTTCTGTCTTTTGCTTCTTTCGTCGGCGTACTGGTACTTGCCCCACTGATTCATGCATATTTTTGGGGGACGCAGAAACCACAGTGGCTCCGCCAACTTCTAGTCGAAACCGCTTCAGCACAGGTTTGCACGGTACCAATAATCCTCCTATCATTTGGGACATTTTCGCCACTATCCATAGTCGCAAATGCACTCGTTGTTCCGCTTATACCAGTCGCGATGTTGCTTGTTTTTACTGCCGGTATAACCTCTTTGGTCGTTCCTTTCGTAAGCCAAATTATTGCTTACCCAGCAACATTGCTTCTACGATATATGACCACCATCATTGATAGGTTATCGGTACTTCCGCTTGCGAATGATTCAATTTCATTTAGTCTCACTGCCTTTATTACAAGCTATATCTTAATTTTCATCTCAATAATCTTTCTTTGGCGTCGGAGTGGTCACGAGTTCCGTGACTACAACATTATTGAATAGTTGACATTCATTTACGGAAGCGTAGTATAAAAACATAAGAGGGTTAACAAGTGAAGCGATTCGTTGTGGGGACTCTTATCTTAGCATTACTTGTAGGCTTCTATTCTTATGTACCTATACCCAAGACCGGCGCGCTGTCGTCGGACATGCTTATTTATCAACTGCAAACCGCTGGCGCACTATCGGGTACTGCTTCTCAGGAACTCGTCTTGTTATTAAATAGTTCAACACAGGCTGTAGATGTTACGAACTGGTGCATGCAGTATACCTCCTCAACTGATTCGGGAGGGTTTAAAAAATGCATCGTTGCTCCTGATGCAAATACACAAGTATGGGTTTCGAGCGGTGGCCTCATAAGTTTTGCAACCGCTGAATTTATAGCAGTAAACCCGGGTTTTATTCCGGACGTAACCTATTCAGCGGGGATCGCAGCGACGGGCGGGCATATTCGTCTTTTGAACGCACTTGGTCAAGAAGTTGATAAGGTGGGTTGGGGAGGGGCGATTAGTCCTGAAACAACGGCAACACTTGCTCATACGGTAGGGTCAGTGCTAAGTCGCTCGCTCGTATTACCAGCGATAGACACGGACAACAATAGTATCGATTTCGTATCAAATCAGCGACTTCAAAGCATTGTTTCGGGACTGTATGAAGTCGTAATACCGGTTGACGTTTGCGCGAATATTGATGGCGTGCAGGAATCTATCCCAGATGGCTACATGATTGATGTAGATGGTGGCTGTTACTTTGATGTTTGCCCGAATTTAGATGAGCTTCAGCTGACAATGCCCGTTGGCTATCAAATGAATGGATTAATGTGCGTAGAAATCCCACTCGAGTCAAGGCCACTTCTTATAACAGAGTTATTTCCGAATGCACCAAGCTATGACACTGGTTTAGAATTTATAGAAATCTACAATCCAAACAACACTGCAATTCCACTGATTGGTTATGGGTTGCAAATAGGGACGGACCTGGTGAACGATTATGTATTTACTGAAGGTAGCATTGAACCAGGTGCTTACCTTGCCTTTTCAGATGCGCAGACCGGAATCGTCCTGCCAAATAGCACGGGTGTCGCAGTGCGTCTTGTGAGTCCCGCCGGGGGCACGGTATCAGAAGTACCCGCTTATGTACCGAATATCGAAGAAGATTCAAGCTGGTCAATTATCGAAGATCAATGGATTGTCACGAATCAAGTGACCAGAGATAGCGCAAATAAGCCATTTCTGCAAACAGTTTTGGACGACGAAGAAATACCAGCCACTACGGTGCTTGCGCCCTGCTCAGCAGGAAAATACCGAAATCCAGAAACAAATCGTTGCCGAACGATTGAGACGGCTATATCTACCCTACTGCCTTGTGATGAAGATGAGTACCGAAATCCAGAAACGAACCGCTGTCGAAAGCTGACGACCTCTACTTCGACCTTACAGCCCTGCGATGCGGACGAGGAAAGAAATCCGATAACAAATCGTTGCCGAAAGATAAGCGCTACATCATCTGATCTTAAACCATGTGCTGAAGGACAAGAACGAAATCCGGAAACGAATCGCTGTAGGAAAATAACGAATGCCGTATTAGCCTCCTCAGAGAATGCAGTGCCTGAAATAGTCGATGAACAGGTAAATTTGACTGAGTCAAAAATCAACTGGCCCGTTCTCGGCTTTACATCGAGCAGTACCCTTGGTTATATGTTGTATGAATGGCGAAATGAACTAAGAGCTTACTTGAAAAGAAGAAAATAGAAAACCTTTTTTTGAATGCACGCAGTGAAGGTAAACGCTATTTATGAATCAAGAAATTGTTTCCGATAACGTATTACTTTCTCGATGAGCTCGATAGGTAGTGGACGGTCAAGTGGGAACTGTACTGAACCCTTTCCTTGTTTATAGGGAGCGAAATCTTCTTTGAATGCTTCGTGACCATTCGGTGTTGCATAGAAACCAGTGTGGTGCTCAAATCCACCAAAATACACGAGGGGTTTCTTTTTGTATTTGTAGCCAACCAGTCCGTACGAAAATAGTTCAACCGCTTCAGGAACGAGCTTTTTCACAAGCTTTCTGATGGTGTCGAGACGCACGCGGGCTTCACCGGTGTAGCTGTCAAGATATGAATCTACGGTAAGTGACTTTTGTGCCATGTTATGCTTCCTCGTGATAGTTAATCATCCAACGGGTTCCGAACTTATCGACAAACGAAGACCAATAATCTCCCCAAAACATCTTGTCGAGGGGCATGATTTCACTTCCACCTTCACTTAAGACTTTATGGAGTCGTTGTGCTTCTTCAAGTGAGTCTGGTTCAAGATTGATACTTACATTATTACCTGCCTGCAAGTTATGTCCTCGTGACGCGAGCGCATCGGTACCCATGAGCACATGTCCGGCTAAGATAGGAAGCTGTACATTCATGACGTAGGATTTTTCCTCCTCAGTCAAAGGGTGTTCTGGATCCTGTGGCACGTCTCCCATGAGCATCGGTGGAGTGATATATTCGGTACCAAACACGTCCTTATAGAAAGCAAAAGCTTCAGCAGTTTTACCTTCGAAATTTAAATACGTTGATACTCGTAACATAGAAAAACTCCTTATTTTATCTTGCTATTTTTCGTCACAATCCACCCGCGACGGATAAACAGATTCCATAGCGCCATGCTATGCCCATGCCCGAGCCCGTAAGTTGTCGCGAGCCAGTCACAAAACTCGCGGGCTTTCATATCTTGCTGAATGATACCCGCGGCTTGCGCGCTTTCTTTAATCTCCTCCGGTTGTTTACCTGTTTTGGTGACGACTGCGTCAATGTATGCTTGAAAGCTCAATTGCGTACTCCTTATTTAGTTGCTTGTAATACTTTCTCAAGTCGATTAAATCGATCATGCCATAATTGCTCATACTGTTTGAGATACTCATCCGCAGCCTGGAATGCGGAAGCGTTTAAGCGTATCATCTGTTGCCGACCTTTTTTTCGCTTGTGTATGAGCTTTGCTCGCTCAAGCACCATCAGGTGTTTCGAGACGGCTGCGAAGGTAAGGCGATAATGTATAGCAATGTCACTGACTGACATCTTTTCATAAATATTCAGTAGCCGTAATATGTCTCGACGAGTTCCATCAGATAAGGACAAAAATATTGAATCAAGTTCATGAGTATATTCAACCATCTAGTTGAATAATAGGGTATAGTCACTTTTATGTCAATAAACAACTATTTGTATCCTCTGACGTAAGACTCAGTTGATTGTACAGTGATATTTAACTATTACTGTGTATAAAAAATATGACGTTTTCTGCTTTTTTATAGCTTCTATATTGGTTATACTTATGTGTAAGGTAACGGAGTGTAAATGAGCATTAAGAAGTACGCCAAGCGTTTTGCTGTGGTCTTGCTGGCAGCGGGGCTCGTTATTGCAAGTAAATACGGTCATGACAAGCTGTCTGCAGCTCCTGATCCGTTCGTTTCATTCCAAAGTGTGAATTCCACTCCTTTTGTCGGAGAAAATTTTTCTTTTACGGTCCGCTTCGATAATATCGGCGATGCTGTCGGGTATGGTCCATATATAGATATTGTTACTCCTGAGCATGTTGATATCCAATCAATGACTCATCTTGGATCTTCACTGAGCTTTACGGCAGTCGGGACATTTCCGTCAGGTGAGGACCCTTCTTGCTTAACTCATCCATTTGCTCGAGATGTGACGGGCGCACTAGAGCAGATATGTCTCACTCCAGACCCCGGCACTGGCGTAAAGCTTTACAGTGTTCGACTGCCATTCGGATCTTTTGTTGATGAACAGAGTGCTGCAGATATTGTTGTGACGGCGAGCATGGATAGTGCTGCGCCAATTGGCGTCGCGAAGAACCTCCGTGCACTTGGTGGTTTTTATCTCGGAGAGGATGCCTTAGATAATCCTACGTCAGACCCTAGTTTCGACGGTGGGTATATCTCCACGAGTGTTACACCGTCAGTTATCCGGCTCACAAAGTCTTACGTTGCAGATTATCTGAACGGAGGAAGTGAAAATGAAATCGCACCCGGTCCAAACCACGATCAGGTTTTTCGGATTGTTGCAGACATTGCTAACGGAGCGACGATATCGAATCTCGTTCTCGCAGATACGGTGGAAGACAATCTTCAAGTTAACGGCATAAGTACCACTTCTCCATCGGCGACTTCAACATCGGTAGTAGGAAATGTGGTGTCTGCAAGTTGGGCTTCAGTGACAGGTGGTGCCGGCTCAAACGATGCCGTGCTTGATATCGGTTTTGAAGCGCCGTATCGCAATCTTTCCACCCTGGGCAAGATACTAGACGAAACAAACACATCAACAGTGTCAGTTCCAAATAGTGCCAATGCAAATGGTACGTATAATTTGGCAGCATTACCAGCTTCAACAGCATCGCTGTCAAGTAATCTTGTTATAAAACCGGTTGTGACCCAAAAAAGCGTGGGCATGTATACGGATACCAATGCATCAGGCTATTCTCCTGGTGATACGATTCAGTACACAATTGACCAATACCTTGGTGACTATCAAGCAGTTGAAAACCAATATGTCACCGACACCTTGCCCGATGGACTCACGTTTGTAAATGGCTCGTCGAGTGTTTCCATAACGGCTAACGGGAGTACCTACACAAGCGCGGTCGTGCCTTCAACATCAGCTGGAGGGTCGCCAGGTGAAACATTAATTGACTGGAATTTGAGTGGCGAGGGTCAATTAAGGGGTGGTTGTGTACCTATTGGCGGAAGCGGTGTCGGAGTTGATCCGAATTGCGCAATACATAATGACGGGCGGACGAGAATTCGCATTACTTTTCGAGCCACGATAAATGACACGTATGCGGATGCAAGTCGCGTTGAGCATAAGGATGCGCTACTGAACTCTATAGTGACAAATAGTACCAAGTTGAGTCCAAATAACCTTGTATCAACAGGAACCACTGCTTCAGACAGTAGCTCAGCGAGCATTACCATCGTCAACGGAGATCTCTAAGTCCATATATGCGGTAAATGGATCGACGAGTTTGCCGAGTAGATTACAGCCTGGTGATTTGGTTACGTATCGACTCGAATACGATGTCCCCAGCACGGACTTCACGTCAATCCGCATGGATGACTATATGCCGCTACCGATGTTTACCGCCTCCGAAGTGACAACATTTAATGCAGCAGACCCGCTCGGAACTATTCCAGCAGCAGGCGATGCAAATTTTGGGCCTGACGAAACACTGTATGGGTATGGGGCTACTGCTCCGACCATTTCTAACCAATCAGGTAACGTGATACGTTTTGATTGGCCTGCAACGCATGATCCGGCTAACGAAGCACGGCATATTGATATACTCTTCACCGCGACAATTAATGATGCGGCGTATGCACCAGGCATGTTTATCACCAATCAGGCAACCGTCACTGAAAATAACATTCAGTCGAGCTTTGCGAGCAATTCAATTCAGCAAATTGAGCTCGAAGTACCGGAGTTAAGTATTACAAAAGGCGCGGTCAATAGTGATAACAGTGCAGATATTTATTCTCCAATACCATCATTTCCTTTCGGCATAAGTGCACCAGGAACAAGCGGGGTACGATTTAGTGGAACGGTAAGTTCGGCCACGATTGCGAGCACACCGGTACATAGTGATGTCAGTAGTCTTGATGCCGGCGATACCGTTACCTTTGCGATCGTCGTCGAAAACAGTGGAAAGGGTGACGCATACGAAACACGTATCAAGGATTCGTTGCCAACAGGCTTTGTCGTCCCTGGAGGCGGTATCAATCTTTTCGTGAGTGATGGTACTGGTGCATCAGTGAGTTATACGAATGTTGGCGGGGGAACCGGCCTACTCGATCAAGGTATCGAGCTCACACCTGTTATTCATAATGGGTTGGCAGCCAGTGGCACAAATATCGTTGTGCTCACCTATGATTTACAAATTGCTTCATCGGTTGAGTCTGAGAATACTTATACAAATACAGCGCAAGTCACGCAATTTGCTGCGAAACCCGCAGGTGTCAACTACATGAATAATCAGTCTAGTTATGAAGATGAAGCCGATGTACTCGTTAGTTCTCCTCAATTGTCTAAATCGGTCACGAGTACCAGTAATGCCGATACGACCGGTAACAATGTTGCCGTTGGTGAAGAAATTACATACACACTCGACATGACCATACCAGAAGGTACGTTAACAAACGCGACGCTTGTTGACGTGACGGATGCCTGTTTGGCGATTACTGGATTTGATAGTCTGAACGCTTCCCCTAGTATCGTGGCAGCAAATGGTGCGATGGGCGGTATCCTTTCAGCTGTCGCGGTTGCTAATGTCGGTGGTGGTACGGCAAATAATGGACGTCAGCTGACGCTTGATTTTGGCACGTTAACGAACAGTGATACGGATAATAATACCTCCGAAGTAATAACACTCGTTTATCGAGCGGTACCTATCAATGCGTCAACCTGTGCGCGAGGTGGAGCACGTAATAACAGTGCAACGCTTACCTGGGACTCAACGTTGACGGCTTCTGCAAGTGCTACCGATGTCATCATTCAAGAACCGGCTGTCACTGTCACAAAAACTTTTACCGCATCTGGCGGTGATGCAGGCGACACAAAGACCATACAGCTCGTCATTACAGCGACGTCAGGCTCGAACTACAGCTCGGCATATGACATAGTTGCGACTGACAACCTTACTTCGACTGGCTTTGATTACGTGGGGAACATTGTCTATACGAGCGGTGTTTCTCCGACCAGTTCAGGCGAGAGTGGTGGCATCGTGACCTTTAACTATGATCAGTTGAATCCTGGACAGTCATCAACGGTGCGGTTTGATGTGCGCATAAAAGATAGTGTTCAAGCAAATTCATCGCAATCAAATACTGCGTCGCTTAACTATACGAGCATGCTTGGCACCCCGGCGGGATTAACGACCTATAATGCGCTTGCTTGTGAGCGTACTGGTAATACGGGAGACTGCGGTACGACTGAAAATGATTACTCGGCAAGCTCAAACGCAAGCATCACCATCACGAATGTCTCAAATACAAAATCACAAGTTACCACAAGCGAAGCTCATACAACGGGGAGTGGGGTAGTTATCGGTGAGATTGTCCGATACCGACTCGTGTCGCGCATACCTGAAGGGACGCAGACGAGCTATGTGTTGCGTGATGCCATACCGAATGGCATGAGTTATTTAAATGATGGTACAACAAATGCGGCATTCGTATATTCATCAGCGTTTAGTTCATCTACGTTGACTGACCCAAGCTTGAATTTCATCGGTGATGAAACAACTGTTGCTGGTGTCACGCCGACATATACCTTGTCTGGAGGTGCAATTTCAGCCGGTGCTAACGGTAACGGTACGGATGTGGATTTTAACTTTGGGACTATTACGAACACTGATAATGATGCCACGTATGAATACATTGTCGTCGAGTTTAATGCACTCATTCGTAACGAGACAGCGAATACCCGAGGAACAGTATTGGGCAATAGCTTTTCAACGCGCATTAATGGTTCGGCTATTTCTGGTACGACAAGCGCAACATCTAGCGTAACCGTACAGGAGCCGAATGTTGCAATCTCGAAAGTAGTCACAACTGCTCCAGTTGACGCAGGGGATACGGTTGAATATACGATCACCATGACCAATACAGCTGGTTCAAACGTAGAAACAGGCTATGAGTGGACATTTACCGATACGCTTAATACACATCTGGAACTCCAGTCGCTCAGTTTTACGTCAACTCCCGCATATACGACACCCGACTCAACAGGAACCTCAGGCCAAGATGTCGTAGTGTCTTATAGTAGACTAGATCCCGGCGATTCAATTGTACTGAAGGTTTTTGCTACCGTTCGTGACACGGCGCCTGCGAACTTTATCGTTCCGAACACCGGTACGGCAACGACGACATCACTCCCGAGCACAAACGGCACTACCGTGAACGCAACAGGATCTTCGACGCCAGGAGTGGGCGGTTCAACGACCGGTGAGGAAAGTTACTCAAGCAATAGTTCAATAACGACCACGCTGGGCACTCCTACCATAGATAAGCAATCGCCTGCGGCTGGATCCAACTATTCAATTGGGCAACTCGTCACCTATCCGATTCTCGTCACTGTCCCAGAAGGTGTAGTGCAGAACCTAACCATTACGGATTTCCTCCCGACGGGTTTGAGTTATGAATCGTTTTCAACCGATGTGTCAGGATTTAGCGGTGCGTTTGATAACGATCCGGCACTTGAGACATCTCCTGCATCGATTCCTGGGGCAAACGGTGAAGATGTTGTTCTGGATTTTGGATCGGTGAATACACCTGGTACTACTGGTGTGGCAGATTCATTTATAGTGAATATAACGGCTCGTGTACTTGATGTGTCCACGAACTATGATGGACAAACATTGAATAATACGGCAAAACTTACCTACACTAATCCAAATACTTCGCTGTCAACTGACGTCACTGACAGTGCTCCAATTACGATCACTATTCTTGAACCTCGATTAAGCGTGACAAAATCACTCGCCGGTAGTGGTGCGCGAGAAGTAGGTGACACCTTGTCATATACGGTTGACATAGCGAGCGACGGGTCGGTGACAGCATATGAATGGGAGCTTGATGACACACTGCCGGCGCATACGACTATCGACGGACCGCCAGTGTGTGTAAACGGGATAGTGCCAGTGGTTACATCATATAGTATTTCTGGTGGTGTTCTGACCATCACTCCAAATCCGCTCGCAGGATCAACAATCCCAGTTGGAGAAACTATTACTTGTACGTATGAGTTGACCATCAATAATACAGCGGTGGCTGGGACGACATATACGAATACTGCTGATGTTGATTGGCGAAACTCGGCTGTTGCAAGTGGGTACGGGCGCTCTTATGCCGATGCAGTTTCGTATCCGTATGATGGTTCGCAAGACACGGATACCGCGAACTATACAATGGAAACAATCGGCATCACCAAGTCTGACGGTGGCGTCAGTGTCGCACGAATCGGACAGACGATCTCGTATACCTTAACGGTTAATGCGCCAAATGCGGTGCTCGATGACTTTACCGTTGAAGATGTCCTGCCAGCAGGAATGATCTATAACAACGACGCACATATCACTGGAACCAGTTCGGTGTTGCCATCAGTGAGCTCTCCAAATAATGGGAGCGCATCAGTGTCGGTACTATGGGATTTTGGTTCGGTCTCACACGACGGGACAATGATAGAAATCACGTATACCGCACAAGTCGCTAATGTAGCGGGCAATCAGGACGGCGTTGTACTGTCAAACGTAGCAGAATTATCGTTTACTCCGGAACTAGGAACGCCACAGCATGTCAGTGATGGTGAATCTCTAACTATCAATGAAGCTTCGCTCACTATAACGAAAAGCAATACAAGTGCTAGTGTTCGCTTAGGAGGCACTCAATCGTATGCGCTTGATATCGCGCACGATGTTGGGAGCAACGGGGATGCTTATGAGCTTGAAGTGACAGATATTTTGCCAACGGGCTTAACATATAAAAGTGGTTCGGCGGTATTGCCGGTTGGCTGGACGGTACAAGTTTCTGGCCAGACCATAACCTTCAGCTCGGCAAGCTTGAGTTCGAGTAGTTCAGCTCATATTACCTACGATGCAGAGGTTGATTCACCACCTACATCGCTAAACCTCAACGATACACTCTCAAATAATGCTACTGTAGTATGGACCTCTCTCTCGGGGTCGGTTACCGGAGAAAGAAGCGGTTCGGGTGGGGTGGATGACTATGCCGTTACTGATAGCTCAGATTTCACTGTGACGGGAATTGACCTGCAGATTGATAAGTCGACCACAGCGACGACCGTCTTACCAAATCAAAACGTTACTTATACAATTGATTACGAAAACGCCGGGAACGCATCAGCGACGGATGTTCAAATCACCGAAACAGTACCGGCAGACAGTACTTTTAATGCAGGATTATCTACTGTCGGTTGGTCATGTGCTGATGATTCGTCTGCAGGTACATCGTGCGTCTATACGGTGGGTTCACTGAACGCCAGCGCCACAGGGTCAGTCACGTTTGCGATAACTATTAACTCTGTGAGTGATATTGACCGTACGTCAACCGACGTTACGAACACGACTTCTATCAGCTCCAATGTTTCTGACGGCCCAGATTTTAATAGTGTAGATAATACTGATTCAGTGACAACACCATTTGAAGTAGCCGATGTGCGTATTACAAAAGATGACACGATAGACCCTGTATTTCTTACGCACGACTTTAGCTACAGCATTACGATTACGAATGACGGCCCAGACGTTGCTACGAACATTTCGCTAGAAGATTCTTTGCCAGACGGAGTGAGCTACCGTGGGTATAGCGCTTCATCAGCAACTTGTACCTTCGTCGAACCACTCTTTAGTTGCGATGTGAGTTCTCTCGCAAATGCTACTTCTGAAACAATAACGGTCGACGTTACGGGTGATACGCCGGGGGATAAGCTGAATACTGCTCGTATAACGCATGATCAGCAAGATCCAGATTTAGAAAACAATGAGGATGATGAGCATACTTTTGTTGATCCTGCTGATCTTGAAGTAAAGAAGTCGGTAAACAATGCACATCCTACTGTTGGCGATATTGTCGAGTTTACCATTACCGTTAAGAACAAGGGCCCTGATACGGCGACTGATGTTGTAGCAACTGACGACATGCCGTCGCTATTTAGAACAGTATCTGTAGAAGCTTCACAAGGAACCTGCACCATGAGCCATGATGTCGTATGTACCATCGGGACATTACTTGATCAAGATACGGCTACGATTGTGGTGAAAGCAGAGGTGTTGCGGGCAGGTACCGCTCGAAACACGGTCACGACCACGCTTGCAGAATTTGACCCCGTCCCAGAGAATAATACAAGCATTGGGGTCGATGTAGAAGCTTCAGATAAAGTAGTAACACAACTTATAGTCACAGGGACAAAGGCAATCCTGAGTGTATTCGTGGGTGCACTGCTCGTCGTCTTAGTTGTGCGAACGAGAAAAACGGGGCAGATAGACTAGCCCAATCTTATTTCTCATAGCCCCATTCATGCTGCCATGCGTGCATTTGGGCAATCTCACGACTCTGAGTTAACACTATCGATTTTGTAAGCTCTTGCAATTCAGAATGAAGTGCATTTTTCGGACCGCTTAACGACATATCAACCGCCATCTGATGATGGGAAATCATCAGTTCTAGAAACCGCTTGTCAAATGCATCGCCCTTGAGAGGGAGAAGCTCATTGTACATATACTGCATATCTATGTGCATATGAGTCATCTGATGGTCGTGTGCTGTGGGAGTATAGCCCCATTCTTTTTGCCACGATTGCATAGAAGATATTTCTGCTCGCTGTGCGATATCGATTTCTTGAGCGAAATGTAATAATTCTTCATGCTTTGCTTGGTTCTTTATAAGACTTACCATGTCGACTGCACCTTGATGATGGTCAAGCATTTCGTGTAAGTACATACGGTCGTATTGTTCGCCCGTGGTTGAATTATAGGTGTTAAAGGTATTCGTATCATGGGTGTGTAATAGCATCGTCGGTGCAGGAGACACCACCATATACACAGCCATTACCGCCATAATGAGATATTCAACCAAACTTATGGTAGTGAGGGGAACCTTTAACACGGTACCAAGACAAGCGCACGTATGCTTCTCTTTTTTAGCAAGTTTTTGAGATACGCTAAAACAGACAAGTACCGAGAAGAGGAGTGTACTTAGATGTAAAAGAACTGCATCAATGCGGAACAGATAAGCGCTTCCCAATGCGAGTTCAATGAAAGGTACAACGTAGCCCCAGCCATACCATTTTTTGCTAACAATGTCGTATTCGTGATAGCCAGATGCAAACCCTTTCAAATCAATCATTTTAAATAGTGAAAAAATCAGAAAGAAATACCCCATTAAAAAATTCATACTGTCACGGAATGTATAACTACTGAAGCTAAGTGAAATGGCAGTAAGAAAGCCGATAAAGCCGAAAACAATAAAAAGAGGTAACCAGTCTCGTAGGGGAGGTCTCGAAGGCGGTGCATCTGAAGGGGTGCGGTGTTTGTGCATGTCTATAGCGTAAAGCGACGCAATAGGTTTACGCAACTATTACTGCAATTTGAATGTGTCGTCACGAAGTAATCGTTGTGCGATTTCTGCGGGATATGTGGGTGGCGTACGTTTTTTCATGTCTTTATATTATGTAATTACACAAATCGTGGCAGTGAATTTTTTCACGCTGATTTTCGTTTCTCCGCATAATCGATGTGTGTGCCGTTAATCGTATCAAAATTTTCCCTTAGTAATTTTTCGAGGTTTCCGATATGTATATCACTTAATTGGTCAATGTATATACAAGATTTGCCTGCTTTACACTTTCCAATTTTTTCAAGGGTCGCATTATTGTCCAGATTATAGCCGGGAAGGCTATAGATAGTAATATTCTTTGCACGCGATGAAAAACCGAGTGACAGAAAATCATACGATTTGCCATCACTTCTTGTGTAGCTGTATGAGCCATAACCGACAATAGACGGACCCCACATTATGCCCTTCTGCTTGCTTATTTTTTGGAATAACTGGTCAATCTGTTTGCAATCAGCTCGCTTTTGCGCATCTGCTATCTCATCAATATATTCATCGACTGAAGCTGTCGTTTTTTGCGTCTTCATACAAATAGTATATCGCATGAAAAGGTTTACGAGGGAGTGCATATCGTACTAGAATATTGAACATGAGCGATTATAAAAAATATATAAAGCCAATCTTCATCGCAACCTTGTGGATCGGAGCCTCTGAGTTCATAAGGAACCAACTGGTATTCGCCTCATTCTGGACAGACCATTACAAATCGCTGGGGATTGAATTTCCAGCAAAACCCATAAACGGCATGGTTTGGATGTTGTGGTCGCTTTCTTTTGCGGGTGTAGTAGCGGTTATAAGTACAAAATTCACGCTCAAACAAACGACGGCTCTGTCTTGGGTCATTGGCTTCATGCTCATGTGGTTAGTTATTGGCAACCTTGGCGTCTTGCCAACGAAGCTATTGTGGTTTGCGGTACCGTTAAGTCTTGTTGAATCATACGGCGCCTCATATATAGCACACTACTTTCAACGTAAAAATAAATAAGCCTATTTTTGAACAAGTACACAAAGTTTTCTTGTCGTATTCGCATTGCGAATCGTGATTGACTGATAAGCGGAGGTGCCGACAATTTTGCTGTATCGAGTCCTGCTGAATGTTTTGAGTGGTGCGCTCCAGAAAATAATAGGTCCAACTGCAGCAACTTGCTCATACTCAGGTTTTGCTTCTCCGACCTCTCGCATGATGGTTTCTGCGCTGGCTGGCGGTATTACGAAGAGTGCGTTGTGTTTTATCGCCGGATCATCACCCCACCAGGAGGGAGCATCACGGAGTGAATTAACGAGCATTTCTGCTGTGATGACACAGCATGAAATAGGAAACCCGAATTCTTTTTCTACAGTTTGTTCGCATAGTTTCTGAAGAGAATGCGTATCCTTTTTGGTCGATTTAAAGATAACATTACCCGAATTAATGTACGTCGACACATCGCTAAACCCCACTTTTTCGAAGCACGCTTTAAGCAATGACATGCTTACTTTACTATTACCACCAACGTTTATTCCTCGTAACAACGCGACATATTGCATATCTGTTTTTTAGCACACCTTGACTTCAATGTATATGAGCAATGTTACATTCGCTAAAGCGATTGTGTCTAGTGGACTTCGTATGTAAGTAGATATATACTTTTTGAAGATAGAGTTCAAATTAAAATATCGGTGGGTATATGAAAATCGCTCCTTTAAGAACAAACAAATTGCCCAAGGCTCTTCCATTAAAAAAATTAATAGGACCGAGCTTCATTATTCTTGGACTAGGGCTTGGTAGTGGCGAGGTAATCTTATGGCCATACCTTGCAAGTAATTACGGGATGGGCATAATTTGGGGTGCGCTCATTGGCTTGACCTTTCAGTTTTTTATGAATATGGAAATTGAGCGGTATGCTCTAGCGCGAGGCGAAAGTGTTTTTGTAGGCTTTACTCGGAAAGTAAGGAAGTTACCGTACTGGTTTCTTATATCAACATTTGCACCATGGATATGGCCCGGTATTGCCGCAGCGTCAGCAACATTGTTTGGTCATGTTATTGGACTCCCTAAAGAACAGACAAAATATTTATCGATAGCTTTTTTAATCGCAATGGGCCTTATTCTTTCTCTCGGTCCTATATTGTATAAAACGGTTGAGCGAATTCAGAAAGTGCTCATAACCGTCGGGGTTCCCTCAATCTTCTTGATTAGTATTTTACTTGCAGACCGAGGCGACTGGACAGCTGCTGCACGGGGAGTCGTTGGCAGTGGTGAGGGATTTTACTTATTGCCGGCTGGCATATCCATCGCAAGCTTTCTTGCTGCACTTGCTTATGCTGGAGCAGGTGGGAATCTTAACCTTGCCCAGTCCTTCTATGTGAAGGAAAAAGGATTTGGGATGGGGAAGTATTCTGGCAAGATCACGAGTGTACTCACCGGTAAAAAAACAATTTCAAAGGAGCCGTTACTTACGGGGTCAAAGTTTGTCATTACAAAAGAAAGTACAAAAGAGTTTAAGAAATGGTGGCGTAATGTAAACACTGAGCATTTTATTGTTTTCTGGCTCACCGGTTCGATTACCATTATTCTACTTTCACTGCTCGCGTATTCCACAACTTTTGGCGCTACGGGCAATAAAAGCGATATTACCTTTGTCATTAACGAAAGTGTCGCTATTGGCAAGCAACTTATACCTGCGCTTGGTACTTTCTTCTTGTTGGTTACAACGGCAACGTTATTCGGCACTCAATTAACGGTGTTTGATGCAACGAGTCGTATTTTGACTGAAAACACCGTCCTTGCGAGTGGCGGTAAAATCAAAGATAAACATATCCCAAAAGTATACTATGCTGTGCTTTGGTTAATGATTCTATCGGGAGTCGGTATATTCCTTGCTGGATTTACGCAACCACTACAGCTCCTGTTCATAGCAGCAGTACTAAATGCGATTGCAATGTTTGTGCACACTGGTTTGACGCTCTGGTTGAATAAAAGCGAGTTACCAAAAGCAATTGCACCAAGCTTATTTCGTACGGTAGCTATGTGTACTGCATTTCTTTTTTATGGCGGATTCAGTGCGTATGTAGTCTTTACAGAACTCCAAAAACTTCTTAAATAATATAAAAAAAGCTGGTTAAGTTTAAGATTTTCTTGTATTTCGTCGGTAGATAATCAGTGCAAATAGCGCAGAAATTGCAACTAAATGGATAGTGTCGACGAACGGGATGGGGTCTGAAAAAGACTTCCATTCCTCTATTTGGAGTAGGTAGATACCAAAGGTTACATAGGCGCCAAAGATGAAAGCGTAGTATAGAATGATGCCACCGATTATCGCTCGTATCAGGGCAGTTGATTTGTTGTTTGTTTGTGGCGATTCGGGTGTAGCCTGACTTTGTGTCTCAGCTGGGGGACTCGCTTTTTTTGGCTTACTTATCGCGTAAAAAAATAATTGAACAGGCGTTATAACAAAAAGCACTAAGAATAGATTGCTAAAAAAGCTATCGTAGGCAAGCCCATAGGCTAAAAAAAGATACACCACTACTATGTAGATAATCCATGGTCGATATTTTCGTGATTTTGGTTGATTTTCTTTATTGGGCTGTTCGCTTAAAGAAATTTCACTTGATGGTACACTCTTTTGTTCAGTATGTTCGGGTACTTGAGGTTGACCTGGTTCCATTAATGTAAGTGTATCAATATTTGCCTAAATATCGAATTCACTTTGATAGTAATAGATTTCTGATACCTCGCCGGTTACAATAGTGGGCATATCTTCAACCGTAAGTACCATCGATCCGAAAATCTGACTTTTCCCTTCAGGTACGATGAGCTTACCATATTCGTCGTAGTAATCTGCATAGTGCGTTCTGAGTGTTTCGCTCCCGAGTCCCAGTGACTCAGCAAGTTCTAGCGATGCTCTCAGCCCGTCATCTCCAAATGCTTTGATTGGCCTAATTCCTCTTCCCATGAAGTCTCCTATTGCTTCGCTTGTCTGGAGCGTAAACGTGCCTTAAATTGTTCAATCTCTGTCTCAAGGTTAATTTCATAATGGTTTGCGAGAGTGGTGATAGAAATAATAAGATCAGCAAGCTCTGAACCGAGGTCAACAGATTTCTCTATACGTTCTTTTTTACCACTACTTTTTCGGATAGCTTCAGCGACTTCACCCAGTTCTTCCATGATGTATAAGAGTTGCAACTCAACAGAAGGCATGCCTCCAGAATTATGCTCCCAATCTTGACTCACCCAGTTTTGTAATTCTTCGATACTCATTTATTTATTGTAGTATCGAATCACGATAAATTAAATAAAAAGTGATTTAAAATTTCTTTGTCAGCTGAAGTAATTCATATCCGGCAAAAACCGCGGTGCCGTCGATTACGGAAGCAATCATAATATGACCTACAGTTTTCATACGTTCAATGTAAACTTCTCGCGCTCGAGCAGAACTCATCTCAGTCGGAAGTGCATCTCGGGGAAAGCCAAGTGAATCATTAATATCAGCTTCTCGTTTCACTGCTTCATAAGCTATATGGGGTGCTGATAACTTTTTCCAGTTCATAAGTAAGTAACTGTATCATAATTCAATCAAATTAGCAAAATGTGGGCGGTCAAGACTAATACGAATAACTTTATGAGACAATACCAGTATGAAAACAACTGCATTTGGCAACAATAACCCGCAAGGAAAAATTGAAAAAATTATTATTGATCGTCGAACACCACAGCCGACTGATGTCGTTATACAGGTAACATATTGTGGTATTTGTCATAGCGATATACACACGGCAAGAGGTGATTGGGGCGAGGTTGCATATCCTTGTGTGCCAGGGCATGAAATAGTTGGTGAGGTCGTACAGATTGGGGAAGTAGTGAAAAATCATAAAGTGGGTGATTTGGTCGGCGTTGGATGCATGGTGAACTCGTGTCGTACCTGTGATAAATGCATGAGCGGAAACGAGAATTACTGTAATAACGTGGTCTGGACTTATGCTTCATTAAATCCGATTGATAGAACAGATACAAAAGGTGGTTATTCAGAGACAATCGTCGTTAATCAAGATTTCGTCATTGCCATTCCGGAAGGTATGGATTCTGCTAAAACCGCACCGCTTCTATGCGCGGGCATTACTATGTATTCACCCTTGAAACACTGGAAAGCAGGGGAAGGGAAACGAATCGGTATCATCGGAATAGGTGGGCTCGGGCATATGGGCATTAAGCTCGCAAAAGCTATGGGCGCTGAAGTTTTTGCTATTACAACAAGCCCAGAAAAAGCTACAGCAGCAAGAGAATATGGGGCGGACGGCGTCATTATATCTGCAGATGTGCAATCCATGAACGACTCAGTCCAAACATTTGACCTTTTGATTGATACGGCACCGAGCGATCATGATATCAAACCTTACATAAATCTCTTGAAATTCGATGGAAGTCTCGTGTTTGTCGGCCCGATAGCCACGACCTTTGAATTTGGTGCTTCAGACATTATGGCAAATCGACGCTCACTTGCTGGCTCGGGTATCGGGAGCATTGCAGAGACAAAAGAAATGCTTGCATTCTGCAAGGAGCACGCTATTTATCCAGATATTGAAATCATCTCACCCGAAAGAATTAATGATGCGTGGGAACAGATGATCAACAAAAAGATGGATCACCGCTACGTAATTGATTTCTCTAAATAGCTCGGAGTTTGTACAGGAACTACTTGGACTTCAGATATTTGCCCGCGACGCTCAGTGCGAATGACGGCAATATGATGAACACATGTATAAAGAGCAGTTTGATGAAAAATTCACTGATGCTCGAATCTGGTTCGTTCGGTCCCGATGCAGTTAAAATCATGAGTATCCCAGTAATACCAAATCCGACCGAAGCGATTATAAAAATCTTTGTAGCGATACGTTGCATACATATAGTGTAGCACCGAATAGTTAGTTCAGATTATGGTGGCCTTCTTGAGCTTTTGAATAATCTGGTTTTACGTACCCTGAAAGGTAAAAACTATCAGCTTCGTGGTCATAGCCTTCTGGGTAGTTAAATGCTTGATCACTCTTATCATCTGAATTGCATGGGATAGGGTGCTCATCGCGATAAGCGCGACTAATAATTACATCATCTCTTGAGGTGACTCCGCGTTGTTGGTACTTTGCAAATATATCATCCGGCATGACTTGGAAATACGAAACAAATTGATACTTACCCCCTTCGACTGAAATATCGGTGGCAGAATAACCACTGATAACACCAATTTTTTGACCTGCTTTTACGGTGATACCTTTCTCAATGCCGTCTATCTTATAGATGTGAAATAACCGAATCGTGAAATCTTTCGCGTTCGTTGGCTCGATATAAATCTGTTCGCCTACAGGAAAACGTTCTGAAGTTATGTCCGTAATCTTTCCGTCTACAGGGCTAAATATATCTATGTCGTGCTCACCATCCGGTTCGGGTGGAATGGTGCGACCATCGGCTGCTTTTTCAGGCTCCTTTGTTACGTCAATCTGAGGTGTGAAGTAATGTTTCATACTTCGGCATGTTTCGCCGTTGCCTGAAAAATCATGACCTTCGCCTGAGCGAAATTTTGAGATGCTAAAAATTTTAGACAAATCGATGAAATCAGCTTGGATGAACTTAGGTGGGTTATCGACATCAACTTTCACTCCAAGACCAGTCTTTTCTCGTACGAATTTAAATGCAAAGAACACAGCGACAGCGACAACAAGTACAAGTGCGCTAATGACGATGACATGCACAAATCCTTGTTTATTTTTATTGAGAACTCTCTTCATAATTGGTGCCCACTTATATACAAAAAAGTATATCACTGTTTTTGTAAAAGATGCTTGTTATCACCAACGAAAAGCATCTTTCTACCGATAGACCAAAGAGGAGTACACGAACACGCGACGAGCGTTAGTAAGGGCAGATTTTTGTCACGGTGCTTGTTTGCAACGATTGATCTTCAAGTATGCATGCGTGATTCGACCAAAATTGCTTACTGTCTGATGTTTCGTTTGTGTCACCAGGAAAGGGCGGTGCGTGGCAACCAATTCTTAAATCTATAAGTTCGTAATCGTGCTCGTCATCTTCTACGAGCGAGAGGCTGATTTGAGATGTAGTTATAGGTTTGCCGTTTTTCACAAATCTGGTATAAACCGTATCTTTCAGGACTCGTGCGTAATAGACAAAATCACTATCAGTCGTGAGGACGATCATGTCGTAGCCAATTGTTCGGTTCATGTCTTGCTCTATAGAAATGCTTCTGCCATTGAGCGCTCTTGTACCTAGAATTTCCTTTACGAGTGATACGAGTTGTGGATGTCGAGAAATTTGTTTAGCTGCTTTAGAGTTGTTTAGCTGTACGTACACGTTTTTATCATTTTTTGATTCGCAAATTGGGTGTTTCATTGTGCTACCTTTCCTTCAAACATATATTAATGAGCAAATTGAGGTGTTAGTGGCGGTAATAAAGGTGTGTCTGTAGGTGCCATTTTTAGAATTGATTCTAAAAATTTTCCGGCAACATCAACAACCGGACCACTGGTAGGTGAGTGAAACCATTTCAAACCAGGCATTGTATTTACTTCTAATACATAAGCAAACCCAGATTCATCTATCATGAAATCAACGGCTGCAAAATGTAATTGGAGTACTTCACTGACACTTTTGGCAGTATCAGATAGACGTTCTTCCCATTGAGCTTTTTCTAATGAAATTCGCTTTAGTGGTCTATCTGAGGCAACAGAATTACCATATTCGCTGCGATGAACTGCAATTATTTCATTGTTTAGTAGTAGGTAGCGTAGCTCAATACCTTCTATGTATTTTTCTAATATGTAATTGCTTATATCTAGATTATCGAACTCTGATACTTTTGAAATAATATGAATGTCTCGCGCCCCCGCACCTTTTACTGGCTTTGCGACAATTTTGCCATGAGTAGCTAAAAAGGTAACTGCTTCTTTTAGGTTTGAGGTCATGAAATAGGGGATATTTTGAATGTGATGCCGATCTAAAATTATCCTTGTAAGGTACTTATTCTTAGCATAAGCCGCACTAGCTTCTGAATTCAAAGGGCTTCGGGCTAAATTAATATAGTATTCCTCTTTTTTAACTGTAAATACAAAGGTATTGTTTGCAATCAACCACGTAGGGTTGAGGCTCATTTTTTGCGCGCAAGAGAACAGGAGCTCTGTTGTACCGAGCTTTTTTGATGATTTCATAGCGTCCTCCTTTTTAGCGTCGCTGAAAACCGCCACGAAAACCGGAACCAGCGTTGTTTCGTGGTTGCTCTTCACGTGGCTTTGCAATACTTACGACAATCAAACGACCATCAAGTTCTTTGCCATCAAGAGCTACAATCGCTGCTTGAGCAGCTGCTTGATCTTCCATCTCAACAAATCCGAAACCTTTGGACTGGTTGGTCCCGCGGTCTGTAATAACCTGAGCGCTTATAACGTTGCCATGTTGTGCAAATGCTGCCTGTAAGCTGTCATTTGTTGTATCGTAAGATAATTTTCCTACAAATAATTTAGTTGCCATAGTATTTTAGCCTTTCTGTAAGCTGATGTTAATTGCGAGACAGTGTCGTCGCTATAGCTGATAAGAGAGGCTTTCTAGGCTCACCGGATAAAAGGTATAGAGTTGAATAACTTGCTAACTTGTATTATAGCATACGAGCTTTAAAAGGAGGGCACAGCGGGCTGGTACAACTTTACTTCTTATCTTTTAAGTCTTCCTTTCCAATCATCAATAATAGTATAAATATCTTTGATTGCGAGCTCAGCTGTCTCTACAATACTGATTTTTTGAGCGATTGAAAGCCCTGCATCATCGAGAGTCCTATGCAAAAAAGAGTACGCTTGTACAGGCGACGTTGTATCAAGAAGTGTCTGAATCGCTTCTTGAGCAGACGGGGTAGCTGAATATATCAATTCCTGAAGTTGACGGTCAATCCGCATAGGGTGGCTTTCTGGTTCATCACCTACTATTTCGGCTACGAGTTCACTAAAGGCAATGATATCTTCATCGCTTACATTGGTATCGTGCGCGTGGTGATGACCCTCGTACCCCGTTTCTGCATATTCTGACGACCATATATGCCGATTCAGCGATGCCGACCCGTTGCTCGTTATATAGAGGCCAATTGATTCAGAAAAACTAAGATTTTCACCTGTGTCGTAGTAGAAGTTCAGCTCGATTTGTCTTATGCTACTTTTTTCATCGGACGGGTAGAAGAGTATGTTGCGAGGGTAATCGTTCTGTCTGATGAAGTTGTCAGTGCGTACATACTTTGGATTGTCCCAACCGAATACGCGCATGCCAGTCCCAAGAAGTTGCGCGTTATTTTTCTTGATATCAAGCATCGGGTAATACGAGCCGTCAGAAGGTATCGCCAGCTGTTCATCCTCATCGGTGAGTAGGTGGCCTGCTTGTATTTTTTTCAATTTTTCTAGGACTTCTGCTGGATTTTTATCAATCACGATGTCGACGAACGTCCACGGGCTTTTCTCGTCCTTAAGTGCGAAGAGAGCATCAGCTAAAGCTTGGCAAGTAGCCACAGCTTCAGAGGGGTAAGTATCGTATTTTTCATACTCGTCCATTATTTCAGGACGGGTACCTTCGCCGTAGAAACTCGCTTCTGTTTCATACAGCTGAATCGCAAGGTCGCCCAGTTCAAGATATGTTGCAGGAACTTGGTTTAAACGGCGCATTTCGTTTAGATAAGCAATTTCGCCGGTAACTTCTCGTTTCTTTGGCTCAATTGATACTTGTGGTAATTCCATGGTATTTCCTCATACTTGAGCTGATGATAACTTGTAAAGAATTTATACACTAGTCGAGACTTTTTACCTTTTGGTATGATGTGCTCAATGCTCCACCATATAAGACGAACAATTTTAGACATGCTCGCGATAGCCGAAAGTCTCCGCTATGGGCAACTAAAACCAAAAGAGCTTGATGGAAATGTTTTCACATATCACTTACAAGGTTTAATTTCAGATAAGCTCATCCAAAAAAACGCAGCAGGTGACTATTGTTTAACGCATAAAGGTCGAGATTATATCGTGCACCGTTATGAAGATTCAGCATACAGCGCGCACAGTATTTTTCTTATCGTGTATGCTACGTCGGCGAAAAGTTCAGCCATTGCTTGGCTACACAGGATTCATGCCGATAGCCGGTGAAGACATTTTACAGACTGCAGGTAAGAGGCTCGAAAATAAGACGGGGATAAGTGGTGTTGAGCTCACGATTGCGGGGTCTGCCATGATTACACAGTATCGTAATAAAGAGCTCCAGAGTTTCTCACATGCAATAATTGTTTCTGGTAAAACGGAGAAAGACATAGCCATTAAAGAAGATGCGACGGGTGAAAATTTCTGGGCTGAGCTTAATCAGGTAGATGCACTTTTGCCAAGTTGTTTTGATATCGTACGCATGATTGAGGACGGAAAAACATGGCTAGAAGTTTCTTACGATCTACAATGAAGCATTAGTAAAGTAGGCTATGATGAGCTTGTGAAATTGCTTTTTTATCTATGGCTCTCGTTCTTAAGTATTTAATGTCTTCCACTCTATCGTTTCAGAATCTATCCACTTACCAAACTGATTCTCTTCCCAAAATATGTCTTGAGGTTGATCTTTAAAAGCAAGGTTAATAATATTTCTAATTCTTCTTGCTCGCGGATCTTCAGATACGTCCTTGCTACATAACTGAAATTGCGGGTTTATTGGTAAGTCAGATACTTTAATCTCGACTTTGTATAAATGTACATGCAGTTCGACATTTTCTTTAGGTTTGTGAACAATATTAAGTATGGTACCGTGCGGGGTAATAGGGTGAGCATGAGTTATGCCAGCTTCTTTAAGTATGCCTTCTGCCTTATCGATTGCGTTTTCTTTCGTTTCAAGAAAAGAGCCAAAAATATCAAGTATCTCGTAGCCTTCATGCTCGAGTAGTTTTAAAAGAATTTTGTTTTCACAAAGAATCAACAAACCCAGAGAGTGTTTAATAGTCATGCACGTAGCATAGCAGACGTAGCGTGGGGGGTGTTGTGAGACATAGAATATTATAGGAGGTAGCGTAGTGCATAAAGTGAAAGGTACGAATCTTTCAAGGTAGTTTCAACAGATTTTTTATGAAACTTACATGCTTCGCAAATTCTGTCTCACATACTCAATTAAGTCTTCTACGAACTCTTTATATCCTTCAACTTCTTTGCCACTTTTGCAGTACTGTTCACCACTGTAACGGTCACCTACACCAACACTGTACCAATTTCCGTCGACTTCTTTGAACACTAGCGAAGGGTCGTTACCTTGACCAAGCGGACCTGTAGCAACTGCCTCCTCTGCAGCATAAATTGATATAGGGTTGCCACATTCTGATTCATACGGATTATTTTCTAAAGATATGTAATAAAGGGTGTGTTGTTTCTCAAATGTATCTTTATAGCTTGTAGTATGGAGCACCAGGCCTCTGCTTTCATTGTCCTCAACGGCTACACCAAGATCTTCAAGTTCTACCCGAGCATTGGAGCTTGTTATTTTATTATCTTTGGTTTCGCTTGATTCTTTTTTATTGTCAGATGATTCCGACGATGAAGTATTTTGCTGATCCCACACAAACCACCCAGCAAAGCCAACAACACCAATAACAACTACAACTAGCAAAATACCTACTAAGCCAAACCCATGTTTCTTATGCATACCTAAAGACTATCAATAACCAAACAAAAACGCTATGTTTCGATAGGGCTTATGTTTGACTCACAACTCCGCCATCCGTCAACTGGTCGGAGACGGAAGAGGAAAGTATAACCGTTATTAAGACCGATCTAACAATAGAAAGAACAGCTTACCGAAATTGTTTCGAACATGACTATGATTGCAGGGCAGGCTAACCAACAACTAGACGGGTATCGATAATGTGCGATTCATTAAATTGCAAAGTCACCACAGGGGTGTTCGGGTGATTGACAATGATTGTTGCCTCAGACACAAGTGATCCAATCGCAGAAAAATCTACTTCAGACGCGAATCCTTCAACTATTTTTGGTATTTCATCAATAATGCTGTAAGCACTTTTTTCGGTAATCTGCCGTCGCTCTATTATTGGAAGTGAAGTAGGAAATACGTTGCCGTTTTCATCCTGAGTCCATTCACCACCTTGAATTAATCCAACCAATCTGTCCAGCCGGTATTGAGCTTCAGTAGCTAAAGCTTCTGGACTTTGAATCTGATCTTCGAGTCCCGCTATAAAATTAGCAAATGCTTTCTCGCCAGTATAAATAGACATAAAACACAAAATACCATAGTTGTTATATTTAGTAAATCTAGGCTCATAGTTATGAACGTATTGCAAAAAAATTAAGGTCTTAATATCTTACATTAACCTATTTTTCTTAATAATATGTTATTGGTCTATCGATGATAATTTTCTAAAGTCAGACATAAAAATGCTAACCAATACATCAAACTTTTCCTCTGTCGCATGGTCGGTTTCATATTTGTCGCTGTTAGGATTTTTAGCGAAACATGGAGGTCCGTACTGTTTGATAGTTGAAGCTCCAAAAGAGAACCCATCAATGTCTATCGTAGGGCGAAACAAATCCGCGTCAGTGTCGTCAGACTGCCAGTATGAATCATTGCTCGGAAAACGAATTAAAAAGGCGATATATTCATCTTTGCAACTTACTCCACCAGATCCAATGAGACCATCAGTTTCTTCTGAGTAGATAGTAAGTGAAGTAGGGTTAGATGCTGATTGTTCAAATGAATCATTAACTTTATAATATGCACCTCTAATCTCTGAACTAAGAGGAATCCGCACCCCCCATTCAACTATATCTAAGTATTCTTGTTTTATATTTGAATTTTTAAAATTATCATTCGTTTCACTTATTGATTCAGTGTTGTTTGAATTCTCAGTACTAGTATTCGCTTCAATTGCTGGTTCAGCATTATTTGATTTTGAGACGACCTCAATTGAGTTATTTTGTTTCGAGTTTTTGCTTATTACCACATACCACCCAGCAAAGCCAACAACACCAATAACAACGACAATAAGCAAAATACCAACTAAACCAAATCCATGTTTCTTATGCATACCTAAAGCCTAGCAATAACCAAACAAAAACGCTATCTTTCGACAGGGCTTATGCTTGGCTCCGGGTCCGCCACCCGCTAACTGGTCGGAGGCGGAAGAGGAAGCTATAGTTGTGATTAAGAGCGACCAAGTCTGTTAGACGCCTAGCTCACCAAAGGTTCTAGCAAATAAACCTTAGCCTGGTCAAAGTCCACTTTCACTAGGCCGCCGTAAGGCAATATGCAACGCGGCGCGGCATGACCAAAGTTCATGTTATATATGATAGGTAGATTTTTTCTGGAAGCAATGGTTAGCCAAGCCTCTTTATACTCCTCGTAAAACTGTTCGTCTTGTGGCTTGCCAACCAGCACTGCTTTTACAACGCCAAACACACCAGCTTCGTCTAGAGTAGTTAGTATTTTTTCCATTTTTTCAGGATTAGGTCTTTCTTCGCTGGTCTCTACAAAAAGAATTTTGTCTTTCCACTCCTCTGTAGATGGAAATAACCCATATTTTTTTGTGATCTCAACTTGCTTTGGAAAGCGACCGCCAACTAGCATTTCGTATAGACTCTCAATACACCCACCTAACAACCTTCCTTCTAATATGCCTTTGCCGCTTAGAACTTCAAAACCTCGTGTTTCTTTATGACTGACCCGTGCAACACCAACTTGATCAGTACCAAAATCAGTCCGATCGTCATACCACACGGCGCTCGATTCTATTTCTTTTTGTGGGCTTGGGTGTATCAACTCTCTCGACCACTCTTTTGTATACGGCAACATATCGTCTGCAAGCTCTGCAAAGTCAATTAAGAATGATTGTCCGTAGTATGTCTGCAATCCAAGGGTGTAGAACATTAAGTGGTTATTAGTACTGTCAGAGAATCCTAAAAAAACTTTGGGGTTATCTTTTACACAAGATATAAACTCTGTGTCGTCAAGCAGATAAGGAATAGTGTAGATAGTATCATCACCACCAATTGCACAGAAAACACCCTTTATCGATGGGTCAAGAAAGGCTTGTTTTAAGTCTGCTGCTCTCGCCTCAGGGTGATCGTGTAGGTATTTAATACCTTTTTTGGCATTTGGCATGTATACGGGGATAAGACCAAATTCTTCGAGCCTCTTGTTGCCAATTACAATCTCGTGAGTAGCAAAAGGTTCTCCCAAAATGCCACGGGATAGGCTCACGATTGCAACTTTATCGCCAACATTAAGTTTCTTTGGTTTATTCATGATTACATCTTAACAAAAAATTACAAGTTTCAAGTCTAGCTAGGGTATACAAAAAGTCAGAACCATTTTCACAGTTCTGACTTAGTCTTTTACGGTTTGGCTCCGGGTCCGCCAGCTGGCGGGTGGATGATTTACCTAAATAATCTATCAGCTCTAAAGGGTGATGAGACTATTTAGCGAACCTAGCGAGCAACTGTCATTTATAACATGTCAGGCTCGCAAAACGAAAATCAGAATGTACAATTTACTAATAAATTGAAAGTGTATTCAATACCTCCGCAGATTTTGCTTTGTATACTTCGACCGCTTCTTCGGTGGGTGGCGCCATGGTGTCACCGTCACTGCCACATATATTTGGTAAATCAATACTTATAAAGGCTTCGGTGGTCTTAAATACCCAGCTGGTGCCTTCACAGCCTTCGTCTCCATTGTAGAAATCGTATACTTTGTGGCCATTTATTTCTTTTGCAACTTTAATATCGTAAATGCTTCCGATTGCTTTACCCTCATCGTTGACGTAAGAATAGTCTTTTTCGCTTACGACCCAATTGCCATCATTGTATTCGAGTCTAAGCCCATATTTTGAAACGTAGCCTATATAGCCTTCTATTTTCTCTACACTTATAATGAAAAGACCTTGTGAAGAATCAGTAAAAGTATTAGGCTCACTATCAGCAGATAAATACTCTAGTATATTCGGGCTGTTCTCAAAATCACGCGAATTTAACTGTCCGATTTCTTGTGGATAGGCAATACTAAATCCAAATTCTTCGTTCTTATACAATACCCACCCTTCAGGAATAGTTGATTTTTCGGTAGTTTCGTCATTATTCTTGTCAAGTTCTTGGTTTAATTGCTGTGATTGGCTCAAACTACTATCTTGTTTTGAAACAGTATTATTTTGCCGGTTCCACACAAACCACCCAGCAAAGCCAACAACACCAATAACAACGACAATAAGCAAAATACCAACTAAACCAAATCCATGTTTCTTATGCATACCTAAAGACTAGCAATAAACAAACAAAAACGCTATCTTTCGATAGGGCTTATGCTTGGCTCGTAGTTATGAACGTGTTGCGAAATTATCTAGGTTTAGTAGTTTATGTTAAAGCACTGAAATGCTATCTATTAGAGTTTTTATAACTTGATCGGGGCCTTCACTCGCATAAACATTGGGGAATCCTAGCTCAATTACTTTTTCACCTTTTTGAAATAAGATTCCATAATACTCTGACACATCACTTATTTTAACTTCAAAAACATCAATCCCATTAACACTAAGCTCATTAGTCATTTTTTTGATCGCAGCTTCATCACTCAGATAGTCTTTCAAATTAAGATATGACGTTTTCATCCCGAGGGATGAGCCACCTCTAGCGGATTCTATGTTGATATTATCCCACTCCGATAGCTCCAAATAGTATGCGTAATCACATCCTCTAATCTCACATTTTTCGTAATCTGCTTTGTCCTTGTTAACTTCAGGTGTGTGGAGAATTTTTTTCGCACCATATGTAACATTGCCGAAAGGATCATCAACAAGCCAGTTGTCTGGATGTATGAATTTTATACCAAGTTCATTGTTTTTGAATTCTACCCAACCTTCAGGAATATCTAAATCATTCTTATTGAATTCATCATTCTCCTCTGTCGTTGCGTCGTTATCTCTGTTTTGTTGAGGAGTATTATCAATAGTTTTATTCCTACTCCAAACATACCACCCAGCAAAGCCAACAACACCAATAACAACGACAATAAGCAAAATACCAACTAAACCAAATCCATGTTTCTTATGCATACCTAAAGACTAGCAATAACCAAACAAAAACGCTATCTTTCGATTGCGCTCATGTTTGACTCACAAGATAGCCACGATTAAGCAGAGTTATCTAGCTACTCGGGCTTAGCTTCGTTAATGATATTAAGAATACGCTCTACTGTTTCATCGATTGTTAGCTCTGAATTATCAATAACATGACCGAACTTCGGAGAGGCTATGCCAGTATCGTAGTGGTGTTTGACACGCGAAACCTCCCAATCAGACAATTCTCGATCTCCTCGTTTCCCTTGAGCAACTTCTAATCTGGGTGCTAATGTGATAACAACTTGAGGTTGAGTTTCTACTTCATTTTCAAATCTATCAAAATCTTTTTGTCGTACTACATAATTAGCTATAACGTCTTTTCCTTGTTTCGAATACCCGTTGATTGTTTCGATCGCCAAATCCATAGATTTATCTAGGTCTGTTGCTAGATTGAAATTAGGTATCGTGTCATTCAAGTCGTCAACATTTAAAAAAGCAGCTCCCAGCTTTTCAGCTAATGCCTTAGATGTGCTTGTCTTTCCCGAATTGATACTACCGCTAATGAAGACTAACATTGTTTAATCATAGCAAAATAGTTCAGTTTCAATTCTATTCTGGGGAAACAAAAAGTCAGAACCGAATTAGCAGTTCTGACTTTCTCTTTCTTGGCTTGGCTCACAACGATAGAGAGCGCTATAACTTTGGTGAAGAGTGATTTATCGTTCTTAGCTTAGCTCGATAATGTTATCCACTACTTTTTCTATAGGTCGTGTTGCGTCAATTATAGTTGCATCAGCGTTTTGGTAACGTTCAAGTATTTTATCAAACCACTTCAGCATAGTAGCCATCTCATCTTCAGATTGACCGAAAGAATTATTTTGTCTTTTTATGACTCGTTTTATCATTGTTTCTTTATCGATTTTTAGAAAAATAATCTTGTCGAAAAGAGAAAAGAAGTCTATGTCGTTTGCTGGTATCCCACATAAATACACATCATGTTCTTTTGATCTTGCTTTAAGTGCATAAACTTTTTCTTTATCAAGCATGAAGCCATGATTATCAAACCAGTCTTGCGGTCTTTTTTCTTCATGAGGCAGGCTAACAATTTTACCAGTGCTGTTGTTGGTCCAATTACTGAGTCCGTTCTCGTCGGTATCGTGTGATTCATAGCCTCGTTTCTGTAGTTCAAGTCGGATGGTAGACTTACCAGCACCCGAAGAGCCAGTGATATAGATAAATGACATAAACTGATTATCTCATACTAAAGTTTCAAAACTACTTTGGGTATGAAAAAGCCAGAACAGATATTCAGTTCTGGCTTCGTCTTTCTTGGGTTCGCTCCGGGAACTGGATGAAAGGGACCATTTCAATCCAGACGCCCGCTTTGCTGGGGGTTGTGACTGATATGCGAACCAGGTCCTACGGACCAATCTGGTTCGACCAGTTTCCAGAATCAAAATGAAAAAGCCACCTGGAAGGTGACTTTCACATTTTGGCTCTCGTTAGTGGACGTACTTCGCAACTGCTTTGAACAAGGAACAGAGGCATATGTCCCCAGCACTTACTCTATCTCAATGCTTGCAAGCATGACCCCACTGAGTTTCTGGCAACAGATTAGAGCGTTGCACAATGTCGAATATTGTGCGATCGTGCCAAGCATGTAGTTTGTATGTTGCACAAGAACTTGTGCGACTTACACCCCCACCTTCCTTTTGTTCTTCTTCTCCCTGTACTCAGTGATCGCGCAAAAATTTTTTCATTTTCCGCCCGCTTAACAATGGCTTACACTTAAAGTCATGTTTGGCTTATCAAATAAATCAAAAAAGATTGAAGGCGACATCGGATATTTCCACCTAGAAGAATGGTGGTTAAGCGAATTTGATGAAAGTACAAGAGAGTACATAGTAGAAAAGTATCAGCCGATGGGTAGCCCACCAAGATGCTTAGTGGAAGGAAAATACGAATGGACTTCATCCACGCCACTATCACTTTTGTCTGGACTAGGTGGTTGGTTCTTAAGCCCAGGCGATAGACACATAGCAAGGAAGATTTACGCCCAAGCACTTAAGCTATTAACCGACTCGACTGATGTTTTGGACAGGCATTTTCTTTATCAAGGGCTAATAGAGACTTATTATAAAGACAGGGATAATCCAGAGTATCTGAAAGTAGCGATTGACTATTGCAAAAAGCAAATTGCACTGCAAGCAGACGCGGCAAGTAAGTTTAAAGAAGAATACCCTGAAGATTCACTTCCTGCACACCATGGTTACGAGCAGTACGCTATTGTACTAGAAAAAGAGAAAAGGTACGAAGAAGCAATCAAGCTATCACAAGAAGCTGAAAAGAATGGTTGGGCTGGATCTTGGAAAAATAGAATTGAACGGTGCGAAAAAAAGATCGAAAAGTCTAAGAGCTAGTTTCTCTATTTTCTTTCTTTAACTCATCAAACTTCGCGCTCATAGTTGGATTTCCTTTGGTGAGTTTTTTGATGCTCAATTCTTGCGCCTTATCATTTGCCAGTCGCAAATTATTTTCGGAAGAAAGTAGGGCTGCTTTAGTTTTCTCAAGCTGCTTTATTGTTTTGTCTATGCCATCGATTGCATCGACAAATTTCCTACTAGCAAGGTCATAGTTTCTGCTAAAACCTTCTTTAAAACTTTCCATGCTTGCTTCGAAGTTAGTAATATCAATGTTCTGCGCTTTTACTAGAGCAAGCTCAGACTTGTATTTCAAGGAATTGAGAGCCGCATTACGTAGCACACTAATAATCGGTATAAAGAATTGAGGGCGAATCACGTACATCTTCGGGTACTTATATGACGTATCAACGATTCCGGAGTTATATAGTTCACTCTCTGATTCAAGAAGGGTTACTAGAACGGCGTATTCACACCCTTTCTTGTTACGGTCTTCATTGAGCTTAGGCAGAAAATCTTCGTTTTTCTTCTTC
>JACCDN010133289.1_pt1 | contig 51833 bp, 47 predicted proteins | sample 7441691 | NCBI WGS metagenome assembly JACCDN01 (sample SAMN15323439, study PRJNA562643) | freshwater metagenome | isolation source: river surface water | place: USA:Blue River Watershed | collected 2017-08-16 | reverse complement strand
GTTGGTCCACTCGTTAACGTCACCGATCAAACAACTGGAAGGACATTGACTTATAACACGGGTGGAAATTTTCAGGCTTTTAGACAGTCTGGAAAAAGAGACCCCTGATATTCGAAATAATATGCTGAATGCTTTATCTAATATTGAAGTCTCGCAGTTTCTTGATAAAAATCTTTATTCTTTTGATTTCTAATCGAAGTACCTGAGCAGTTACAGGGACTTGTGACTGTCTAAAGTATTGTCGGCCAATAATTAATACTGCATTTCCTTTATTTGACTCTTGTTTTTGTTATTCTTTAGTAGAACTCTTAAAAGGAAATAGCGATGAAAGTTATGACAGGGCTTATTATTTCAAGTTTGATGTTATCTATTGGTACAGATGCAAGTGAACTTGCAAAAAAATATTTCGAAGAATTGCGTGCATGTGAAAAAAATGAAATGGCCTGCACGGGAAATTATAATCCCCATAAAGATCGCGCGATGGAAATTTTAAAAAAACGTGCGATTTCGGATTCGGAATTCGAAGCTATATTACAAAAGTCAAAAGTGAAATCGATTTTTATTCCTCTTGAGCTTAATAATACTGAACTTGTAACTTTAGCAGCAGCGACAAGTTTGGGATTAGTAGCATTTAAAAATGATCAAGAAATCACCAATACTATTTCAAAAAATCAAACTGCAGTCGCAAAAAAATTAGAGGCAATTGGTAAGAAGTTAGGTGAAGAAACATTTTTAGGTGTTGCTGCAGGGTCGTACTTTTTAGGTGCGGTAATTGATAATGATCAAATTAAGCAAATAGGTCTTTATGTTGTCGGTGCAGAAATTGCGCAAGGAATTGTTACTGGGGTAGTGAAAAATTTAGCGGGAAGAAAAAGACCACATGAAGAAGAAGGACCATATCAATTTTTTAATTCAGGACACCAATCTTTTTACAGTGGGCACACAGCAACTTCGTTTACGCTAGCAACAGTATTAGCAGAAACTTACGGAAAAGATTATCCAGTTGTTCCTTATGTCGCGTACGGGGCAGCGGCACTTACAGCATATGCACGTGTTCACGCAAAAGCTCACTGGGCAAGTGATGTTATTATTGGTGGTGTTGCAGGGCACTTAATTGCAAAGCTCGCGATGTCACAATTTAATAAAGATAATAATCGTGGTGGATTACTGTTTTATCCAAGCTATGATGAGAACACTGGAACATTTAATGCTAATTTTGAATGGGTTCCAAGAGGAGCAGATACTCCTCTTAAGTGCTTAAAGATAAAAGATGAGAGCGCAAGAGTTGGGGTTTGCTTAAAGGAGGCTTTCGAAAAGTCCTTTAAAAATTAGCTTAAGAAACCTCTCATTAAATTATTATGAGTCTAAATTGTCCATGAATTTGAGAAATGCATAGAGATTCTTCTAAAAAATAAAAAACTCTTACTGGAGTTTAACTGTAGGATTTCAGCGCTAACTTCAGTAATTAAAACTCGTCGGAAGCATTCAAAAGCATCATAACTAAAGATTTCTTCAGAAATTTAAAGTTTAATTAAGATACTCCGAATATAGATAAGTAATTATTTAGGAGTACTTGAATATGAAATGGTTTAAAAATATCAAACTATCACTAGAAACCAAACTTTTTATATCCAATTTTTTTTATGCATTACCTATCGTTGTGCTCTTGTTCTTAATGATTCAAGCAAAGAATAAAGATATAGATTTTTCGGCCAAGGAGAAAATCGGTAATGAATACCAAAAGCCGGTAATGGAAATGTTGGCAGCGACAGTTGTTATGACTGATAAAAACTGGCAAGAAAATAAAATTGTTTTAGAAAAAAACTTTCCTCTTTATGAAGCAGTTCAAAAAAAATATGCAGAGAGCTTAGAGTTTACCACCAAAGGGCTAGGGTCAAGACAGAGAGAGATTGCTTCTTTTGAAAATATCGCAAAGCTTGTCAATAATTTAAAAATGCAATTCAATGATGAGGATCGTGTGAAGTTGATTGCAGGGCTAAGGCTTGTTGTTGTTCAACTTGGGGATACTTCAAATCTTATTTTAGATCCTGACCTAGACTCGTATTATTTGATGGACATCACGCTTTTGGCATTTCCTCAAATGTTTGAGCGATTAAATACTATCAAGACACTGTTATTAAAAAATGAGTTAACAAAAGATGATAATCTGGCACTTGCAATTCAAGGTGAACTGTTAAAAAGTTCAGATGTTGATCGTATCATTTCAAGCTATCAAACTGTTAAGAATGAAGATGGTAATTTTTATGGAGTTAATGAATTAGTTCAAAAAGATCTTGATATTAGCTATAATAAATTAAGAGATAATTTTTCTAAAATTGGCCAACTTGTTAAAGATAAAATTGAAGCAAGAGCAGTACCCCCAGCAAAAGTAATGGAAGTGATGTCTAGTTCAAGCGCAATTGCTATCGAAAGTTTTCATTTAAGCATCAATGCACTTGACCAGCTATTAGATGCTCGTCTTGCTGAATTTTTTGGAAATAAAAAATTTGCCCTAACGCTTGGGGGGCTCGCTATTGCCGTTGCTCTTTTAATTTCTATTTTTACGGCATTTAATTTTAGAGAAGGAACGAAAAAAATCATTATGGCACTGGAAAAATTATCAAGTGCTACTAAAATCAATGAAAGGGCAAGCGATGAATTGGCATCATCATCTTCAATATTGTCATCTTCTTCGACAGAGCAAGCCGCTGCACTTCAAGAAACCGTTTCAACATTAGAAGAAATTAATGCCATGGTTGCCAAAAGTTTGGAGAATACACAGTTAACTGAAAAAATGACAATTGAAGGTAATCAATCAGTGACCAAAGGAAAAGATGCCATTGGCAATGTCGTTTTGGCCATGAAGGACATTAATTCAGTAAATGACAAATTATTAAAAGAAGTCAGTGAGACAAATAAAAAATTAAACCAAATCGCAAAAATTATTGGTGACATTGAAGGTAAGACTAAAGTTATAGATGAGATAGTTTTTCAAACTAAACTTTTATCTTTTAATGCTTCCGTTGAAGCCGCTCGGGCGGGAGATGCGGGGAAAGGATTTACAGTCGTAGCAGAAGAGGTAGGGAATCTTGCAGAAATGAGTGGAAAGGCATCAACTGAAATTTCTCAAATGTTAAAAAATAGCATTGTGGAAGTGAATCGAATCACTAGAGAAACAGAAGTTAATATGGAGGCCCTTATTTTAGAATCTCAGGAAAAAATAAAAAATGGAACATTAACAGTTGATAAAACGTCACAAGAATTATTTCTGCTTACAGATCGCGTGCATGCAATTACAGAACTTATGACTGAAGTCGCAACGGCGATAGAAGAGCAATCGAGAGGAATTGGTGAGATTACTCAAGCTATGCACCAAATTGATCAAGGCGTTCATTCTAACGTTGAATTATCAGAGAATACATTTGATATGGCGGAAAAATTGAAAGGACAAGTTTCATATTTGAGCGAGATCGTACGCACTATTGAATTTGAAGTTAGCGGAAAAGCATAAAAACATTTAGGGTTAAAAAAAATTTGAGGAGCCATGAGTAGTTTTTAATTGTCCACAAGCCGCTAAAATGTCATCGCCTTTTGTAGTTCGCACCATCGTTGGAATTTTATAATTTTCCAAGATCCCTTTAAAGTACATAACACTTTCAAAATTAGGCTTCCTATAAATTGAACCAGGATATGGATTAAAAGGAATTAAATTAATGATTGCTTTGCGATCTTTAAGTAATTTTGCCAGCGCGATTGCATCATCTTCATGATTATTAAATTCGTCGATAAGGAGATACTCATAAGTAATGAATTGCTTTTTTAATAGGGGGATTTCATCAATGTATTTAAAGAGCTCTTCTAAAGGGTAGCGTTCATTTATAGGAATAAGCTCGTTTCTTTTTTCCTCAAAGGGACTATGAAGCGATAATGCCAAGTTAACACCAGGAATTTCTTGCAACCAGCGCTTAAGGCCTGGAAGATAACCAGCAGTTGAAATAGTGATCCGCTGAAGTCCCAAGCTCGCACCGTGATCGTCCAATAAAATTTCACAAGCTTTTTTGACGTTATCAAAATTATGGAGAGGTTCTCCTTGTCCCATAAACACGATACTTTTAATTGTTAGTCCATCTTGAACTTCTAGCAGGCGATTGGCATTTAACCAAACATTCGCCAGCAGATATTGGCCGATAATCTCACTTGTACTTAAATGGCGCTTTAATCCTTGAGTTCCGGTATAGCAAAATGAGCACTTCATGGCACAGCCAACTTGCGAGGAAACACAAAGTGAGTACTTATTTTGAAAAGGAATTAAAACTGCTTCAATAGTGGACTGATCGGATAGTTCTAGCAAAAATTTTACAGTTTTATCACTGGCTTCTTGAACAGTTAAGATACTAGGAAGTTTAAAACTAAAATTGGTATAGATAAAATCGCGAGTGCTGTTTGCTAGTTCTAATTCACAAGGGTTAAGATTTTTAAACTTGTAATGCCAACGAAAAAGCGTAGATGCTCCGCTCTGATTCAAGTTCTTTTCATGAAGAAGGTTCTTTAAATCAGAAAAATTTAAATCAAAAAAATGTGAATCGCTATTCACGATCAATACTCAGTTTGTTTTTAGCAAGCTCAATTTTATGTTTCTTGAGTTCTGCTAAAGCATTGGAAAGAATGTTATCACCTACACGGTACTTTAATCCATAATCTTTTAAGCTATAAAAAATTTTTAAAGTTATCCAGGACTCATTTGTTTCTATAATGAGCACTCGTGGTTCTGGATCGCGCAAAACATTTTCATTTTCGAGCACTGTCTTTAAAATAAGATTTTTAACATCTTCAATATTTTCTTGAAAATTAATCCGAAACATTTGATGAAAGCGTGGAGGTCGGTGATTGTTAGAATAAATAATCATCTGACTTTGAGCAATTGTTTTATTGGGGATTAAAATTGTTTCATCACCAATTCCTACAATAAAAGTTGCTCGCCAGGTGATCTCAGATACCTGCCCCGTCCACTTTTCGCTTCCCAGCTGAACTTCTAGCCAATCGCCGATTTCAAAAGGCTTATCAATTTGCAGTGCAACTCCGGAAAACAAATTCCCCAAAGTATCTTGTAAAGCAAGACCCAAAATTAATGAGAAGATGGCGGAAGAGGCGAGAACCGCACTTAAGTGAAAACTAAAAACATTCGAAGCAATAAGACCAAATACGACAATGGAAAAGGCCATCGTAAACATATTGGCCAAAAGTCTTGGGACCCCATGGCTCATGTTCATAAAAAATAAATAGAGATAAACCCCAATTTGGGCCATGCGAATAATTGTTATAGATCCTAAAAAAAGTGTTACCACTGCCATGTAGGCAGCGATTTTAACTAAAAAATAATCGGCATTAGAACTTGTGATAAAGTTCCAATGAAGACCAGCTGTAATTGAAGTTACGATATAAAGTATTAAGGTTTTTAAAAACCTCTCTTTGAGATTTTTATGTCTTTTTTCTGAAATTTTTTTCAGAAAAAATTTATAAAAAAGAAAAGATAGAACAAATAATACACCCCAAACAATAAAGTGTTCGAGAGGGATTAAATACTGAATTTTATCTAATGGAATCCATAATGGAGTGGCCATAATCCGCCTTCGCTAATTGCCTAAATATGTAGACAATATGTTCTGAAAGTTTATAAAAGTCATGGATTTTTGTGGAATCATGAAATTAATACCAGTTTTCATTAGCTCGTAGGGGTTTTGCTTTACGGCGCTTAATTTACCAAGTATTTATGATTTGAAGGGTATGTGAAAAATGTATAAAACGCTCAAAAAACTTACTTTAATTTTGTCCATCTTTACACTCATGCATCTTGATTCTTCAGTGGGGGCATTTCCTAAAACTATGTATCGTCATGCTAGTCGCTCTCCAGGGTTTCTTGGAATTTCAGAAGATGACGTTCGTATTCTTGCTGAAAAGTTTGAAGATCTCTACCGTGAGGTAGTGGCCCGCGAAGGTGGAGTTCTCTCAATTACGACTAATTGGGAAGACAATGCTGTAAATGCACGTGCGACTAGAGTAAATAATAATTGGAATATTGCGATTGCGGGTGGACTCGCCAGAGATGTAGAAATGAATAAAGATTTACTGGCATTTTTAATTTGTCATGAATTAGGCCATCATTTGGCAGGAGACCCAAAAATGTCTTTATACGGTGGATGGGCCAGCGCTGAAGGGCAGGCAGATTACTGGGGAGCGAATATTTGTTTGAAAAAATTTTTCCATAAATTTTATGAGTATCAAGATTTTGGAACAGGGTTGCCACTAAAGGCCATGCGCGATTGTAACAATGCTCATCAAACACTTGAAGAAAAAAATGTTTGTTTAAGGACAATGCAAGCTGTGGCCCGTTTTGGAAAATTTTTAGATAAGTTAGATCCCAAAAAAATTCCGATTTCTTTTGAAACCCCGGATACTAGAGTGGTGAAAGGGACGAATATTAATGATTACCCAAGACCCCAATGTCGTTTTGACACGATTTATGCTGCTGCACTTTGTTCTGTTGGATTAAGTGAATTGACAGGAGATTTAAATTTGGGAGTGGGTAATTGTCAGGATTCGGCAAGGCTTGGTGTTCGTCCTCGTTGTTGGTTCAAAGCACCATAAAAACTGATTTAGATTAGTTTCAATGATTCATTTTTTGGTTATTGTTATTAAATACTCTAATTTTCAGGAAAGGAATTATGCCAGTTAAATTATCGGCCACAGATGCTCTAAAATTTTTAAAATCAAATCAATCTGTTTTTATCCAATCAGTTGCTTCAACACCAAGGTTATTGGTGGAAGCAATGGTTGAACGAAGGGCAGAGCTTGTCGGTGTAAAAGTATATCATATCCACACTGAAGGAAATTGTGATTACGCAAGGCCTGAGTTTAGCAACCATTTCACGGTTTACAGCTTTTTTAATGGCAGTAATATGAGGGCCGTTCGAGGAAATAAATTACAAGAAACATATGTACCAATTTTTTTGAGCGAGATACCGGCACTTTTTTATAATAAAGTTGTTGATTTGGATTTTGCTTTTATTCAAGTTTCTCCACCTGACGAACACGGAATGTGTTCACTCGGACCTTCTGTCGATGTTTCAATTGCGGCGGCAAGATCTGCAAAAACAATAATTGCTCAAGTCAATCCCAAAATGCCTAGAACATTTGGAGAACAAATTGCTTTTCGAGATATTCATTACGCAGTTGATTGTGAAGATGAACTGCATGAATTAATTGCAAAGCCTTTGAGTGTAGTTGAGTTGCAAATGGGGCAACACATTGCGGGCCTAATTGAAGATGGAGCGACTTTACAAATGGGAATTGGCTCAATACCGAATGCTGTTCTTAGCTGCTTAAAAAATCATAAAGATTTAGGCATTCATTCCGAAATGATTTCTGACGGTGTCATTCCGTTGATCGAGTCGGGGGTAATTAATGGTAAATTTAAAATTAAACACCCCACGAAAATCGTTTCAAGTTTTGTTCATGGAACAAAAAAAATTTACAATTTTATAAATAATAATCCCCAAGTGCTTTTATTAGACTGTTCTTATACAAATAATACCCACATCATTGCTCAAAATCCAAAAGTTGTGGCGATTAATAGCGCTTTGGAAATTGATCTGACTGGGCAAATTTGTGCAGATTCAATTGGAGCAAAAATTTATTCTGGCGTTGGGGGACAAATGGATTTTATTCGCGGTGCCGCTTTGTCTAAAGGTGGAAAACCCATCATTGCTCTGCCATCAATAACTAAAAATGGAGTTTCAAAAATTCAAGCAACTCTAAAATTGGGAGCAGGGGTTGTAACCACTCGGGCACATGCACATTATATCGTGACAGAATATGGAGTAGCTTATTTGCATGGCAAAAGTCTAAAAGAGCGTGCAAAGTCACTCATTGCGATTGCTCATCCAAATCATCGTGAGGAATTAGAAAGACAAATGTTCGAAATTTTCGATATGTAATTTCAAAAAAGATTTTGCCACTTGCGTGCTCCTTCCTTAGAATAATAATCAAAGGGTAGGTTGTATGGAGTTAATTAAGTTTCTTATCGATTTTATTGTTCATGTTGATGTGCATTTAGATCAAATTATTCGCGATTATCAAAGCTATACCTACGGCATTATTTTTCTGGTGATTTTTTGCGAGACAGGGTTGGTTGTGACACCTTTTCTTCCAGGGGATAGTCTTTTATTTGCCCTTGGTGCTTTTGGTGCCAAAGGATCGTTTAATTTTCTTTTAATGATGGCTTTACTTATTATTGCCGCAATTATTGGGGATTCAGTTAACTACGCAATTGGAAGATACTTTGGAAAAAATTTTTTAGAGAAAGAAAGCATTCCGTTTGTAAAAAAGGCCCATCTAGATAAAGCCCATGCATTCTATGAAAAACATGGGCCCAAAACAATTATTTTTGCGCGCTTTATACCAATCGTGCGCACTTTCGCTCCTTTTGTTGCAGGTATTGGAGAAATGAATTACTCAAGCTTTATGCTCTATAATGTTTCTGGAGGAGTCGTTTGGGTAAGCTCTTTTATGTTATTAGGATACTATTTTGGTAATTTAGAGTTTGTACAAAGTAATTTTAAATTAGTTATTCTTGCTATTATTATCATCTCTGTTATTCCTGGACTCATTGAGTGGGCACGTTCTCGTAAAGAAGATAAATAGTTCTAGTCAGACATTCTGCAAAAGGGACAAATTTTTCTTGAGTTGAAACTAGATCAAAGCTCAATGAAAATGTATCCATGAAATATAAAATTACTTATTGGATAGAAACACTAGCCCCATCATTATTATTTGTTGCCACATTTTTTCTTTTTTCTTTTGCGTATTTTGAATGGCATACAGGAGTCTATAGCGTTTTTGCTATATTCTTTTTTCTTTTGGTGTTTTACATTTTTTTTCACGAAGCAAGTGAAGCAAAAACGATTCAGTTGGATGTTGACATTTTAAATGATTTTAAAAACCATGAGTCATTTTTTCTCTTAAGTCAAGAATCCCTTATTGTTGTTAATAAGGATGAACTTCTCCAGTGCAATAAGCAGTTTGAGGAGTTGACAGGAAAAAATAAGGCGCAGCTTTTAGGTTTTGAGTGGTTAAAGCTTATTTTTGAAGAAGATTTATTTTCTTTAATGGAATGGTTAGATTTTAAAAATAACCAGGAAGATGATCAGCTCACTTTTAGAATGTATAACTACTTATCTGGTGAACTCGTTTGGCTGAAAGCCAGAAAAAGAAAATTGGAAACATCTTCTGATTCTAATGAAAAAATTCATATTGTGAGCTTTAAGGATATTTCCAATTATAAACTATATGAAGAAAGAGCAATTGAGAGTCAAATTCAAGTTTACACTTTAATCGATTTCGCGCCCCTTGGGATAATCATTTTTGATAATCAAGGAAAGGTTGAATACATTAATAAGTTTGGTCAACAGTTGGTTGGATTTTCCAAAAGCGACTTGATGCCCTTAGGAATGGCCGAACTCCTTGATGAGGATGACCGTAGTACTGCTTTAGTAGAGTGGGACAATTTCTTAAATCGTAAGGATGAGACGTTTTTAAAAAAAATGAAACTGAAATCAAAAAATGGAGATATTTTAAATGTCCTTATTAATGGAGTCGCAGTTAGGAGCCTGGACGGAAAAATTAGCAGCTATTTTGTTACATTTACCGATATAACAGAAACGCAAAAACTTATTAACAAAAATCAGTTCTTCGTTGGGTTATTAGATAATTCAGATGCAATATCAATTGTCTCACCTGAGGGAAAAATTGTTAAAGCAAATGATTTATTTTTAAAATCCATTCATCTTGAGGAACAAAAAGTTGTAGGGAAATCCTACAATATGATTTTCATTGGAAGAAGTGGATTTCCTTCTGCCATTTATCAAATAGAAGCTGATCAAGTTTATCGTGATGAAATTAGTATTAGAGTTCAGAAGAAAAAAATGTGGTTTGATCGCACATTTATTCCATATTTTGTGAATAATAAATTAGAGCATTTCTATATTATTCATAAGGACATCACTAGAAGAGTAGAACATGAATCACAAATCAAAAATGCAAATGAAATTTTGAGTCTAGTAAGTAGTTCTCAAAAAGATTTTATTTCTTCTGCCGATCGAAGTGTTTTTAATAAAATTATTCAAAGTATTGCCAAAGTTAATCGATCAAGCATAGCAATTTTAACTGACATTGTTGAGGATGAAGCACCAATGGTGTTGAGTATCTTCACAGATGAAGACTCACAAAGTAATGACTGGAAAATTGAATTTCAAGCAAATCAATACGTCAATATTCTGAATGTGATCATTAATTTTGTTGTGGATTCAGGAGAAGTTTTTCTTTCAAATGATCCTTATCATGACCCAAGAATTGAAGGAAAGTTAGCATCCAGTTCAAAAATTTTAAAAAATGCTCTTCTAATACCAATTAAGGAAAATACTAAAGTGGTGGGGGTTCTTGCCTTTGCTAATTCTGAAAAAGAATATGATTGGGGGGACGTGGAAATTTTAAATCCGATAACCCTTTCATTGGGCACAATGGTTTTTGCAGCTAAAGAAATGAATATCAGAGATGAAGTGGAAAGAAAAAATCTCGAACTCCAACGAAAAATTACCAGTCAGCTTAAGCAATTGGATGAAATATTATCAACTAGTCCTGATAGTTTTATTCTGCTGGATTCAAAAGGATTGATTGAATTTACATCGATTAAAGACCTAAGTTTCTTAAATCCTAAAGTCAATTTAAATGTTGGAACTTCGCTTTATGACTTGGATGAAGATCTTTTCATTAATAAACAAATATTTGTTGAATTATTTGAGAGATCTTTAAATGGCAGTAAATCGTTTGGTACAATTCAAGTTGAAGGACGACAGGAAAAAACGACAGGTATAGATTATTTTTTAACATTTAACAATGTTCACAATAACAAAGATGAAATCGTAAGCGTTGTGTGTGCGATAAAGGATATTTCTGAACAAAAAATTCATGAACGTGAGCTTAGTCTTGCCAGAGATGCCGCAATTAAGGCAAGTGAAACAAAATCAGATTATTTGAAATCAATTTACGCTGAACTTGAACACCCAATAAATTCAATTATTAACTTAGTAAAGGTTTTTAGCGAGCAAGACTTATCTGCTAATGAAAGATTTTTTCTTTCTATTTTTAAAGATGCTTCTAATGAGATAGAGCATTTAATGTCTAGCTTATTTAATCTGTCGATTTCAACTCTTGAGAGAAATTCAATTTCTTATGATGAATTCGATTTTATTGATCTTTTAGAGCAAGTATTACAAAAATCTCACACTAGATTTATTCAAAACAAAATTGAACTTTCAGTAGTAAATCATTATCCACATTCAACTTTTATTAGTGCAAATAAGCAACACACTAAAGATGTGGTCAATGCACTTATTGAAGTTATTTTAGAGTCAAAAATTGAAGGTACAGTTAACCTTGTTATTGATGAAGACTTGATTGAAAAACCTAAATGGAATTTAAAAATTAATGTTAATTCAAAAAGCATACCTTCAGAGCTAAATGAACTGTTATTGGAAAATAATGGTGACAAAGTCTCTCTCGCAACTTTATTTCTTTTCAAAGAAAAACTGTTCAAAAATTTGTCATTCTCGTTAAAAGAGGTGGATAAAATTGAAAACATTGTTATTCGCTTTAACTTTAACCGTTTTTTATCAGAAAGAATTGATACTCGCCTTTCAGTGAAAGTATTTGAAGAGAATACTTCAAGCGATGGTTTGAATGCTGGACCAAAAATTGATACTAATTTTAATTATAAAACATCTATTATCTATGATCATCGTGATGATTATGCGATGAGCTTATCACACTATTTAAAAGATTTATTAATTGAGAGTGAAATAAAAGAGTCTTTTTCACAATTAGTCAATCAAAGTGAGCTTGCAACATATGATTATATTTTTCTTGATTTAAGCAATATAAACCCAGAAATGGAAGTCGATATATTGAGAATTGGCCTACAGAAGAAGGGGCGACTCATTGGGATTGTAAATGTTAATCAAGCAAGCTTTGTTGAAAAAGCACATGTGCTAGGAATTGATAAAATAATCTATAGGCCATTTAGGAAATCAGAAATTATTCAGTCCGTAACATAAAGAAGTTCAAAGAGTTATAATAAGATGGTCATCTTCTGATTTAATTTTCCATCCTTCCTCATTTGCAATAATGGAACAAAACGGCAGAAATGTACTTTGATTTTTGTCAGAATTCAAATCCATCATTTGTAAATCAAAGCCTCTTTTCATTTTTATTTTCAATTTAAAACTGTCAAGATCCTGATAGATTTCCACTTTATTCTCAATGTCTTTATTCATAAGCTCAAAGAACTGAGTGAACCTCTTAATATTTAGAATAATATTTTTTTGCTCAATATAGCCGGGAACTTTGTTGGCTACGTTTATTTTAAGATCAGAAAGTATTTCCTTGATTTGATCAATCGTAACTTTTGAGTGCAGTTCATTTTTATATTGGGCCAAAAATGATCCACCAGCCAGAAGATATTGCAGACGCTGAAATTCGTTTTTTAAAAAAGTTATATTATTGTCAGTGCTACTTGTTTCTTTTTCTAAGTTGGTGATGGCATTGTTAATGAGATTAAATGTATTCTTAGTTTCATTTTCAAAAACTGAATTTATATTATAAAACCGTTTTAAGAAGAGCTCATTTTTCTGTAAGGTATTTTTAAAAATAATTTCATGCTCTTGTTTTTTGATGATTTGTTCTTTATAGAGATTTGCTTTAGTGATTCTTTCAGTTAGGGCATTGATACTTGTACATAAAATATCTAGCTCATCTCCTGATGCTCGATTTTTTCGAGATAAAGTGAGGGGATTTACAGACAATGATTCAGCATTAAATGCTTTTAAGAAAGAGATAATTTTTTCGATATGTTGAATGAGGAAGTGTTGAAAGATGGCGAAGAAGAGAATCGTCAAAAGCAGTGTTTTTAAAAATTGAAACGCTGTAAAATATATCAATTTTTTTAGAAGTCTTTTTTGAATATTGTCTAATGAAAAAAAGATTTTAATATTTCCAATATTAAAATTTTCGTTCTCAACTCTTTGAATGAGAGGGTAGCTTTTAATAAGAGTTTTAGATTTTGAGGCGCTGGATGGATTTCCTACGGAAAAAATTTGACTTTTATTTTCCTTAATTTCAACATAAAGAACATCTTCAAGGGCAGAGATACCTTTGAGTTGTGTTGAGATACCGTTGAGATCTAGGTTCCAAACTGAATTTGTAAGAGAAGGAAGAATTGATTTTTCTATTTGTTTACTTTTTAATTCTATCCCATTTAAATCATGATTATATTCAATATAATAATTAATAAGAACCACTAGCGATGTCAAAATCGACGAGGTAATGATAATTGAGGAGACTAACTTCATTTTAATTGAATATCTTATCATATCGTTCTTAATTCCTTAGTGCTTTCCATTATATCATTTTTTGTTTATTATGCTTGCTGAATTTTCGTTAAGGTAAAATTATTTTTAGTGGTGGAGAACTTGTGGGTGGCGAGTTAAAGATCTTAAACAAGCTAGAGGAAATCAGTAGGGAATTAAATGCGAAGCAAATAGCAACAGGCCTTGGTTGCTTGGAAGGTTGCGGGCGATGTTGCTTCAATCCAACAGTATATTGCAAACCTTCTGAATTGTATCCTTTGGCCGAAAGTTTAATGGAGAGAAACGAAGCACAGATTTATTTAGAGGAGCTTGAAGTATACCTTGCTAATTCTGACTTCAGTGAAAAAATGTGCTTTTTGTTAAAAGTAACAGATGCAACTAATTTTTTAGGTCAATGCCGTGAATACAAGTATCGACCTTTATTGTGCCGCACTTTCGGGCATTATTTTAGAAAGAACAAGATGGGAGAGTTGGAGCTCAATGTTTGCCAATATATTCGCGAAGACAAACCAGACGTTTTTAATGAGCAAAGTCAAAAAGCAAAAACACAAAAGGGCATAAAAACCGCTGAAGAATTTCATTATGCTCTAATGAGTGTTGACCCCACGTTTGCTAGAGAGGAAGAGTTACCAATCAATTTAAGTTTGAAAAAAGCATTAGAGAGGGTGATATTTAGGTCCAATTTTTTAAAATAAGGCCAGGCCAAAAGAATGAAAGTTATTTTCATCGTCTTCATGAGGACGTTTTTTGTTTTTTACATCTTCATCAACACTAAAAAATGGTCCGGGATTGTAAGGAAATTTTAATGGACCACCGAATTCTTCGATCATTTTAAATACCATCGCATCTTGGACAGTTTTTGCAGAAATAATGTCAGTTGTTTGGTGATAAATTCCAAAAAAATGTAAGCCGGTATTGGTACTTAAAGCACCGGCCAAAGTAGAAGTGTGCATAAGCGTTCCAGTTTTAACGATAAAAGAATTTTTTATGTCATCATTGTTTAATCGCCTCGTGAATGTCCCTGGATCAGATCCCGGCACTGCCATAATAGATTCAAGCTTTTCGCCATTGGCTTCTAAGGTATTTTTTAAGTCTTCCATAATCAAATGAACCGAGCGACAAGTTGCGAAGTTGTCTCTCCTAACACCACTTTCTTCAAGCGGTAGACCAGAGCCAGTGTAAAGGCGTACAAGTTCATTATTAAATTGGTATTTTTTTTGTAGATAATTTTGGAGTGCGAGATCGCCTCCTAACCATAAGAACATCGTGTGGGCCGTATAGTTATTGGATTTAATATTAGTTTCTTTTAAATAAGTTTTTAATTCAGATGAAGATAAAGTTAGTATGCGAACATTACTTTGATCCTTAAATGGATTGCTGGTCACAAAAGATATATCTGGAGCAAAAAAATCCACGTTACTATTGATACGAATATTTTCTGGAAGATCTTTGGTGTTTTGCACTGCAAGTTGTAATTCATCAGAAATTGTTTTTGTCCAATCTTTAGAATTAAAATAAGTTTTTAAATCTCTTTCAACTGTTTGAGGTGTAATTACTGGATGTGTGCCAACATAGTAGTGAGCATCTGGAAAAATAATTAAATTACGATCAAAAGTAATTTTTTTAAATTGATAAATACCTAATCGATTAAGTTGCGATAAGAGAAAAAAGATTTTTTCATTACCAAAAAATGGATCATAAGATCCTTCAATATGTAGCTGATTATTTTTGATATAAAGTTTAGTTTTGAATCGATAATTAGGACTCGTGCTATCAAGGGCCCATTTTGAAATAATAAGTTTGGTAATAGAGGCAATACGAACACGTAAATCGAGGTTCACCCCTTTTAATTCATGATTACTATTGGTGTAGCAAAAAGACTGTTCATTTGGGCTAATTTTGTATTGTTGAAGCAAGGCCGGCCATTTTTCATCTAAAGTATCAGGGGCAATGGGACTTGATACTTGCCCAAGGGCCTGCATGGAATTTGGCGCATAGAGAAATGCGAAAAGAAAACAAAAACAGTGCACAAATCTTTTCATGAGTTCTGCCTCTAAACTTTAGCGGATTTAATATCGTAGATTAGCACTTACTGCAATGAAATCCTTGGAATTTTGTGTTTTTTTAGGGTGACTTATAGAAATCTTGTGCCTACGATTTCTTTATACTTAGATTTTTTAATATTAGGGGGGAGAAATGAAAAAATTAGTAAGTTTTTTAATGTTGTCATTGGCCTTAGTTTCTTGCGAGCAGATTGGAGGAGACTTAAAATTAGCTCAAGATTTAAGTTTAAAAAATGCAAAGGGTGAGACGAGAACGATCAGGGCAGCTGCTTATAAAGCCGATATTCAATTCAAATCAGAGAAAAGTTTAGTATTAAAAGTTGAAGGAGAAAAATTTAATTTCTCTATTCCAAAAAACATTCCAAACAATGGAGAATTCTCATTTGTTGCCGCTGAATTAGGGCAAAATGTGGATCTATCAGGTTCTGTCAAAACAGTAATTGAGCGTTCACCTTCAATTTCTACTTGGGAATCGTGTACATATTTTGAATATCAAAGAGTTTGTCAAAATACTCCAAATGGCCAAGTTTGCTCGAATGTACCTGTAAGTAGATTAGGTAGACAATTTGTTTCGTACTATGATGAAACAACGAATAGAGATGTGGTGCTTACTATTAAAGTTGCAGGTGGGTCTGATGTCGTGGGAGACTTTTTGGGAGATGCAGCTTATTCTAGAAAAATTTATACTCAAAGATGGCAATGTGGACAGTTTTAAAAAATTAACCTAGGAAGCTAAAAGCTTCCTAGGCTTTTATAAAGTTCGATCTTTTCTTTGAGCTCATCAACAAAATAACTATCTTCTAAGAACTCTTTTAAGTCCTCTAGACGCTTCTCACGATCACCCGCAAACAAATGGCCAGGATCAACAAATTGTAGCAATTTTCCATTGTCATTGATGTTAATGAGAATATTATAGGCCAAAAGTTCTTTTGCCTTAAACATCTTTATCGTACGAGTGTTGAGTGCATCGAATTTTTCATGAAGAATATAGCTGGGATCATGCTCAAGTTCAAACTCAAACAAAATACCATCTAATTCACAGCTAACTTTTCCCACTTAAAACTAATCGTTTTGAGGAACTTTAGATTCATCAATAAGTAATTGAGTTTTCTCGAGATCAAGTTTATTTGCTTTCCATAAATTGTCGGCGCGATTTGGATCATGACGAACCATTTGTTTCGCAGTCTCTAATAATGCCTGCATATGAGCATCGTTCATTTTATTTAAATCAGCGGAGGCTTCTTTGTACTGTGCTTCGGTAATCTTTCCATCTTTTTTCATCTGCTCTAGCGATTGTGCAATTTCAGATTTTGAAACAGTCACTTTAATCAGTGGGTCCTCATCGGCCAAAGCGCAATTAAATGAAAATAAACAGAAGAGAGCGAGAATGTTTAATCGTTTCACCTTTGAACTCCAGCACAAATTTATTGTTTTACTAAATTGAGATTTCCAACAGACCTATCCTATAATAATCTTATAGAAACACTAAAATTTCTTTTTTTGTTACGTAATTCAAAGTGTTTAAATCAGTTTTAAACTGGAAAAACCGCCAAGATCTTGAGGCATGTAAATCATGAGTAATACAAATATCGGCCACGAAAAAAATGGGGGCATCTACGCCTCTTTGGCTTTTTTGACATGGGGGCTTGTCCCAATATTTTGGAAATTCCTCCATGGAATCGATTATCATGAAGTGCTATCGCATAGGATTTTATGGGCCAGCCTGTGGATGGGACTGTTTGTTTTCTACAAAAAAGAATTCAAATTATTTTTTGCCACGATTAAAAATAAAAAAATTTTCGTTTCGCTTTTAATAAGCACATTCTTGATAATGTTCAATTGGAATCTTTATATTTGGGCAGTTTCGGCCGGACATATTGTTGAAGGAAGTTTGGGGTATTTTTTAAATCCACTTTTAAATGTTTTGATTGGAGTTGGATTTTTGAAAGAAAAATTAAAACTTGCTCACTGGTTCGCTTTTTTTATGGCCTTAATTGGTGTTTCTCTTCTTTTCTATTTTCAAGTCGGAAAACCTTGGATCTCTATTGGATTAGCATTAAGCTTTGCACTTTATGGACTTGTTCGAAAATTAGTTCCGGTCAAAGCGTATTTGGGACAATTTTTTGAAACTGTATTTTTACTTCCCTTTGTTTTAATCCATTTTTTATATTTAATGAAAGTGGGCAGGTTTCAATTTGCAGAGACTAGCAGTACAATTCAAATGTTCTTAATTGGCTCTGGATTAGTAACTGCACTTCCACTTGTTTGGTTTTCAATAGCAATTCGAAATTTGCCTTTATCGATTGTCGGACTTTTCCAGTATATTGCGCCAACGTTGCAATTGATGTGTGGTGTTTTTCTTTATCACGAGCCTTTCGGTAAAATACATTTGATTAGCTTTGGATTTATTTGGGTGGGTTTAATTGTTTTTACGGTAGATCAATTGATAAAATCGAGAATAGCGCATGCAAAAAATAAAATTTAAAAAAATAGGGAATCAATTTTGTATTTTTTATGAAAATGCATGGGTTCCGCTTTTGGAAATTGAAGAGTTTCAAAACGATATTGGTGAATTAGTTTGTTTAGAACTCGGAAAGTATTTTGATTTCATGCCCACACACGATCCTAAAAAATCCCTTCATCAGCTGCCACCCATTTTTTGGAAGAATAAAAATCTTTTTCCAAAAAGTCTTACTTTCTATAGTGGTACATTCTTTCCTTGGCATCAAGGACATGAAGCATGTTTGAAAGCTTTTCCCATTTCGGGTTCTCTTTTGGTTTTGCCAGATAAAAATCCATGGAAAGAAAATATAGATAGGGGATGTGCTTGGAAATTTTTTCGTGACTTACTTTTGAAATATGAGGATTCACCTTATTCTTTTTATCCTGGTTTTTTGGGCCTAAAAGAAAAAAATCCTACGTATTCTTGGCTTTCAAAAACCCTTATTCCCCAAAAATCGTTGCTCTTAGGAGATGATACATTTCTTGATCTCGAAAAATGGTATGAATCAAAAAAATTAATTTCATTACTTGATTGTATTTATGTGGTGCCTAGACTTGAAGCAGAAGAAAAATTAGATGCACAATTTTTAAAACTAAAAGAGATCAATGAACATCTTTATATCAAAAGACTAAAACATCACGCCTTTGAAAATTTATCCTCGACGAAGCTTAGGAAATAAAAAAGGGAATCCGAAGATTCCCTTTTTCATGTATTGCAAACTGTAGTTCAGATTAAGATTTAACTTTCCAGTAGTACTCTGTTACTAACTGTCCTTCGTATTCGAAAGGAATGTCAGATGGAAGTGGAAGGTCGATAACCTTAGCAGTTTTACCATCAACAGTATAGTTTGCTGGAATTGAAGGAAGTCTTGGAGTCGCTTGAGCTTGTGTATAGTTAAGCGATTTTAATCCTCTTTCGGTTAAAGTGATTGTGTCACCTTTAGAGATTAATAACCCTGCAACGTTAATTTTTTTGCCGTTAACAAGAACATGTCCGTGAGAAACCATTTGGTTAGCAGCTAACATTGATGGTGCCCAGTTAAGACGGAAGATAACGTTTGCTAATCTTCTTTCAAGAGTGATTAAAAGAGTATCCATCCAAGCACGAGATTTGTCTTTCTTGGCTTTTTTAACGTAGTTCACTAATTGGCTTTCACGAAGACCGTAGTGGTATCTTAATTTTTGCTTTTCTTTCATACGAACAGCAAAGTCAGAAATTTTCTTTCTTTTGTTTCCGTGTTGTCCTGGACCGTATGGTCTTCTTTCAAGGGCTCCAGCTTTTCCAAGTCCTGGAATTTCAATTCCTAAACTTCTTTGGATGCTGAAACGGCTTCTACCTGTAGTACTTCTAGACATTTAAATATCCTCATCAAAAATAGCGTTTAACAAAAAACTATATTAATAAAATTCGTAATAATAAAAAGACGAGGTCTAGAAATACCTGTCTTATAGGTTTATGTCAATTTTTAAATATGATAATCTTTGCGTAACTCATCTAAATAAATTTGCAAAAGCTCCATCGTTAGTTTTCCTGGAGCGCCGCTCCCAATTTTTTTGGCATCAATTTCAACAACTGGAACTAAAAAGCGACTAGTGCTGGTAATAAAGACTTCAGAGGCTTTTGTGAGTTCCTGCTTTTTGATTACTTTTTCGCGAACGATATAACCTTTTGCTTTAAAAATTTTGATCAAAGTTTGACGAGTAAGACCATTTAAAATTCCTACTTCTAAGGGGGGAGTGAGGATTTCATTTTTATCGTCAATGAGCCAAAAATTACTGGTTGTTCCCTCTAAAACGCGTGATTCAGGATCAACTAAAATGGCATCATCAACATTAAGATTGCGTGCTTTCTCATATGCCAAAATATTTTCTACGTATGTGCCGGCCTTACTTTGAGCACCAGTTTTCATAAAACTTAAATCAAAAGTACAGAGTTTAATTCCCTGACTTAGCCACGAATCAGGATTAGGAGTTAAAGTACTAGCGAAAATCACAATATTATTTTTTTTCAAAACATTCTTACTATCAAGACCTAGTACAGTATTAGTCCCACGAGAAATTTGAATTCGCAAAGTCACATTTTCCGCTGGATGTTTTGTGACGAGATCATTGATGAATTTCGTGATTTCCTGATCAGTTAAATAAAGAGGCAAGTGTAAAAGTTTAGCGGACTCATGAAGGCGATTTAAGTGTTCATCAAGTCTAAAAACTTTGCGCTGAAAAGTTCTAGTGGCTTCATAGACGGAGTCGCCGTAGAGAAATCCACGATCAAGGGCCGGAATCACTGCTTTTTCAGGGAGAGTAATTTCGCCGTTTACGCTAATGAGCATTGTCATATCAAACCTACTTTTCAGGCATTTTGCCTAAAAACTTTGTTTTTGACGAGCGAATATCGTTTGACGACGCGAGAAAAACCTATGGATAATAGAATCATGAAAATTCTTTTGCCTCTATTTATTTTACTTTTATCTTTTAATCTTTTGGCGGTTGATAAGGTAACTGTGCATGATCCAACAAATGTTGATGAAGCGGTATCTGTTGTGAATGGATCGGTTTCTTATACGATTTATACAGAAGAATCGACGGGAACTGATGCTTCGCCGTTTAAAAGCTATTTAGCTTTTTATAATGGAACTTCTTCACCGATTGATAACACATTATCTCCAGCGAGTTTTGTCAAAGGTAATGGATCAACTGGTCCAATATATTTAAGCACAACCGCAGGTGGAAATACTCAGTCAGTCACTTTTCCGTTAGAGCTAGATACTGATGGGCAGAGAAATCTTTATGTCGCAGTTTATGATGGATCTTCATCTTGGAAAGTTTTTAGCAGTGTAACGGATGTAACAACAGATCCATCGGTGGATTTGAGTTATCGATTTGCTGTTGATTTAAATAGTATATGCTCACCGGCTTCTGGAGCCACAGGGGTTTGTAATACAGCAACAACAACTGGAACGGCTGATTTAAAACTCTTCTTCTTTTTAGATGATACAACTCTGGCCACTGGAACCACGATTAATCCTGCAAGTACGGATGTAAATTCTAACTATTCTGGAAACGGAGTTTTTTGGACAGTAAAAGTAAGTTCCAAAGTTCCAAGCCTAAATTCTGCTCCGGTCATTTCGGCCGTTCGTTCGGGTGATAAAAGAATTAATATTGATTATAGTGTGTCTTCCGCAATTAGCGATTTTAAAGAAATGGTTGCAGTTTATACGACGACTTCAAATTCTTACAATGGCCAAGGAACTTTTAGTGCTTTGACAACCGCTGTTCCAGATCGAGTTGTAAAATTTGATAGCTACAAAAATGAAACGAGTGGAGAAATCATACTTAAAGGCTTAACAAACGGAAATACTTATTACGGCTATGTTACTCCGGTTGATAAATTCTACCTAGCACCAGTTTTTAGCAATAAAGGCACTGGAACATCAAAACGAATTGAGCAAATACTAAAAGAAAAAGCCTGCTTTATTTTATCGGCCGGTTTTGGTGAAGAGCATCCGATCATTGAAAGCTTTAGATTTTTCCGTGATCACTACTTAAAAAAAACCTTTATTGGTCAGGTATTCGTTAATATTTATTACAAGGTGGGCCCTCCATTGGCGCTACTCCTTTATCAGTCAGAATTTTTGAGAGCGACAGTGCGCGTTTGGGCAACCAGTTTTTATTATTTAGTTGTCCATTTAAGTCTATTAATGTTCGTTTTAGGAAGCTTATTCTTAATAAAGAATAGATTTTTAAAAAAACGATCCCTCATATAAAATATATCTAATCTTTGGAAATCGGTGGGAATGCCTTAATGATTAATAAAAAAAACATAACTGTACTTGTGATTGATGATGAGCCAGATATTTTGGAACTTATGGAAGAAGAGTTTCGCTATTGTGGCTATAACACGCTGACGGCCATAAGTGGCAGTGATGCGATTGCTCTTTTGCAAAAAAATAAAATAGATATCGTTGTTTCTGATTATAAGATGCCCAACGGAAATGGCATGGTGGTTTTGGATTACGTTAATAAGATGAACAATCGTCCTGATTTCTTTTTTGTCTCGGGGCAGGCCGATGTGAGTGTTGAAGATGCCATAAGAGCTGGTGCTAAGAAATTTTTTACCAAGCCTTTTGACTTAGACGAACTCATTAAGCAAATTGAAGCGTCTGTGACCATAATATGAGCGATTCGTTGTCAGAAAAAACTCGAAATCTCTTGCATGATTTGATGAATGAGTTGGCAACGATTAAGCTTGCAATGCATTTAGCAAGGAATAAATCTAAAGATTCTGGTTTGGAAAATTTTTTTGCCAAGTCGGAGGAATCTATTGGGAAAATCGAAAAAATGATCGAAGCTTATAAGAGATCATAATCTTCGATCATGATGTTTACTGCTTTAGTAGTGATTCAAGTTCACCATTTTGGTACATCTCAGTCACGATATCACTCCCGCCAATGAGTTGCCCCTTAACGTAAAGTTGTGGGTAAGTTGGCCAATTCGAATAAGATTTTACACCTTCTCTAATGTCCATGTCAGATAAAATATTGAACGTGTTATATGAGACGTGAAAGCCATCTAGAATGCGCACGACGTTTGCAGAAAATCCACACTGAGGAACTTGGGGGGTTCCCTTCATAAAAAGAAAAATAGGCGCTGAATTAATTAAATTTTTCACACGGTCATTGATTGGTGCTGATTTATCAGTTTCTTCGATTGCAGATCCGCCCAATACACCAAATGGATTATTCATAAAAGCTCCTCATATTTATATTTAAAAATTGATTCCGCGATTTTTCGCCTGAGTTTTCGTCATTGTCTTTAATTGTACCGCATGGATTTCGGCCTTAAGGCTCTCCTTTAAAAGATCCATGATCATCTGATGTTGTTGAATAAGCATTTTTCCTTCGAAAGCATCGCTGATGATCATAAGGCCCAAATGGTCACGAGTACCAGTGAGGTCCGTTACTTCTACATGAGCGTCAGGTATCCCTTTAGTGATTAAATCTTTTACGTTTTGAAAGTCCATCATTATTCCAGTGTTGTATTTTTTAAATTTATTCTTTAGGAATAACCGCCCAGAAACTAGTGACAAGAGTTAAAAATCGCATGGAATAAGTTAAGTAACCAAGTATTCTGTGCTTAGGGCGAAATTGATTCCCAGTCTTTAAAATTTTAAGACCAGTATAAAGCATGAAAGCATACAGCACGACAGAGGTTAATGCTAGGGCGACATGGACATTTAAGATAAGTGGATTTGTAAGTGCACTTGAAGCTTTTCCAACAGCACTTCTTGTAAGTTCAATCTGTAGAATAAGTAAAATGTCCCAAATTAACGTTGTTGCCATTATTCGCACATGTAATTTTCTTTTTTGGTTATAGTAAATGCCTAAAGTCATTAGTGAGAAAATTAAAAATGACTGAATTTGAAAAAATTGTGCAGAGCTCATGTCTTGATCTTTTTAATTGTTTATATTTAAGAAATGTAATCGAAAAAAAATTATCTTACAAGCAAGGAATTCAAAGTTTCTTTTTTGACATAGACTAGACACTGAAACTAACATCTTGTTTCCAAATAAATTAAGGATCTAAAAAGTATGGGCTTAGGCAATTGGGCAGTTATTGATATAGAGACCACTGGAATTGATTCCATTAGTGATTCAATAATTGATGTGGGTTTTTTGCAGTTTGAAGATTCGAAATTGGTTAAAAAATATTCATCGCTTGTGCAATTCGACGGAGAGCTCTCATATTTCATCCAAAAACTTACAGGTATCGATAAAAAAATGCTTTTAAAAGCTCCTTCCTGGAGAGAGGTTGAAAATGATGTTCAGGAATTGTTTGGACATGCGCTGCTTGCACATAATGCCGCTTTTGAGAAAAGTTTTTTAGAGAAGTCTTTTGAAAAAATAGCAAAAAATCAAAATTCATTATTTTCTGAATCAAGAGAGTCTTATGAAGATTCACTTTATTTCTTATCGTTTTTATTTCCTCATCAAAGCAGCCTTAAGTTAGAAAATTTTATTCGAGAATGGAAGATTCGCGAAAAAGAAGAACACCGCGGATTTAGTGATTCTGTTGACCTTCTAAAAGTGATGTTAGTGGCAACTTTAATGTGTCTCTCTGATAGAGAACTCTATTTTAATGCCTCAGCAATTTTAAAGGAAAATAAACTTGATGATACTTGGATTTTTTCGTGGCTAAGACTCTCGCGCGAAGAGCTCTTTGAAATTGCGGACGCCATTGACTTCAATTTAGAAGTTGGTTTGTCTATTGCCAATAATTCTAAAATAAGGTCAAAGACAGTTGACCCTGAAGAAAATAAATCTTTCGAAAAAAGATTTCCGCTAGAGTTTTCTGGGCAAAATATTAAAGCAATTTTACGAAATGAAGTTAAACTAAAAGAAATTTTTCCACAATATGTTTTTCGGGCCAGTCAGGAAGAGTTAGCGCTCAGGTCTGGGCAGGCTTTTAAAAACAATATTCACACACTGGTGCAAGCGCCAACGGGAACGGGAAAGACTTTTGGCTATTTAATTCCAGGGGCGCTTTTTGCTTACGCAGAAAAAAAACAAGTACTCGTAAGCACCGGGACAAAAACACTGCAGACTCAGGCCTATGAAAAAGATGTACCAAAAATTCGTGAAATGTTAGGGCTTTCTAAAGATGAGTTAAAAGTGAAAATGCTTATTGGTTCATCTAATCATTTATGTGAGCTCCTCTATCGTCAGCATGAAGCGGAGAATGCACTTTTTAAAACTGAAAAATTTGATGAAAATTTTGCTTCGGCCTATTTTTCGATGGTGTTTTTTTACAATACAAGACTTCCGATGGATCAGGGAATCACGCGTCTGGATTTGCCCTTTATTTTTCAAAAGAAAAATGAAACCTTTAAAGAATTAGAGCGGGAAATACGTGTTGACTTTAGATCTTGTACCGGCAATCTTTGTCCTTTTAAAAAGAATTGTACTTATTTGCAAGGATTACGAGAGGCCAAAGAAGCTGATATCGTTATTGGCAATCACTCGCTTATGTTCTCATGGCCAAGAACTAGTCCGCGTCCTCAATACGTGATCGTCGACGAGGCCCATAAAATAGAAGAAGAAGCAACTGATGCTTTTGGGATCGAAGTTTCACGCGAACCACTTAGATCTCTCGTTAAAAATATTCAAAATGGACAAGCTCTTGGATCCCTTTTTTATCTTCTTGCACAAACAGAAGAAGAGCATGGTGATAGTACAGAAGTCATTAATGAAATCAGAAATAATTCTGAAGTTCATTATCGTCGTATTATGGATCATCTTCCGTTATTAGAAGAAAAGATTGAGCTGTATTTTAAAAAGGCCCCAAAATATTCAGAAATGTATTGGAATGAACTTCCTATGATTCAAAAAGAATTTCATTCGGATCCATTAGGATTAACTATCCTGGGGCACTTGGAGAGTTTAGCATTCATCTTTAAATCATATGAGGATTTTCTGACTCCTTATGCGAGCCGTTTTGATGTGAAGAACTTAAAGAATGAACAGCAAGTAACGGCCTACACGCGCTTTGAAAGCTTCTACTCTCAGGTAATGGATATGGCAGGAGCTTTTGATTATTTAATTAATCCCAAAGAAAATTATTGTCGTTCAATGCGATATCATGCGGAAGATGGCTATGTTTTTTTATCGGCACCGATTGATATTGGTAAAATTTTACATGACTCACTTTTGCAAACTTCTGCTTCTGTGGTTTATACCTCCGCAACTCTTGCCAATGGTGATGGGAGCACTGGATCTCGCGGAATTGAGTGGTCAACCGGATATAGTTATTTGCCACCAGAGAGGCGATTCAAAACTGGATTTTTTCTTCCGGAATGTTTTGATTACAAAAATAAAACAAAAGTTTTTCTAGTTGATGATGTTCCGCCTTTATACGAAGCACGATTTGTTGAAACAATTTTAAAACCTGTAATTAAATTAATTCGTGATTTAGGTGGGAGAACGTTGCTTCTATTTTCTGCAAAAACTCGCTTTGAAGTGGCGAGGGAAATTCTTTTGCGTGAATTCGAAGGACACATTCCTGTTTTTTCACAAGGAATGGGCATGGACGTTGTGGAAGAATTTAAGGCCAGTGGAAATGGAATACTGATAGGAATGGAATCTTTTGGCGAAGGTATAGATATTCCTGGAAGTGCCCTGCAATTTGTCTTTATTGATAAAATTCCAGATATGCGCCAAGACTTGGTTATTCAAGAGCGTAGAAACTTCTTTGAATCTAGGATTGGAAATGAATTTACCGATTACTATCTTGCCCATCGAACTAGGTCGCTTCATCAAAAATTAGGTCGGCTTTTGCGGACAGAAAATGATTATGGTGGAGTTATCATTGTTGATAGTCGAATCAAACAATGGAAAGGCAAGACTATGGAAAAACTTGTCAAGCTTTTAGGGCCATATCAATTACAACGAGCAAAGCTTGAAGAGGCCTGCCATGAAGTAAGAAATTTTATCCAATCGCATTGAGATTAATCTTCTTTATTTAAATTGTTGAAGTATTTTATTTGTATTTTTGTTCCATCATCAGTGCGAATCACATAGGGTATTCCTCCGTGCTGGCTCAGGAAAACTTTAATATTTGGAGGTTCTTTTAGATTTTTAAAATCAGCATCAGCATCAAAAATTTTAAATGGAGTTGCTTGAACATTTTGCCCGTCAATATTCATTTTTTCATTTGTAAGATTTGTTCTTTCGACTAGGATGTTTTTAAACACAGGAGCATCTTTAAAATCCCATTGGTTGGAACTGGTTAGGATATTGAACGAGTTTTTCCCAGAGACATCTAGTTTTTTAGATTTCAAAAAAAGCATTGAGGGAGAGCATACGGGTGTTGCGATGTGATATTTAGGGGCAGTAATAATCTCTTTTTCCTCACTTCCTCCTTTACTATTTTCGAAAGTATAAAGAATGTGATTTCTTTTAGTCACGTATCGAAATATTTCTTTTACAAATTCTTTTCCCATGGTTTTTTCAATTGAAACATAGGTTGGAATGTACTCTTTGTTAACAACAAATTCTACGCGAATTGTGAGGATTTCTCCTGTAGCCACGCGTGCCATGGATTCTGCAATCGTGGTAATCGATGACTCTTTTTTTTCGAAGAAAACATCGAAATTTTCTTCAGCATAAATATTATCATTTCGATAATAATTGTATGCACCTCGATATATCTTGTCTTCTTTTTTATAATTTTTTGATGTCCACATTTTATCATTTTAGCAAATTTGCAAATACATGAAAGAGGTGGAAGAATTAGGTAGATTAATCTACTCATTTTATGTTCGAGGTTACTAATGATCCCTTATGAATTTTATAAAGTTCTTCATATTTGCATGTTGTTTATTTTGACAAGCACGCTCGGATTTATCTTTCAAGAACACTCAAAAAAGAAAAAAATTCTTATTGGTATCATTAGTTTCATGGTTTTTGTTGCAGGGATGGGGCTAATTGCCCGCCTTGGGTTTAAACATTCAGAACCTTTTCCACTATGGATTAAAGCAAAAATTTTGTGTTGGGTTCTTTTAAATATTTTGTTAATTTTTTCGGTAAAATTTAAAATTCAAGCTAAAAAGATTGTTTATCTAGCTTCAGGCATATTGATTCTTGTCGCTATAATTATGGCCGTTTATCGGCCAGGAATGTAGGCATGAAACAAGGATTGGGAGCATCAGGATTTGATCGAAAATATTGGGATGAGAATTATAGTTCCCCAGAAGAAATGGATAATATAGGTAATCGCAAACTTCATCTCGACTACTTAAAATCTTTTTTGGCATTAGAATTTTTTGATGTGAGTTCGATCGTCGACTTTGGTTTTGGTTTAGGTCATTTGTTTGAGGATGCTTTACTTGATTTTAGGCCATATCGAGCTTATGGAATTGAGCCTTCCGAAAGTGTTTATTCATCAACATCAAAACGGATTCAAAAAACCATTGAAAAAAAATGCCCGACGATAAATTTGAATTTAGCAAAAATGGATTTAGTAACTTGGGCAAAAAAAAACCAAGAATTAAAAAAGCCAAAGGCCTTTGATTTAGGAATTTGTACTTCCGTTTTTCAATATTTAACAGACGAAGAAATAAGATTGGTCATTGCTGAAATGGCAAAATCTGTTAAGGTGCTTTATTTTTCCGTGCCAACAGATATTGAATTAAAGAGGCAGAGAGAGGAAGTTGAGTTTTTTGATCAATATGCGATTTCAAGATCAAGAGAAAAATATTTAAAATTTATTTCTCCGCATTTTACATTTGTTTCAAATAGAATTTTAGAGAGCAAGTATCATTTTAATGAAAATGATACTTGCTTTTCTGATTTACTTTTTAGATTTTAAATTAGCGAAAAATACACTCTATGATTGTGTCTTCTTCTGGTAATGAGTCTTTTACGAAACGGTGATTTGCAACAAAATAGAGTTTATTATCATTCATAAGCTTAGTTCTAAATGTGACTTCGATATAGTTATTAAAATCTAGACCATAATAGAATTTATCTGATTGCAAGTAAGATGAGTTGCCAGGATTGTAACGATAGACAGACCTTGTAGTGATTATCTTTGAAATAGTATTGTTTTCAGATTTTACCTCGATTTTGATTGCGTCGTATGGAAGGTCGTCCATTTTTGAAACTTGTATAGAGCACGGTCTAGATACGGCGTTAGCATCAACTCCGTTATGGGTTCCAAGAGCAAAGAGCTCTAAAAATGCGCTTGAGGCATTAAAATCAGTTGCAAATGAAAATTGAGACATCGTGATCAGAAGGGTCGTAAAAAGAGTTTTCATTAGAATATCCTCACAAATTTTTTGTCGCACCTTAGCAGTTTTCACCATTGGCCGTAAATCTTTTTGTCCATAATTGTAAAGTAAACTTGACATAAAGCTTTTTGATGTATAGTTTACTTTACATTAGGAGTAATCATGGGAAGTTTGAAACCCAAATTAAAGATCGAAACCAATCTCTCCCTTCTTCGAGCAGAAAGGAAGTTGACTCAGGGCCAGTTAGCTGAAGAATTGCAAGTTACCCGGGCGACAGTGAATGCCATGGAAAAGGGTGATTACAATCCTTCGCTCGAGCTAGCTTTTAGGCTTAGTCTTTTTTTTGGCATGAGTATTCACGAAATTTTTAAAATTAAAGAAGGTGATTATGAAAACAATTGATAAGTTTTCTTTTTGGTTTATTGGCCTTGGTTTTCCGTTTGTTGTGATCGCAGTGATTGCAATTAGTTTTTTCTTACATAATGATGCCGTTGATAGCTTTGTAAAGCATTACGAAACTACCGGAGCCTGGGGAGTATTAGGTTGTCTTATTATCGCTTGGGTTTTTGTGACATTTGTATTTTTACTTAGAATTCTTTTTAGTGAGAATTTGCGCAATTTAGTTTTTAAGAAATTTTCAAAAATTGAGGAGCGCGATGAAAGAGAGATGGAAATAGCAGGAGAATCCGCTAAATTTTCATTTATCGCAAATTTAGCATTCTGGTTTTTTCTGATGTTTTTATCTTGTCTAACCTTAGGAGTAAAAAAATATGAGACTCCACAAATTAGCACATCAGGAGAAAAGAAAGGTGGAACAATGTCGGTGGGATTTAATTTCAATCCGATTAATACTAAGTCTTTTGAGATGAAAAAAGAAAATGGAATTGAAGAAGCCAGTTATAATGCTCTTCCGTTAAATCCGAGTGGGCTTATTATTCTTTTAATTATCTTTCAGATTGGAAGCTATCATTTGCGAGCAAGAAAATTCAATTCTTAACAAAGTTTTAAATATTACACTTAGCTGGCAAAAATATATGCCAGCTAAGTGTAGTGCCTTAAATTTGTTGATTCATTTAATATTTAAATAGCTTATCATTAACGAAATATAGTGATCAGAGGCTTTTTTATCTGGAATTTTAGAGTAAGTGAGATAGTTTTTAGCTAGATCAAGGTAGCCTAGCTGATAGTCCACAAAGTTGTCTTTACTTTCTTTTTCTTTTAGCTTGTCTTCGATAGTATGAATACAATGAGCAAGATCGTTTTCCTCAACTGCTTTGGCGCTCCCTTTTATTGAGTGGAGGATACGCTTATACTCAGAAATTAAATTCTCGTCTTTACCGTTTTCAAACTCTAGAATTATTTTTTCAGCTTTTTCTAGTGATTCCAGTGCATCAATAAAAAATTCTTTTCTTAAGCTTGCAAGAAATTCCAGATCCTCATCATTGTGCAGAGAATTTTGTTTTGTATTCATATTATTACTTTGCAAAAATTATTTTGAAAATAGTTTTACCGGGTTCTGATTTTAATTCAATATTGGCATTTATTTTTTTTAGATAGGCCATCACTAAACTTAGACCAAGCCCAGTTCCTTTACCAATATCTTTAGTTGTAAAAAAGGGATCAAAGACTTTGTCTTGAATTTCAGCTGGAATACCAGGACCATTATCTTCAATTGTAACAATTGGACCAATATCACTGTTGACCAAACAAATGGCCAGCGCAGGGTTTTTTGTAGTCTGGACAGCATCGATGGCATTATGGATAATATTCATTATTATTTGTTCGACATAAATTTTGTTCGTAGAGATAATAATATTGTCTTCTGTTTTAATATCAAGATGTATTTGATGTTTTTCAATTAACCCACCATAAAAATCTTTAAGATTTAAAATTGTTGCCCCAAGGTTTATTTCTTCGGAATCTTGTTCTTCAACTGCTTTACCGTTTCCAGAAAATTCATTAAGATGCTTAACAATTTTTTGAATGCGATCAACGTGTTTATCAATTGAACCACTGAGACCTTTGAGCTTTAAAATATCCACCTTTTCATTCTCAAGAAATGTACTCATTTTTTTACTGCAATGTTTTATGATAGTCAGTGGATTATTAATTTCATGGGCCATTCCCGAAGACATTACGGTGAGCGAATTAATCTTTGAATTGATGATAAGTTTTTCCTGCAAATCTTTAAGTTCAATATGAGCTTGATTAAGATCGTCCAACCTTTTTTTGAGTATTTCATTTTGTAATTGAATTTGAGCTGTCAGTTGCTTATTGTCGTCGTTAATTAATTTTTGATATTGATAGAGACTAATTAAATTTTGCGCTCTCAATTTTAGTTCAATTGAATTAAATGGTTTATTTAAAAACTCATTTGCACCGCGCTCAAGAGATTCATAAAGTACATTTTCTTCTTCAACAGTTGTGAGCAAGATAAATGGAATGTTTTTATGTTTTTCAGAAGAACGAACGTTTTTTAAAAAATCAATACCGTCAGATTCAGGCATTTGGTAGTCAGAAATGATTAATGAGATATTATGCTTATCAAGCGCATTAAAGGCTTGTGCGCCATCCATATACCAATAAACTTCATAGCCCAGTTTCTCTAGTACATAAGTAAGTTTTTTGCCCTGAATAGGGGCATCTTCGGCTATAAGAATTTGGTATTTTTGCTCTATCATATGCTGACCACACAAAGGATTATAATATTATTTTTTTGCTTATCGGTTTAAAGAAGTAATACTTTAGTTGGACCTTATAAAGAAGTAGCAATTTGCTCGCCTATTAAGAGAATTAAGATTGTCAGATATCACCTAGAGTAAATTTTTCTCTTTTCCTTAACTTTACTTTAGCCACAAATTGATAAAAAAGATGATATAAATTTGGGTTTTATTCAATATATTGATGCTACATAAGAGTGAATTTCTTTGGACAGGTAAAAAATTCCATTATGCTTTTTAGGCATTAAATTAATAATCTATATTAAAATTTAATTTAAGGATTTCGAATAGATGCTCCGAATAGTTTTCATAAGTTTGTGGAGGAAGGTGAATTATGGCTCATATTGATGAGGGGCTCAGAAAAGATTTATTTGATTTATGTATAGATCGCTCAAGAGAAAGATTTGAGACGTTTTCTAAAATAAAGAATTGTGCTTCCGTTGAAATTGAAAAAGAAAAAATTATCGATAGCGTAAATCATCGCTCTGAAATTTTGTTATATGGTTTAAGTATAACTGTTCGACTACAATTTTTTTATGATTATGAACTGCTAAAAAAACATTTGGAACACTTGTTTCAAGTGACAGAAAAATCGAACATTATCGACTTTTTTAATGAGGTTGCTAATTTATCAGGTGGTAAAATAAAGGAAATTTTTGTTGAGCAGGGAATTGTATCCGCTTTATCATTACCAATGAATATCTCGACAGCAAAAGCTAAAATATGCAGTGTCGTCGACGTACTTCCTCACAGTATGTACATTGCTGTGCAGACGGCCGACGCAAAAAGACTTTATGATACAAGAATTTCATTTGAAGTGCATGATCCGACATCATTCAAAGGCTTTGATAAAAATTTTAAAAAATCAGATATAGATGATGGTGATGTTGAGTTTTTTTAGTACTAGTTTGGGCCAGAGGGATGAGTTATGAATTTTAAATACTTTTTGATTTGGATTGTGATTTTTTTTGAGACGGGGCTTATTCGAGCAGAAGAGCTCTCAGTTTTTTTTACCAATACTTCGGTAAAAAAAGTTGAAAAAGCCATGAAAGAAAGTTTCCAGGGGGTTGACGTAACAGTCTTTGGGCGTTTTCGAGATTTTAAAGAAAGCTTGAAATCAAACCCCGCATTTGTGATTGCTGATGATATTTTCTCAACTCTTACACCTGATTATGATCGAGTTGCCTCGTTCAAAATTGGAGCATCTAGTAAGATAAATCTTATCTTGCTTTCATTGGATGAGGGGTGGAAAAAGAAAGATATTTCAAAGGGGAAAATTGGTGCATTGGAAAGTGGTGATCGAAAAGAAATTCAAAAATTTTTAGAAGATAAATTTTCAAAAACTTTTGATTCAGTAAAAACAGTTTCAAAACCAGAAGACTTATTCCCACTCATGGTCTTTAAGTCGGTAGATTTTATCGCTATTGAACCACATGTTTATGAAGAACTTAAGAGCCGATTCTCTGCAGCCGTTTTTGAAATTGCAAAGAGCAAGGAAATAAGTTTGCCTTCACTTTATGTGAAAAAGGGCGCTGATGCGGCAAAAGCAATACAGGCTTTTAAGGCAATGAAGACAGAGGATGCTACGACTCTAGGCTTTTCTGGTGTTGAGTGAATTAAAGGTAAATGGAGAAATGAATATGAAAAAAAATATAGTAATGATAATTTTTATAATGTGCTTGTGTTCAAATGCTTTTGCTAAAGATCTAATAGCAATTATTACTAAAAAAGGTAAGGATTTTGAGGATCTTACAAAACAGATAACGACTTCAGATTTAATTGATAAGTTTGAATTCAAAGAAATTCAAGTCACCAATGCCACAACCTATGAAGAATTTCAAAAAGCCGTGAAAGAGGCTAATCCCAAACTAATGATTCTTATGGACAACAAGTCAGTTAGCTTGGCAAAAGAATTCTATGAAAAAGAAAAATCAAAAATTCAAAGTGTGGCAATTATGGGGTTAAACTATAAAACAATGCTCGCTAATGAAAAGAACATATGTGGAATCGCTTATGAAGTTCCTTCTTACACCTTGTTGACTCAGTTTAAATTTGCATCCGAAGGTAAAAAATTATCAAATGTACTGTCTTTTTACAGAGGGTCTGTATTTAGTGAATTTATAAAAGAATCAAAAGAGAGACTTGCTCTTGAAAAAATTACTTTAAATGCTGTCGATGTTGAAAAAGAGGGCGCAGGGGATGTTGCAGGTTTTTTAAGCAGTAAAGGAATGGAAATGGCTAAAGATGCAAATAAGTATGATGCTGTCTATGTCATTTTAGATTCTGGGTTGTTGACACCAGAACTTTTTGGGAATTTTTGGTTAAAAAGCTCACAAGAATCAAAAGTTCCATATTTGGTTGGAGCTGAGTCTTTAACAAGTCCCAAAATGAATTTTGCAGTTTTCGGCATGGGGCCTAATTTACAAGATTTAGCAAGCCAGACTGTGCAAATGGTTCAATCAATTCTTGAAGACGGTAAAAAATGCGAAAAAATTAAAGTTGAGGATCTGATTGGCGTAAATCAATACTGGAATAAGAAAAAAGCATCAAGTTTGGAGTTGAAAAAAAATCCAAAAGCTGAAGTCAATGAATTGGAATAATCAATAAGCAAATAGAGTATGGATATGTCGAGCACTAAAGTTAAATTCTCCTTAAAAGCAAAATTGATTTTGAGTACAACAACTATTCTAATTGTTGTATTTGCTATTTTGGGTATGTTGGTTTTTTGGGGATTGAGTAACCTTTCAAATACGTTCTTAGTTATGAATGCGGGCAGAGCGGAAGAGGTAAAGAAAGAGTTAAAAAATTTTTCAGATCAATCCACGGAAAGAATAAAAGAGCGATACTCAAAAAAATTAGAGCAAAAAGGCTTAGCTTTGGTTAAGAAAGACTCGGGGTCTCTATATACTCCGTTTATGGACAATTCTTTTATGCAAATAAGAGATTTTTTAAAGAACTCTTTTTCTGATGACAAAGAAGTTGTTCATGCATCGTTTTTCGTACTAGAGTCAGGACAAATAAAAGGATGGCAATTGCTTAATAACGAGTATCCAGAAGGTCTTGATTTGCCTTTTGAATATAGTCAAAAAGAGAAAGCGTTTAAAGGGACTTATAAGGGCAAGAAAAAAGTTTCAATTACAGATGAAGCTGTCAATGAATTAATTCAAGTTACAAAACCTTCGACTTTTTTTAGAACTGAATTAAATGCTGAAGGCTCCCTGGTGGGATATATTGACGCTATTGTGCCAATATATGATGGGATGTTATCAACAAATCCACTTCAAGCCTTAAAAAAAATAAAAACTGATGGTGGGGTTGTCGCCTATCTTAGATACAGATTGTCTCTTGATGAAATGAATAAAGCAATTAATGAAGAAAAAAAATCTTTTGAAAGTGCTTTGTCGAAACTGGAACAAGGAAACACTGACTCTGCTAAAAAGACCAAAATGGTTGGTGGAGAAATGCTTGAAAAAGTACTTAGGTACATGGGAATTTCAGCAGGTGGGTTGATTGCAATATCAGTTTTAGTGATTTTCATTTTTTCCAAAAAAATTACATCACCGATTTTAAAACTAATTGAAATCGCTCGTTTGATTTCACAAGGTAATTACAAGGTAAAAGTTGATATTGTTACCAATGACGAAGTGGGAATTTTGGCAAGCACCTTTAAAGATATGGCTGCGGCTATCGTAAAGCGTGATGACGAATTAGCGGAATTAAATAGAGGTCTTGAGGATCAAGTAAAAGAGAGAACAAAACAGTTAAATGAGGAGATGAAAAAAGTCAGAAATCTCCTGGATTCAATGCAACAATCAGTGTTCTCGATTGAAGCAAACGGAAATATTGTTGAACCAGTATCAAAGTTCTCAGAGCAAATATTTAAACAAGAAATTGCATCAAAAAACATGATGGATGTTATTTTTAATGGACTAGATCCAAAGAGTGAGCAAATGGTGGCCTTTAATACTGCCATGATTGCCGTGTTTGATGAAGGAGATATGCAGTGGATGTTAATGGAAGATAATTTCCCCGCACGTATCGTAAAAGGTTCTGGTGATGATCTCCAGGTTTTAAAAATTTCATACACACCAATTTGGAATAATGAAGGTTTGTTAAAACAAATCATGCTGGTTGTCCAAGACGTAACTACAATTGAGAAGCTTGAATTGCAAATTGCTTTAGAAAGAAAGTCGTCTGCGGAGAAAAATGAAATACTTCAAGAGCTTTCAGCTTGTGATGTAGAAAGTATTCAGACATACATTAATAGTACATACACTCTTTTAGAGCAGTCGATTGAATTAATGAATGATCCTGAGATTTTTATGCAAAACAGGGCCGAGCTATTTAGGCACTTGCATACTATCAAAGGTAATTCGCGTGTCTATGGATTTATGAAACTATCGGCCCAAATTCACCATTTAGAGGGGGAAGTGGCGACATTCAGAGACAAAGAAGACGCTATCGTGACTCACGAAGAATTATCTGATATGCAAAAGCAGTTGGCAGAATTTATCGGATTGTTTCAAAAATATACTTTTTTCTCAGAATCGATTTTAAGAATTGATAACCAGTATAAAGGAAATACTTTGCAGCAACTTCATACCGATTTATTAGCTGGTAAATTAGATTTCGTGAAATTACAAAAAAGTGCACTGGCAATCAAGGCAACAGGGACAGATGTCGCGGTAAATTCAGTTAATGCGCTATTGGCAAATTTTTCTAATAAGGTTGCCCTAAATCAACTACAGCTTTATTCCAAATCTTCATTTGTGCAATCAAATTTGTTTTATGGATTCGATAGAGATTTTAGTAACCTTGGAGCCTGGTACAAATCAATTACAAAAAATGATAAGAATGCAAAAATTCATTTGAGTGTGCAGTATTTGGTCGAAGATACCAAAAGTGCATCGCTGGTCTTGTATTATATTGTTTTAAACGAAATTGTACTTTCTGGTAACTTAAAATTTTTAATTGAAGAATTTAAGAAGAATCAAGTGGATTGGAATTTTTTATGCACTAAGTTCTATTGTCTAAGGTCTCTTGATTTACCAACAGAATTTTTTAATGGCCTTGAGGAATTTTTAAAAGAGCAATATAAAGACTTAGATGGATTAAATATTGAAGTAGAAACAATGAAAGATCTGTTTAAGGCTACGCTAACTGCATTGACTAGTAAAGATACTGAAAATTCAATCAAATACATTTGTGAAGAATGCGAATTGCCCGCGATCATGAAAAAATTAAATCAAAAGCTTTACCAATTATTCATAGGCCATGATTATGCCTTTGTGTTTATGCATATAGAGTTTTTAAGCTCATATGTTTCAAGAGCGGCCCGTAAGCCAAGTGCTGCGGTGGTATACCAAGAAAGTATTAACCGGCTGAGGTTTTTTGCTGATGGGCAAAATAATGTTGAATTAAAAACATTAATTGAAGGATTGAGCTATGTGCCTCTTAAGGCTTCACTCGATATATATTATTCGTTAGTAGATGAATTGTCGGCTAAGCTGAACAAGAAAATTAATTTTAGTATTGTCGGTGATAATGTTTTTTTAAATAAAAAATCAGCAGAAAATTTCAAAAATGCCCTTACTCATCTGGTAAGAAATTCACTGGATCATGGTATTGAAGAAGAGGAGCTAAGGTTAAAATGGGGTAAGTCAAAATCTGGTAATATTCAACTAAGTTTAGAGCAAGGCCCGCAAGCAATAAAAGTTGTCTTATCTGATGATGGTAAAGGAATTGATTCTGATTTGTTGAGAACAAAGCTTGTCGAGAAAAAAATTTATGATCTGGATAAAGTTAAAAAATTATCAGATCAAGAAGTTAAGGAATCTATTTTCTTACCAGAGTTTTCAACAAAAGATGAGGTTTCAGAAATTTCTGGTCGTGGAGTCGGAATGGACGCTGTAAAAAAGATTATAGAGGAAATGGGAGGGAGAATCGAGTTGAGATCAACAGCTAAAGTTGGAACTGAATTTGTAATGTTAATTCCAATGAGTGAAAAAAATTCTTAGTAATTATAAATCTGGAGATTGTAAATGGCAAAGTTATTAATTGTAGATGATTCTGATTCATTAAGACAACAATTAAAGAAAATACTGGAATCAAAGGGACACCAGGTGATTGAAGGTGTTGATGGTCAGCATGGGTTAGACACACTTAAGGCCAATAAGGATACGAAATTGATTATTTGTGATGTTAATATGCCTAATATGGATGGCGTTACAATGTGTACAAAAGTTTCTGAAGATAGTTCAATCAATACAATTCCAATCTTCATGTTAACCACAGAGTCAAATGCAGACATGAAAGAAAAAGGGAAAAAAGTGGGAGTGAAAGCCTGGATTACTAAACCATTTGATGAGGCAAAATTATTACTAGCTATAGAAAAAATGTTATCAACTTAGAATGTTGTAATAAGCCGCCTTCTTCGTGAGTTAGAAAATAAAAAATGTTAAAGAGGAATAAATGAAGTCACGCAATGAATTTTTAATTACAATTGGTAAACAGTTGTATAAAAGCAAATTACGTGTTGCGTTTTCGTTTTTAATTCTCTCTATTGCTGCTTTATTTTTTTTTGAAAACAAAATCATCTTCATTCTCTTATTATTGCTTTCAAATCTTGGACTAATGTACTCCGCATATTTAGTCGACTTACAAGGAAAAGTGATTGACGAGCTTAAGGATTTGCAAAACTCGAGTGATGTTGGGTTTAAGTCAGCTAGTATGAAAATTATTGATGAGTATTCAGATGAATCTAAAGCATTTTCTAAATATTTATTAACTACATCGAACTATTTATTAAATCTCTTTAATGATCAATTTAAAATTGCAACGAGCATAAAAAGCCACAGCCAATCAACATCAGTCTTGCTCTCTGATGTTGGAACTAAATTAGAGCGAGTTACTTCTTCGTCAAATTTGGCGAAGCAGGCAGCGGATAATGGCAGTGGTAACTTGCAAAAACTTTCAGCCTCTGTGGAGTCTCTTGATGAAATAGGGAAACTTTTAATGAATTTTACTGAGATAAACAATTCTCTATATCGGCAGATGAGCGAAATCGATTCGGTCGTTTTTATGGCAAAATTACTATCATTTAATGCCACTGTTGAGGCAGCTCGCTTTGGTGAACTTGGTGGAGGAATGTCCGTTGTCGCTCTTGAAATGACTAAGCTTGCAAATCAGATTGGGAACACCTCTAAGTCAATTCAGGTCTCATTAAAGCAAGGTAATACCCAGCTTGTGACATTTAATGAAAAAGTGAATCATTTATTAAAGGATACTACTGGTTTAATTAGTTCGTCCCAGGATTCATTTCAATCTATTATTAATGAAATTTACAGTTTCTCAAGCCAAATTCACCACGTTAATGAGTCTCTGACTAACTATAGGGCCTTAAATCAAAAACTTGATGAAATTATTGAGCAAATAGTTAAGACGTCAAACACCTTAGGTACTGCATCTTCAAATACTAATCTCGTAAGGTTGGATTTAGAGGAGACATTTTCTGCAGAGGCCTTACATCGTCATGCCGATAATATGTGAAGGGCACTATCTGATATTAGTGTAGAAATAATGTCAGATGATGAAATGAAATTGATATAGCGATAATAGAAAATTCACATTAAAAAGAAATAATTAAAAAAATTTAAGTTTTAGTTTTTTTCGAGTACACTCTTATTCATGACTAATGAATCAAAAAAGAAAGTTTTTTTGCTTATTTCCAGCAATCCTGAGCGCTTAAATGCAATGGAAGCATGCCTTATTCGTCACTACGAAAAGCCTGTGATTTATCACGCGCCAAACGCTTATACAGCAGAATTAAAAGCTCACAATGCAAGTATTGATATTTTAATATCCGATAGCAATGAATATGTTTTGGATAATTTAAAATTAGTTGAGCGTTTGATGACAGCAAAAGAGCATCAGCATGTCTCATTTATTTTAATGGGACATCCTCCAGTTGAAGAAATGTTTGTGGAAGAAATTATTAATGGCCGATTATTTTTTATCGATGAAAAACTAAGTGAGTTAGAATTTGCTAAAACCCTGGCCCAGGCGCTAAATTATAATGCGCACGCGGAGCCAGCTTCTTATTATTTGCGCTATCTTGCACCCGGGGATCTTCTAATAAAAGAAGGCGACGCTGCTTTATTTGTCTATATTTTAAAAATAGGTAAACTCAGAGCATATAGTGAGTTAAGGAATGAAAAAATTATTCTAGGTGAAGTTAATGAAGGGGAATTTGTAGGCGAAATGGCCTATATTAACAATGAACCACGAACGGCTTCGATCGAGGCCCTCACTGACTGTGAGCTTATTGAAATACCAATAGGTATTGTCGACAAAATATTGTTTAAGCGTCCAGCATGGGCAAAAACTCTAATGCGAACACTCTCAAAAAGAATTAAAATATCTAATCAAATCAAGCTAAATTCTTAGTTCAAAATTAAAAAGGTAAAAATATGTCTCAAGAATTATGTCCGTGTAAAAGTAATAAAAAATTTATGGAGTGCTGTGGAAAATTTTTAGAAAAAAAAGAAACTCCAAAGACCGCAGAAGAACTAATGCGCTCACGTTATTCGGCCTATACGATGGGACATATAGATTATCTATTTGATACTCATCATGAATCAACTAAAGAAGAATTAAATCGCGACGAGATGACCGCTTGGTCAAAAGAAGCTTCTTGGCATGGACTAGAAATTGTAAAAACTGATGCTGGTGGGGAAAAAGATAATCAAGGCTTAGTGGAATTTATTTGTCAGTATCAAATTGGTGAAAAAATGGAACGTCACCATGAAGTAAGTTCTTTCGTAAAAGAAAATGGAAAATGGTTTTTCCATGAAGGGCGCTTTGTTCACGAAACGATTAGAAGGGAGTCACCAAAAATAGGCAGAAACGATCCTTGCTCTTGCGGGTCTGGAAAAAAATATAAGAAGTGTTGTGGGGTTTAACCCTTTATTCCTTAACTTCAAACTCTAGGAGTTGTGATTTTATTATTTCGACAACTCGTGTTCTCTGGCAATCCAATTCATAATAACTGTACGATATTTTTCCTTTAAGGCTTCGGCCTTATCATCTAACTGAGTTGCTGTCTCTGTAGTTTCAAAGGTCTTATTGCCACTGGCAAGAATTAATTTGCCATTATTTTTTTGAACTCGTACATCATATGGCATATTACGAATTGTTGTTTGTGTGTCAGTAATAAGTGGGATGTAGGTCGTATACATATTGTATGAGCCACCTGCATTAGGAAATAATCCAGCGACGATATCATCTGATTCGACTTGAATTTCTCCAATTAGATCAGAATGAGCAAATTCTTCGTAATAAGGTTGAGTCCTCAAATCTGGAAGTTTAGTATAGCTAATGCGCTTAAATTGTCCTACAAAATTACGAGCATATTCTTTTTGATCAGTGGTAAATGATGCCCAGTTTGTTCCTAAGCCTAAATCAGATCTTGTATAAGTTGGAAAATAGTAGTTAGCAATCCATTTAGAGAAATATGCAGGATCAGTGCTATTGAATTGATTTTTGAACATTCCAGATAAGATTTTTGTTCCGTCTTCTTCGTTATAAGTTAAGACAGCTGTTTGGCCAGCATTGTATTGTAGCTCTTCGACAAAGTGTAATTTAGGGTGAGTTCCTGTACCATTTAATCCTCTCACCAGAAGCGAGTCTCGGTAACTCGAAAAATCCACTCTACTTAGAGCTTGCGCACACAGTAACTCTGGATAATCAAATGTTGTCATTTTAAAATACGGGTGAGTCGCATTATGACAGGACATGCATTGATATGTTTGCGGTTGATTTGTTGCTTGGCGATTTTTTCTGGGAAAATCATTGTAGTATTCAGCGATTCCGTCATTTTCTTTGTACATTAAACGCGCATTTCTTAAAATTGGCTTGACGGTGTTAATAAATAAATCCAAATCCCGACATTTTCTTCCTTCAATGATAACAGGTCCAGTTCCTCTAGGATCAAGAGCGGTAATTGGATTTGCTGATTTAGAAATTGCGTCAAATGAAAATTGAAAGAAGTCTGTGCTTGAATTGTTTGGTACTAAAGCGAGGAGAGAAGCATAGGTCATTATCTGCCCATCGCCAGCATATAGGTTTATTGCATTCCAAGAAGCATCAGCAAATGAAGTTGCTCCATTAATAAAAACTTTAATGCCTTTAATATAGATATTCGCTGAAGGTGAAACAATTCTTGGATTTCTAAAAATATAGTTAGATCCGCCAAGTGCAGATTGTACTTCCACTAAAAAATGGGCACTACCTACAGGAAGTCCAACAAGTTTTGAAATGTCATATTTCAAAATTTTTCGTTTGTAGTTTGAAATATTGTTTTCGTCTCTTGCTAATAAGTCAGGTTGAAAATCCAAGATGTCTGTTAAGTTTTTGACTAAGTCAACTGCCACTAAATCGATTTTGGTACCAGGAGCTTGTTCAAAAATTTGCAGGGTATATGTTTTATCAGCATCAAGTCGCCAATAAGTTCTGTTATCAGAAAGTGATAATAAGTTACCATTGCTATCTTTTTTTAATTTTCCTAGCGGATCAAGTTTAGATAAGTCATTTTCTCGCCCTGGTGTATACCAACCCCAATCGTTATAATCGACAGGAAAAGTGTAACCAACACAGCTTGTTGTCGTTACAGTTGTTGGGGCGATTTTTGAATTAGAATTTATCGGATTTCCATTAACATCCAATATTCGAAGATTAATTCTAGAATTTCGTAAGCCTTTTACTTTCAACCAAACATTATACAGCCCAGATTGTTTTGCTTTGAACGTATATTGTAACATTCCAGGTGTGCGCTCTTTTGCTGTCAGACTTGTAAATGGTTCACTACTTTTAGTTTCAAGAATGGCATCATTGGCCGTTTTCCAGGCAGTAATGGCGGTGGTGAGTTGATTTTGTAATGTTGTACATTGTGCTGGAGTTCCACAATTGTGCACGATTGAACTTTCTGCTGGGAATAATGCCCTTCTAAAAGATCTTGATGGATTCATGAAGTCGACGAGTTGGTTGCGATCAATGGCATTGAAGGCAACTACGGGATTAACTGATGAGTGAGGCATTCTGGCCGCAACGCTACCATCATGACAATTGATACAAGAAGATGCTCTTAAAACAGGATATAATGTATTCTGAAAATTCTGTAGTGAATCGTCTTTTGAAATAGTACTACTTGAATTTGAATATACCGCTTTTAAGTCAATGTTTTGAGCTGCTGGATTTATTGGATAATTGATTTTAGCTTTTTCAGTGAAACTTGTTCCATCAAAACTATAAAAAGTTTGGTCGAACTCATCACCATAAGTGTAGGCATTTGTTCCTAAGTAGTGGTGTGCATAAACGTCAATTCTTCTAAATGCTATTCCTGATTGGAGCTCAGCTAATGTTCCAGAAATAAAGCCAGTACCAGCAGCATTAACCTTTAAGATATCTAAGGCATTGGCATAAGTAAGGGCGACACCGTTGCTATCAGAACCTGGAGTTATCTCAATGTCTTGAGTTGTTGATGTGCAGACATTGCTAGGACAGGCAGTGATATTAATTTTTAAATTTGGATACAAGCTATAAAAGTGACTAGAAGTCATATTAACAATTCGCTTATATCTAAAATTGGATGCAAGAAAACTGTCTAATTGGGTTTTGATGAAACGATATAAGATATCTCTTCTGAATTGGTTGGTTGAAGTTTGTTCATTTTTATAAAAATAAGTTTGAATATTTTTTGGGGTAATTTCTGCGGTTGGTTGCTTAAAAAGATTTTTTAATAGTAGGGTTCCACCTGAAAGATTTGGTATTGAGACATCGGGAGTATTTAAAAATAAATTACTAGGCGATAGCTCAAAAACTAAGTCTCTCTCCGCAAAATAGGGAAGTGTCTTGAAGCTTACACCAGAGTATAGTGTACCAAGCAAGTTATAATTGCTTAAGTCAATGGCCGATTTGATTGTGCGCCCACCACTTGTTAGATTGATATCACTTAAATCAAAATTACCGTCAGTTAAGGCAATAGAATTTAAATTGGCAATATTTGGCGTGCCACTTATTGAAGAAGCAGTCCAACCAGTTAGCATTTTGGCATATTCCATTCTTTTGTCTGGACGAATGAGCACGCTTCGAAATGCGATTGAAAATGGTCGATGTCCATCTTTTACTAAAACATTTGTTGTAGGAGTACGATATCCAGAATTAATATGAGTGCCTTCTTCTGAAATACGGTATGGCCCATTTGCAGCGCTAGATAACATTGCATCAGTTGTTACTTCACAAGCATTTCCTTTTAATATTGAGGCAGTTCTCACGGCCGCAGTTGTGGGGTTTGCTGCAGGTGTTGCTGTGTTTGCGTACTTATACCCTGAAGCTTGTCCATCAGATTCTGAAGTAAAACGACCAACCATTGCTTCTGGAAAATCATCTTGCTCAGCTTCAATTAGAAACGTTCCATTTTCAATTTCTGGAATAGTGCTTTCTGCGCTGACATATTGAATGGGGTCTGTTTTTATTCCTGCACTGGCATTTGCGTTAACCATTTTTTTCCATTTTTGAATGGCTTCAAGTACTTTAGCTGCTTCATCCTCACAGTCACTATCACCAACGCCAGATAAACAGTTGTGTTTATCATTTTTAATTCTTAAATAAACTCTTGATGCTTCAGGAGATTCTAGATTAACTTTTTTTGAATCGATAAGGATCGTTTTCCAAGATTCTTCAACATTTGAAACTAGATAATATGGTTGATAAAGTTTTTTATCGCCATGACAGTTTACACATGACATAGAATTCAAAACTGGATAAAGCGTTTCTTTATAGGCTTTAACAGAGTCTGCTGAACTCGCTGTAGATGTTGTTACCTTGTTGTTCGGTGCAAACTTTAAAGATGTCTTGTCGCTTGAGGTACCAGGGACACATGAAAATAACACTAGCGACGTACAACAAAAGAGTGCAGTGTTGAGAATTTTATGTTTCATAATTTTTTAAGCCACCATTGATTTAAAACGAATTAATTTTTCATAATCACTTGGAAGAGTTTCTCCCGGAAATGTTTCGCTGAATTTCTTTTTAACATCTTCAATAACTTTGTCAGGAGCTTCATTTGACATGCATGCAAGATAATTTAAAATAACCGCTTTCCACATTTGATCAATATTATTTGAGACAGAAGTTGCCGTTAAGTTAATCCCACCACCTTGTCTGAAGTAACCAATCTGACGAGTTTTTCCAGGAAGAAGTAGAGATCCCATGACTGATCTTTTATGGTTATGCTTATAAACGATGCAAATTTGGCAAGAGGTCGTACCATTATCTCCAACCCAAATTACTCGTCCAGCACCTGCCGGAGTTTCGTCAAGTGTTCCGGCATTATCTCCACCTACTCCACCATCAGTGTAAAGGTGAATGAAAAGATTTTGTCCTTTGAGTGCTGCAAGCTTAATACACTTACCAATATATCTCCCAATTTCAGCATCTTTTGCCTGACCAGATGAAGCCGTAGCGTTGTGGTAATCACAACCACCAACCGTTAAACTTCCTACACCTGCGATTTTTTCAGTTACCAAGTTTGCAACGGCTGCGACACCTTCATCAACAACGTTCATTCCTGTACCGCCAAAAGCTTGTTGTATTTTTGTTAAAAGGACAGGATCATTTACAGGATTTAAACTTAAAGGAGAAAATTGTTTAAAGACAGCATTTGATGCTTGTTGAGTTTTTGTCATTTGAGCAATTTCTTTTTGTTTATAAACTGCCGATTCAAATTTTGTCTTACTCAATCCCATAATACTTGAAAGAAAAGATTGAATACGTGCGGTTCCTTTTCCATCAGCAGATGCTAGATTAAAAAATGATGGGTTGATTGCATCATCACCAATACTTAATAACCCAGAACCTTCAGAAAATTTAGTTATACGGGAAGCTTGTAACTCTGGACGAATTTGAGTTGAAACAGCAGGGCTCCTTGAGCCTGATGGAGTACCTGAGTTACCAATTAATTGTACTAGTTTTCCTTTGGCACCTGAACGTTGTGCTTGAAAAGCTACGTTGATTGGGTTGTCGGCAGAGTCATCAGCAGTTCTTCCACAAATAACAATTCCGTCAATGGCATCTTTTAAATCGGGAGTAAGCACTTCATTTAACCCTGCCAAAATTCCACTCGTCGAGTGAAAAACTAAGCCGTACTCATTATTTAGCATTCCACTTTTTGAAGGGTGCATACTTGCCGGCAAGCCGAGTAAAATATAATCAGAGAGATTTTGCACAACTCCAAAATTCTCTTGTTCTTCATCTTCTCCAAATCCCACCATGACGTTACCACCGGCGAAATTCATGCCTCCTGCGCCTTCGATACCAAGGAACCCAATTCCAAGTGTGGATTCAGCAGCAGCTTCGGCCATCACGCTTGTGGGACTCATTAAGAGACCAGGAGCTATTGCCATAGTACTTAAAGCAATCAGACCAGAGCTTAAAAATTCTCGTCTAGAGTTTGGTATTTTTTCACCATGATTTAAGCTTATGCCAAGTTCTTCTAGTTTTTTTAATTTGTTAACAGACATAATAATTTCCTTATAGTGTCGTGAATTCCGCAGATGATAAAATTGCAGTACATGCTAATTTCGCTAAATTTTTTCTTTCAGTTGCGGTGTTAGTTGCGTTTGGAACAAGTTTTCCAATCGTTGCACCGTTTTCATCTGAACCTGCATTATTTTGCATAATCTTTAAAACTGCAGTTTGAGTTTTATCAAAGCTTGCACCATTTGAAGCAGTACGTGCTCCAATAAAACGTGTCATTAGTTGTGCAGTTAATACTTCTGGAGTTGTTGTGGTATAATTAAGTGCTTTAAAATCGACATTATTATCAATGAAGTATTTACAATATGCAAAAGCTAATCTTGTCATTGTAATCTGATGAAAAGGAGTAAAATTAGCAACGTCATGCTCTGATGGAAGTGAGTATTTAATCAGATTATACTCATTTGCTACATCCGGGGTGGCTGCATCGACATCAGTAGCTTTAGATAAAGACATATTGTACTGGTTAAAAGTTTTTACTGCCACTGCGTTTTCTGGATCAGGTACGAAATCATCGCCTGCAGCTGTGTTGTCAGCGCCTTTGGTTGATGAACTACTTGATTGGGCCTTCTTCGTTTCAGCTACACATGAAGCTAGCAACAAAATGAAAAAAAAGTAATATATTTTCTTCATATTAATTTCCTAAACATGCTAAAGATGTTTTTACAAAAAGATTTTTCATGTTGTAATTATCAACTTCGTAATCTTTAACTAACCTATTAATGAGTGATAATTCTGATTTTGATTCTGCTTCCTTGTGGCAAACTGATTTATATACAGTTTTAGCCATGCAGCGATGAAATTCTTTTGTTTCAGAGTACATCTGCGCTAATGAAGAAAGCCCGTTACCATAATCCTGTGGTCCCCAACCGAAGCTTGCATTTTGTCCGAAATTCGAAAGATTAATCCATGAGTCGTCTTGGGTGATGAAACCTTTTGAATAGATTGCATTGTGATTCATTTTGGAAGCGACTTGACCTTGGTTGTAGATAATTGCACCGTTTGGAAAAGAGTAGTAGGCATAAGCTCCAGCATGCGCGTCCATAACAGCATGGCATCCAACACATAGCGCTTTGAATGTAGCAGCTGTGCCGCCAGGTTTACGGTCAACGTCTCTTCTTACTCTGAAATCTGGTGTATTGGTATCATTGATGCTCATCATATTTTTGCAGAAAAAATGTTTCATTGTACTTTGAAATGATCTTCTATTTGTTCCTGCTGTGTAGTTTGCAAATCCCCAAGCTCTAGTGGTGAACAAACCAGCAATTGCTACAGGGTCTTGATGTAGCCTGACTTCCTGACTTTTTTCAATTAAAACGTTAGAGTCAGCAAGGTTTAAATTATTTGATTCCATTTCCTCGTACATGGCATTTGTGCTTTTAATTAAACCAGTGGATAATTTTGTGTCCGTTGTCGGCACATAAAAACTGTTTCCACTCATACCATTCCTAAAATCTGTTTCACTCATCGCTGTAAATCGGCAATATCTTTTAGCGGTATTTTTGGGGTCTAAAAAAAGAATGCGGCCTTTTTTTACCGCTGAGTCTTTGCAGAATGGACAAGTTGGAATCCCATTACAATCTGTAGTAGTAGTTGATGTGTATAATAGAGGCTGAGATCCTGATGTTGCCGTTGTGACTGTATTTCCGGCCATACTTATTCCATTGGCCATATAAACTGAATCAGCATAAAGAATTTTATTAAACTGCTTTTCATCGCGAACCCAACCAATAACAGTTGCTGTTAGATCGGTAAGTGGATAGAGCTTTGAGTAATCAGTATTAGACCAAGGAGTTGCAAAGTTTTTTACCGTGACATTATAGAAGGTACCTTTTGAATTAATTCCATTTTTAGAATCAATTATGTCTAAAGCTGCTTCTTTGGATTTCCCTTGTTTTAATTTTGCCGAAATTAATGAAATCTCTTGCGCAGATGGAGTGATTCCCGTCAGTGATTGATACAGCCTCTTTGCTTGTATATCACTATCTGCGAATGCCCGTGATGAAAGGCCAAGGATTAGCATAAGTGCGATGTATTTATAGATTGTCCCCATATACCATTTCCTTATCCGACTAAATGTGTTCCAATTTTTTAAAAATACAACATAACCTATCGACCACATTAGATATTTTCTTTAAATGAAATTAAAGATACTTTCATTTTGTTTATATTCAATGGATTATGAAGTGATTGGGAGTCGAAAAAGTTGATATGAATTATGAGAATAAGTGGCAATAATTTGGGGCGAATTCGTGAAAAGGCAATGTACTTGGGTTAATACAAGTCAATTTTAATAATTAGTTTCAAGTTAAATAGACAAAATATTCTTTAAGCAAATTTTTTAATAGGATTGGAGATTCTGAGTGCTTCGCAAGTCCTTTAATAAATTTTTGCCTAGAGAAAAAAAGTCTTAATATTTTGATATCTTAGTACTATATTAATGTTGTTAAAAACTGACTATTAAACTCCGAAATTAAATAGGTTGCCTATGACTAAATCCATTGATTTTTCTCACCTTTCAAGTTCAGACATTACATTTATCGATTCTCTTTACGAAACTTTCAAACAGAACCCGGACTCAGTAGATGAATCGTGGCAAAGATTTTTTCAAGGTTTCGAATTCTCAACCGGCTTTGGAACATCGCTAGGCACGGGAGAGGGAATTAGCGATCAAAAACTTCGCAAAGAATTTAATGTCTTTAGACTTATTCAATCTTTTAGAGCAAGAGGACACTTACTTGCAGACACAAACCCAGTGCGTGCAAGAAAAGATAGAAAAGCTAGAATCTCACTGCAAGAATACGGATTAGAAGAAGCTGATCTACAAACTGTTTTCCAGTGTGGAGAATTTGTGGGCCTAGGCCCGACATCTCTAGATAATATCATCACTCACTTAAAAACAATTTACACTGGAAAGCTTGGCTTTCAGTACATGCACTCAAACAATACTGAACTTAGGCGTTGGATGAGAGAGAAGATCGAAGCAACGGCAAAAAATATCGATTACCCTTTTGAGAAGAAAAAAAGAATTCTACAAAAATTAAATGAAGCAAATGTTTTTGAAAACTTTCTACAAACTAAGTACGTAGGTCAAAAAAGATTTTCATTAGAAGGTGGAGAATCAACGATTCCTGCCCTTGATGCTATTATTACCAAAGGTGCAGATCTTGGTGCAAAAGAATTTATTATCGGCATGGCCCACAGAGGGCGCTTAAATATTTTAGCAAATACCGTTGGAAAATCTTACGAGTTCATCTTCACTGAATTTGAAGGGGCTTCAAAAGAAGAACTTCAAGGTCACAGTGGAGATGTTAAGTACCATATGGGATACACCACGATGCAAATAACTCCAAGTGGAAAAGAAGTTGCGGTAAAATTACTACCGAACCCTTCGCACTTAGAAACAGTTGCACCTGTTGCTGTTGGCTATGCTCGTGCCCTTGAAGATTTATATTATGAAAAAGATAATTCAAAAGTTATTCCAATTTTAATTCATGGTGATGCCGCAGTTGCGGGCCAGGGTGTGGTCTACGAAAACCTACAAATGAGCAAACTGCCATCTTATCAAGTAGGAGGATCAATTCATATTGTGATTAATAACCAAATTGGTTTCACGACTGATTTTGAAGATGGAAGATCCTCTCAATACTGTGATTCAATAGCCAAAACAGTTGAAGCTCCAATTATTCAAGTTAACGGTGATTACCCTGAAGCGGTGGTTTACGCGGTTGAGTTAGCAGTAGAGTTCAGACAAAAATTTAAAGAAGATATTTTTGTTGATATCGTCTGTTATCGAAAACACGGTCACAACGAAGGGGATGAACCACGATTTACTCAGCCTCATCTTTATGGACTCATTGGAAATCATAAAAACCCAAGAGAATTCTATCTTGATATGCTTTTAAATCGCGGATCATTAAATGCAGAACTTGCAACGCAAATGATTGAGGATTACAAGCAACAACTATCTGATCGTTTTAACAATGTTAGGCAAAAAGGTTTACCGGAAAGAAAGAAAGGTCCACATAAAGATTGGGATGGAATTCGTTTTGCAAAGCCTTCGGATTTCGATGAATCACCAGAGACTGGTGTAGCGAAAAATGTTCTGGAAACCTTAATCACAAAAATTAATCAAATTCCAGAGGGAATGCAGTTAATTAAAAAGACCCAAAAAATTGTTGAAGATCGTGCGGTTGCATTTAAAAGTGACAAACTTGATTGGGCGACTGCTGAGCTTTTAGCATACGGGTCTATTGTAAATGAGGGAACACATGTTCGCTTTACTGGACAAGATGTTATTCGCGGAACTTTTTCACATCGTCACTCAAAAGTGTTTGATGAAAGAACGAATGAAGCGTACTGCGGACTTCAAAATATTTCAAAAACTCAAGGCCAATTCAATATCTACAATTCATTATTGTCGGAGTATGCAGTTTTAGGTTTTGAATTTGGTTATTCATGGCTTACGCCTAAATGTTTAACAATCTGGGAAGCTCAATTTGGTGACTTCAATAATGGTGCCCAAATTATGATCGACCAATATATTACTTCGGGTGAAGCAAAATGGCAGAGAATGTCGGGATTAGTAATGCTTCTTCCACATGGGTTTGAAGGAGCAGGGCCAGAGCATTCATCGGCACGCCCTGAGAGATTTTTACAATTGTGTGCTGATGAAAATATGATCGTTGCCAATTGTACAACTCCAGCAAACTTCTTTCACTTACTTCGTCGTCAGGTGAAGTGGGATTTTAGAAAGCCGACCGTGGTGATGACTCCAAAATCATTACTGCGTGATCCAAGATGTGTTTCTACAGTAGATGATTTAGTAAATTCTAAATTTAAGGAAGTGATCGACGATCCAAACGTAAAAACAAAAGGCGTGACTCGAGTTCTACTATGTTCTGGAAAAGTGTATTACGATCTTTATGAGAAAAAGATCGCTGACAAGCGCGATGATGTGGCGATTGTTAGACTTGAACAGATTGCGCCTTTGCCAGAAAAACAATTACAAAAAATTCTGGCGAAATATAAAGGTGCAGAGTTGCTGTTCGTACAAGAAGAACCAAGTAACATGGGATACTGGGGTTACTTAACTCGTTATATGGACATTTTTAGAGATATCAAACTCGTTGCGAGAAAGGCCGCTTCAAGTCCAGCAACTGGATTCTCGAATGTGCATAAGAAAGAGCAAGCAGATATCGTAACGAAAGCATTTGCAAAATAAATTGTTATAGATAATTTAAAAAGGAAAATATATGGCAGTTGAAATTAAAATTCCGGCAATTGGAGAATCGATCACAGAAGTCACTCTGTCTTCTTGGTTAAAAAAAGATGGAGAGTATGTAAAAGAAGGTGATGCGGTTTGTGAAGTTGAGTCAGACAAAGCGACGATGGAATTACCAGCAACCAACTCTGGTGTGCTTAAAATTTTAGTTCAAGCAGGATCGGAATGTAAAATTGGAGAGGTTATTGGTTCTCTAGACACATCAGCAGCTCCACAAGCATCTGCACCAAAAGCTGAAGCAAAAATTGAGGCCCCAAAAGCAACTCCTGCATCGACACTAACAGGTAACAAAGAAGTTAATCATCCAAGCCCGGCCGCTAGAAAAATTTTAGAAGAAAAAGGTGTGAATGCATCTGATGTAAAAGGATCTGGTAAGGATGGGCGTATTACTAAAGAGGATGCGCTAGCATC
>JACCDN010665432.1_pt1 | contig 51870 bp, 39 predicted proteins | sample 7441691 | NCBI WGS metagenome assembly JACCDN01 (sample SAMN15323439, study PRJNA562643) | freshwater metagenome | isolation source: river surface water | place: USA:Blue River Watershed | collected 2017-08-16 | reverse complement strand
TGCCTAAAAAACACTTCTTTAGAGTCAACCGGCAATATGTGGTTAACCTGAATGCAATTGTCAATATTGAAGAGGCCGTTAACGATGGCTATGAAATCACCATGAATGATGGCAAGACACTGGAAGTATCACGACGCAATGCGGTGGAGCTAAAGGATATTTTAAGTTTTTAACAGCCCCCTTTTTTAAAGGGGCTTAAATTTTCTCTGTTTCTTACGCAACGCCCAATACAATCTTACACCCAACAATAACGTCGTAAGTACACCAAAAAAAACCGCATCGGCATAACTTGATCTCACCTGCAGCAAAACATGCAACCACGCCAAGATCGCAATAAGATAAATCGATTTATGCAACTTCACCCAATTTTTTCCGAGCCTGCGCATCATTGCTTGCGTTGAAGTTGCACCCAAAGCAATCAATAAAACAACAGCGGGAATGGTGAGCAAGATATAAGGGCGTTTAACCAATTCGGAGCCAAAGCTTGAAAAATCCAACCCAAGAATAAAAATAAAATAAGATAGCAAATGCGCAATAGCATAGAACAAGGTAAATAAACCCAGCATGCGCCTGTGAACCATAAGCCAGCTTTGATTCGCGAGCCGCTTTAAAGGTGTTACAGACAAGGTAAGCAGCAGAAAATAGAATGCCCAAGTACCGGTAAATAAAACTATGGCTTTGGCTGGGTCCGCACCTAGTTGATTCGTAATGGTTTTATAAACAATAAAAAACAGCGGCAGCAAACATACTGCAAAAATTAAAATTCTTCGCCAAATAACGGGCATGTAAAACCTCCTAATAGAATTTTTTCAAATCCATCCCTGTGTACAAACTCGCTACTTGATCGGCATAGCCATTAAACATTTGCGTGGGAATTACGTTGGGGCTGAATAAACCGCTGGGAAGACGACGCTCTTTAGCTTGTGTCCAACGCGGGTGATCTACATTGGGGTTCACATTAGCGTAAAAACCATATTCATCGGGCGCGAGTTGACTCCAAGTTGTTTTGGGTTGACGCTCAGTGAATTCAATTTTCACAATGGATTTAATGCTTTTAAAACCATACTTCCAAGGCACCACTAAACGTAACGGCGCACCATTTTGATTGGGCAAAGTTTTGCCATATAAGCCTACCGCCAAGAGGGTGAGCGGATGCATAGCTTCATCCATACGCAGGGCTTCACGATAAGGCCAATCAATAGTGCTGAGTGCACTCCCCTGCGCTGGAAATTGTTTTGAATCTTTTAAGGTCACAAAGGAAACATATTTTGCATTGCTGTTAGGTTCAAAACGTTTAAGTAAGCTCGCCAATGGAAAGCCCACCCAGGGAATCACCATAGACCAAGCTTCAACACAGCGTAAGCGATAAACGCGCTCTTCTAAATCTATGCCTTTCAATAGATCTTCTAAATTGTACTTACCCGGTTTAGCCACCTGCCCTGCTATTTCAACTTGCCAAGGATGAGGCTGAAATTTCTGCGATTTTTTAGCTGGGTCCGTTTTATCGTAACCAAACTCATAAAAATTATTGTGCCCACTCACATGCTCAAACGGGGTAAGCGCTTCACTCAATTTTTGCGAATCTGCTTTTGCGCGCGCAATTTGTGTATTTAACCATTCAGGCCCTTTATTCACAGCCTCAGCCGCGATATAACTTGGGTCTGCGAATAGGTTCTGCGAGCTAAGTGCCGATGCACCTAGCACTCCAGTTGCGATAGTCCCGCGCATAAAATCGCGACGCGCTAAATAAATAGACTCTGGAGTAATTTCAGATGGGGCTATATCACTTGGCTTTTTTATTAACATGACGACCTCTTGCGGTGAGGATCTAAAGGATGGGTTTGTTAATGCTTTGAGAGGTGAAATTGGGATTTGTTACACGCGTTTACAAAAATTAATTTTGTGACTTATTGTGCGCAAGAAAGATGATGGGTAAAGCCTAGGCTCCACCCACCCTCCGCACTATTTTTATTAAGGCGACTCTTAATCACCTCTACTAGTGAGTAATCAACCAGCATTGATGTATTTTAGCGTTGCGTTTAAAGTCTTCATCAATCGTTTGTGCGCTTATATCTTTAATCGTGTAGGCACTCAGTGAATCAGTATCCAATTTAAAGGTGCGCAGATTATTTGAGAAGATTAATGTTCCGCCTTCTGCGAGAACACGCATGGCATTGTGAATCATATCCACATGATCACGCTGCACATCCAATACATCTTCCATACGCTTTGAGTTAGAGAAACTGGGCGGATCAAGCAAAATCAAATCAAATTGTTGTTCATTTTCATCCAGCCATTTTAAGCAATCTGCCTGCTCTAAACGGTTTTTGGATTCACTTAAACCGTTTAATGCGTAATTTTTTCGCGCCCAGTTTAAGTAGGTGTTGGACATATCAACACTAACCGTATAACGCGCGCCGCCCATAGCAGCATGCACGCTTGCCGTGGCGGTATAGCAAAACAAATTTAAAAAGCGCGTATCTTTCGCCATAGTCGCAATAAGTTTACGCACCGGACGATGATCCAAAAATAGACCTGTGTCCAAGTATTGCCACATATTAATATGCAACTTGGCTGCGCCTTCTTGCACGCTAAACATATCGCCCGTAGGCAGTTCAGTTAGCTTTTCGTATTGCTGTGTCCCTTTATTGCGACGGCGCTGCTTGTAGCTTATACGCGCTGCGGGAATATCTAACGCAAAAGGTACTGCCAACTCAATTTCCGCAAAGCGCTGTGCTGCGCGATCTTCATCTACCGATTTTGGTGCGGCATATTCTTGCACGTTGGCATACCATTGTTCTGGCTTGCCTGGTTGAGTTTGACCGCAGTAAACATCAATCGCAGCCGAATATTCCGGCATATCTGCATCATATAAACGATAGGCATTGATTTCGTTTTTACGCGCCCATTTCTCTAATTGCTTGAGATTTTTTTGTAAGCGATTCACCAACATTTGCGCGCCGTTAGAAAGTGCTGCAGCTTGCTCTTGGCGATTTGTTTCGCGCACGCGTTCTTCTGCTGCCACACGTTTTTCATCGTCGCGGCTAAAGCGATCGTCCTGTTCAACACGGCTCTGCACAAATGACTCACTAGCAATAGTGAACATCAATAATTCGCTGGCAATAGTGCCGTTAAACAATTTGTATTTTTTATCGGCACGTAAACCCATTTGTTTTCCAAGTTCGGGGTTACCAGTAAATACACCAGCACGCCAACCTTGGAATTCTGAGCGTAAGCGTTCCCCCAAATGGGCGTATAGCATTTTGAGTGATTCAACTTCGCCCAAGCGCTCACCATAAGGAGGGTTGCTAAGCACTAAGCCAGCTTTTATATCGGTGTGTGTAGGCTTTTTAAATTCGGCGAGTTCTTTACGGCTAACGCGCAACCAGTGATCTAATTCTGCGGTAACAATATTTTCTTCCGCAGCGCGAATCACTTTTAAATCGGCATCATAGCCACGAATTTCGGGCAGTTCTTTTTCTAAACCAATTCGGCGACGCTCATGGGCTTCATCGCGCAATGCTTGCCACAATGTATTGTCGTGCTTCAACCAACGTTCAAATCCAAAACTTACGCGCATTAAACCCGGTGCAATATCGGCCGCAATCAACGCGGCTTCGATAAGAATAGTGCCGGAACCACACATGGGGTCGAGTAATGCACCACCCTCAGCGGCTATTTCAGACCAACCTGCACGAATCAAAATACCGGCTGCGAGGTTTTCTTTCATGGGCGCACTGCCCTGCTTTAAGCGATAGCCGCGACGGTGCAAGCTGTCACCGGATAAATCCAGACTGATCACAACTTTGTCGCGGCTAAGGCGTGCATTCACTCGCAAATCCGGGAATTGCTTGGCAACGGATGGACGCTCGCCACTGGCATCGCGCAGGCAATCAACAATCGCATCTTTTACCTTTACCGCACCGAACTGGGTGTTACGAATTGCGTCGCTACTGCCCACAAAGTCAACCAGCAAAGTGCCATTGGGCTTGAGGTGATCCTGCCAAGGAATATCACGCACGCCGTCGTAAAGGTCTTCTTGGCTGTTTACATCGAAGCTCGCGAGCGGCAATAAAATTTTGTTGGCGAGCCGAGACCACAGGCAAACGCGGTAAGCGGTTTCGATGCTACCACTAAAATACACACCTGCTACGGTTTCACGCAGCTCGGTAGCACCTAGTTGGGTGAGTTCAGAAAATAAAAGGCCTTCAAGGCTTTTGGGGCATGTCGCGAAAAATTGAAATTGAGTCATTGATAACGCCAGTTTAATAACCTTTTCAGGTAATTTACGCCAAATTGGCTAAAGTTTGTACGTACGATTAAGTGCATTAGGTTGTCAAATCTAATTGCTAGAGCTTTGTGTGCTATGCAAAGGCTTATCTAGAAGAATAAAGTCGTTCACAAGTGGAACCTTTATTGGTGTACTGGTCAAACGATACATGTTCTGTAACAAATCTGTGTTTAGTCAGCAGAGGTTCAGGGCTTTAGAAAACGCGGTAACCAAAAGAGGAGGTATTGTAGCAAGTCGTTGAAGATGTCCATATAACTTTAATTCTTTGTAATCTAATAGATTCGATAAAGAGGTGCTTTATAGGATGAAAAGTCAGAAACGAGATCAAACTGAACGCGCATTCGCGAAGGGCTACCAAGCCGGGATAGACGGTCGATCGCGAAGCTTATGCCCCCACGAAACAGGTATAGCTCGACAGCAATGGCTAAATGGCTGGCGAGAATCACGCATAGACCAATGGGATGGACTGAACCGAATGGCTCAAGTTCAAAAACTCAACAATTTACAACCGATGTCTGCCATGGCGTCGGCCGGCTGATCAACCAGATTGGATCAGCAACTACATTACAAACACATCTACATCTCTGAAAAAATAATTCGCTGATTGGCGAAATCGAGCTACAAAAAAAGGCCTCTTGACTGAGGCCTTTTTCGTTTTTAAATCTATTAAACTTTCAGCGCCGCAATCGCCTCAGCAGATTCACGAATTAGCGCTGGCCCGCGGTAAATGAAACCGCTGTAAATCTGAACCAATTTCGCACCTGCTTTAATTTTTTCTGCAGCACTTGCACCATCAGCAATGCCGCCCACACCAATAATCGGTAACTTTTCGCCTAGCTCAGCGTAGAGCGCGCGAATTACGCGAGTGCTCTTATCGCGCACGGGCAAACCACTTAAACCACCGGTTTCTACACTGGTTTTATAATCTTCTACGCCTTCACGGCCAATAGTTGTATTGGTGGCTATGACACCATCAATGCCTTGCGCCAATAAACTTTGCGCAACTTGAGCTACAGCGTCGCTATCCATATCCGGTGCAATTTTTACTGCAACGGGAACGTAACGACCATGTTCCGCCTGCAATTTTTTCTGTTCGTTTTTGATGGTTTCAAGTAAACGATTCAATGAATCACCAAATTGCAAATCACGTAAACCTTGGGTGTTAGGCGATGACACATTCACCGTAATGTAATCCGCATGAGCATAGGTTTTTTGCATGCAAATCACGTAATCATCTGCAGCATTTTCAACGGGAGTGGTAGCATTTTTGCCGATATTAATTCCCAGTACACCCTTAAAGCGGCGACGCTTAACTTGCGCAACCAAGTGATCAACCCCCTTATTGTTGAAGCCCATACGATTGATGATTGCTTGAGCTTCAGGGATGCGGAACAAACGTGGTTTTGGGTTACCCGCTTGTGGCTTGGGCGTAATAGTGCCGATTTCCACAAAGCCGAAACCCATAGCGCCCAAAGCATTGAAGTAATCGCCATTCTTATCCAAACCTGCAGCTAGACCGACAGGATTGGGGAAGGTAATTCCCATAACTTCTACGGGGTTGGCCGCGATGGTGGGTAAGCATAAGTTGATGAGCTGCAATCTTTCGGCAGCGCCAATAAGATCCAAGCTGAATTCATGGGAGGTTTCAGCATCCAGCTTGAACAGTAAATCGCGAATGTGTGAATACATAGAGATGGCCCCAACGCCCGAGAAAAATGACTATAAATTGGCGCGCAGGATACTGGAATCCTTGTAGCTAGTCGATTTTTTCAATGCTATGAAAACGGTTATCGTCAGAGAAATGTATGGCAAAAGTACCTGATATGCCCGAATGCGTTACAAATGGTCGTAGGATATTGGCAGGGAAGCGCACACGCAGCCCATCAATACTGCGTGCGCTCACATCTTTAACATTACCCTCATAAAGCCGCTGAAACTCGTCTGGCTGAATTCGTAAGGGGACAATAATTGAACGCAAAACGCTTTTCCTCTTAGTTTACCCGTACCGCTCTTTAGGTTTTAAACTTCATAGTATTTTCGAGTAAGCTCATAGCACCCTTACGTAAACTTGCACTATAGCTTACCGTTTTTTCCACTTGTCCTAAAATATTTTCAGAGGAATCGCTAAGGTGTTGGGTGTTGCGCGACATCTGCTCAGCCACAGCCGCCTGCTGCTCTGCAGCAGTGGCAATTTGCGTGTTTAAATTGCGCAGAAAATCTACGCCCATCACGATTTTTTCTAGCGACTGCCCTGCACTCATTGCGCTATCAACAGAGTCTTGAGCCCCCACGAAACTCTGGTGAATAATATTTACCGCATTCACCGCACCCACCTGTAACTTTTCAATCACTGACCGAATTTCTGCCGTTGAGTCCTGGGTACGCTTTGCCAGCGAGCGCACTTCATCGGCAACCACCGCAAAACCACGCCCTTGCTCACCCGCACGTGCAGCTTCAATAGCAGCATTTAATGCTAGCAAATTAGTTTGTTCTGCAATACTGCGAATAACTTCTAATACAGCACCAATATCCGTTACATCGTTTTGCACTTGGCTAATAATATTTTTGGCCTTTTCAACATCGGCTCCAAGCGTATTTATTTTGGTAATCGCATCCTTAACTTTTGTCTGTCCTTCTAATGCAGATTCATGAGCGATATCTGTTGCATTGGTTACCTCAACACAACTTCTGGCAACTTCGCGCACCGTGGCCGCCATTTCTGTTGCCGCCGATGCCGCTTGTTGAGTTTGAAGATTTTGCTGGTCTAATTCGTTCTTACTAGTGTCAGACACCGATTGAATTTTAACCGACAACTCGTTTACATCATGAGCTGATTTTTTAATGTTATTTAATAGTAAGGCGACACTGGCGATCATATCAGTAAGGCTTTCCGCCGCTTCACCCAAGGTATCTTCCGAATCCAAAATGATCTTTGTCGAAAAGTCACCCTCCTGTAGCTTATGTGACGCATCATTTAATTGCTTGGCATTAATATTTAGGGAGGTGAGAATGCCCAATGAGAAATATATACCTAAACCCGTAATGCTTAGCGCTAACATCATAAGCAACAAGTTGTTGAAATATTTTTCATCATGCCTCTTTTGCATCCGCTGATTAAACTCATCCGCAACTTGCTTATCAAATGCACCCAAGGCTTCAATGGCTTTAGTGCCATACTCAAAATACGCCGTACCTGATAATGTTACTTCATCGCTAGCAACGATTTGCGTGTCGGTAACTTCAATAAACTGCTGCACAAGATTGCGATAAGTTGTCAAATCATTACTTAATTTATCTTGCTCCGTAGAGTCTTTAAACAAGAGACTTATATTTTGATTGAGCGAATTATTCAACCGTTGCACTGTGGACAATAAACTCCCAACAATGATTTTTTCATTGGCTGCTAGTGCCTTATCAGCTAAAGACCCTGATCCTTTGCCGCGCAATTTCCCCAGCTCTTCCTGCAACTCTGGAATACCCTGAGCCATAATATTTTGTAAATAATGATCTGTGATTGAATCTTGCATAACCAACTTAAAATCAGTCATCACCAAAGCAACCATATGATGCAGCGTCCCTACTAGCTCCGAATGATCCTGGAAGTTTTTAGCCCCTATAGCAGATTTATTCTGCGCCAACTTTAGCGCTTGCCATTGAGCAACCATTTCATTGAGGTTTGCGAGATCATATTGATTCAATGCAGCTATTTTCTTTAAAGCATCAAGATTCTCATCGAAGGATTTCTCAATTGCCAAGATTGCACTTTCTTTATCCGAGGCGCCCGCCAAATATTGGGCCATATTGCCGCGATGCTTGGCCACATCTAAAGCCATAGGTTTTAGCTGGACAATAATCTCAAAACCATCCTGCTGCCGTTCAATCTTCTTAATGTCAGCCCATGACTCAAATAGATTGACATTTAACATCACAATAAAAGGCACAAGAAATATCAAGACTGCGATAAAAAGCTTGGCGGTAAACGACATTTTATTCGCAATCGCAACAGCAGGAACCAATAAGCCACCCATTCAAAACTACCTCATATAATAGATCTTAGCCACACTCTTTAGAAAACGATTTCACAGTGCTGCGTGGCTTGCGCCAAGTCTAACAGCTCGCGCAAAGCAACTGAAAAAACAGCAAAATCAGTTCCGCTTGCAGCCTGCAACTCATTAACCATTAATTTCCAACGATTAATTAAAATGGATTGTTGGCTGCTCCATGAATCAAGTAAATCAGCAATATTGGTTGATTCATTAGTGGATTCAATTAACGATATGGTGAGGGATCGCAATTGTGATTCAAGATCATCCATATAACTTTCGCGCGCCATAGCTTGCCAAAACGTCTCCACCTTCAAGCTCGCAATTTGATTAGCAAACCAAGGTAAACTCAACGTATCGCTCAGTAAAAAATACAGCTGAGTAACGGCAACAATATCGCGTCCACTTCGTCTTGCCGCTTCTGCAACACTAAACCCTGAAAACAAATAGGATGCTGAAGATGCGCGCACAATTAAATCTTGCGGCACACCACTCTCTCGTAAACGTTGATATTGCCCTTGTAATTCTTCCAGCTGCCCACCTAACAAAAGAACAGGCAATTGTGCTGAAATGCTAGCGACCGCTGGGCCAAAGAATTCAACTTCTACAGCAGGGTCTATATTGCTGCGGCGATTGCGCAAAAACCAGCGCGTCGCGCGGCGCACTCTGCGCATCATATTAATCATTAGCTCATATTGGATTTTTGCAGGAAGCTGATGATCCAGCGCCTGCAAATCCAAAATAAATTGTTCCATTTGGTACACATCGCGCGCAGCAATATAAGCCTTAGCCACATCACCCACACTTGCACCGGTTGATTCGATTAAGCGCTGCGCAAAACTAATCCCCATATTATTGACCATGTCATTGGCAATTTGGGTTGCAACAATTTCACGTTTTAATCGGTGGTTATAAAGCGGAACAGAAAATTCTGCAGCAATTTTTTCAGGGAATGCACCTTCCACCGCTTTGGCAACATAAGAGTTGTCAGCAATATTATCTGCCGCTAAATCTTCTTTTAATACCGCTTTAGCGTAAGAAATTAAAATGGATAATTCCGGACGAGTCAGGCCCAAACTATGCGATTGACGTTCCAACAAAATATCATCTGCGGGCAAAAACTCTAATTTGCGATTCAGCCGTTTTTGACTTTCTAAATTAGACATGAAGCGTCTGTATTCGGCACCGCGTGCTAGAGATTCCATTTCAGCAATACTAATCGCCTGAGTTTGGCGATAATTATTCTTTAACACCAAGTCCGCAATATTATTGGTCATGCTTGCTAATAATTGATTGCGTTGCTTGGATGTTAAATCACCGCTACTAACCACTTCGTTTAACAGAATTTTCACATTGACTTCATGGTCACTACAATCTACGCCACCGGCGTTATCGATAAAATCAGTATTACAGGCTCCGCCATTTAACGCGTATTCAATACGGCCACGTTGAGTCATACCCAAGTTGCCGCCTTCTCCAAATACTTTAGCGCGCAACTCGACGCCATTTACACGTAAACTATCATTAGCTTTATCGCCCACCTCTGCATGAGTTTCATGAGACGATTTGACATAGGTGCCAATTCCCCCATTCCAAATTAAATCGACAGGCGCTTTCAATAAGCTGGTCATTAATTCGGTGGGCGTAAGGTTATCTTCATAAATACCAAATACTTGTTTCATCTCCGGCGTAATAGCAATGGTTTTTGCATCGCGATTAAAAATACCACCGCCCTTACTGATGAGCGTTTTATCGTAATCGGCCCAGGTTGTTTTTGGTGTCGTGAATAGACGTTGGCGCTCCACAAAGCTTTTTGCGGAATCTGGTGTTGGGTCAATAAAAATATGCATATGGTTAAATGCCGCGACTAAGCAAATATGTTGCGATAACAACATGCCATTACCGAATACATCGCCCGCCATATCGCCTATACCAACGACCGTAAAATCTTCTTGCTGAATATTGATATTTTTTTCGCGGAAGTGGCGCATCACCGAAATCCACGCACCGCGCGCAGTAATCCCCATACCTTTATGGTCATAACCTTGGCTGCCCCCAGATGCAAAGGCATCGCCTAACCAGTGGTTGTACTCAGCGGAAATACTGTTAGCTATATCAGAGAACGTTGCGGTTCCCTTGTCTGCCGCCACCACTAAATAGGGGTCATCTTCATCGTAACGTACAACATTTTTTGGCGGCACTAATTTGCCTTCAACAAGGTTATCCGTTAAATCCAATAAGGCGCGCACAAATATTTTGTAACAGGCGATACCCTCTTGCTGAACAGCTTCTCGCCCACCGGCTTGCGGTGGCTGCTTACATACAAAACCGCCTTTCGCGCCATTAGGAACAATAACAGCGTTTTTAACCTGCTGTGCTTTCACTAAACCCAAAACTTCAGTGCGATAATCTTGCAGACGGTCTGACCAGCGCAATCCACCGCGCGCCACTTTTCCACCACGCAAATGCACGCCTTCCACGCGCAACGAATACACAAAAATTTCATAGAGTGGGCGGGGCTCAGGAATATCCACAATCGAACGCGGGCTTAACTTAATGGACAAATATTCTTTCGGATTGCCGTCAGTCTGCAATTGAAAGTAATTGGTGCGCAAGCTACCGTCCATCAAGGCTAGAAAACGGCGTAGTATGCGATCCTCATTGAGATTACTAACGCTATTCAGACTCGTAAGAATCTCATCACGATATTGATTAATGTTGTTAATGCGCTCTTCTTGTGAGGCATTGAAGGTAGGATCAAATTTCGTAATAAACAGATTAATTAATAAGCGAGCAATATCGCGTTGGTTTACCAACGCATTAGCGATGTAATGTTCGGTAAAGTTAAAAAGGGTTTGGTGCATATAGCTTGCATATGCACGCAATACAAACACTTCTCGCCAGTTTAATTCTGCACTTAGCACAAGCTTATTGAAGGCGTCATTTACAGTTCGTTTATGCCAAACAGCAGAAAACGCCTTCTGGAATATTTCCTTAACGCCGAGCACGTCAATTACACCGGGTAAGCTATAACTCAATTTGAAATCGTGTAACCAGATAACGTCATCACTTTTTTTATGAATGGCGTAAGGGTTCTCTGACAACACCCGCAATCCTAAATTTTCTAACAGCGGGATAATATCGGAGAGCTCAATAGTTTTGGTTTTGCGGAATACTTTAAAACGAACAATATTAGGTTCAGCGCCAACAGGCTGATAAAAGCTCATGGCTATATCATCGCTAGTTGCCAATTCCGCAATGGAAGCAATATCGTGCACCGCTGTACGCGACTCAAAATGCTCTTTATAAGATGACGAAAATGCATCGCGAAATTCATGCAGCAAGGTCATGGCTTTTTCTTCACCATGAGACTCAATCAATGAGCCTTGCAAGTGATCTTCCCATGAACGAGAAATTTCGCGAATTTGACGCTCAAGCTTTTCTTGGTTGTAGTCGATCGGTAGACGCGTATCAAGCTTAAAGACCAGATGGACACGGGCTAAAATCGATTCCGAAAAATGCGTATTAAAATCGCATTCCGTTGATTTTATTGCCTGCCCTATCACCGTTTGAAAACGTAAGCGCATTTGCGTGGTGAATACATCTCTTGGGACATACACCAAACAACTCACAAATTTCCCAAAGGGATCGGGCCGCATAAACAAGCGCACCATATAGCGTTCGTTAATGCGCGCTATAGCCGTGACGGTCTCGAAGAGTTCTGAGCTATTGCTTAAAAATAATTCATCGCGAGGGAAAGTATCTAAAATTTGCTGCAGTGCTTTTCCGTCATGGCTGTGCGCATTCAAGCCTGTGCGCTCAAACACTTTGCTGACCTTATTTCGCACCAAAGGAATTTTACTCGGCATCATGGTGTACACACTGGAGGTGTATAACCCGAGGAAGCGCATTTCACCTACCATATCGCCCTTATCATTAAATTGCTTAACAACAATGTAATCTGAATAAGCTAATCGATGGATACGCGAGCGCACCGATGATTTAGAAAAAGTTAACACCTGCGGCGCAAGATGAAAGCGCGCCATACCCGCATTTAAATCATCTGCCTCAGCATAATTTGCTTCTCCGCCTTTGTAAGAAAATACACCTAATCGTTTATCCACTTTCTCGCGTAAACATTTCTTACCTTCGCGTTCACAAAATTCGTATTCGCTGTAGCCAAGGAACGTAAAATTACTATCCCGCAACCACGCCAGCAACGCCTGGCTTTCACTGACATTAGAAACAACGACTGATTTGCTCGCATGATTTAAATTTTCTTCTGCTGCAGTTACCGCTTCTAGCATGGGTTTGAAATCACGCACGACCACACTGAGCTCAGCTAATACCGACAATAAACTTTGGGTGATCTCCTCAAGCTCAACTTTCAGTGTTAGTAAATTTATCTCAAGATAAACAAAAGCCTCTTTACTAGAGGCTTGTTCAACGTTAGGCGCGTCTAAAATATCTACCAGCTGAAATTTAGCGTCGCGGTTAACATTGAACACGGTGCTTTTAATCGCATGAATTGCAATATTGCGGCGGTTGAGTTCAATACGAATGGAGTCTACCAAAAAGGGCATATCGGTTTGATGCACCACCAATACCGTATGCGGACAAACCCAGCCTTCTACATCCAGTTTGGGGTTGATTAAACTTACCTTTGGTTGAGCACCATCGAAATGCTGAATAAATCGCCACCATTGATAGACACTGCCGAACACATCGCCTAAATAACGACCAGCCAGTTCATCTAACGGGAAACGCGAAAAATAGTATTCCGTGAATTTAATAAATCCCTCCAGCTCGCCCACAGGGATTCTCTCACTTGCGAAGAGCCGTAAATCTTGCACAAACGCGGCTAAATCTTGTGAGGCAACCAATTGACTATTCACACCAAAACTCCTCGCCAACCTAATGGATTAAAACAGCGTAATATCCACGCAATTGCCTTAAGCCTAGCCCATAAATTGACCGCTAGCCTGATCACAGACTGATGAACGCGATAAATGTAAAATTCCGTTCACCTTAGCTATTGAAAAATAAAGGAACTGCCACCAAATGTTGCGGTCTACCCGCCGCGCTTGGCAGTATTCGCTTGGGATTTTTATTGTTTGATTCAACCTGAAGGCACTCTTCTTTGTGAGCATGTTTATGAGTAATTTCCAGCAAATCCAAACCCTAAAGCTCTGGATGAACGATCAAATTATTGGCCAAGAGCATTTGGTTGAGCGTTTATTGATCGCTCTTTTGGCCGATGGTCATTTGTTAGTGGAAGGCGCCCCCGGCTTGGCAAAAACCAAAGCCATTAAAACCTTGGCGCAGGCCATTGAAGGGGATTTTCACCGTATTCAATTTACTCCTGACCTATTACCCTCAGATGTCACAGGCACTGACATCTACCGTCCTCAGCAAGGCACCTTTGAGTTCCAACCAGGGCCGATTTTTCATAACTTGGTACTGGCAGACGAAATTAACCGCGCGCCCGCTAAGGTCCAGTCGGCCTTGTTAGAAGCTATGGCCGAGCGCCAAGTCAGCGTTGGCAGTAAAACCTACCCGCTCCCTGCTTTATTTATGGTGATGGCGACCCAGAACCCCATCGAGCAAGAAGGTACTTACCCGCTTCCAGAAGCTCAACTCGACCGTTTCTTGTTGCATGTGAATGTGGATTATCCCGATGTCGCTGCTGAACGCCGAATTTTACAACTGGTTCGCAATGAAGCCGCAGCAGTGCCAAGCGCAACTCCGGCCACCATTACCCAAACGACACTCATGACTGCACGCAAAGAAATTCTTGAATTGCATATGGCAGAAAGCGTTGAGGAATATATCGTTCAGTTGATTAACGCTACCCGTCGACCTGCACATTACAGCGCAGACTTGAGCGAGATGTTGGAATACGGTGCCAGTCCACGCGGCACTATCGCACTCGACCGTTGCGCTCGCGCCTACGCATGGTTACAAGGCAAAGATTTTGTCAGCCCTGATGATGTACAAGCGGTGATTCACGATTGTTTGCGCCACCGTTTAATTTTGAGTTTTGAAGCAGAAGCCAGTGGTATCAACAGCGATAAAGTTATCGACCAGTTATTAAGTGCTGTGCCTTTGTCGTAAAACGCGAGACGCAATAACTATGCAGCAATCCGGTTTAAAAATAAGCGAGCAACTGGCGCAGTTAAATCCCAAAGGCGCTTACGTAGATTTGAGCAGTCTTTTGCGGGTGCGTTTTGCCGCGCAGGATTTACGTTTGTTTGTGAAGCGCGCCGTAAAAAGCCAGCTTAATGGCGCAGAGCGCACGCGTTTTCGCGGGCGCGGAATGGATTTTGAAGAAGTGCGTTTGTATCAAGCTGGCGACGATGTACGCAGTATTGATTGGCGAGTGACTGCACGCACGCAAGTTCCACATACGAAACTTTATCGCGAAGAGCGCGAGCGCCCTGTGTTTGTATTGGTGGATCAACGCGCGCCTATGTTCTTTGGCAGTCAGCGCTGTTTTAAATCCGTGTTGGCTGCACACATAGCGGCTAATTTAGCTTGGGCGGCGTTGAATAATAGTGATCGCATTGGTGGTTTGATATTTGGTGATACTGCCCAGCGCGATATTCGCCCACGTCGCAGTAAACATGCGGTCTTGGAATTGTTGCACCAACTGCAAGAATTCAATCAGCAATTACAATCGCCCATTGCTGCACCCAATAGTAAAAGCTTAAACACTTTACTCAACGATGCACGACGAATCGCCAAACCGGGTTGCGCTTTATTTATTGTGAGCGACTTTCACGATTACGATCAAAGCTGCGAGCAACAATTATTTGAGTTGGCGCGCCACACCGATGTCACGCTCATCCATGTATTTGATCCCTTAGAAAAACAGCTGCAAAGTAATGCGCGCTTAACCGTGAGCGATGGCACTGCACGCTTGCAATTACCTACGGATGAAACGCGCTTTCAACAGGCTTATCAAACCGCCTACAGCAGCCGTTTGGAGTTTTTAACGCGCAGCACCAAACGCTTGGCGATTCCCCTACTTTCTTATGCAACTACCGATAACCTGCAGCAATTGTTGCGCGAACGATTTGCAGCGAGAAAATAACTGCTTATGAATTCACAAGATCTTTCTCAATTATCCATGCCGCCTACTAACGCTGGCGCGCCGGATCCTTTGGCTGAACTGCAGGATATTCATTTACCCGCAGAAATTGGCTTGTGGCCGCCCGCTTGGGGCTGGTGGCTATTGCTACTTGTTATTATTGTCTGTGTAGCGTCGTTAGTGTTATTTATTAAGCGCAACAAATTGCGCAATGCTTACCGCGCACTGGCTATTGCAGAATTAAACAAAAGCTTCAAGCAATACAGTGGCGAACAAAGCTCAGAATACCTCCAAGCCTTAAGTATTCTTCTAAGGCGTACCGCGCTAAGTGCATTTGGCAATAAATTCAACCCAAGTGTAAAAGGCAATGATTTTTTGGAATGGTTAGATGAGCAGTGCATAAAAACCAATTCGCAATTTAGCAAAGGTGTAGGTACTGCCTTATTGATTGGTCCCTATCAAAAGAATCCAGAGTTTGATCGCAATGCACTGCATCAGTTGAGCCTTTTATGGATTAAAGAACATCGGAATCAATGGCAGCGCACCAAAAAAACTAAAACAACTGAAAAAAACATCGAGGCCGAGCATCATGTTTGAATTGCAATGGCCTTGGTTACTGGCGCTTTTACCCTTACCCATATTGGTTATGCTATTGCCGGCACAAAAAAAAGATGATGCCGCTTTGCGTGTACCTTTTTTTGCGCAAGTAAAATCTTTAGAAACCCAAACCCATTCTCTGCGCTCAAAAAAACTGGCCAGTACTTTTTTGCTGTGGTTAATTTGGGCGGGCTTAGTACTCGCTGCTGCCAACCCGCGGTGGATTGGCGAGCCGATTAGTATGCCCAACAGCGGCCGGGATTTATTAGTCGCGGTAGATATTTCCGGCAGTATGAAAATTGAAGATATGCAATACCAAGGTCAAGCCATTCAACGTGTGGATGCAGTGAAAATGGTGGTTGGCGACTTTGTAAAGAACCGCAAGAGTGATCGGCTTGGTTTAGTGCTATTCGGCACTCAAGCGTATCTACAGGCACCACTGACTTATGATCGTCAAACCGTGAATACGTTATTGCAAGAAGCGCAAATTGGTTTTGCTGGCGAACAAACTGCAATAGGCGACGCCATAGGTCTTGCGATCAAACGTTTACGTTCTCGCCCCGATGCACAACGTGTATTGGTTGTATTAACCGACGGGGCAAATACTGCCGGCGAACTTGAGCCCATTAAAGCGGCAGAGCTCGCTGAAAAAGAACACGTAAAAATTTACACCATAGGCTTTGGTGCCGATGAAATGATGGTGGATAACGGCTTCTTTGGTTCACGCCGAGTAAATCCATCAGCTGATTTAGATGAACCCACTATGCGTGCCATTGCCGAAAAAACCGGCGGCCAATATTTTCGCGCACGTAATTTAGAAGAGCTGCATGAGATTCACCAAACCTTGAATCGTTTGGAGCCAATAGAATCAGAAGAGGAGAAATTCCGTCCTATAAAAAGCCTATTCTATTTGCCATTGGCGGTCGCTTTGTTACTGAGCTTGTGCTGGGCATTTGCGTCGGTGATTCGCCATGCTCGCACTCAAAATGCCAACCAACCTGTGAACCAACAACAAGGAGTTGCACCTTGAACTTCTTATATGAACAATACAATTTGATAATCACGCAGTTCCATTGGTTGCGCCCGCTGTGGTTGTTTGCGCTCCTACCTGCCCTATTCTTAAGCATTTTTTTATGGCGAGAAAAACGCAAAGCTTACCAATGGCAGCAACTTATCGCGCCCGAACTCTTGCCGTTTTTACTCGATGGCAAAACCGTACAGACAAAAAAATTTCTAATCTGGGTTTTATTATTTGCGTGGATTATTAGTTGCATTGCAGTTGCAGGCCCATCTTGGGTTAAGCGCCCAACGCCTATCGAAAAAAATCAAAACGCACTGGTGATTCTGCTCGACCTTTCCTATTCAATGATTAGTGAAGATGTAAAACCCTCACGCATAGCGCGGGCGCGCTTGAAAATTGCGGATGTATTACGCGAACGAAAAGATGGCCAAACAGCATTAGTCGCCTATGCAGGTGAAGCCCATACGGTAACGCCCATTAGTGATGATAGCGCAACAATTATTAGCCTCTTATCATCCATGCACCCAAACATTATGCCCTTACAGGGCAGCAACACTGAAGACGCTATCGCTCGCAGCATTCAACTATTTCAAGATGCCGGTGCAACCCAAGGCGATATTTTATTGGTGACTGATGGTGTAGTGCCTGAAGCCTTCGATAAAATTCAAAGCCTGCTCGCGGGCAAAAAAATTCAGTTAAGTATTTTAGGTGTAGGCACCACTCAGCCAGCACCTATCCCAAGCCCCAATGGCGGATTTTTGCGCGACAATTCCGGCGCTATTATTACCACTCAACTGAATAGCGTAGAGCTGACACAATTAACTGAACGTTTGCATGGCCGCTACCACGAAATATCTAACAACAATAGCGATATTGACTTTCTAAAACCGCGCGAACATAAAGACGATGCGGATAAACCCACCCTAAAACGCGATTTTGATCAATGGGTAGATAATGGCCATTGGTTTGTTTTTTTACTCTTGCCCATAGCGCTGTTCTGTTTTAGGCGCGGCCTGCTTTTGTCTTTATTATTAATTCCTACGCTTGGTTTAACACCATCACCCAGTTATGCCTTAGGTCTGGATGACGCTTGGCTCACTAAAGACCAACAAGCGCAACGCGAACTGAATAAAGGCGATGCCAAAAAAGCGGCTGAACAATTTACCTCACCCGAATGGAAAGCCAGTGCGCAATACCGAGCCGGTGATTACGCGAGCGCAGTAGAAAGCTTCGCCAAAATTGATACGGCCAGCGGTCACTATAATCGTGGCAATGCCTTAGCAAAGTCTGGCAAATTAGAAGATGCCATTAAAGCTTATGATGAAGCCTTAAAGCACGATGCCAATTTGGAAGATGCCAAGAAAAACCGTGCGCTTGCAGAAAAACTGTTAAAGCAGCAAAAAGATCAACAACAAAATAATGAAAAGGACAAGGATAAAAATCAGGACGATAAAAACAAAGACAAAAAAGATCAGCAAAGCAAAGATGATAAGCAAGATTCAGAAAACAAGGATGGCGATAAACAGAACCAAGACTCTAAAAGCCAAGATGATAAAGAAAACCAAGCGAACAAAGATCAAGAAAAGAAAGATCAACAGCAAAGCAATAGCCAAAGTTCTAGCGGTAGCAATGGCAAAGACTCAGCAAAAGAATCTGCACAGCAGTCTTCGCAAAGCGCTCAACAAAGCTCGCAAGAAGCTAATAAAGCGCAATCAGGCCAGTCCTCAAGTGCTAGCCAAGCACAGTCAGCAACACAGGCAGGATCGCAAGCCTCTTCTGCCGCAGGCTCTGCTGGTAACACCGCACAGCAAGCCGCACAACTGGATGAAAGCCAGTTAACGCCGGAACAAAAGCAGGCGCTTGAGCAATGGTTGCGACGCGTACCTGATGATCCAGCGGGCTTACTGCGCAACAAATTTAAATATCAATACAATATCAATCGCCAGAAGCGAGCTGATGGCGATTTGAAATCACCCGAGAACAATGCAGATCAACGTTTGTAATGACCATAACCATCCAAACAATGACAAGTTAGACTATGGCAATCAAGACTATGAACACATTCAATTATCATGCTCTAGGGCGCAGCTTACTAGCTGTTGCGTTACTGTTTATAAGTATCTTTGCAAATGCTGACCAACTTACGGCAAGCGTAGACCGCAATGAAATTAGCATCCAAGAAACTTTCACACTAACGATTGCTGCTAATTCGCGCGCCAGTGGGACACCGGATTTTAGCCAGCTCAAAAATGATTTTGAGATTTTGTCTAACAACCAAAGTCAGTTTACATCTATCACTAATAGCGGCACTGAATTTAAAAAAGTGTGGCAACTCACGCTTGCCCCCAAACGTATAGGTAAGCTATTAATCCCTTCGTTTAATGTCGATAACTCAGTAAGCGATGCCATTGAAATTAATGTTAACCAAAAAAGTCAAACGCAAAGCAATGGCGACGAATCTGTAAGAGTTAATATTGAAATCAGCAAAAATGACGTTTACGTACAAGAGCAAATCTTGGTAACGATTAAATTAATCTCGCAAGTCAATTTAAGCCAAGCCGAAATGCAACCCTTGGAGATTAAAAATTCGGTGCTTATCCCTCTATCAGAAAAACCCAAGCAGTACGTCAGCAATATCAATGGCAAGCAACACCTAATACTTGAAAGTAACTATGCTCTCTTTCCTCAGGAAAGCGGCGAACTAATTATTCCAAGCGTAATCTACTCCGTTGTACCCAATGTTGAGCGAGATTTATGGAATGATCCCTTTGGTCGCAACCGTGCAAATATTTTACGTTTACCTACCGAAGAACAACATATTAAGGTTAAGCCAGTTCCTGCTGAGGCAGCCGGGAAAACCTGGCTGCCAGCCAGCAATGTCACACTCCATGAAACCTGGAGTTCAAGCCTTGATCATTTAAAAATGGGCGAGCCAGTGACGCGCACTATAACGATTACCGCTGAAGGTTTAACTGGTGGACAAATAGCCCCCTTACCCACCAATACTATTGATGGTCTAACCTTTTACCCAGACCAACCGCAAAATAGCGATAGTAAAACTACCAAAGGCATCGAAGGCACGCGTGTAGAAACGACTGCTATTATTCCCAGTCATGGTGGCGAATTTACCCTGCCAGAAGTCAGTATTGAATGGTGGGATGTAAATTCGAAATCCCTGAAAACCGCTACCTTGCCGGAGAAAAAAATTAATGTATTAGGCGATGCAGCACCAACAGTTAATTCCACACAAACAACAAGCTCCAGTGGCAGTACCAATGCAAATGAAGGACAAAATACAAAAATTGAAATAGTCACCAAAGCCAATCCTTGGTTATGGGCGAGCACAGTCTTATTTGCACTTATAACTCTTGTGCTAAGTGTTTATGTATTTCACTTAAAAGCTCGGCTAATACAGCTACAAGCTGAGCAAGAAAAGGCTGATGCGATTAGCTCAGAAAAAGAAAGGCATATTTGGGATTTGCTCAAACATTCCTCTGCCAATAAAAATGCAAGCGAGCTTCGCAAACATATCTTAAGCTGGGCGAAGTTTCAGTGGCCAGAAGCGACCATTCATTCGCTAGATGATATTGCCAAACTTGCAGGTAAGCTTGAGCTAACGCAAGCCCTGAAGAAATTAGATGAACTGCTTTACAGCAACCACCCAGACGATAGCTGGGCACCGCAAGAAATACTGAACCTATTGAATGAGTGCCGCAAAGAAAAGAATTTGAAGAAAAAATCTGAAGGTTTAAAATCTTTATACAACAGCTAATCCCTAGGATAAAAAGGCGCTTCTGCATAAACAGAAGCGCCTTTTTATAATCGCTGATTTGATCTTATCTGCTTGCTAAGTTTAAACCCGCAGCATTTAAATGCGCCAACAACTCAGCTTCGCTACTGAATTTCTTCATTTGCAGGCTAGAAGAGTCAAGATTAACGGCGAGCCCCAATTTTTTGCTCATCAAAACACTCAAGGCTTTTTTATCTACTTTGCCATTAACTGAAACAGACTTTAGTTCTTCAGGGGTTAGGCTGCTATGTTTTTTACCCGATTTATAGATGGTGCCATTATTAAAATCTACTGCAAATGCGATAACACCAGGTACAAAGAAAAATAACAAGCCAATAGCATCTGCTACTGCGACCACTGGGTCTATCTCGCCACTCTTAGTGCCCTTACGCTCAGGATAAAAGATAGTTCCGCAAGCGCTAAGTTGTAATACCATGGCTGCGCTTAAACTCACAGCGATCATTCTTGTTAATGCTTTTCTGATCATAAGTAGACTCTCCAACTGATTAATTCAAAAGGATCGAAACCCTTGCCTATTTACTAAAACCAGCTTGAGTCTGCCCCATTTAAGCTATCTAAGATAGGTCTTTTTTGGCATTTTCAGTAGGAAATAAACCACTAAATCTATATAGTCGCGCCTAATTCAGACCTGCATCAGAGGAACAATTAATGAACGATGATGAATTTGAGCTTTTTTTAACCAGCGCTAACGCCGAACTTAAAGAAAAGCAGGCGCATTTAACCGATACATACGGGTTTGGTAGCCACAAACGCTGGATGTTTGAAAACGATAAGGCCAAGTTACAGTTTTTTAATCATGACGATAAGTTGGTGTTAGAGGCCGATATTATCGACATTGGTAGCTATTCACCCAGCGCTGAAACTTGGAAATGGGCGTGGGCTTATGAATCTATCAATCCATTGCTAAAAGAAGACTCCTTGCGTATTAAAGAACTGGAAGAGATTACTGATTTGGTTGTCTTTGGTGAGAAAGAACCTTTTGAAGCGGACGAATATTTGGCTTGGGAGTTAGCAGCTATGGCAGTAAAACATTTGGATGCTATGGGCTGTTATCGTGCATTTTCTTCTGCTCGCAATGTGAATATGTTTTTTGCTATTACAGCGGTTCATGTTATTAGTTAAACGCAAGAACACGGCGTACCGAGCTTCGCTTTAGGTACGCCTCAAGTCAGCTTTGGTTTCATTAAAAGAATTAAGTGCGATGAAACTGAATTTTTTCTACCTGCCGATCAAACTCTGACAATACGTGTTCAATACATCCAGTTGCCAACTTAAAATATTCAGCAGGGGTAATACTGGGCGTATCGGTGATTACTTGTTCCTTAATCACTTTTAAGAAAGTGCGAAAATCTTGTTGAGTTGACTCTGTCCACGAAGGACTAATATTCGATTCAATTTTTACCAGCAAATGATTGAGCTGAATACGCAACACGCTGCTACAAAAACCTTTACTCACAACTCCCATACCTAAAGCGCGCGCCTGACCGATATATTCCGCTATAAATAAGAGATTACGCCAATTAGCATCAGTTGCTTCAATTAAACCCAATTTCCCCAAATGATGGGCATAAGCCAAATCATCAATTAGATAAAGTAAGTTTGCAATTAAACTATTGTGTTTCTTTAAATTAACCTCTGCATCAACACCTTTGTAATGCGCGCCAATACGCAACCAATGATCAGCGATGCTATCCCATTTACTATTGTCTTTAATCCAACCTTCAGCTGCGTGTAAATCTGTCATCTCCTTTTTAATAAGTACTTCAATTCTCTCTACCTCTGCTTCTACCGCTAAATTGCCACTGAGATAACTATTGGTTAAACCGCGGTGTTGTTGAATATAGGTGAGCAAGGTGCGCAATCTTTTTAAGTAGGAAATGCCCATCCTAAAGAGTTTTTCTTCAGTTTTTTTGCGTTTCATAACACCAAATATGGCAGTGAATAATGCAACACCAGGAACCACCACAAAAATAAATATAAACGAAAAGGGTATATCCATTTTACAGCTCCGCCTGACGAGTTAAACGATGTAGATGCTCTGCTATTTCGGCGGCTTGCCCTGCGCGCTGACTATTATCGTGTGCATGACTAGCAACAGTTTCTACATGACCCGATATTTCTCTAACCGCAACACTCTGTTGCGATGCCGCCACGGCAATGGCATCCACCAATAAGAAAACATCGTTAGTTCTTGCGGAAATATCTTTTAAGGCTGTATCTGCACGTTGCACACTACTCTGGCAATAAACTGTTTTATCCAACACCGAACTCATACTCAACAACACTTGCTGCATATTGGCTTGCACTTTTGCAATGCTGTTTGAAATTTCTGTTGCAGAACCTTGACTGCGCTTAGCGAGACCGCGCACTTCATCTGCCACTACCGCAAAGCCTCGCCCATACTCACCGGCACGCGCGGCTTCAATTGCGGCGTTTAAGGCCAGCAAATTGGTTTGCTCGGCTATTTCACTGATAATGCGCGACATGCTGGTGACTGAATGCATTAACTCATCCAAAGTCGTAATACGCTGCTCAGTATCTTTAGCAAGCTCCGCAACTTGTGTGACTTCAGTATTGGCGTGCATTAAAGCTGCACTACCTTTTTCGGTAAGCTGTAAGGCATCAGTCGCTTTGTCTCGCGTTGATTTTATGCGCTGTGAAATATCTTCCAAGCTGTAACTCATTTCAGTAATTGCAGCAGCACTGGATGTGGTGGCAGCTGATTGATCGGCTGCACTTTGTGAATAGCTACGCGCATTGGTTGCCAACTCAGCCGACGAAAAAGCCATTTCTTTTAAAGCATCAAAATTAGCATCTAATGCTCTGCGATAGGGTTTTAAAATCTCATGCAAGGGTTCTCGCAACGGAAATAAAAAACCATTCACATGCAACTTCCACTCTAAATTTTGTTCTTTGCTAAGATGTTCCAGATAGCGCTTCAAACCCTGAAAGTCATCCAATAAAGAAAGCAAGGTTAAGCCAGAGATAACCACAAATAAAAGATAATTGGCGTGAATTAGCAGTGGAGATACAGCCATCACTTCTAGTATTACTGCAAGAATACTTAATAGCGAAAGCAATAATAATATTTTTCCAAAACCAAAAATTAACAGCGCTTGTTTAATAGCAACCCACATACACGCCTCTCCAGCTGTGCACCACTGCATCTATGATAAAAATAAGTATTTTTATTAAGCAGACAACTAAAAAGCATTACAAGCACACTTTTGGATCACACTGAAATTAGCATAGCGACCTTCTGGTGCATGAATTCTATTGGAACCGCCTTAACTTAATACACACGTTAAGTGCTTCAACATTCATGCCACTGAAGAAATAATTACGATGATTAATGAATCATAATTTTTTTGCTTTTTTCACGTTTTATGCTTGTTAGCATTGCGGCCAAGCCAACAGCCAGGGAGAAAGAAACTCTTTTATCGCGGTGTTAAATTCAGCAGTTGCGTAGAAATCGCCCTCTCTGGGCAATTCTGTGAAACGGTAATCTTGGCCGTTAAGCTTAAATGCCAGACTAAATGCATGAAGATAAACTCTATCTATATCATTGCAGCTAGCAGCATCTGCATAGAGTGCATCCCCTAAAATAGGTGAACCTATACTTTTTAACGCAACCCGAATTTGATGAGTTTTACCCGTATGCGGCTTAACAATAAATAAGCGTTTACCTTCGCCTAAAGACGCGCTAAAAAATTGGGTGATGGCTGGGTTGGTGTGGGTGGCGAGTAATTTCCATGCGCCGCGCCGTGCAGGCTCCATATCACCTTTAATTAACCCCTGTTTCTTTTTGGGTTTTTTAGCGCTAATTGCTAAATAGAACTTTTGTACTTCACGATTTTTAAATTGATTGACCAGCTCTTGATTAGCAGCAGCCGTCTTTGCCATCACCAATAACCCAGAAGTGACTTTGTCTAAGCGATGCACGGGGTAAAGTTCAGCCAAACTTTGAGTTTGCTTTACTGTTTCAAATAAACCACGCTCACCACCTTCACTGTGAAAACTGGTATTAGGTTTTTTGTAAATCACTAAAAAGTGTTGGTTATTCTCTATAAGCTCATAAACATCATTCATACAAACTTTATCTATTAGTTATTCATCTATTAAAAAGAGTTATTGTGGCGTAAAAAACTAAGTGAAACCTCGCTAATAAAGCGCTGCTCACTATAATTAAGTCAAGTGTCCGCAGTGTTGCACAGTAACGGGTAGACCCCACGAGCGCCCATCTAAGCGCTCCTTAAATCCTGACTGTGAAGTTCAAGGATTTACCTAATCACTGCAACCTGCGGATACCCTCTTCCCCTCTGTCGATAATTACACCCGACAGAAATTTCTGCACATTCTCAGGATTATAAATTTATAATCCTGCTTCACTTTTTTGTTGCAAAAAAAACAATGACTGACGCAGCTAACAACCCAGCCGACTCACCCAAGCCACCCGTTGAATTCTATCGTGCCCAGCATAAATTGCGCTTAAGCTATATGCCTTGGCTTTATGCTGATTTAAAAGCATCCCATAGAATCTGGGCAGAGGCATGGCAACAAGAAGTACAGGCATACCTTCAAGCCGTTGAAACACTCCAAATCGGGAAGAATTGCTTTATAGCGCCAGAAGCCAAACTCTTTGCTGAACCGGGGCGCCCGATCATTATTGGCGACAACTCCTATATAGCCGCCGATTGTGTTATCCACGGCCCCGTAAACCTCGGCAAAAACGTATCTATTAATCATCATGTCACTATGGATGGCGGCAGCAAGGGTATACATATAGGCGATAACTCGCGCATTGCCGCCCACTGCCAATTGTACGCATTTAATCACGGCATGCTGGTAGATAAATTGGTATGCGAACAACCCACACAATCACGCGGTATTCAGATAGGTTGCGATGTCTGGCTAGGCGCAAATGTCGGCGTAGTGGATGGCATTAATATTGGCGACCACGCCGTGGTGGGGATGGGCAGCCAAGTCACCCGAGATGTTGAGCAGTATAAAATTGTGGCCGGCAACCCTGCCAAAATTATTGGCGATAGACGCGATAAAAAATAAACGTACCAAGCACTGCCTATAAAAAAGATTGCTATAGCGCAACCTGCGCCCTTAAAATGCACGCACTTCTCTCGGGGGAGTAATCTGCCGGCTGTTTTGCGAAAAGCACCGGCGCCATTGTCAACAAACTTGCTCATACAGCATGGTAATGGCGTCCAGCACTTTATTAATAAAAGAGCTGGATTGATGAGACCTGAGACATAGCGACCGCCACTGGCGGGACGGTTGCTATGTCTCTGGTTTAAAAATCCCGCCCGGATCACATGATGGAAGCCTTCCTTAGCTCTACCCTCGCAGTTGCCATTGCCGAAATTGGCGATAAAACCCAACTCCTTGCACTCTTTCTTGTTACCAAATACGGTCGCCCCTACCTTATTAGTTTAGGCGTGCTCTTGGCGACCTTATTGAATCACGCACTTTCGGCGTGGTTTGGTGCTTGGTTGGGCGATAAGCTTCCAGCAGAGTATATTCCTTGGATTATCAGTGTCAGCTTTATCGCCGTCGCCATTTGGTTGCTTATTCCCGACAAACAAGACGATGATATGGGCAAGTTCAGCCAATATGGCCCGCTGATTGCCACCTGCATACTCTTCTTTCTAGCCGAGATTGGCGATAAAACTCAAATCGCCACGGTGATTTTAGCGGCACAATATCAAGCTCAAGTTGCTTGGGTAGTTGCAGGTACAACACTTGGGATGTTGATTGCCAATGTGCCAATAATTTTTGCAGGTAAGTGGTTAATGCAACGCATTCCTTTAGCGCTTGCGCACAAATGCGCGTTTGTACTCTTTATCCTCTTAGCGATCATAACCATGGCAAAGGCCTATTTCGGCTAACCACCTATGAAGAGCGGGTAACCCCCAAAAGAGAATGGCCGCGCAAGTTGTTAAAAAACGTTTTCGAGGCAGTCAATGCAAGGCAAAAATGGCCGAAAAAGCAGAGTTTATGGTAATAAATGAGCATTTTGAGGCCATTTTTAACGCAGCAGTGGCAACGCAGATAGTTTTTAAACAACTTGCTAGCTATAAGCGGCCATTCTCTGTAGCATGCGCATCCCGATGCTACTAGGTCAGCATCGCCTTTCTCTTTCTAACTACAGGCTCTGCCAAGGTTAGACATCTCGTGCTCGCCAGACCTATCCCCACTGCGGGAGGCCGAGCCACAGGAAAACACTATGTCATTTGCTTCTCTCGGCTTAAACGCCGAAATTCTTCGTGCTATTGCAGAAGAAGGCTACAGCACGCCAACACCAATTCAAGCTCAAGCTATTCCAGCAGTACTTAAAGGCGGCGATATACTCGCAGGCGCTCAAACCGGTACGGGCAAAACCGCAGGCTTCACCCTGCCCTTGCTACAAAAACTCAGCGACAGCACAAAAGTTGTTGCAGGCCGCCGCCCAGTGCGCGCACTTATTCTTACCCCAACCCGCGAACTCGCTGCACAAGTGTTTGAAAGCGTGCGCACTTACGGTAAATATTTACCCTTGCGCGCAACCGTTGTTTTCGGTGGCGTAAGCATTAATCCACAAATGATGAAACTACGCGGCGGCGTGGATATTCTGGTCGCAACGCCTGGTCGCCTACTCGACTTGGTTCAACAAAACGCCGTTAGCTTAAAAGAAGTTGAAGTTTTAATTTTGGATGAAGCCGACCGCATGTTGGATATGGGTTTCATTCACGACATTAAACGTGTTTTGGCATTGCTGCCAAAGCAGCGCCAAAATTTGTTGTTCTCTGCAACCTTTTCTAATGAAATTAAAGACCTTGCAGATAAATTATTAAACAAGCCTGCATTGATCGAAGTTGCACGTCGCAATACGGCAAGTGAACGAATTGAACAAACGGTTCACCCCGTTGACCGCAATCGCAAACGTGAACTCTTGTCGCATTTGATTAGAGAAGGCGATTGGCAGCAAGTGTTGATTTTCACGCGCACCAAACACGGCGCGAATAAATTAACTGAACAATTAGCTACCGATGGCATCAGCGCAGCAGCCATTCACGGCAACAAAAGCCAAGGTGCGCGCACTAAAGCTTTAGAAGATTTTAAACGTGGCGCAATTCGCGCATTGGTTGCTACCGATATTGCTGCGCGCGGCATCGATATCGATCAATTACCGCACGTAGTAAATTACGAATTGCCCAATGTGCCAGAAGATTATGTACATCGCATTGGCCGCACTGGCCGTGCAGAAAGTGAAGGTATTGCAATTTCTTTGGTATGCGTAGATGAAGAAAAGTTTTTGCGCGATATCGAAAAATTAATTAAGCGCGATATTCCGAGACAAGTGCTCACTGGTTTCGAACCAGACCCGACTATTAAAGCCGAACCCATTGTATTGGGCCGCAGTATGACCATTGGTAGAAATAATGGTGGCGGCAATAATAATGGCGGTGCACGTAGGCCTGCGCTGGGCGCAAAACCAAAACCCAAAACATCGGGTAATGGTGGTGGCAATAACAGTGCAAATCCTTCTGGCAAGAAACCGCAAGGCGCTACGCGCAGGAGTAAGCCACAAAAACCAGTCATTAAAATGGGCTAAACGCAGCAATATTTATTGTGTTATCAGCGTCCTAAAAACCGCATAAAAAAACCGCTAAGTGATTAGCGGTTTTTTTATGCACTGAAAACAATTAATTTTTATCGCTGCAATTCATACTTGCGCATTTTTTCTACCAATGTCGTTCTGCGAATACACAACTTATCCGCCGCGCGCGCCACAACACCGCCGCAATCATTTAACGCCTGCTGAATTAAACTCATCTCCAAATTCGTAATATATTCACGTAAGTCTATACCTTGATCCGGCAAGAGCGGATTATCGTTCATGTTGACATAACCCGTACTCGCATGAGACACGGCACTTGTTGCAGGCGCAAAATCTTCTTCACTCACATCGACATGACGATATTTTGCAGGCAAATCTTGCACACCAATGACACCATAAGGATGGATGATTGCCATACGCTCAACCAAGTTAGCAAGCTCACGTACGTTGCCGCTCCACTCATGCTGGCACAGCGATAAAATAGCAGCAGAATTAAAACGAATTGATCCGCGCTGTTCATTTTCCATACGGGTTACTAATTCGTTTATCAACAAGGGAATATCTTCAGAACGCTCTTTAAGCGATGGCAATTCGATAGGAAAAACGTTCAAACGATAATACAAATCTTCGCGGAAGGTGTTTTCGGCAATCATAGATTCCAAATTGCGATGCGTCGCCGCGATAATGCGCACATCCACGCTTTGAGTTTTGTTGCTACCCACCCTCTCGTAACAGCGCTCTTGCAAAACACGTAAAATTTTCACTTGCATGGTGAGTGGCATGTCGCCAATTTCATCTAAAAATAAAGTGCCACCTTCCGCCAGCTCAAAGCGACCGGCACGAGAATTTATCGCCCCCGTGAATGCACCTTTTTCGTGGCCAAATAATTCACTCTCTAAAAGCTCGGCGGGAATAGCGCCGCAATTTACCGGCACAAAGGGTTTATCACGTCGCGGCGAGTTGTAGTGCAGATTACGCGCAACCACTTCTTTACCGGTTCCAGATTCACCGGTAATCAAAACGGAGACATCTTTTTCAGCAACTTGCGCCATCATCTCCCGCACGCTTTGAATTTCTCGGCTGGTACCAACAAGGCTACGGAACAAGTGTACAGGGCGACGCTGTGGCTGGCGCTTACTGCTAGATTGGGCTTCGCGGTAAAGCTGAGCGCGATGCAGGGTATCAATCAGCTTATTGTAAGTGGGTGGAATGGGTAGAGAGGCAATAATCATGTGGCGAAGCAGATCTTCCAAGCCATCTTCACTGGGCGGGGTTTCCCCAATCAGCACTATAGCAAGTTCATCATTCCAATCGCGGATACTTTTTAGAAGCTGTTCAAAGCTCAGTTTGGATTGCGCAAAATCACCAATAAAGACCGCAATATAATCTTCGCCTTTATTCTCGCTTTGTACCAAATCTTGCCAATTTTTTGAGTTGGCAGTGAGCGCTGCTTCGCTTAAAAACTCCAGTAACACTTTTAAATCGTGTCGGCGCGATTCATTGTCATCAATGACTAAAACCTTATTATTACGCCACATGCCCAATCAACCTTTGTGGATGTGCAAATAAATTGCAATTTGCGATATTGAACCGGAACTATGCCGGAGCTATGACTATTAATGCTTAGGTTTAGACGAGGATACGAGGCGAGTCAAATTAATGGCAGGAATAAACAAGGTATTTTTTCGGGGCAGGAAAAAAGCGGTGATTTTTTGACTAGTTTGAGCAAACAAAATGCTAAACACGCATCGTGATCTGGTGTTTAGCATTCGATAAGTTCGATCAGACCTATGCCTGTGGCTCTATGGCATCCCAACCCGATTTAACGGTTTTGAGCAAATCAATAACCTCAGTCAACATATCTACTTTATTGAAGGCTGACGCTTCCAACAATCGGCGCCCCATATAATCGTAGAGGTCATCTAAGCGCTCAGGCAAATCAGTCCCCTCTACACTCATATCTAAGGAGCTGCGCAAGCCAGAGATAATTCCCATAGCTTTACCGATAAGCACACCCTTGGTAGCCGCATCGCCACGCTCCATAGCAGACTTAGCGCCATTCATACGCTCCAAAGCACCATCCATAAGTAATTGAATGAGGCGATGAGGGCTGGCGTTGTTAATCTGAGTTTCCAGCCCGAGTTCACGATATTGCTTAAGGGCTTCTTGCGAATTGTAATTAGACAATGTTGGCGCTCCTTTACTGGCTCAGCTGTTAGTTATACCGCTAAGCCTAGCATTAAATCAATGCACCATTGAAGCAACTTCGCGCTTACATTGCACAATGAGACTTGCATACACTCCTTTTAGCTCATTTAACGCCTCGGCTATCGCCTGAGCGTCATTCTCATTGGCAAGAATCACCTTATCGATAAGAAGCGCACAGGTTTGATCCAAACGACGAACCTGATCCCAATCTTCAGCGTCTAAGGCTTTATTGAGCGCATGCTGTAGGCGACGAACATGCAGGACACCTGCATGGCCAGAATAGGTTACCGGTTCAACTAAACGAAGACCCATTTCAACGTACCTCGTTAGCAATAGCATCCCAGCCCGATTTCAGTTCACCTAAAAGGCGACCACATTCATCTAAAATCGCTGGGTCATTTTCTAAATTAGCTTTCAACAAGCGGCGAACAATATAGTCGTATAGACCTTCAAGATTTGCGGCCAGCTCACCGCCCTCTTTGTCGTTTAAGCTGCCCTGTAGGCCACCTACTATATTAATCGCTTTACCGATAAGCTCACCTTTGCGGGCAATTTGTTTTTGCTGCATCGCGCCCTTGGCCTGTGCTATACGCTCTAATGCACCTTCAAATAGCATTTGAATCAGACGATGAGGAGATGCATCGAGAACATTGGTTTGAGTTTTAACAGATGAATAATGCTGTGCTGCCTGGTATGCATTCATAGGAACTTCTCTCATCAATGAACTTTAGGAGTTTTTCGGCAGGGGTACCCAACTATCATAATTACATGCCTATAAAGTTAGCGGCACAGCTCTATTTTTCTTTAGTAATAATTATGTGTGTTGTGTATGCTTTGAGGGCAAACGTCAGGTTATTTGCAACCTGATACTTTCCAGTTTCATTTGTAACTTATGGATTATTTATGCGCGTGGTTATTGGGATTATCTGGTGTGCCCTATTGTGTTCAAGCCATTTAGTGCACGCAGAATCGCTGCGCTGCCATGGCGACATTATTGAAGTTGGGGATGCCAAGGTAGATGTACTTCGCAAATGCGGCGAACCCGCACTTAAAGATACTTACTGCGAAAAAACAGCTATAAGGATTAAACGAACTGATGGCGACTGGGATACACTAGAACGCTGCGAAAATGTTGATCTATGGACGTACAATCCAGGCAAAGGACAGTTTTGGACTAACCTCTATTTCAAAGAGGGGAAACTACGGGAGATGCGCTACGGGGATCGAGTTGAATAGACCATCTATTGAATTGTCTATTTGATTAAATCACTTCAAATTCTTAATAAAAAAGGCCGCAATGCGGCCTTTTTTATTGACACTGAATTTGCAAAAAACTAAAGCCCCTTAGCGGCCAAACCATCGCGCAAAACGTAGTTGAAACGATCATCCAAAAGCGCATTCCAACGCGCTTGCGCAAATAGATTCGCACAATCTTCCAGCGCAAAAGCTTGGTAGCCTTGCTGCGTCAATAAATGTGCTGCTGCCCGGCTGCGACGCCCAGTATTACAATAAAAAATATAGGCGCGATTTTTATCCAGCATACGAGATTTAATTCCCAACAAATTGAGCGGGACATTTACCGCCGAATGCAAATGCAACTCGGCGTATTCTTCTTCGCTGCGTACATCTACCGCCACTGCCCCTGCAGCAATTTTTTCTGAATAAGATTCCAATGCTATTGAAGGAACCTGAGGTTCTTTTAGCAACCGGAAAAAATCTTGTTTATCTAGGCGCATTAACACACCGTCGGTCGACATAATCACTGACGCGTTGCGCGCCGCTTCATTGACCAAAGCATCCTCACCAAAACAACGCCCCACCCCAATAGTTGCTAGATGTTCGCGGCCCGCTTCACTGTGGCGCCAAACTTCAGCCTCCCCTTCTTTAATAAAATAAGATTGATCACCCAGCTCTCCCTGCCGAATAACCACATCACCCGCATAAACAACTTGCGGCATCAAACGAGAAAAAATATCTTCCACATTGATAGGGGGAACTTTAAAGAATAAATTGGATTTTAATACCGTCATCATCCAATCTATATCCTCATCTAGATCGCGCTGACGAGAAATATTAAGCTGTAAATAATCGGCAACTTGGCTCCACGCTAAAAGCTTGTCCAAGCGCTCACTATCCAGCCGTAAAATGCTGCAGTCAGACTCAGCAACAGCCGTCACTAAGCGTGGCTGATGGTGACCTATAGGCAGCAAGCTCGAGCGGCCTTTCACAATCGCGGTCACATTATTTTCATCTACCAAGCTTACATTGCCATAGAGCAAATACACGTGATGCGCATCATAGGCACCGCGCGAAAAAATCGTTTGCCCCGCACAGACAACCTCTGCTTCCGCATGGCTCAATAACTCCAAAAGATGGCTTTCGCTCATATCTTTTAGCGGCACCAAAGTGCGTGTTAATGACAAATCAAACTCAACTTGCGCTGGCACGATATTTTTTTGCGGTTGCATAAAATATTCCCTCGCTTTACAGCAATAAAGGCAATTCATTTAATGGATAAAATCATTCAACGCAAATCTAATCATTCGTGAAGATTAAATCCACGCCGACCTTGCAAGCCACCGGTATGAACCAAAATTAATCGGCTACCGCGTGGCCAGTAATTTTGCGCCAATAATCGTGCTACACCCCAACACATTTTTAGCGTATAAACAGGGTCAAGCATCAGCTGGGTTTCACGCTCAAACTCACATAAAAATTGACGCAAATCACTGGGCAATTTTTTTGCGTAACCGCCGCCGTGATAACCACTGATTAAGCGCCAATTACTTGTTTCACTGGCTATGCTTTTTTGGTGACTAATTAGATCCGCCCCCAACTCGCCCTCGCCCTTTAAGACAGAAAAGCCAAGTACACTTCCTGCGGTTTGTGAGCCGAGATCCTGCACTAATCCAGCCGCCAAACCAGCCAAGGTATTGGCAGTTCCAGCCGCCACACAAATCGCAGTATAGTCAGATTTCACTTGCTGGTATATCGCGGCGCCTAGCGCTTTGGTACCCATAGCCCCGTAGGTATTTGCCCCCCCTTCAGGGATCTCAAAAAAATCGCCGTACCGCCCCTTCAATTCTGCCATTAGTTCGCTTGAACACTTATCGCGATAATCAGCTCGCGATACAAAGTGCAGCTGCATCCCCCAAGTTTCAGCATCGGAAAGAGTTGCACTTAATTGCTTTGGTCGCTCACCGCGAATCACACCAATCGCTTTAAATCCATACCTCTTTGCAGCTACTGCCAAAGCATATATATGATTTGAGTAGGCACCACCAAAACTGAGTAACTGTGAATGGCCTAATGCTTGAGCGGCTCGCAAGTTATAAAACAATTTATAAAACTTGTTTCCACTTAAGTGCGTATCAACTAAATCATCGCGCCGAACTAAAACATCAATGCCTTTTTGCTTTGCCAGATTCCACGGCAAGGACTGCAAAGGAACCTTCTGCACCCTACTCAAAAACTCATCTTCCGAAATTAGACCAACCAAAGCTCACCAACCTGATCAATAAAAACGACTATCGCTTTTCGGAAACCAGTTTATAAGAAATCAGTTGATGATGCTCGCAGCGATCACTTTCACCTTCATGAAACTCAATCGGCGATCCAATCCGAATCAACGGCTTACCGCATGCATGCCCGTTAGCATCCAAGCCTTTACAGCATGGATTTTGATAGTGCTCAAACCAATTGGAATACAGCTTTTCACCAACACCAGAATTTTTAGCGATATAAGCCGTTGGGTTCTCAAGGTAGCGACTTAAATCTGGCAGCGGAATAGTGAATTGCCCTGCGCCTGGGTGGTAAACCACAAAGTTAATGCCCGCCTTATCCAAGCGAGTTAAAACTTGCTCACCGCTGTTATTTAATAACTCTTGATACATTTGTTTTATGCCAACAATCTCTTCCTTAAGAGCGGTTTCGTTTTGGTGGCGATAAAACAATTCCACCTCACGCATATCCAACATCTCGCGTAATTCCGCCGTCGCAGTTTGTAACTTTAAGGCCAACTCCACCTCAAAATTTTCTTGCAATGCTTGAATTTGACTATTCTCGTCAAGCTGCGCCGCTTTTAACTTATGCGAAAAATACTCGCGCATGCCTTCAACTTTACTGGCCTGAACATCAAAGCTCTCTTTAAGCGATTGGTTTCGCGCCTCTAAATCCTTATTAAGATCCACCAACTCTTTGAGTTTCTCCTGATACGCCTGCAAGCGCTGATGATGTTCATGCTGCAAGGTTTGAATGGCCTCTTGCTGCTTGGAATGAAGCGTTGCAATTCGCAGGCGCTGTTCTTTTAATAAGCTGGCGGTTTGGTTGCGCAACTCCTGTGAATAATGCTCATGAATTTTTTGTTGCAGCACCAAATTATTTTGCTCTTGCGGCAAAGCGGCAGTAACAACAGCCAAGCGCTCTTGTGGCTGCTTTTTAAAAATGATCCCCATGCGGTTATTTTGTACAGACTTTTTCAACTGCGCAAAGCTGGATTTGGCAGGGTCCATTTGCGGATCCCACAATTTTTTCTGCTGCCAACCAATGGCACATTGACTGTAACACGCCAAGCGAATAGCGCCTGCGCCCATATCCGGTCCCCTGCCCGAAACCTCAGCCAGCTGTTGCAAAGGAATATTCCAGCGGCGATCTACCATACCCTTTTCATCAAAATCGAGCAGAAAGAAGACTGCGGCAGTAATGCAAAGATTGGAATTAATAACCAGATAAACTGCTTTAGCTGTGGCACCTTTGAAATCGGGGACAGGCACAAAACCATCCAGAATTGCTTCAAACTCTGGGTACAGCAGTTCGCGCGTAATTGCATCACCCGTAAACAAGACAACCGCTTCTATGGTGTCTGTACTTTCTAACGTCATAAGCGCATCCCGATGTGGATCTAACTGATCATCTATTGCCTGAGTATATGCCAGCTTATTTCGCAACTAATTGATGGCTGCCGCAAAAATCACTATTTAACCGATATTTGCGGCGTACTCGACGATCCAATAGGTATCAATCAAAGGGGGAAACGTGACTGGATTGGCATTTTGAAATGAAATCAACATCAAACACTGGCAAAGCCAGCGCAAGGTTTATCTAACTGAAAGGAAGGGATCTTGCACGAGGGGGATAGAAAAGCGGTTCAAACCTGAAAACTTCCGATAATTACTCAGATATCTGAATAATCATCGGCGATATCATCATCAAACTCTTCTACATCGTCCAAAAGGTCTTCAATATAATCTTGCATGGTGTACTCCTTAGTATCTATAGGTAAGTTAAAGGCTGGAATCCTTCCCCGAATCTGTTCCTTGAGAGTTAAGTTATCAATCAAAGATGACAAATCAGTGAACAAAAAATAAACATTCAATGACACATTGAGGCGATATAGAGGCAAGAGTTCAAAACACAAGGGGAAATCGTAATACCATAAAGCAAAAAAGCCGCCTCAGGGGGCAGCTTTTGGGGAATTAGTGGCGGACCGGACGGGGCTCGAACCCGCGACCTCCGGCGTGACAGGCCGGCATTCTAACCGGCTGAACTACCGGTCCGCAAAACATCTCAACAAGAACACATTTAAGTGGTGGGCGGTACAAGACTCGAACTTGTGACCCATGCCTTGTAAGGGCATTGCTCTACCAACTGAGCTAACCGCCCTTGCTGAGAGGTGCGCATTCTACCTAATTTTGAGAGGCTGTCAAACTTTTTTTGCATTCAAGTTCAAGTAGTTAACACCAATAGCTCCCTTCGTCTACTTCCTCATCAAACCGCTTAAAACCAGAGCAAACCACAAAAAAATTGTACTTGTACTTTTGGTGTGGCCGCGTCAGTGCGACAATGACTGCCTTTTCTTTACAGCCCAGTAAAAACCATGACGCCGATGATCGCCAAAGACCATATCGCCAAGATCAATACCATGATGATTGGCAGCTGGCTGCTACTTAGCCAGCCATGCTTAGCGATAGATAGAGAAATTGAAACCAGTTTAAGCTTACTGGTGATTATTGGCGGGCTGTTAATCGTTCAAACAATATTAATTGCAGGCTTACAGCACAGCCGCTTAAAAAACAAAGCCGCTAGAAATCTGTTAAAGCTTCACCAAAAAGAACTAGAAGATAAAATCCAAGAGCGCACCCAAAGCCTGCACCAGAAAAATACCGAATTAGAAACCGCCATTCAAAATCATAAGATCGTTGCAGTGCAGTTGCAGGACACCAAGCGTCACCTGCAAACCATGATTAACTCGGTACCCGATATATTGGTTGGTGTAGCCGCTGACGGTAAAGTTACCTATTGGAATATTGCTGCCTTTGAAAAAACGGGGGTAGCTTTTGACAAAGCCCTGGGCACACATATTCAGACGGCGCTACCGCAATTACCACTTTCTGCCGAGGAACTTGCAGAGATTATTAAAAGCCAACAACCTTTTATTAATCGACGATTGCAGCAAATTGAAAATGAAGAACCTCGCTTTTACGATCTACGGATTTACCCGTTAATTAGCGGGCAAGCCGCCAGCAATCAAACCTCAGGCGCGGTTATTCAGTTGAAAGATGTAACCCAACGAGTGCAGTTGGAGAACATGATGATTCAAAATGAAAAAATGTCATCGCTCGGCGAATTAGCAGCGGGCATTGCCCATGAAATGAATAACCCGCTGGGAGTAATTTTGCACAATGTACAGAATATCATTCGCCGTACATCGCCTGATTTATCCGCAAATATTAAAGCGGCGAAAGAACATGATATAAATGTAGAACAGGTTGTTATGTATTTAGTTGCGCGGGAAATCCCTCAGTTTCTTGACAACATCAAAGAAGCTGGTGAGCGCGCAGGGAAAATCATTTCCAACATGCTGGAATTTTCTCACAGCAATCATGCCGAAAAAAACTGGGTAGATTTGCCAAAGTTAATCTTGCAGTCTATTGAGTTTAATCGCAATGCCGGTTTTGCAGAGCACAGCAAAATGGCAGACATTAAAGTGCTAACCCATTTCAGCCCAGATCTACCGTTGATTTACGCTTCCGCCGCTGAGTTACAGCAAGTCTTATTAAACTTGCTGCGCAATGCATATCAAGCTTTGATTTCTGATGATTATAAACACGCAGACGAACTGCGCGTAGATATTAGCGTACAGGTTAAAAAATCAGAGGTCATTATTGAAATAAAGGATAACGGCCCCGGCATAAAAGAAGCGGTTAAAGACCATATTTTTGAACCCTTTTTTACCACCAAAGAGGTTGGCAAAGGCACAGGCCTAGGCTTATCTGTCAGCTACTTTATTATTACCGAACATCACAAAGGCAAAATCACTGTAAGTTCCCATTACGGCAAAGGTGCCATCTTTAAAATTCGCTTACCGCTTACCGGCGAGCGCCAAATTTCACTCGATATTTAGCCAATATTTAAAACTAAATTACATTTTTCTCTTTAGCAGTTTACTTATGACTCAACGACAATACTCCACCTCCGAATACCAAGCACAGCTCGCCGAAAAAATTGCTATTTTCAAACAAGATTTTGAAGAGTTTACTATTCCTAAGCCCAGTATATTTGAATCAACTGAAAAGAATTTTCGCATGCGCGCTGAATTTCGTATTTGGCACAAAGGCCCGGTATCAACCTACTGCATGTTCAGCGACGATGAATTCAAACGCGCTTACGATATAACCGAGTTCCCTATCGGCTCTGAGTTAATGAATCGTTTGATGACGGAACTGATGACCGAAATAAATGCAAATGAAGTCTTGCGCACCAAACTATTTCAAATTGATTTTTTAACGACCCTCAGTGGCCAAGCCTTAATCTCTTTGATTTATCACCGCAAACTAGACGATGAATGGACTCAAGCTGCGCGTGAGCTGCAAACCAAACTGAACATTTATATTATTGGCCGCAGCAAAGGCCAAAAGATTGTGGTTGAACAAGATTTTGTTATTGAACAATTAAATGTTGATGGAAAAGTGTTTCGCTACCAGCAAATAGAATCTGGCTTCACCCAACCCAATGCTCGCGTGTGTGAAAAAATGCTGACGTGGGCGGTTACCAAAAGCAGGAGTTGGGGCGGAGATTTAATTGAACTCTACTGCGGAAATGGCAATTTTACCTTGCCACTCGCGCAGAACTTTAACCGCGTACTCGCAACCGAATTAGCAAAACCATCGGTAAAGTCTGCGCTTTATAATATGGAATTAAACGAAGTGAGTAATGTAGCTATTGCTCGCCTTTCCAGCGAAGACTTTTCACAAGCCATGGATAAAGTGCGCAGCTTTAGGCGTTTGGAGGAAATAAATTTAGACAGCTATAAATTTACCAGCATTTTTGTAGACCCACCGCGTTCCGGCATGGATCCACATACTACTTCCATCACTCAACGCTATGAGAACATTATGTATATCTCATGCAATCCCGTAACCCTGCGCGAAAACTTAAAAACAATTACGCAGACACATGAGATAACCAATATAGCCCTATTCGACCAATTTCCGTACACCCATCATCTGGAAGTAGGCGTGACACTGAAAAAGAAATAAATGAAGGAGGAAAAGTCAAAAGCTTTTCCGCAATTCTCGTATTACTCGTCAAACATTTGGATCATATAGCCGGTTTTAATCGCCTCTGCCATAGCTTTATCTGCCGCAACCACACGCGGATCGTCCGTTAAGTTACTCGGCACCAGTTTGCGTTTCTCAATCTCGATTTCAGTAAAGCCTGCGCGCATCAGATACACCTTGCATAGCTGCTCCGCACCGAATAAATCGATAAAATTGATGTAGACAATAAAAGGCACCATCTGCCCTTCTTTTACACCATCGCGGTCTTTTTTGGCTTTGGCGTTTACGGAGAAAATGTACATAAGAGCATCCCAATGGAATTATGTGTAAGTTGGGCAGTAATGCCCAAGGGTCAAATATTTGTTGGGCATTGTTGCCCAACCTACAAAAATTAAATCGTCATTATCACGCGCAATGAATCCAAGCGTAACTTGGCTTGCGATAAGTAGTGTTGGCTAGCCGCCAAACGCTCTTGCAAATAATCAATTTCAGATTGGCGAACATTAGGGTTCACTTTAGCCAGCGCCTTCATACGATCTAATTCGGCATTAATTTCTTCGCTGACTTTTCTCTGCGCGGCTGCAATCAAATCGGCTTGCTGCGGTTTAGCTTTGTCTTCCGCTTTTTGCAACATATCAACTAGCGTTGGGCGCGCATGGCGAACCAACTCTTGTGCATTGTTACGCGGTACTTTTTGCAATAACTTACCCAACTGATCAATACTCAGCACAGCATTCAAATCTTTGCCGTTATGATCCAACAAGACTCGCAATAATGATTGCGGCATATGACGGAATAATTGCAAATCTGCGGGCGCTGGGCAATGTAATACGTACAACGCCTCCAACATTAAATTACCGGGTTTTAGCGGCGGCAACTTCAACGTACAAAACGCAGTATTCCCAAACTCAGTGAGTGTAATTAGCTCTTGGGCACCGCGCACCAGTGGGTGTTCCCAAGTAATAAACTGCATATCTTCACGCGATAGCGCTTGCTGCCGCTGATAGGTAATAGTCAAGCCAGACTCTGGCAAGCCCGGAAACTCTTCAACACGCATATGATCGCTGGGGTGCACCACCAAGCTGTGTTCACTGTGACGCTCAGAATCGATACCAAATGCATCGAAAACGGCATCCAAGTAATTGATAAGACTTTTGTCTTCATCTTTTTCAGCAAGCGCATTTACTAATTCGCCAGCTTGCACCGGCTTACAAGAATTCAACTCCAATAAACGGTCGCGACCTTTTTGTAGTTGCGCCACTAAATCAGCAGCGTAGACTTGGGTTTCCTTTAGCAATTTTGCAAAAGCAGCCTCGTTGTCACCAACCAATGCTGGTAACAAAGTCTCGGCATATTGGATGTAAACGTTTTGACCAATCGCGCAAGTTTTTTCAAAAGCATTTAAACCTTGGTGATACCAATTAATGAGTTTTTCTTGCGCACTGCCTACATAAAATGGAGTGTGGATATTAACTGTTGCGATTTGGCCGATACGGTCCAAGCGGCCAATGCGCTGTTCTAACAAATCGGGGTTAAGCGGCAAATCAAACAACACAAGATCCTGCGAAAATTGGAAGTTACGGCCTTCACTGCCAATCTCAGAGCAAATTAAAACTTGGGCGCCCTCTTCCATATCTGCAAAGTATGCCGCTGCGCGATCACGCTCGATTAGATTCAAGCCTTCATGAAATACCGCCGTTAGTATGCCTTTACGCAAACGCAAATAATCTTCTAATGTTTGCGCTGTGTCCGCACTCGCACAAATCACCAACACTTTTTTGCGACGATTTTGTTTTAGCCAATCACCCAGCCAATTAACACGTGGGTCGTGAAGCCACCAATCGTTTTCTTGTTGCTGCCAATAGGTTTCCGCGCGCAATTGTTTTTCTAAGGGCAAGGTGCGAATGTCTGCAAGCTGTTCTTGCGTAAGCTCAAGCGCATGATGATGCAATTTACGCTCAGGGAAGCCGGCAACAGAATTACGAGTATTACGGAAAAGTACTCGCCCAGTGCCGTGTCTATCTAACAAATAACCAATGGCTTTATCAGCAGATTGACCTAAACAGGTTTGCTCCGCTAACGCTGTTAACTCCTTAATGGTTTCTTTCGGCAAATAATCCGCTAATTGTTTAACCAAGTTAGCCGGCATGGCCTTAGCTTCCTCGACGTGCGCAGCCAATAGCGCTTGCACCAAATCGTTGAGTGGCTGATAAGATTCTTGCTCAGCGATAAATTTTTCCAAATCGTAGTAGCGATCTGGATCAAGCAAACGCAAACGCGCAAAATGGCTTTCTAAACCAAGCTGTTCTGGCGTGGCAGTTAGCAGCAATAAACCTTTCGCAACTTTTGCCAAACCTTCAATACATTGGTAAGCAACGCTGACTTTTTGCTCGCTCCACTGCAAATGATGGGCCTCGTCCACCAACAATATATCCCAGCTTGCTTGCAAGGCTTGCGCATAGCGTTCAGGATTTTTAGTTAAGAAATCCAACGAGCATAAAATTAATTGTGCAGATTCAAAGGGGTTATCGCTGGTAGATTCGCGCTCAAACTCTTCATTAAAGTCATCCACAAAATCAATGGATTCTTCAAAGCTATCCAAACCTTCAATCGCCTGACAGCGTTTTTCATCCAATAAGGTAAATGCCAAATTGAAACGGCGCAGCATTTCTACCAACCATTGATGCTGCAAACTATTCGGCACGACGATCAGCGCGCGACTAACACGGCCGCTGATTAATTGTTGATGCAAAATCAAGCCGGCTTCAATGGTTTTACCCAGGCCAACTTCATCGGCAAGCAATACCCGTGGCGCGTGGCGCTGAGCGACTTCATTAGCGATATAAAGTTGATGCGGCAATAATTGCACGCGCGGCCCCGCCAAACCAAAAATAGACGATTGGCGATGCTGATTTAAATAGTTAAGTGTTTTGTAACGTAAGGTGAAGTGTGTGTGCTTATCAATTTGGCCCGCAAACAATCGGTCGCGCGGCGTACTGAATTGTACAAAGCTATCTAGTTCAAACTCAGGAATCGCTAATTCATCTTTAGTCAGATTTTTATCTTTATCGAAAGCCAAACCATGGTAGAGCAAACAACCCTGCTGCTCTATGACACGGGTAATTTTCATACTGGTGCCATCTTGATGACGTACTTTTTCGCCCACTTGGTAAACCACGCGGCTCACGGGGGCGTTATCCATCGCATAGGTGCGGCGCTCGCCGGCGGCAGGAAAACTCAGGGTTAAGCGGCGATTAGCAATATCCAATACAATCCCCAAACCCAGCTCGGCTTCTGCCTCACTAATCCAACGTTGGCCAATCGTAAAAGCCTGACTTACAAACTGCGATTTACTCACTCAAATACCTATTTATCAATTGCGCAAAAAGGCGTGCATCATACTGATTTAGCGCTTCAATTCCAAAAATATCCTAATTTATAAGATGATTAGGACAAATTATTTGATTAGAATTACCCTCTTTCCGATGTCATGGTTACCCATATGCCTCTTGCACACGCCTCCAGCGCCCTAAACAACGAATTAGAAGAACTCATAAACAGCTGCAGTTTTTTAAGCTTAATTAGCAGCAAAAATGCTTTCCCCAACAGTAAAGGCACTGGGTTACCGCTTATTGCGTTAGAAACGCCTAGCTGCAAAGCCCTTATAGCACTACAAGGCGCTCATTTATTAAGCTTTTGTGCAACCGACGGAAAACCTTTACTGTGGGTGAGCCCCAACTGCGATTTTACCCCCGGTGCGGCACTGCGTGGCGGCATTCCAGTTTGCTTACCTTGGTTTGGTCCCAACCCGCTAGATACCCAAAAGCCGAAACATGGTTTTGCGCGCAACCAAGATTGGCGACTGAGTGATGCCAAACTATTAGCCGACGGCAAAGCACAATTGACCTTTCGCTTTAGCCGCAAGGCAAACGAATTATTTGATTTCGCTTTTAGCGCGCAATTAGTAATGAGCTTGGGTTCAAGTATCAAATTGGATATTAGTGTCAGCAATGACGATGCAGCCGATTTTGATTGCAGCTGGGCATTGCATAGCTACCATCCCGTAAGCTCGTTAAGCGATGTGCGCGTGAAAGGTTTGGCAGGCAGAACCTATCTCGACAATTTGGAAGGTCATGCCGTAAAAATTCAACACGATAATGTTAGCTTTCCTGGTCCGGTAGATCGTGTTTTCCCAGCGATTGAAAATACTGTTGAGATTCTAGGCTCACCCCATATCGCCATTAATCACCACAATTGCCCAAGCGTGGTGGTGTGGAACCCGGGGCCAGTTAATGCGGCCAATATTGCAGATATAGGTGCAGGCAATGAACAAGGTTATATCTGTGTAGAGCGCGGCGCGGTACTCGGCGAGAAATGGAAATTAAACGCCGGTGAAACTCAATCTGCTTGGATTGAGATCAGCGAAGCGAAATAACTCTCTGCGTGATTGCACAACTAAAAAAGCCATCGCAGTGTGCGATGGCTTTTTTATTGCTCCCCCAAATTAAAATTTATTTTAACCCCAGCTCCGGCGCCAACTTACGTAAAAAAGCTACATGTCCATTGCGTGTTTCTGGGCCTTTATATTCAAGGATTGTCCAGGTTTCATCTGCAATCATAAATTCTTTAGGTGCAAGTTGCTTGTAAGGGGCATGCACTTCCATTTCTAATAACCCCGCTTCTAAATTGTTAGGGTTATATTCCTTGTAAAGCTCTACCTGCCCCTGCTCTGGGTGAATAGCTGATTTTGGCTGAAGCGGAAATTGCACAATAAAGACTTGTTTGTCGCGGAAGCTTGCCATCCAACCTTGCGATGGCTGAATCATCAGCTTACCCTTGCGCGAAACTTTTCCAGCTGGGGGCGGATCCATATCTAGCGATAAGATGCCATCGCTAAGTGTATAAACCAAAGCAGCATTAACTGCATCTTCCATATTTTTTTGTTGTACATCTGCGGCATTGGCAACCGGCACATACACTAAAGAATTTGAAGGCACACGCGTATTAAACCAAATATCCCATGCGACATTGTCTTTGCGAATATTGGTTGCACGCACTTGTAACTTAAGACTACTTTTTCGCTCAGGCACTAGCGCATAAGCTTTTACCATTTGAACACCGCTGATGGGACTTTCCGGACTTTTAAGCACAATCCGCTCAGGACTATTTTCTAGTACAGTATTCTTAGCTAGTATCAAATAAGGATCTGGTGGCCAAATTGCCTTTTCAGAGGCACGTTTTGGATTGGCATTTTGATGAACCCACCATTGACTCTGGGGGCCCACCCACATCTCATGTCCAAAATAGCCAATGTTCTCCGACTCAGGCGTTACCTGGGGGCGAGTATTTTTTGTATTTAAATCTGCAAGCAATAAAAAATTGGGCTGATCCCTTAGTGCAAAAGACAGCAAACGCCCACCTATATCGGGAGTAATTTCAGCCTTAATAACTCCATTAGAAAGTGTGAATTTTTCAATTTGTGCGATCGCGCCCGCAGAACTTAAAACAGCCACAAATACAAAACTAGATAGGCTTATAAATTTCAGATATTGATACATTGGGATTCCTTGTGGTGCCGAAAAAATAGAACTTAAATGATAGGGTTTTAACCCACAGCAATAATAATAGCGAAGCAACTAAAGAGATTCACAACATTTTATCCAGCACGATATTTAAAAATCTAAATCCAGTCCCTCTAGATCCAATTTAAATATCTCGTCGACCTCCTTGGATAAATGTGTGTAACGAGTATATTGCGGATCGCTGGCGTCTATTATTGAAACCCTATCTAAAGACGCGCGACAAATGCTCTCAAACCCAATTTGATCACCATTGTGTTTAACCTCGGCAATGACGGCTTGAATAAGATTCAAATTTAAACCGACATGTGTTGGGAAAATGCCTATTGCATTTTTAAAGGTGTTAATAGCCTGTCTGTATTCTTTGCTCTCATAAAAATCTATACCGGCCTTAGTCATATCAGCTACTTTTTTACGACCAGCTTTACTTTTTGGCGTATCCGACATGGCATCGGCTTTATCAACTAACGCTTGATGTTCAGGGAATTTTTCAACCAATTCACCTAAAACTTCATCTGCCGCCGTTTTATCTCCCTTTGCAATCAGCGCCTGCGCAAAATCTAAACCCACTTCAGGCTTAAGTTCATCTTTTTTATTTTGGTAAACTTTTTTGGCTTTATCGAGAAAACCCTCAGCCTCTTCTGGTTTTTTATTGTTAAGCATTGAGCGAGATTTTAGTGAATTACTCTGTACATCAGCACTCGCATCAAAATAGGGCCGCTTCTCTAAACGCTGTAAAACCTCGAAGGTTTCTTTGACATATTTATCGGTATTGGCTTCACCATCTTTACTTAGCTCAGTCAACTCTCGCGCCAAATTAAAATAATCATCTGGCGATTCATACACCGAATTGCGCGCCGTTTTGATAACACGGCGACTTGCCTCCAAACAGGCTTGGGTGTCTTGATTTAATTTGGCTAACTCCGCTAGGCGACGCTGTCGCATAACAGATTTTGGTGAGACTTCCGCAGCAGCTTGCATAGCTTCTTGCGCAAGAACGGTGTCGCCTTTACCTATGTAAGCATCAGCTAAAAGATCATGTGCCTCAACAACTCGCTTGTCATCGCGAATGACTTCCTTCAGGCTCACCTCTGCTTTTGCATATTCTTTTTTGGCGACTTGTGTTTTGCCTAAGCCTAATTTGGCCCACAGTACTGGGCGCTCTGCAAGCACTCCCGTATAAATATCTTCTGCGCGTTTAAAATTAAATAAACGCAAATTCATTTCCGCCTGAATTTGTAAACATGCACCACGATAAGTGGTATTAGCATTTAAGCGCTCTGCACAGCGCTGCTCAGCAGTAGCATAGTCTTTTTCATCCATCGCCTGCTTAATACTATAGAGTTCACGATGACGTAGTAGTACCCGATCCAAGCGCTGCCGCAACAAGGCTTGAGTAATGGGCTTAGTAACATAGTCGTCAGGTTGATATTCCAGCGCACCCAAGACCATCTCGCGAGAGGATTCTGCAGTGATCATCACAAAAATGCTGGTGTTGTTTAGTCGATTGCGGTAGCGCAGTTCTTCTAACACTTGCTGTCCATCGCGGCCAGGCCCTAAATTGTAATCGCAGAGAACCATGTGATAGTGCGTGTTAAAGCAGGCCTCCATTGCTTGCTCACCGTTAGCCACCACATCAATATTTTGCACACCAAATACCCGCAACATACCCGTGATAGCCACGCGTACATCGGGCATATCGTCTACCACCAAACATCGCATTTGGCTGTAGAGTTTTATTAAGTCAATTTGACGCATGTAGAATCATCGCACTTGCTAACAATTTAGTTACAGTTTTAAGGATTTAAAAACACTATAAAGGAGTGTAGCAGCCAGAATGAACCTCTGGCGAGAATGACTGTCCTAAAGCAGCCCGAAGCACCGAGGCAAAATACATAAGTGCGTGAGCATTGAAGATATTATAGGGTTTAGATTGACACCAAGCGCCGCGCCACACAGAATCGCCGGCTATATTGAAACATCAGGAAAATGGCTGAATGAATATCGTTAGAATCCCGCGTTTGTTGAAAAATAGCACCCTCTTGTTAGCCGTCTTAGGCTCTAGCCTATTGCTCTCCGCCTGTGGTGGCGATAGTAATAGAAGTACGAGCAGCAGCTCATCAAGCAGCTCTACCAGCTCTCATACTTTCAGCTCTACACCTGTAACCCTGCCTTTAAGCGGAACTTGGCCAGACGTGAAAGTCTCTGCAAGCGGCACTAAAGCACTAAAGTTTGATTGGACAGCTGCTCCAGGTGCTACTTTCTATAAGTTGTTTAAAAAAGCAGACAGCAACAGCACTTATGTCCAAGTGGGCACTGATTTTACGGGCACTAGCATCAGTGATCCCGTTAGCGTTCACTTGGTTGATTGGGTGAACAGCCGGTATAAGGTTCAAGCGTGTAATGCCAATGGCTGTCAGGACTCGACTATAGTCGTTGTCGATAGCGCTATGAACACAGCAATTACCTACTTAAAAGCGTCAAATACAGAATCAAATGACTGGTTTGGGTGGAGCATCGATATTTCGGGTGACGGCAAAACAATGGCGGTCAGCGCTCCTGCCGAGGCCAGCAATGCGGTTGGCGTTAATGGTGACCAAACCAGCAACACCAGCCCTACCTCCGGCGCGGTATATGTCTTCGCTAAAATTAATGGTAACTGGCAGCAGGAAGCTTATTTAAAAGCGTCAAATACCGAACAACCGAGTGACGGCATCACCCAATCGCTTCCGAATGCTCGCTTTGGCTATCAGGTAGCTCTTAGTGCAGACGGGAGCACCCTTGCTGTCAGTGCCTTAAATGAGGACAGTTATGCCGTGGGTGTAAATTGCCCGCCACTGTACGAAACTCAATCATCAAGTGCATCAAACTCCGCTGGCTATCAAGTATATAAATCAAGCCTTGATATAGGTGCGGTTTATGTCTTCAAACGCACCAATGCCGTGTGGGCCCAAACTGCCTACATTAAGCCTTTGGTTCAACTTCCTTTTAACGAGTACGCGTTTGGTTACAGCTTGGCTTTATCTGGCGATGGTAAAACCTTGGCAGTTGGTACCGGAGTTGATGGTCTTCCGAGCTCAGGCATTAAAAACCTTACCCAAAATAGCAGTAGCTCAGAGCCGTTTGTCTGTTTGGCGCCCCCAAGTAGCACCTCTTCAGTGAGTTCCTCGAGCTCTTCGTCAAAGACCTCGTCTTCATCGTCATCCTCATCAAGTGCGAATTCCAGCAGTTCTAGTGTTGCTGGTGGCAAAAATTCCGGTGCGGTATACATTTATCGACTTAAAGATAGTGGATGGACTGAAGAGACTTATGTGAAAGCCTCAGATGCAGGTCAAGATGACTTCTTTGGGGTAAGCATTGCGCTGTCTCAAGATGGTGATTTAATGGCTGTCGGTGCCCCGAGCGAGGACAGCAAAGACGCGAGCGCTAACGATGACGTCATTACAATAGATGGATCAAGTGCACTATTGGATAATGGAGGAGTCTATGTGTTTGAGAGAAGTGAAGGCATTTGGACCCAAAAAGCAAAACTAAAACCTTCCTATATTCAGTGGAATCAGCAATTTGGCGCTAGCCTAGCGCTGTCTGCCGACGGGACAACGCTGGCGGTTGGCACTCCTGGTGACTGGACAACAACGGGGGGAATAAACCCCGATGGCAGCGTTTATGACCCTAAAAAAGTTGAAAACTACGGTTCTGGTGCAATTTTCGTGTTCAGCAAATCCAACTCAACTTGGTCTCAACAGGCTTACATAAAACCAGCTGTAACCAAAGCTGAAAACCAATTTGGTAGGGTTGTGTCTCTTTCTGCAAACGGAAACACGCTGGCGGTAGGCACGTCGATTGATTCAAGTCAGGCAACCGGTGTTAACGGTGACCAACTTGATACATCATCCCTTAACTCTGGCGCAGCCTATGTATTTATTCGGTCGGGAGCCACCTGGGCGCAGAAAAGTTACATAAAGGCACCAAATACTAACAGCTCAGATAGATTTGGCCGTACGCTCGAGTTAGATGACAGCGGTGAAACCCTGGCTGTTGGTGCGTACAGAGAAGCCAGTAAAGCGGTAGGTATTAACGGTGATAAGACAGATAACTCTGCACCGAGTGCGGGTGCAGCCTATATCTACTAATTAAAAGGTGTTGTTTGGAGTCAAATAAAAAAGCCGACGCAAGTCGGCTTTTTAATATTTACAACAAAGCTTTATAAATAAGGAGAGCTATAACGTAGGTATTTTTACATGTTCAAACAGTTCATCCAATTCTGCTCTGGAATGGCGATTGAAGGCTTCATTAACAACGTCTTTGGTGAGGTGAGGCGCAAATTTCTCAATAAAGTCGTACATAAACCCACGCAAGAATGTACCGCGACGGAAGCCAATTTTAGTCACACTGGCTTCAAACAGATGGCTAGCATCCAGCGATACCAAATCGGTATCCACGGCTGGGTCATAAGCCATTTGCGCAATAATTCCGATACCTAAGCCTAGGCGAACATAGGTTTTGATAACGTCGGCATCGGCAGCAGTAAACACCACTCGCGGAGCCAAACCACGGTTAATAAAGGCTTCATCCAACTTGGAGCGACCAGTAAAGCCAAACACGTAAGTCACAATCGGATACTTAGCGACATCTTCCAAGGTTAAGCGCGGAATCAGTGCCAAAGGATGGTTTTTAGGCACAACAATGCAACGGTTCCAGCGATAGCAAGGCATCATCACCAAATCACTGAACAATTCCATGGCTTCAGTGGCGATCGCAAAATCCACAGTACCATCTGCAGCCATTTCGGAAATTTGCATAGGTGTACCTTGGTGCATATGCAAGGCCACTTCTGGGTACTGTTTAATAAACTGACCAATAACGGGTGGCAAGGCATAGCGGGCTTGGGTATGAGTAGTCGCAATCGTCAAGGTGCCTTTACGTTCATTACTGAATTCTTGAGCAACCTGCTTGATACTTTCAACTTTGCGCAGAATCTCGCCAGCCTTTTTCAGAATGGCTTCGCCTGCGGGGGTGATGCGGGTTAAATGTTTGCCACTACGCGAAAAAATCTCTACACCTAACTCGTCTTCCAGTAAGCGAATCTGCTTGCTGATACCAGGCTGTGAGGTATATAGGCTCTGTGCGGTCGCCGACACATTTAAATCGTGGTGGGCAACTTCCCAGATATAACGCAATTGTTGTAACTTCATAAGCCCTCCAAATGGCTCATTGAACTGGAGGATTCTCGTTAACCACAGGGGCGCGATCAACAGTTATAAAAACACTTCAGCTTTATGCTTTTCAAGAATAGACAGCTAACTGAACAAATTCCAATTTATTTGCATATATCCCAAAAAGCGGGTTTCTTACAACTTTAGACCATATCTAGGATTTTTATAGTTTTTAGCGGGATTTTTTTATTCGGATTTATCAGAACGCTCTAAGGCCTGATTTGCGATGCCGTGGGGAACATGTCCGGTCGCCACATGCTCGCTGGCAGAATCACAATGTACACGCTGATCGTCAAAGAATACGTCTGCACCATAAGCCTTGAGAAAGGTTCCTTTGGATAATCCACCCAAGAACAAAGACTCATCAATTCGAATATTCCATGCGCGTAAGGTGCGTATTACACGCTCATGTGCAGGCGCTGAACGCGCAGTCACCAATGCGGTTCTAATCGGGCAATCGTGTTCACCAAACTCACGCTGCAAGCCTTGCAGCGCAGATAAAAACTCTTTGAATGGACCACCTGACAGTGGCTCTTTTGCGGATGCCTTTTCACTTTCAGTAAATGCACTTAAGCCTTCCAATTTGTAAACGCGCTCTGCTTCATCTGAGAACAAAACTGCATCTCCATCGAAAGCAAAGCGGATTTGGTCTTCGTTATCTACTTTACTTTTGGATGCAAGAAGAGTTGCTGCCGCAATGCCATGATCAAGTGCATGTTTAACATCTTCAGCGTTTGTTGAGAGAAAGAGATGGCAACCAAAAGCCGTGGCATAACCATAGGGCGATGTACCACTGCAAAAAGCTGCACGGGTGATATTGAGTCCATAGTGTTCAATCGAGTTAAACACTCGGAGTCCTGTATCTGCACTATTACGCGACAGCAAAATCACTTCTACCCGCGGTTCGCCACCAAGGCGTTTATTTAGATGGAGTAGCTTTTGCACCATCGGAAACGCATCGCCCGGCTGCAAAATCTCGTCTTCATGATCTATTTGATAGCGCGCGTAAGCATCTAAACCTTGATTTTCAAAGATAGTGTGACTCTCGTCCAAATTGAACAGTGCGCGCGATGAAATGGCGATAACAAGCTTGGTTCCAAAACCACTAGGCATAAACTCTTCCCGCATAAAATGTAGTTAATGGCCTTAAGCTAACATCAAAACAAAAAGAAGGCCAAACCGCTTAGCGATTTGGCCTTCTTTTTTTGACTAAAGGCGTCTAACAGACAGAGCTATTTAACGAACTTACCTCTTACATCCAAGGTCGCTGCATCTAAATGCACGGTCACACTGGTTGCTTTGGGATCAGTTGCATCGGCAGCCAGAATCACTTTGTAATCACCCTCGGCAATCTTCCACGTCTTAGTCGCACTGTCGAACACACCAACTAAGCGAGGATCGATTATTACGCTGGCCTTGGTACTCGCTCCAGCTTTCAAATCAACTTTTTGCCAACCACCTAAACGTTTTGGGGCCTCCCAGGTTGCGGAAACTGGCGCAACATAGACTTGAGCTACTTCTTTACCTGCCACTGCACCGGTGTTTTTCACTGTAAAACTGGCGTTGATCAGCCCGTTTTTAACATCAGCTTTCAAGCCACTGAATGCGAATTCAGAGTACGAGAGGCCATGACCAAACGGGAACAAAGGCTTGTGCCCTTTCAGGTCAAACCACTTATAACCCACTGCAGCGCCCTCATTATAGGTCACGGTAATACGAGCATCTTTCACTTCTGGGTAACCGTCTACCACAGTGCGAGGAAGTTGAGATTCAGATGCTGGGAAGGTTGCGGGTAAATGACCCGATGGGTTCACTTCGCCAAATAGTACGCGCGCAATAGCTTC
>JACCDN010153960.1_pt1 | contig 52052 bp, 45 predicted proteins | sample 7441691 | NCBI WGS metagenome assembly JACCDN01 (sample SAMN15323439, study PRJNA562643) | freshwater metagenome | isolation source: river surface water | place: USA:Blue River Watershed | collected 2017-08-16 | reverse complement strand
GGGGCTGTCTGGTCCCCCCCTTAGACAAGCCCCCTTCCTGCGCTACGATCCTATACTGCCATACGAGACCCTTCCCAGCGTCAGCGCGGGCCGTATGGGCCCCCTCTTTTACACTGGCCCGCCTCTTCTTGCTACGATCCTGTTTTGGCATATAAATTCTCCGCTCCAAAAAAAATTCGCCCCTTATTTTTCTTTTTTTGTTTCGTTTGTTTGAATCAATTCCAAAAAAATCACCACTTATCTGTTTATGTCATCTACAGGTCCCACATAAAGCAATGTGTTGCGCTTTTTTTTTCGGTTGTGTATTTTAAGAAAAAAAGAAGAGGGCGTTAGATGATTCGTAAGATTATTTTTTTGTTTTTGTACGCTTCTTTGTTTGCAGATGTGCGCACGATTGAGAGCTTTCAAGAGGTTGTCAGTGAATTTAAAGAGTTAGATGAAACGACGTTGGTTGTATTCGATATCGATGAAGTGTTGATCACTGCTGTCGATCAGGGACTAAAGACTCCTCACAAAAAATTGTTTCGCAAAATCGCCGATGAATTCATGGAAAATGCAAAGACCAAGGAACAAAAAAAGTTAATCGAATATCGCTTAAGCTTAACTTACTTATATCCCGATCGAGTGGTCACAGAGCCGGAGGTTATTGGCTTGTTGAAAAAATTGCAAGAACAGGGGGTTTATGTCATGGGAATCACCAGATGCCACAATGGCCGCTATGGCATCATCCCTCATGTCGAACAATGGAGAAAGGAGATCTTATGGAAAAATGGGATCAACTTCAATAAAGGACAGTTCCACGGAGTTTCTTTTGAACTCGATGGGCTTGGCTATCCAGAAGGGGGCGCTCCTCAATTTGATAAAGGATTGTTATTTGGTAAAAAATACCCCAAAGCTAGACTCATTCGTGAAGTCATTGACCAATTACAACTTCCAGTTAAAACGATATATGTCATCGATGATGAACAAAATAACCTCGCTCAATTACATCCTTTAGATGATTTCAATGTTCACCCCATCGAATATATTGGGGCTAAAAAACAACTCAAAGAACTTTCTAAAAGAAAATTGCGCTGGCAGATCACTAAACTCGTTCAAACAGGGGAATGGATTGATGATCAGACAATCGATGAATTTGGAATGGTATCAGGATTTTTTAAGTACAGCATCCCGTCATGGTTTTTTTAATAGAGGTCTCGGCGGAATTAACGGATTTTCTGAATTAGTAAGACACTTGGGCAATTTTGTCGGTTTTCCCAGGTAGTCCAGGTCACAACAAAGAGATGGCGGTTCAGTGATTGTACGAATGTTTTCAGCTTTTCAACCTCTTTTTTTCCTTCCTCATGGCCGCTATAGCAGGTAACTACGATCGCGCCAAGGATTCGTAATAGCAAAAGCCCTTTTTCGATGCTTTCTAGTGTAGAGGTGCTCAATGTCGTAATTGTTTTTTCACCCCCAGGAAGGTATCCTAGATTGTAAATAATTGCTCCAACGTCGTGAATTTCTGGGTAACGGTCGATGTGGGCATGACTATCAAGGATAAGGTGCACTTCTGGGTGAGGGCTCAGTCGCTTATGCGCTTCATCAAGCGCTTGTTGCTGAATATCAAACCCGATCACTTTTCCTTGAACTGAAGTGGCTAGCTTCGCTAAAAAAAGGGTGTCGTGCCCGTTTCCAACGGTTGCGTCGATCAATAGATCATTTTGTTGGATGAGCCCAAGGAGAAAAAAATGTGCGAGCGAGTGTACTTGTACGAATGGATGCATAACAAAATGAGAAAAGTGTACCCATTTTTTGCATTAAAAGCACAAAAATTTTCCACGCGGTAGAAAGAAGTTCCATTGTTACTTTCCCAAGAAACCAGAAGGCTTGGGGGATAAATAGAGCGATTTGCTCCTCATTCGGTTTTCGTCGATCAATAATGTAGTCCTGGGGATGCTCGATAGTCCCACGCATTCTTTGAATCCACTCAACCACCAATGAAGAGTAAACGTGTTGCTTCACTGTTTCCAATAACTCGATTTCTTTTAGAAGACGCTCTTGAGGAAAAGAGCCTGCTTTTTTGCGTAAAACATCGATATATTGCGTTGAAAATTCAATAAAAAGAAGCAATAGTCCTTCGTTTAGCTTAGGAATCAATTCTAAGGTTTTGGCTAAAGAGTTTTTGCCATAATAGTCTCGCAATCCATCTGGTGTAAATGGAATTTTTTGATGCGATGTCTCTGAACGGACAATTGGTTGTTTTGTAAAAAGAAGGTCTTCTTCGGAGCCCCCAATTGTATCGTTAAGATATCCTTCTCGAATACATTTTTTTTTCTTTTCAGAGTTGTCTGAGTTAAGAAGCTCCCAACATGCCTGATCAAAAAGTTCCAAACGAGCCGTGATTGCGCGGATCATCCCTTCTAGCTGTCGATCTTTTTCATGAAGAGAGCACTTTTGGATGATCAAGCAGAAAAAATAGAGGGTTTGAGTCGCGGTCTCAGGTTGAAAAAGAGCATTCAGCTGTAAAATGCGATCAGCTTTGAGATAGGTTAGAAAGGTTTCAGAATCTTTGTTAAAAAGTTTTTTGAAAGAGTCTAGCAAGATAGAGATCGGAATCAGCTCCAACATTTCGATTTTTTTTGCTAAAAGTAGACGCTCGAGGAGAAAAAAATTGTCAAAAGCAAGTAGATGAGGCAGATTTTGCTCACTTAATACGTGGATAAGTTTCCTTAAAAAAGGCAAATCTCTTTTCACAAGCTCTTTTGTTAATTGAGAAAGAAACAATTCTGGGGTCGTTAATAAGAGCCAGGTGCAGGTAGTTTGCTTTTCTTGATCTGTTAAACGGTTTGATAAAATTATTTTTACCAAGGGGGTGATTTTTTTAACAGATCCGTGTACGGCTAGTGGAAAATTCTCAGGTTGTAACTTGGAAGTCCATTCTGGTAATGTAGTTGCCTGTATCATCTAAGGAGAGTATTTACAACTCATGGAATATTTGTCGATTATTTTTGCTTTCACTACATTATTTTTACTTGGAATAACAAGTTTCCTTACATTGCAACAAAAAAAGCAGGCGGATCAATCCTTAAGACCTCTACAAGAACGTCTTATGGAGTTGGATCAACAGTTGCGCTCTATGGAACGTTACCGGACGATTGATGCGACAAAAGTGGGGGAAGAGTTGAAAAAAATGCAGCTGACCGACCAGGTGATTTTGAAAGAGACGCAGACCCTTTTGCAAGCTTTACGCAAGCCCGATGTGCGAGGATTTTGGGGTGAGGTTCAGTTGAAGCGTCTTTTGGAAGTTTCTGGGATGCTCCCTTATACCGATTTTGTGGAGCAAGGGGTGGTAGACACAGATGAAGGACGTCTTCGTCCTGACATCATTGTTCGACTTCCTCAAAAAAAACATATAGTAATCGATGCTAAAGCTCCGATGGAAGCCTATCTTGAGGCGGTTGCGTCCGAAACTCTCGAAGGAAAACAAGAAAAAATGATGCAACATGTGCGAAGGATCAAAGAGCACATCGACCAACTCAAGAAAAAACGTTACGCTAAATCGGTCGATGGATTCGAATTTGTTCTCCTATTTCTCCCCACGGAAGCCCTTTTTTCTGCCGCCCTTGAAATGGATCCAACCCTTCTTGAGTATGGAATTCGGCAAGATGTAATCCTCGTCACCCCGACCTCTCTTGTGGCCTTGTTAAAAACAGTTGCCCTCTCTTGGAAAGAGGATCGCCTCCGTGAAAATCTTGAGCGGGTGCGTGAGCTGGGTCAAGAATTGCATAAGCGGATTCTTGATGCATCGGTTCATGTGCATGCCATGTCCAAAGCGTTGAATCAAACGATTGAAGCGCACAATAAGTTTATCGGCTCTTTAGAGCGGCGCGTTTTGGTCACAGCCCGTAAATTTGAAGAGTTCGGTGCTGCCGGTCAAGATCAAGAAATTCGTGTCTTGGAGGAGCTGAATCTTTTAGCCAAAGAGCCAGCCGAACTGGAATAAAAATAACGAGAATTCAACGAAAAAATAGCAAAGATTTTATGCAAACAACTTTGAAAATACCGAAAATTCTTGCACCGGCCGGCTCAAAGGAAGCGTTTAAAGCGGCCCTTTTGACTGGAGCCGATGAAATCTACTTAGGGTTAAAGCAATTTAACGCTCGTAAACGGGCTGATAATTTTACTATCGAAGATCTCGAAGAACTCGTTCCACAAGCCGCCACCTACGGCACAAAAATTCTTGTCACTTTGAATGTGGTGATCCAGCAAAAAGAGTTTGCAGCGCTCGTTCCACTTTTGGATCAGCTTGAACGATTGCAAGTCGGTGGGGTGATCATTCAAGATTTAGGGGTCGCTCGCTATATACAGAACCATTTTCCGAAATTGCGAATGCATGCAAGTACCCAATTAGCGATTCATAACCTACATGGTGTCGAAGCCGCGATGAAGTTAGGCTTCAAACGGGTCGTGTTGGCTCGTGAGATGACCTTACAAGAAATTAAGCGCATTCGTGATAAATATGATAGCGAAACGATTGAGTTAGAGACTTTTTGTCATGGAAGTCTTTGTTATAGTTATAGCGGTCTTTGCTTTTTTTCTGGTGCTGAAGGGGGGCGTAGCGGCAATCGAGGGGAATGCGCCTACACTTGTCGCAAACCTTACCAGATTCTATCTGAGCCAGGGCATGGCTTTTTGTTTAGCATGAAGGATCTCGATACGGTTGATATGGTGGATCGATTTGTTGAGATCGGAGTTGATAGCTTGAAGATTGAAGGGCGCAAAAAAGATGCTCAGTATGTGGCGACAACGGTTCGTCGTTACCGGGATGCGCTCGATCGGCTCTTCAATTCAAAACAGCCAAGTCGTTTTCAAGGGGCTTTGAAACTATTTCCGATCTTGGAAGAGGGAAAAAATTTTAGTTTTTCGAGAGGAGCGACTTCGCTTTTCTACAAAAGTCGTTATGAGGAAAATGTGATCGATCTTAACAATCCAACCCACTTAGGGGTTGAAATTGGTTCAGTAGAGCGAATTGAGGGGCGACGGATCACTTTTTCTTTAAAAGGGGCATTAGAGGTGCATGATGGGGTGAAAGTGACGAAGCCAAAAGCTCTTTACCATGCAAAGCCGCAGCATGGAGAAATCATTCACTCTAGCCCGAATCAACTGCAAAAACGGTATGAAAATCAGGAAATTGGATTCTCTGTTGATCAGATTTTTTGTCGTGGTCGTCGTTCCTATTTAGAAATTCAAGGAACAACCATCGAGCTTGAGATCCCTCGTGGGCTGAAAATGCCTGAGGTCGGCGACACGATTTACAAGGTCCGCTCCAACGAACTGAAACGGGCGTTGGATCAACTTCTGGCAGAGCCATTACCAAAAATGCGCGCGAAACATTTTTTCGAAGCGAAAATTTTCACTGATACAACGGGGCGTCTTTGGCACCTACAAGTGTTTGATCGGGGCCAACTGATCGTATCTCTTCAGCGAGAATTTGCGGTCGAAACAAGTCCGAAACCGAATGGATTACACGCAACAGTCGAGGAACTTTTTTCTCTTCTAGGAGAGATTGAAGTGGCTTTTGAGCCGTTAGAAATTACGATTCCTTCAGGATTATTTATTCCAAAAAGCCTCTTGAAGGAATACAAACGCAAGTTAATCGAGGCTCTTGCTACTTATTTGAAAACGTTCCGTTTAAACGAACTGGCCCCTTTGATTGTAAAACAAGAGAGTTCGCAAGGAAAAGTCAGCCACATCGTTAAAACGGATCAAGAGGAGCTATTCAGTTTCCTCGATTTAGAGCCGTCATTGCGTCCTGAGGAGTTGATTTTCGAGCCGAAAAAAGCTTTTCTCGAGTCAAAAGGTCCTGAAGTATTGCGTTACCTTAAAGAGCGTGCTGATCAAGCTTGTGTCCGCCTTCGCCTTGCTCTCCCGCTGATTTTACGCTCTTGGGATGAGCCTTATATCCGCTCGATGGTCCGCTTGGCCTTAGAATTACAGATTACTCACTTTGAATGTCCGAACATAGGGGCACTCACATTCTTGCAAAAAGAGCTCGATGGAATGGAAGTGGATATCAGTGCCGACTTTGCTCTTTATGCTCTCAATCAAGAGGCAGTAGTACAGCTTTTCGAAATGGGTTTTTCGACGGCCACTCTTTCTATTGAAGATGATCGATCCAATCTTTTGACGATGCTTGAGCTTGTCGATCGAGAAAAAATCAAGATCATCCTCTACAAGGATATCCCTCTGTTTATCGCGGAGAGCTGCTCATTAACTGCCTTGCATAACGGTTGCCCGACTTCAAAGGTGTGTGGTTACCGAACCTTGGAGATCGAGGGGGAAGATAAAGAGCGGTACGAGGTGCATCATGAGCTTTGCAAGAGCATTGTCTTATCGAAAAAAGCGATGGCATTGACTCAGTTTAAAAAAGAGTTGGAGCAAGCGGGGGGGGCTCAGTTTCAGTTTGACTTTTTGACCAAGAAAATCAGCTTTGCTGAGGCTCTTGCGGTCTACAAAAAGGGGGTTGCAGGGCTTGAAATCGAAAACACGACCGCCAGCAACTATCTAAAGAAACTTTTGTAGAAAAAGTTGAAATTGGCGCGATTCGGAAAATAAAAATTCGACAAATCGTAAAATAGCTTCCTTGGGACGTTTCCCGAGGAGCTTCGTTTTTTTCGCCTTTTCAATTTCAGGGCAGAAAATAGGGGTATGGGCCCCTTTCTCCTTCTGAATTTTGGCGACGATAACTAATCTTTTTTTGTACAAAGCAATCAGCTCCCGATCAAGATCTAGGAGCTGTTGCCGTAGGGTGTCTAAACGCATAATATAGGGCAGCCAAAGTTGTTGGCTAACCTCACTATTCTACATTAAGAACGAAATAAGCTGGAAATGCAAAATGATTATTCTCTCTTGCTGTGACCTGCAAACTCACCGGCTTGCCGATAAATGGCTTAAGATCAACGAGGGTCGAATAGGCGTAGCCTACAGGACAATCACGATCACGGATGATAAATTCGCCTGGTTTATTGCGGACAGGATCAAGATAAGCTTCTAAAACCCCATTGACCTTAAAGGATCGATTTTTTTGATCATGGTAAAAATCGTCAATACTTTTATTTGGGTGACTCATGGCCCAAGAAAGGTACAGGTGCTCCTCAATCGGAGTCCAGCTCACCTCTTCTAGACTTGAAGGGGTCATCGCAATCGCTTGCTTTTGTTGCTCTATGACTTCTTTAGCTTGAGAAACCGCGACTGAGTGGGGACGAGCTCTTGCCGGGGCTTGAGCTGTATCCTCTAAAGACTTTTGCTCTTTACGGGCAATTTCTTTCGAGATTTGGTTTGCTTTTGACTCTAGATAGGCCAACTTTTTCTGTAAAAAAAGATCTTGCATTTCGCCAAGACGGCTCTTTGCTTTCTCGACAGCCTCAGGAAACTCTTTGTATTCGGAGGAAACAAGTTGATAATTATGGACGACCTTGTCAAATTCGATCTCATTGAACGGTTTGACCATCTCTGCTTGTGTGAATGCTTCGGTTTTCTCTAGATGTTTGGCTAAATCTTGCTTTTTGCGATCGCGCACCCCTTTTAATTCAGGGCCACCAGCATAATCAAGATACTCTTTTGCGACATAAAAACGTGTTTTGCTCGGAACGTTGATCTCAAGCCACTTTGGGTGACCTTCAGCAATCTTTCCTTCAACTTTGTCTCCAGAGCTTAAGTGCCCTACGATCGGTGATTCTAGATCAGGCAATAAGCGTACATTAACGCGACTTCCTTCGATCACACCATCTAAGACAAGACTTCTAAAAATGTAGGCGTGCATGTTGTGCAGCGGCTCTACAGCGTAGAATTCATTTTTTTCGCCTGTAACGACGAGTAGATCTCCCTTGGACAGTTCCTGAATAATTGGACTGTCAAGCTCAGATGAGAGACGTAGACGGACATGATTGCCGACTACTTTTCCTGTAAATGCTTTAAAATGGGCCGCTGCTTCAGCTGGTTTTCCATGCTTTGCTGCGGAAGACTTTTGCTCCATAGACAAACTGGTCGTCGCACCCTTAGCGGATCCCTTTTTGTGGCTTGCATCTTCAGCGATCAATAGGGATGAAACAGTAAGTAAACCCAAGCAGGACAAAACGCTTCGCATACCTTAAACTCCTTGAATAACAACATTCTATGAGTTTTCCAGCTTTTCTCTCTACCGTTTTTTCAACGAAGATCTTTAGAGCGCAATTTTCTTAATGATAAACGCAAATAACCGTTATGTTTTTAGAGCTGCAATGATATGTTGGCAACGATTTGAGCCACACGAGCATCCAATTGGATTGCCCAAATAAACTTGGTAATTTGCCCCTGGCTCATCACGATTAGAGACAGTGAACATGTGTGGCCCAACCTCTTCTACCATCCATTCAGGGTCAATTCCTCCACGCAAAAGATCTTTTGGAAGATTTTTCGGAACGTGTGGTTTTTTTTCCTCAACTTTTTCTTTTTGTAGATGTCGAGCAATTTGGCAAAAAAAGCAGTTGCATCCGGTAATAGGCTCCACCTCTTTCACCATTTCACCGCCAATCGCTTTGGCAATCAAGGTGATTTTATCCAAAATTTCTTTGGGTAAGGGAGGGGAGTTGGCAAAAGCGGGGTTGTGTCCTTGAAATAAGGAGCTTGGGTCGTTTGCATCCAGGTGAAACGAAATGGGGGCCCCAAAAGAGGTGGCCACATTGGTATCCATCGGAGGCGCTTGAAAAAGATTGGAGAAAAAGGGGGAGTCTTTCAGATTTTTTAATTGATCGTCATCTTCAGCAGCTAGCTCTAGATGCTGAATGTGCATTTTGAAGATTAAATCGATTTCGTCTTGAGTCAAATTAGGGACAACAGCGCGCGCGCCAGACAAGAGCTGAACTTGCAAAAGATTCTCTCCTTCTTTGGTCTCCACCCCAATAGATGCGATTTCACTCCATCTGCAGGAGATGTAGGGGGGGATATGGAGCACTCTCTGGTTGATTTTCATCAAAAACTCACAACTGGTGGCTACGACTATTGTAGCTGATTTTTACTCGCCTTGTCAAACCCGATTTTTTTTCTTGATTTGTGGAAAAAAACCAGAGATAAGACAAGAAAACCGAAAACTAGGAGTTTCAATGGGCCAAGGGCGCAAAACTTTTCTACTGGATTCAACAGTACTGCTCTATGACGTGGATGTGATCCAACATTTTAAGCGCTCAAACGTGATTATTCCAAATTTTGTGGTCGATGACCTTGACAAGCATGTGGGGCAAAAGACCGATTGGGGGATTATTGCTCGGGATCAACTTGAATTTTTGAGCGAATCTTCTAAGCTAGGTGATTTGAATTTTGGTGTTGTTTTGCCCGAGGAAATTCTTCTTAAAGTGGATACTTCGATTGGAAATATCGATAAAAAACGGCTGCCTCATTTGACCGATGCACCTCACAATCGTATAGTTCACTTAGCATATGCACTTAAAGAAGAGATTGACAACCTTGTGGTTGTCTCTCGTTCTGTTGCTGTTCGGTTGACTCTAGAGGTTCTAGGCATTCAGGTGAATGATTTTCACCCTCCTCGTAAAGAGATCGATCCGGTCTCTAAAATGAGGATGATTCAAGTTGAAAAGCAGATTCTTGACCGTTCTTATATAGACGGATTCGTTCAAATACCTGAAGAGACTTTTTTTAATAACGAGTATGTTCTCCTAGTTGCTAAAGAAAATTCGAATCTTCTCTGTCGTTTTCATCCAAAAGAGCAAAAATTGATTCCGATTCGTCGACGCGGATCTAAGGTTGCGCGTGGAATTCTTCCTAAAAATCTTGAGCAAGAAATTGCCCTTGATATGCTTCTTTCAGAAGATATCGCCCTAGTTTCGTTGATTGGACGGGCGGGAACAGGAAAAACGCTCCTTGCGATGGCTGCCGCGTTTGAGATGGTCTTCGATAAAGGAATTTATAAGCATATGATTGTAACTCGTCCGGTCCATTCCTTGGGTCCCGATATCGGTCATTTGCCAGGATCGGCTCAAGAGAAGCTGAAGCCATTATTTGGTGCCTATTTTGATAACATTGAGACGATTAAAGAGGCGCGTAACGAAGATGTAGGGGATGTTGCAGAATGGGTCGGGACTCAACCGAAGATTAAGATGGAGGCGATCTCTCATATGCGGGGCCGCTCCTTTCAACGCTCTATACTTATTATAGACGAGTGCCAAAACTGCTCTCCACATGAAATTAAAACTTTAATCTCTCGTTCCGGTCTTGGGACTAAGGTGATCTTGATCGGAGACATTGAGCAAATTGATGCTAAAAATCTCAATCGCTACTCGAATGGTCTTTCTGAGGTGACGCATCATTTTGCTAACAGTCCGATTGCAGCCTACTCGTACCTCCAATCGGTCGAGCGCTCTTCACTTGCTATGGAAGCTTCAAAAATGTAATTGCCCTTGCAAAGTGGATGCATAAAATTTAAAATTATAAATGGCGTAGATCTGTCTACGCCATTTTGCATTTTGGGGGATAAAAAAATATTTACCACGGGAAATTGAGTGGTTTTGATAAAAAGGGATGTTTTTAAAGATCGATTCAACGTATAGTAGTGGCCTATTACGGAGAGTTAATGGACTTTACTAGTTTAAACCTACACGAAAAAATTCTTGAAATGCTAGTAAAGCTAGATTTTTCAAGCCCTACGCCAATCCAAATGGAGGCGATTCCCCAAATTATAGCGGGAAAAGATGTGTTAGCGTCAGCAGACACAGGAACAGGGAAAACAGCGGCATTTTTATTGCCAGCGATCCACATGTTAGCCGATAAGGCAGAATTTAAGGGAGGTCCACGCGTCCTCATCTTGTCTCCTACCCGAGAATTGGCTTCTCAAATCGAAAAAGAGGCTGTCCGTTTCGGCGCTGCTTTCTCACACGTTAAATCTGTTTGCGTCTTTGGTGGTGCTCCTTACTCAGAACAAATGAGAAAGGTGCAAAAACCTCATCAAATTTTGGTTGCAACGCCAGGTCGCTTGATCGACTTGATGGAAAAAAACAAAGTGGACTTGAGCCATGTAGATCTTTTCATCATCGACGAAGCTGACCGGATGCTAGACATGGGATTCGTAGAGCCGGTGAACTTGATCGCTTCTAAAATGAGCCCAGATCGTCAAACATTGCTATTCTCAGCAACACTTAAAGGATCAGTTCTGAAGCTTTGCCAAAACTTGATGATTGAACCTGTTCGCGTTGAGATTGAAAAAGCTGTTCTAGAGGTGCCAAATATCGCAGAACATTTCTACTTCACTAACGACATTTCTCATAAACATCGTCTATTGAACGAAATTCTTGAAAAAGATGGAGTGCAACAGGCAATTATCTTCACCTCTACAAAAAGAGCTGCAGATGAGTTGACCGACAGACTCAACGAGCAAGGGCATGAAACGGCTGCTCTTCATGGCGACATGAAGCAACGTCAACGTGACCGGACGATCCGCTACTTACGTAAAGGGGAAATCCGCATCTTGGTCGCAACCGACGTAGCAGCACGTGGAATCGACGTTCAATCGATCACTCACGTTGTAAACTTCGACTTGCCTATGCAAGCAGAAGACTACGTTCACCGTATCGGCCGTACAGGCCGTGCAGGTGCAACGGGTGAGGCTCACTCATTTGCTTCTAAAAGAGATCGTGGAATCGTCAAAGACCTCGAAAGAATTACAGGAAAGAAGTACGACCTTTTTGGTGATTCGAATAGTTCAGAAGGTGGTCGATCAGACCGTGGGCCAAGAGCTCCTAGAGGAGATCGTCCTTCTTTCAATAGAGAGCGACGCGATTTTTCAGATCGTGGCGATAGACCTTCCTTTAACAGAGAAAGAAAGCCATTTGGTGAAAGATCTGCTGATGCGGGCGACCGTCCTTTCAGAGAAAGAAAGCCATTTGGTGAAAGATCTGCTGATGCAGGCGACCGTCCTTTCAGAGAAAGAAAGCCATTCGGTGAAAGATCTGCTGATGCAGGCGACCGTCCTTTCAGAGAAAGAAAGCCATTCGGTGAAAGATCTGCTGATGCGGGCGACCGTCCTTTCAGAGAAAGAAAGCCATTTGGCGATAGACCAGCTTTCGGAGATAGACCATCTTTTGGGGATAGAAAACCTTTCGGCGAAAGAAAATCTTTTGGGGATAGACCTGCAGGAGAGAGATCTTTTGGACCTAAAAAAGAATTTTTTGGTGAAAAGCGTTCTTTTGACTCAAGAGTACCACGGTTCTCTTCAGACAGAAGAGGTTCAGATCGTCCAGCCGGCGACGGAGCCCCAAAGCGTGGAAAGAAAGTTTTTACGTCACGTAAAAAATCTTACTAGAATTTCTTTTTTAGTCGCTTAAGTGCAAAAAGCTCTCCTAACACTAGGAGAGCTTTTTTAGTTAAAAAGCTTATTAGTGTTTGACTACGAAGCTGATACGGGCATCAATCCGATATTTAGTGACATGTCCATTTTCCACTTTCGCGTGAATGTGCTCGACGTCAATCTGCTTGATGTCTTGGATGGTGTGGCTCGCTTCTTTAATAGCGTTCACAATCGCCTTCTCAATCGTCTCACCTTCGCTGATAACTTCGATAACCTTCACTATAGACATGTATTTCCTCAATTCATCTTATAATTTTTTTTATAATAAATTGTAGACTTATTGAGAATTGAAATGTCTAAGGCCCTAGTTAAGAGGGCCTTAGGTCAAAGGTTTAGGTCTTAGGGTCTATTTTGAGAAGAGTATTGACCGGTAGCTTGAGAGAGGGCTTTGAAGGAAGAGAGCTCAACAACCAAAATTTCAAGAGTCACAGATCTTACGGTGTTTATGAGCTCAATCCAAGATTTTTTTGGATCATCCTCCGCTACTGGGGCGCTGTCTGTGGCCAGAGTCAATCTGTTCTGAAGATTTGCGTTTTTATGATTCAGCTCTGCAAGCTGTTGTTCCAGCCTGTTAATTTCTTGAGTATTTCGACTCTGCTCTTCTTTTAGTTTTTCTGACATAGGCGATGTCTCTACGCTATACTGAAGAGATGAGTGTGAATCGGCATCATTTGTAGTCTGCATCTTGTCATACTGAATAGAGTTCTGTAAATTTGGATCAATACGGCTGACTAAGTCCTGGACAGCTTGTGCCTTAGGTGGGCCTGTCTCTAACTCTTTACGAGTTAAGGTGAGAGTCTGCTGTAAACTTTTTAATTCTGCAGTCTGGGCATCTTTTTGATCGTTAATCCTAGATAACTCATGCTTATGAGTAGCAACCAGTTGATCCATAAGAACCTTTAGAGAATCGGTTGTTTGCTCAGAGTCAGAGGCTAATGCTGCGAGTTTTCTAGCATGCTCTTTTTCTGCTTTTTCAGCATTTTCTTGAGAAGTGTGCACTGCACTATGGAGAGATGCAATAGTCGTAATAAGCTCATTCAGCTTTTCTTGAAGCATTGCTCTATTTTGTTCATGCTGCTGATTGAGCAATCTAGCTTCATTCAACTGGTCCATGACAGCATTGTGTTCTTCTGAGAGGCGATTGATTTCTTCTTGTTGACTCACCAGTATTGCTAATTTTGCATCTTGCTCAGTTTTGGATTTTTTTAAAAAATATTCTACATTGCTACGCCCTTCTATCAGTCTATCTGAAATTTTTTGATGTTCGGCGCTCGCAACTGCATTTGCTTTAGAGAGTTTTTCAATCTTCTTTTCGAGTTCTTTAATTTGTTTTTGATTTTGTATAGCTTCTAAAGAGCCTTTGTAAGGGATTGTTTCAGTAAAAACACTAACCGCTTTTTGGGCTGTGGGTTGTACGGAAACTGTAGAGGTGGCTGGTTTTTGTACGCTTTTGTGCAGTTGTTGCTTTAGAGAAACAAGTTCTTGACTTTGTCGTTGAGTTTTTCTTTTCAGTGAGCTGATCTCTGTTTTTAGATTGTTCAACAACTCATTTTTTGTTGAAAGGAGCTTTTTTAAAGCGGGTAATTGAGTGGCATGTCTATGTCGGAGCTTTTTTAAGGCAACCCTTAGATCTTTAATTTTTCCAACAGCTATACCTGTCGGTCTTTTTTCCATTGCTTCAGCAATGTGTAAGTTGCCCTTCTCATCCAATGAACAGGTGTCACCGTCTAACGTTATGGGGCCATGCTTTTGGATGAACTCGATCAAAAGGTCGATGCCTTCTTCGTGCAATTTTTTATGTTCTATTTGTAGAGTCTCTAATAATCCAGGATTTGCCCCGGCGGTTTTGAGTACACTGATTTGTTGCTCAATTTCTTGCCCTTTAGCTGCAATAGAAGTGAGTTTTTCTTTCAGTATGACCTGAAGAAATTCCACTTGGTCTTCACTTAAAGGTTCGCTTGCAAGTTGCATTTTGGCCTGTAATTCTTCTGCAATCGCCATCAGTTTTTCTTTTAATTCTTGATTTGTGATCTCAAGGATATCTATTTGCGCCTGAAGTGTCTCTTGGGTCGCAATGGAGGTTTCTGCAGAATCTGTTTCGCCAAGAAGCTTCTGTAATTCCTTAAGTTCTGCAACATTCTCCTCTATTTGATTTGCAAGGGTAACCCCTTCACTTTTTAAAGCTTCTTCCTTTGCTTCGGGGGACTCAACCGGTGTCGTTGATGCGATAGAGTCAAGACATTCTGGGCACTGTTCTCTTAATAATTTTTCCAGGAACTCGTCCGATTCACGAGAACTTGTGCTTGTTGAATCGGATAAGTTCTCGACCACACTTTGAGCTTGGTCGCGCTCGATAGTAATCGTTTTCACATCCGCAACCAGTTTATTGATTAACTCTTTTGCTTGAGCCAATTCTGATTGGAGTTTAGCTATCTGTTGCGATAAGGTGGGTGCTTCGAGCAGCTCGGAAACGATTTCAAAAGAGGCATCTAATGGCAGCTCTTGGTCTATTACAGACTGGTTTGAGGGAGAATGTGGGGAACATGATTGACTCACAATTTTTTCGATAAAAACTGTATCAATTGTTTTCTGAAGTTTCTCTGTTAAAACACGCAACTCTTTGTTTTCGCTACGAATCTGCTCGTTTTCATCAGTCAGATCCTGTATTTTTCTCGTATTTGAAACGGTTTTTTCTTTGAGGGTCTCTGTGAATGAAGAATGGGCAACCTTGTGCGCTTCAGCCTGTTCATCAAGTTCTGTCTCGAGCTCTTCATTGCATGTTTTGAGCTTTTTATTCAGCTCAAGAACTCTTAGAGATTCTTCTGCACATTTGCGGATCGTTGATTCTTGTTCGGTAGTCTGTTCTTTAAGTTGCTCAATCTCCTCTGCAGCGGCAGAATTTAGATGCGTAAGGTTGATGATGTTCTTTTCTTGGAGCGAAGTTTTCTGAAGCAGTTGGAGATTTTCCTCTTTAAGCGCCGATAATTTAGCTTCCATAGTCGAGGTGTGCTCATCGAAAAAACAATTTTTCTTCTGAAGGTAGTTATTTTTAGCTTGTAATTCATCTAAGGGCTTGGCTCTGCATTCACGTAGGTCGGATAACTGGAGTGTGAGCTCTTCAATCTGCTTTTTTTGTAAAGAATTTTCCTTTTCTAGTGTCTTATTGGCGCTTTCTAACGTGCTGTTGTATTGGCGCATATGGTCTGGAATGCAATTAAGAACCTCTTTCGGTAAATTTTCAGCTAAACCTAAAGAGTGAAAAGGTGTCATATAAGCTCCATATGTTAAAGTTATATTATAACATATTTTACTTAAAAAATCGACGCTATTGTTAAAAAATTTTTAAACTACTCTGGTTAGGGCGGTTGCAGATTTAAAGAGGCGATAGATAGAAAAGCTTGCTGCAAGTCCGGTCAAGAGGAGATAGAGGGCTGGGGCGGCGGCTAAGTTGGTTGCCTTGTAGAGGAGGAGGGAGACAGTGCAGGCAGGGGCGCCAATCAAGGAGGTTGCAAAAGCGGAGCCCAAAGAAAGGATCAGATAGCGGTGCTGGGTCGGCACCTGCTCGATTGCCCAGGCATAGTAGGGGGCACCGAAGGCAACGCCCGCTAAAAGGATACACGAGCGAACGAAGAGGACTGTTGTGAGGTTGGCATTGGGCAATAGGCTGAACAGGGGGATGGCCGCAACGGTTAAAAAAAGGGCGGCGGTGAGCATCATCTCCTCTTTTTTATATCTATGGGTTAAAAAACCAAAGAGAGGAAGCAAAAGCATGTCGATGATCAGCAAGAAGGTATTCAGCTCCATGACCGTTGTTTTGGAGAGGGAGGTGATGAGAGGGATGTAGCCATTCATTAGGGTGAAAGCGAATGCATAGGTGACGTGGGAGAAGCCACAGACGCAGGTAATGGAGACAAGAGTGGCCCGATATTCTTTTATGACATGCCACCAACTTGTCTTTAAAAGCTTTGAAGATGGGTGAAAATCGCCTCCTTCATTTGATTCCCAACGAGATTTCCAACGGATAAAGAGGCCCAAAAAGGCGGTCGTCCCTCCTAGCCAAAATAAAATACGCCAACCACCTTCAGTCCACCCCATAGAGCTTAAAAGCGTGACCGCAGCTGAGGCGAGGAGGATCCCAGCAATAGAGGAGACACTGAAGAGACTGCTGAAGAGTCCTTGCTTTGCAGGTGGAGTGTTTTCGAGAACAAAGATCGCACCGCCCGTCGACTCTCCGGCGACAAAAAAAGCCTGAAGCATGGTGCAAAAAGCAAGCAAGAGTGGCGCATAGAAGCCGATATCACGATAAAGGGGGAGCAATCCTATCGAAACAGTCGTGGCGGCTGTTCCAAGTAGTGAGTAGAAGAGGGCACAGCTGCGGCCAAAGTGGTCACCAATCAGACCAAAGCATAAAGATCCTAGTGGACGGATCAGAAATCCTAAAGGGAACATCCCATAGATAAGGATAAGGGCTGTAAGGGGATCTTTCGCTTCAAAAAACAAGGGCGCGAGAAAGGGGCCCAAAAGCCCCATTAATGCACTATTATAATGTTCTAAAAGATTGCCGATGATCCCCGCAATCTGGTCACGATAATTAGGAGGTTTTTGCATGAGCCATTAAAGCAACAAGGAGCTCGCCCACTTTTTGCTTTGTTTTAGGATCGATGAGGCGCCCCTCAGCATCGAATTTCTCTTTTGCGTTCCCGACCATCAACTCAGGTTTATTTAAGGTGCGCATATTGAGTGCCAAACAGACTTGACGCAAGTGATACTGCGCGCGCGATGTCCCCAAAATCGATAAGCTCGCTCCCATGAGGGCGACAGGCTTATTGTCCCACGGATTCTCCTCAAAAGGGCGTGAAGTCCAATCAATGCCGTTCTTTAAAACTCCTGGTATCGAGTAATTATACTCAGGCGTTGCGATGATGATCGCGTTAGCAGTGCGGATTTTTTCTTTTAACTGAACAACTGCATGCGGAGAATTTTTTTCAGTATCTTCATTATAGAGCGGAATATTGGCCAAATCGACAATCTCTAGTGTGCAATTTTCGGGGAGTAGATTGAGAGCGGCTTCTAATAAACCTCGATTATACGATTGCTTGCGTAGGCTTCCTACGATTCCGAGTATGTGGTGCTTTTTTTCCATATTCGCTCGAGTTTATCAGGAAAGATCCTTTTATGAAAACTCTATTGGAATCGTTTGCGGAATAGAAGCGCTGCCGCTGTGATAGTGAAGAGGGCGATGAGAAGCATGGGCCAAATATTCTGAAAGACAATCGGGCTTTCGATTGCTTTGAGGAAGAGCCCTCGGGTGTTGACGAGCATGTAGCGGAGCGGGATTAGGTGGGTGACCGGTTGAAGCCAGGTAGGCATATTCTCGATCGGAGTCGCAAACCCGGAGAGGAGGACCGCCGGGAGCATAAAGACAAATGTGCCGAGCATCGCTTGTTGTTGGGTCGAGCAGAGTGAGGAGATGAAAAGACCTATTCCGCTGATTGCCGAAACAAAGACGAATTGAGAAAAAAAGAAGAGAAAGAGTGAGCCGGTGAATGGTACGCCAAAGGTGAGGGTGCCGACGCAAAGCATAAATGTCCCTTCTGCCATCCCGATCAAGATGCCGGGTACAATTTTACCAAAGAGGATTTCGAGAGTCGAAAGGGGGGAGATGAGGAGCTGATCGAACGTTTGGAGCTCTCGTTCGCGAGAGACCGATTGGGTCGTTACAATAAGGCAGGCGAGCATCGTAAGAAGCGCCACAAGCGAGGGGATATTGTACCAGGGGTAAAGGGCGTTGGGGTTGTACCAGAAGCGGGGAAAGAGTTCGACATTTTGTTGAGGAAGCTTTGCTTGAGCGATGAATTCTACGTAAAATTGTTGAATAATGGTGGAGCTATAGCCGGCGAGGATCTGCGCGGTGTTTGATTTGCGCCCATCGAGGATGAGTTGCAATGCGGTGGGGAGTTTTTGCTCTAGTTGTCGAGAAAATTGTTCGTCGATCGAGAGGACCATTACCCCTGCTTGGTTATCAATGAAGGGGGTGATCTCTTCGACAGATTTTAGATAGATGATTTTGTTGAATAGGGGGCTGCCCTGAAAGCGCTGCACGAGCTCAAAACCTTGTTTTCCATTATCCCGATTTAAGATTCCAATCGGAACATTTTTCACATCAAGCGTCGCTGCAGAGGCGAAGATGAAGAGTTGGATGATGGGAGGCAGTAGGATGGAAATGCGGCTTTTGGGGTCGCGTAAGACGACGAGAAGCTCTTTCCAAATTAGGGCAAGTGTGCGCAAAAACATTTGTCAGTCCAGCCGTTTGATCATTTTAGCTCTTGTGATGGCAAAAAAAACTGTTCCGATCAAAAACATCGGAACAAGATTGCGTAGCAAGAGGGGCCAAATATTGCCGACTAAGAAGAGAGTTTGTAGACATTGGACGAAGTAGCGAGCTGGGATCACATAGGTAATCCCTTGAATCCATTGAGGCATACTGAAAATCTCAAAAAGAAAGCCTGATAAGATGTAAGAAGGCAAGAATCCGGTGACGATGGCGATCTGGTAGGAGAGGGCTTGCCTTTTGCATAAGGTCGAGATCATAAGCCCGAGCCCTAAAGCACTAAATAGAAAAACTCCTGAGATGAGGGCGAGAGCAAAAAACGATCCTCGGAAAGGAACGGCGAAAATAATGACCGTTACGGCGACACAAAGAGCCATCGAAGCCATCCCTAGAAAAAAATAGGATAATGTCTTGCTTAAGATAATTTCAGTCACTTCAACGGGAGTGGAAATCAGCGCCTCCATCGTCCCCCGCTCCCACTCTCTGGAGACGACGAGCGCGGTGAGAAGAGTGCCGATCAGCGTCATGATGATTGCAAGCGAGCCTGATAAGACAAAGTGGCGACTTTCCAACTCCTCGTTGAACCAGACGCGTGACTGAATATCGATCTGAGGAAGATCGCCGAGCCCATCGCTGATAGCTTCTTGCTTTAACCAATTGGCGAAGGTTGATTGGACATAGTTTTGGAAAAAATTGGCCGTGTTGGTTTCGCTTCCATCGGCAATTGCTTGAATGGGGGCTACTTTATCGGGTTGATTCCGAAAATCGGTGAAATAGGCGGGGATCACGACGAAACCACGGATCTTTCCTGATTGAATGTCGGGGAGGAGTTCACGTCGATCTCGAACGATTTTGCTATCGAAATAGGGAGAATCGGTAAACGCTTTGACAAGGCTTTGTGCATCGGGGGATGTGTCTTCCATCACGATGCCGATTCGCAAATGATTCAAATCTAAAGAAACGCCATACCCATATAAAAAAAGGAGCAAGAGGGGCAAAATCATGCTGATCAAAATCGAGCTTGGGTCGCGCATCATCTGGTAGCCCTCTTTGATCATCAAGGCTTTGATGCGACGTAATCTTGGATTATCGAGCGTGAGCTGCATCATATTCTTCAATCAAATGGATGAAAGCATCCTCTAATGTGGGGTTTGTGTTTTGTTCTGTTTTTGCAAGCACTTTGAGATTGTCTGGCGTATCCATCTGGATCACTTTTCCTTCATAAATAAGGGCAATTCGATCGCAATATTCAGCCTCCTCCATGAAATGGGTTGTGACCAAGACCGTAACCCCTTTTTCAACGAGGCCATTGATGTGGTTCCAAAACTCGCGACGAGTAATGGGGTCAACGCCAGAGGTCGGCTCATCGAGAAAAATCACGGCCGGCTCATGCATATTAGCGCACGCAAGTGCTAGACGTTGCTTATAGCCAAGTGGGAGACTTTCAGAGACATTAGACAAAAAATCTTGTAGCGAAAAAATCTCAACCATTTCTTGAATGGCATTGCTTTTTTGATTTCCTGTGAGATTGTAGATGCCAGCGAAAAAAGAGAGGTTTTGTTGTACATCGAGTGTACCATACAGGGAGAATTTTTGAGCCATATAACCAATATGGCCACGCGCCTCTGACTTGGCAATCGCTAAATCCAATCCATTCACGCGCGCTTTGCCAGAAGTGGGTTGTAGCAGCCCGCAAAGCATTTTAAATGTGGTCGATTTCCCGGCTCCATTAGGACCCAATAGGCCAAAAATTTCCCCTTGTTTTACCTGGAAGGAGATCGCATCAACCGCTGTAAAATCGCCAAATTTTTTTGTGAGGCGATCCGCTTCGACCAAATTTTCTCGACTCTTTGTTACAGCCTCTCTCGCATCTGCAAGAGCGGATCCACCCCCTGGCCCGCCTCCTAAAATGTCCATATAAGCATCCTCAAATCGAGGAGTTTGTGGATGAACTTCGAAGGGGATTACCTCGTTTAAGATTGTAGGTGGAATCGGCTCTTTGGTAACGATGCGTAAATCGCTTCCTTGAATCACCCCATCGATCACATTCGGTTGTTTTAAAAAGGTGAATAAGAGGGAGCGACGGCTTCCTTGAATATTGGTTATTTGAAACACTCGATCTTTTACTCGAGCAGTTAATGCATCGGGAGGGCCTTGGTAGAGGAGTTTTTGGTGGTTTAGCAAGATCACATTATCGCAATTTTCTACTTCGTTTAAGTAAGCGGTACTCCATAAGATGGTAATTCCTTCACCTAAAAGAGAGTGGACCATTTCCCACAATTCACGTCGTGAAATGGGATCGACCCCAACGCTTGGTTCATCTAAAAGGAGCAAGGTTGGTTTTTTTATCAATGCGCATGCCAGGCCGAGTTTTTGTTTCATTCCACCCGAAAGATCTCCAGCCAAACGATCGGTGAACGGAACAAGGTTTGTGAAATGAAGCAACTTTTTAAACGTGGTTTCACGCTCCACTCCGACAACTGCGCGTAAATCGGCATAGAGCTCGAGATTTTGCATCACCGTTAAATCTTCATAGAGGCCAAATTTTTGGGGCATATAACCGATGAGCGTGTGGATCTTGTCGGCATCTTTGATTGTATCGTATCCTGCAACTCTGATCGTCCCTTTCCAGGGTCGCAAAAGGCCGGCAATCAGTCGTAACAACGTTGTTTTTCCTGAGCCATCGGGCCCTGCAAGGCCGATAATTTTTCCTGGTTCAATCGTTAAAGTGATTCGTTCTATTTGGATGTCGACGATTGGCTGAGGAATCGATTCGTCTGTTTCACTCACAAAAGTCGTCACTTGCGTCCCCGTTTTTTGAGGGAGAGTTTTACGGTGACGGGCATCCCTTGTTTCAGGTAGTGGTCAGGATTGTCGGCGTAAACTCTCAGTCGGTAAACAAGGTCGGTCCGTAGTTGCGTTGTCTGAACAGTCTTTGGGGTGAATTCGGCCATAGGAGAGATGAAGCCGATCTGTCCATCATAGATTTGACCACTATCGGTGTAGATTTCGGCCGCCATTCCGTAGTAGATTTCGCCGAGATGAGGCTCATCGACAAACGCTCTGACCCAGACGGGGGAGGAGACAGATAGTGTGTAGATCGGATCAGTTGGATTGATTACCGTCCCTGGTTCACGGATTCTGGAGAGGATGATGCCGTCAGTGGGGGCATAGACTTCGGTGTAACTCATGTTGTCTAAGGCGACTGCTAAGCTTGCCTCTGCTGCATGATAGTTGGCCAACTGTTCGTTGTAAGAGCTCAAAGCGTTATCGACATCTTCCTTTGATACCCCTCCAACCTCTACCGCTTGTCGTCGTCGATTCAATAAAATCGCCCCATTTTCAACCGTTGCCTTTACAGATGCGACATTCGCTTTTGCTTGCGAGATTTGATGGTCGTAAGGGGACTTATCTAAAATAGCGAGCAGTGTCCCCTCTTTGACGAAATCGCCCTCTTCGAAATAGAGTTCAGCCACGCGTCCTTGAACCCGAAATGCGATATCGACCTGTCGCACATCGACGTTACCATACAGCACAAGTTCGTTGAGGTTTTTTTGTTCATGAAAAATGTGAAAAAATCCGGTAAATACAAGAAGTAAAATAGTGACGATACCGATGCCAATAAGATTTTTTCTCATTCTATAAGTTCATAGGGGTCTTCCTAAAAACAAGCAATAAAAAAATCATTAACGAATGGGGAAAATCTGTTGTGTATCCATGATCATTGGAGTGCGATGGCAAATTCTATGCGCATAAAAAATAGTCCCTTTAACCGCAATTTGTTGGTCTTTGTGTTTTTCGAAAAAGTGCTTTAAATCATGCGTTGAAATGAGCATCACTTTAAAGTTTTAATCCACTTTTTGAGTTGGAAAAGCTGGCCTTTTCAACTTAACTCAAGAAAAGAGCCCCCTCTTTTAATGACCAGCTCGCTAAAAGAGAAAGGGTGAATTCGTAAGCCTTTTATTACCAGCAAGTTAAAGATGTTTTCCGGCGAATGCTTGACCCTCCTCTTTAGGGGATGGTTTAAAATGGAGATATCCTTTAAGATTAAAGGGATTTTAAAGGAGAAAAACCATGGGATACACAGTCAAAGAAGTGGCCACCCTTTCGGGGGTTACCGTCAAGGCTTTGCACCTTTATGATACGCTTGGGATTTTAAAACCGGCCTATTATGGGGAGAATGGCTATCGGTACTACGAGGAGAAAGAGCTCATTCGGTTACAGCAGATTCTTGTTTATAAGGAGCTGGGTGTGACCCTCAAGGAGATTCAAAAGCTTCTTGGGAAAAAGGGGCTTGATCCTCTCAAGACGCTTGAAGCGCATCGAGAGGGGCTCGAGCGGGAGCGTTCCCGCCTGGATCTGTTGCTGTGTACCCTGGAAAAAACCATCCAACATTTGAAAGGAAAAACACCTATGCAAAAAAAAGAATTTTTCACCGGTATTACAATTGTTAAAGCGAATCTTGCTAATGAAGACGAAGCTAAGGTTTTGAACTCGATAAGAAAAGTAGAACAAAGAACAGATTTTATCGATACGGATAAACTTCGTTTAGAAGGCAACGCGATTTATGAGGGTGTAGCTCGGTTGATGCAGGCAAAAAAGGGGAGTCATTCCCCAGAGGTGCAAGCATTCATCCAAAAGCATCACATCTTTATCGATAAGAAACATTTCGCAACAAAGGAGGTGTATGTGGCCTATGCCCATCTTTACGAAAGTCATCCGACTTTTAAAGAGCAACTCGATCAGATCGATCCTAATCTTGCGCCATTCATGGCCAAAGCGATGATCTATTTTGCCAATAATCAACTATAGGTAAAAATCCATCTAACTTCGCTTGCCAGTTCACGGTTGTGAATCTATGCAACTTAACTGGCAGGCGGAGTTAACCTGTAAATTTGAACAAACTCAACAAAATCTTAGTGAAAAAATCATTGATCTGGCTATCCTGTTTTAAAAACAGGAGTATTAATGCAATTGAATTATATGAAAGTGATTGGTTTTTTTGGAGTTTGAACACTCTTATTGCTCAACCATCTGTAGAGGATCAACTAAAGGGAAGCAAAAATCCCAATTATTTTATCCATGTCAAGCTCCGAGGTACCGTTAAGGATGTGATTTTTCCTGGGCCCCCCTGTTTTTTCAGTGTGGCGGATGGAGACTATGAAGAACCTCGCTGGATTTTAGATGTAGATAAACCTTCTTTATTGCGGCTAGTGGAAGCTCAAGCAAGTGTGACTGCTGATAATTATCTTTATGAATTTATAGATACTGCCATAAAAGCCGATGAGCCGAATGCGCATATAGTAACTATAGATTCTTCCTTTAATGGTGATTTGGATGGCATGGAGCCCTACGAAAACAAAGTAGTGACGATAGATGCTGTGATTAGCGCACAACTAGCTCGTTGTCACACCCCTTTTGTGGTTGAAATCGTGGAGGTGCTTTCAAATGAGTAAAAAATGAATTACCGAAAAAATACACAGGGGTAAAATTTAAAGGTTTTGATACTGATGAATCGATCAATTACCGTAGAGCTATTCGAGTTTTAACTAAATTTGATATGGAACGCACTGTGGGGTCATTAAACGAAGAAGAATTTGAGGAATTGCTTAGCGCTATGAAAACCCATGAGGGGTGGGAGGTAGGTTTTGAAGAAATCATAGAGGTAAAAAAGATTATTAATGTTCGACTTGATAAAAAAGGGGTTATTTCAGATTACTTAATCCAGGATGCAGCGGATCAAAAGTGGCACTCTAAAGATAGCGCGATTGCTATGGCAAAAAAAGGGCTTTTACATGCAATTGTTGTGTATGCAAAAAGAGGAACTTTTTTGAGGTCTAAATTAGGTTATCAGCCATTTAAAATGTTAGTTGTTAAAGAATCTTCTGACAAAAATAAACAATAATTGGCAAGTTGAGTTAGTTTAAGTTAGCCTGTAAATTTGAGTTGACGGGTAAGTGACTCGCGAGTTACTGAAAGGGGATGTATTGGCTTCGTGCGAAATATGTTGTGGTTAGGGCATTGTTTTTTGCGGGATTTCTTTCTGGATGCATGGTAGGCCCCAAGTATAAACGGCCAAAGATCGCAATGCCGACACAGTTTGAGGGGACTGAAGAGGTTTGTGGCACTGATGAGGAGCTTTGTGGTTGGTGGAAGCAGTTTAACGATCCAATGTTGGATCAGCTGATTGCAGAAGCGGTTAAAGCCAACTATGATATTCGACTGGCTGTTGAGAAGATCGCCCAGGCGCGGGCTCAGTATCGGATTGAAGGCTCGTACTTATGGCCTGAAATTGATGCACATGCAGCGGCGACTCGAACACGCATTAGCCAAAATATCTTCCCTATACAAAGTGCCCCTCAGGCGAAAGGGGGAACCTTTCTCCCTACATTTTTAAATCTGTTTCAATTAGGTTTTGACGCGATCTGGGAACTGGATTTCTTCGGCAAATTTCGTCATGGAAGAAAAGCTGCCCAATATGCCTTTGAAGCGACAAAAGAAGATGCAGAAAGTGTCATGATCTCTATGTTGAGCGAAGTTGCTGTCACCTATATCAACATCCGTGCGTTACAAAGAAAGATCGATCTGCAAAAAAAAGAAATTGAGGCCGATGAACGGCAAGTGGCTATCACGGAACGTCTATTCCAAATTGGACTCGATAACGAGCTACAGAAGACAACCTTGATGTCTGCGGTCGAGTCTGATCGAGCGATACTACCCACTTTACAAATTTCGTTGAAACAAAGTGTCTACGCTTTAGCTTTCTTGCTGGGAAAGGCTCCAGAAGGCCTTTTTGATACACTGCAAAATGTTCAGTCGATCCCGACAAGTACAGATAGAGTGCCGGTCGGCTTACCATCTGATTTATTGCGTCGTCGTCCAGACATTCGGAGCGCAGAACGGCAGCTAGCAGCAGCCACAGAGCAAAGCGGCGCCGCAGTGGCCGACCTTTTCCCGCACATCGCTTTGACCGGAATCAGTTTTGGTGGGGGGAATCAAGGGGGCTCATCTGTTGGGTTTTTAGGAGATGCTCTGAATAACGTATTGAAATGGCCGAGCCGCACTTTTAGCGTTGGAGTGGGCTTCAACTGGGACATGCTCGATTTCGGGCGAGTCCGGGGCAATATTCAAGTAAAAACCTCTTTGCAAAAGCAGGCATTACTCACCTATGAACAAACAGTGATCGGCTCTTTACGCGACGTGGAAAATGCACTTGTAGCTTACTTCGAAGAGCAAAGCAGAAAAGAGTCATTTAATCGGAAGGTGGAAGCCGATAGCCGTACTTTAGAGATCACTGAAAATCTTTTTCAAATCGGGCTCGCTAATGAAGTTGATCTTTTAAAGGCGCGTAAAACACTCTTATCCACCGAAAGTTTGCTCGTCGAAAGTGAGCAAGCGCTCGCCGGGGATTTGGTCGCCTTGTACAAAGCGCTTGGTGGCCAGTGGCAAAGCGCTTTGTAGAAAATTTAGCTCAATAAAGCTAAATGATACCAAGTAGAGCTAGAATGATCACAACAATGAGTATAACCGTGAGTCCACCAAACGGAGTGTATCCCCATTCTTGGCTATAACTCCAATGAGGGAGCGCCCCGATCAAAAATAAGATGAGCAATACAATTAAAATGGTTCTCAACACAATAAAACTTCCTTTGTGGCTAATCTTTTTTTGCGTTGAATGTTGATTATAGTCAATCATTAACGATTGATGCGCTAACCCTGGGGTTAAGTTATCCTTTTTCTCTTTCGAAAAATAGGTGAGATAGCTAGAGTTTTAAGAATGAAAAAACACTCTAATTGTACCCAATGTGGCTCCGATCTTACTTACGAAGATGGCGGAATGTATATTTGTCCCGAATGTGCTCATGAATGGCCTATTGCAATCGAAAATGATGATGTGAAGGCAGAGCAAATCGTGAAAGACGCGCATGGAAATATCTTGAAAAATGGCGATAGTGTCACGATTATCAAAGATATCAAGGTAAAGGGAAGCTCTACAGTGATCAAGGTGGGTGTGAAGGTGAAGGGGATCAAACTCGTCGAAGAGGTGGATGGACACAATATCGATGCGAAGGTACCTGGCTTTGGGCCGATGATGCTTAAGTCAGAGATTGTTAAAAAGTCTAATGATATCTAATCAATTTCGCACTTCGAAAAAAATCCCTTTAGGTGATTTTTTTGCGTCATGAAACAAAAAGGGCGGGATTGTTTCCTGGCCTTTTTATTTGGGTATGCTCCAAGGCTTATGCCGCTTAGGTTAGTATGTCAAAAAAATGCAAATGAGAGGCTAAGCCTCTCATTATTCAGCGCAAAAACCGTTTTTAACGATGTTGAATTATAAAAATCATTCAACTAATTGGAGGCGGAGAGAATCGAACTCTCGTCCTCAATAGCTTCACCCCAAGTGACTACATGCTTAGTCTAGCTTATTTTTTTACGCATATTTAGATCGGAGGAGCTAAACAACCAGTGATCAGAATATGCGATCCTTTTTGTTTTAAATAGCGCTCAAAAGATGAAACGACACTATTCGTACCAAGTATATTACAGTCTGACCTTCCCCCCTTGGTCCTGAAGAAGGAGACCGGCTACCCAACCCTATTAGGGGTCAGGCGGCAAGAATTAAGCAGCTTCCTCCATGTAGAATTCAGCTTCGTCTTCTCTTTTGTTTGTGTTTGCATTTAATTGCTTATCGGATGATTAAAGAGGCCAACCGACGTCCTCTGCATGCCACCTGAACCTCGACTACCAAGTCGAAACCAGTACGCCCCCACCGTCTATTGTACCAGCTCAGCCTTTTAATGTCGATCCCCCCCCCTTGAAAACTATCAAAAGAGGTAGCGACTTAAGGGGAACACTCTTTTTGAGCTCTATTGCCGTTTGGGGCATAATTAGCCCAAATAGTTGAAGAGGGCTTATGTTCGGTAAGAAGCTGCTAAGTGAATTGGATGGTAGAAATCATCCGATTAATTGGAGGCAAAGAGACGCATTTAAAACTTTTGACTGGAGAATTTTTAGAATATCTTTTAATATGTTCAGTAAATAATTTACCCAAGTTGATTTTTTATGAATGAGTCATCCGTGGGCCTGGAGCAAGATCAGAGAATTGTTCTGAAAGAGTATAAGGTTTTCCTGAAAGAGATTAAGGAAAAAATTATGACATCTCAAGTTAAAGCCGCATTGGCGGTAAATCGAGAGTTGATCATCCTATATTGGGAGATAGGATCCAAAATCCACCTGAAGCAAAAGAATGAGGGATGGGGAGCTAAAACCATTGAGAATCTAGCAAAAGATCTAAAGTCCAGCTTTCCCGATATGAAGGGGTTTTCCCTGACGAACATTAAATATATGGCGCAATTTGCCAAAGAGTATCCTGATTTTATAATTGGCCAACAGGTTGTTGGCCAAATTCCTTGGGGGCATAATATCCTTCTATTACAGAAGCTTAACTCAATCGAAGACCGCTTTTGGTATGCCAGTAAAACTATCGAAAATGGGTGGAGCCGATCTGTTTTATTGCATTGGCTGGATAATAGGTTGCATCAAAGAGAGGGGAAAGCAATTACGAATTTTCAAAATACCCGCTCTTCATCTCAATCGGATTTAGCCCAGCAGCTGTTAAAAGATCCATACTGCTTTGATTTTCTTGCTTTAAAGGAGAAGCATGATGAGCAGGAGTTGGAAACTGCTCTTTTGGATCATATTCAGAAATTTCTTCTTGAGCTAGGCGCAGGATTTTCTTTCGTGGGGCGTCAAGTGCATTTGGAGGTAGGTGGCCAGGATTTTTATATGGATCTGTTGTTTTACCATTATAAGTTGCGATGTTTCTTTGTAGTGGAGCTAAAAACTACCGATTTTAAGCCCGATTTTGTTGGAAAAATGAATTTTTACTTGTCTGCTGTAGATGATTTAATCAAACATCCCGAAGACAGACCGAGCATAGGGCTCCTTCTTTGCAAGGGAAAGAACAAGGTTGTTGCCGAGTATGCTTTACGCGATATCAACAAGCCAATCGGCATTTCTCAGTATGAAACAGCGATCCTAGATTCCTTTCCTGAGACATTAAAAAGAGCTTTGCCGAGTATTGAAGAAATTGAACAAGAGTTAGAGGAAGCAACCTTATAAGCCAAGTTGGCTGATGCAGGGTATTTATTTTATCGCAGCGAGAATCGAACTTTCCGCCTCAATTTAACGCGAACACTCTTCTTGAGCTCTATTGCCGTTTGGGGCATAATTAGCCCAAATAATTGAAGAAGGCTTATGTTCGGTAAGAAGCTGCTGAGTGAATTGGATGTTTTAAAGACCTGGAAAGAGCGGGATACTTATAAAAAAATCTTAGAAAAGCGCCGCAATGGCGAACTTTTCGGCTTCTACGACGGACCCCCGTTTGCAACCGGACTGCCTCATTATGGACACATTCTAGCTGGAACCATCAAGGATTGCGTCCTTCGCTATCAAACGATGAAGGGCCATTATGCGCCTAGCCGATTTGGCTGGGATTGCCACGGCTTGCCGATCGAGTTTGCCATGGAAAAAGAGCTCGAACTGGCTGGCCCTTCCGCAATTGAAGAATACGGAATCGGCAAATTCAACGAGGCGTGCCGCTCCATTGTGTTAAAATACACCAACGAATGGAAAGATACGGTATTCCGGATGGGACGCTGGGTCGACTTCGAGGGGGGCTATAAGACTATGGACGCGACCTTTATGGAGTCGGTTTGGTGGGTCTTCGGGCAACTATTTGAAAAAGGATTGATCTACGAAGGTTTCAAGGTCATGCCTTTCTCAACAAAGCTTGGGACTCCACTCTCAAACTTTGAGGCAAATCTCAACTATAAAGATGTGCAGGATCCGTCTCTGATCGTCCGCTTTAAGATGGCTGACCCCAAAGGATCGTTCTTAGCTTGGACGACGACTCCATGGACGCTTCCTTCCAACTTGGCACTCGCGGTGAACCCTGAGTTCTCTTATGCGACCGTAGAGGTCGATGGAGAAATCTATACGCTGCTGGAATCCAAGGTAGCTGAGATTTTCCCTGAAGGGGCAAAGGTGTTGCAGGTGCAGAAGGGGGAGGCGCTTATCGGAATAGAGTACGAACCGCTATTTGACTACTTTAAAGGGCATGAGGCGGCTTTTAAGGTGCTTGGAGGAAGCTTCGTCACTGCTGAGACGGGTACTGGGATCGTCCATATGGCTCCAGCGTTCGGTGAAGAAGATTTTGAGGCATGTAAACGGGCTGGAATTCAGCTTGTGTGTCCTGTAAATGAGGAGGGGCTCTTCACTGAGGCGGTGAAAGATTACGCGGGTGTCTACATTAAGGATGCCGATAAGCAGATCATCCGTCGCTTAAAGGAAGAGGGAAAAGTCTTTTCTCATACAACATTGCGCCATAGCTATCCATTTTGCTGGCGATCTGATACACCGTTGATCTACCGAGCGGTCTCTTCTTGGTTCGTCAATGTTGAATTGATCAAGGAGCGATTGATTGCCAATAATAAGACGATCCATTGGGTCCCAGATCATGTGAAGTCGGGTCGCTTCGGAAAGTGGCTTGAACAGGCAAGAGATTGGTCGATTAGCCGCAGCCGCTACTGGGGAACACCGATTCCGATCTGGCGTGCAAAAGATGGCGAAGTGCTCGTTGTGAAAAGTTTGCAGGAATTGTCTGAGTTGACCGGTTTTCAAGGTGACGACATCCACCGCCATTTCATCGATGGCCTTGTGATCCACAAAGAGGGGAAAGAGTTTCATCGGATTAAAGATATCTTTGACTGCTGGTTCGAGTCAGGCTCGATGCCTTACGCAAGCATTCACTACCCGTTTGAAAACCACGACGTGTTCAATAACGGCTTCCCTGCTGATTTTATCGGGGAGGGGCTTGATCAAACAAGAGGCTGGTTCTACACATTAAATGTCCTTTCAACGGCTCTTTTCGATCTTCCTGCATCAAAAAACGTGATCGTGAATGGAATTATTTTGGCCGAAGATGGGCAGAAAATGTCTAAGAAGCTGAAAAACTATCCCGATCCAAACGAAGTAATCGATAAATTTGGCGCTGACAGCATCCGATGCTACTTACTACATAGCCAAGCGGTTCGTGCTGAAGATTTGCGCTTTAGCGAAAAGGGTGTTGAGGAGATCGTTCGGAAGTTGTTCATTCCACTAAAAAATGCGTATCAGTTCTTCTCAACGTATGCTCTGATTGCAGATTTTAAACCGCAAAATGTCCGCTCGACACATACTCTCGATCATTGGATCATTTCGAAGAAAGAGGGACTCGTGCGCGATGTGCAAGAGGCGATGAATGCCTATGCATTGGACAGAGCACTCGATCCGATCTATCAATTCGTCGATGAGTTAACTAACTGGTACATCCGTCGTTCCCGGCACCGTTTCTGGGACGAGAGCGCGGAAGCTTTCGAGACATTGTACCGGGTGCTAAAGGATGTCACTGTGTTGTTGGCTCCATTTGCTCCGTTTATTGCTGAAAGTCTCTATCAAGAGTTGCGCTTGCCGCACGATGCAGAAAGTGTTCATGGTCATCTGATTCCAGAATTTGCGCCCCATCTTGTGTTGCCTGAATTGGAAGAGAAGACGGCGATCATTCAACGGGTCGTGAATCTTGGGCATCAGCTTCGTAAAACGCATCGATTGAAAGTGCGTCAACCATTGAGGCTCCTTACATTGGTCACGAAAGATCCGTTTGTGATTGAAGCAATTGAACAAGGAAAAGAGCAGATCTTAGAAGAGCTCAACATCAAGGATCTAGAGATTTTGGCTGAGGCAGGGAAGAAAATTAGCCTTACGCTGAAACCAAACTGGAAAGGGCTAGGAGCTCGATTGGGAAGCAAAGTGCAAGTAGCTGCAAAAGCGATTCAACAGCTCGATCAACAAGAGATTTTGGCTCTTTTAGAAGGGTCGGAGCTTGTGTTGCCACTTGATGGGGAGAGCTTTAGCTTGCGACAAGAAGATGTGGAAGTTGTTCTCAATCCTATGGAAGGATTGGTTGCAGCCTCATTCGGGCGCGTTGTTGCGTTGATTGACACTGCTTTAACGCCAGCTCTTATTCAGGAAGGGATCGTACGTGAGCTTGTAAGCAAAGTGAACACTCGTCGTAAAGAAGAGGGGCTTGAGGTACAAGATCGGATTCACTTGACCCTTTCAGGTTCTCAGGAGACTCTCGATGCGCTTAGTGCACACCAGGAGTTTTTCAAGCAAGAGGTGCTAGCTACGCAGCTTGACTTGGTCTTGAAGTCAGTGGAAGAATGTGAGATTCATCTAGCGAAACTCACCCACGCATAAAGATTGAAAAAATAGTCGAATGCAAACAAAAGGCCAGGAAAAAATCCTGGCCTTTTTTTAGCTGAATGAGACGGGGAACCGCCGCCGATTCCGCGAGACAAGATGGGTGATGGCCCATCCGCCGATGACTAAGCTCATCACGATCGCTTTCGGCTGAGTCCAAAGTGGATAGGGGGTTTGGTTGATCATTTTCGGGAAAGGGCTGACTACGAAGGCCAAAACTCCACGTAAATTAGAGGCGGGAACGAATCCAAAATCGCGCGAGTCGGCACTGATCGCGTGGTTATCCCCGAGGCCCAAGTATTTTCCTTCAGGAATTTTTAAACCGTAACGGGAGAGAAGATCTTTGTTTAAAGAACCATCTTTTAGAAGGGGTGGCCCAAGATCAATGAAGCCTTTGTAACCTTTTGATTCTCCCGCTTTGATCTTTTCATTTTCGATAAACGTCGCTAAACGTGGGTCGCGTCGATCTAAAAGCTTTTTCCCCATCACGTAGAGGTCAAGATCTCGGTAGTAAGCGTAGCGAGAGGGGAGAAGGCCCGGAATTTCTGAATTTGGGCCAAAGCGAAGGTCAAACTCGGCTCCAATATTGAATAGAGTGATCGCTCTTTCCTGATTGAATTGCATCAAAGGGTGTGTTTGGTCAAGTTTTTTTGAAAAACCTTGCGTGTAGATTTGGTAAGCTTGTCCATCGAAAAACTCGTAGGTTCCATCAGGAATCTCTTTCAATACAGGACGATGTTGCGTCTGCTTCAACGCCTCATTCTCATTATCCCACGGAAAGGCAAGTCCATTTTTCACTACAAAACGGCTTGTTTGCAGATTGGAGAAAATAAGTTTAAGCAAACTCTCGTCGAGAGGAAGATTCGAGATGTTATGCTCGAGTCGCCCCATCCCTTGTTTTTGCAACAAAGTTTTATTCAGCGAAAGAGACGGGTGGTGAAAAATTTTTAAAAAGTGTTTGTCGCCTTCTTTTTCAATACGGCAGACTCCAAAATGGTGCATTCCAAAAAGATCGGCGTATTGTTCGACCGGCAGTTGACCTGCTTGATTGTAAAGAACTCTTCCATTAAAAGTCCCTAACGGGGTCGCGTCGATCCGCGCTACAGGGATGTTGTACTGATGAATATAGACGGTGTTTTTCAACCAGCGCATTTTTCCCTCTAGGCGTAAAAAGGGGATATGCTCTAAAGGTTCGAAGGTCTCTTGTCGAAATTCAGAGGTGATATCGTTGCCTTCTTTGTCCATTCCGTAGATTTTTCCTCCATAAAAATAGAGGGTGTCGCCTGGCTTTCCAATAAGTCGTTTCACATACTGTTTGTAGCCGTCGAACAGATAAAAATATTTTGTTTTAACGTCGTCAATATCCATATTTTCACCGGTGAAGGTGATGATTCCACCCCTTTTGAGCTCTTGATCGTCGAAGAGAAAGTGATCCGGAGTGAGCGGGACATTGATGCCGAACTGATGTTTACTCACGACAACTCGGTCGAGCTCTTTTAGGGTAGGACGCATTGAGCCTGAGGGAATTTGGTAGGGCTCGAACCAAGTTTGCCGTAAAACGACGATCATACCGATAAAAAATACATTAGAAAGAATAATTTTTAACCAGCGATAGTAACGGACACGAGGAAATAGCCTCTCTTCAATTTTTTTTAATGCGTCGTACGAAGCTTTGCAACCTTCCTTATCCTCTTCAAGAATATGGGTTTGTAATTTTTTGAGGCCTCCCTCTAGCTCGATCCGCTCTTCATGGCGGATATCTCCTTGTTTTTTTTGAAGGTTCGCATAAATCTCGAGGAGCTTCGTCCGATATTTTTTTAAAGAAAAGGCCATAATGAGGATCAATTTAGCTCAAACACCTCTATTGAGTCAAATCGACTTTGATGAATCCCTGTAGTTTTTCCTAATAATCGGAATTTTTTTCCACTTTTGGTCACTTGAGCGGGTATTAAAATTTTTAATTGATATGTTTCGTCTTTTTTCTCTGACTCAAATGTGACAGGGACTGCGTGATGGGTGTCGACTTCTTCTAAAAAAAGTTGAAAAGGGTAAAATCCTTTCCCGCACGTAACAGTTGTATGCAAAATATCCCCTTTTTGTCGAATTTGGGGGCCAAAATCGGGGTGACGTCTTGGGAAATACTTTGCGCAGGGGGGAGCCCCTTTTCCCTGGTCGATCTGCTGGAAGCGAGCAAGCGGTCCTATCTTATTTTGAATATCAATCATGTAGGGAAAAGTTTCGTTGGTCTCTGGATCGAGGTGTAGATCAATCCTAAGTCCGCTCAGAGCGCTCTCATCTTTCGGCCAGTAGTGACGCCATAGAGCCGATTTTTCAAGCGGCACGGGGGCATTTAAGATCTTTTTTTGAGGTGACCAGATTTTATTTGTTTTGGGGAGTCGTTTGCGGCGGCTGTCAGGCATCTCTTCCCATGCGACAAGAAAAAACTTTGACAACAGAGGCATTTCGTTGCCAAACGAGATGAAGCCCCGTTTGGGAGGAGAAAATGCTTCGAGCACTTCGCCATTTTCTAAATCTAGTTCGTATAAAATCCACTGACTTGCCCCCTTGGCTCCTTTCTTGATCCAATTGATCGGTGCTTCTAGTTGCAATTCGGGATTGAGATCAGTTGTGTGAATTTGTTCGAAAACGATGCTTTTGTCGGTTTGATCGTAAATGGAAATATATACGATTTGATTCCCTTGTTGATAGAAAATAAAGTCGCCCTTAACACCTTTTTGACATTTTTCTTTCAAAAAAAAGGCAAAAAGGGGAATTAATAAAAGAAGGAGTAACCATCGCCGCATGTTTCAAACTATAGCAAAAAAATTCGTTTTTTGGGGAATTTTCTCATTTTTCATTCTTTCTAGCTGCCAAGAAAAGGTTGCTTTAAGCGAACCTTCCCTAGAGGAAAAGGTTGTTTATGTGCAAACTTTAAAGGAGCGTATTTTGAGAGCAGAAACCACAATGATTCGGTTGAAGTTTGATAAGGAAAAGCTCAACAGCCGATTTTCACGCATTTCTAAAAGTGAATTTGCTGATAGGGTGATGAAGTTGGATCAAGAGATTTCCGAGCTCTTGCGTGAGATCACGTATTTGCGGGGATTAAACCTCGATGAGCTCTACGAGTATCCTTAAATCGATTAAGGGGTACTTTTCTTCTTGAATTGCAATTGGTTACAAGTTATTCTTGAACCTATGATCACAATTTCCTTTGCGCTTCTTCATCTGTTTTTTGCGAGCATGAACCCATTTGAGCTCCCTTTCGAGGATAAAAAAGAGCTGACGCAAGAGGATATTGTCGAGATACAGAGCCTCTTAAAAGAGGTCGACTTAAAGCCAAAGTTGTCAGAGTTGTATCCGCTTGAATCTCCCTGGTTTGATCGACTGAAACCTTTGCAAGAAATTGAAAGAAGGGCAACGCGTTGCTTAAAGCAAGTGTTGATCGATCCAAAAAAGGGATTATTTCCTGAGGTTGGACTGATAGAGATCAATGAAGGGGGGGGGGATTGCTTTGTGGTTTCTTGCCCATTGAATGGTCCGTACAAGGAGCTTTTAAAAGAGCTGATCATGGGGTTGCAAGAGGTCGGATTCAACGGACATGTCTATTATCGGATTGGGGGAGTTGCTAATCCGACTGGAAAAGAGGCTAAGTGGGTAGGGGTCCCTTACGCTTTTAAGATTTTCACAATGATGGAAGCGCACAATTTGGGCTTCAATCACTTGATTTGGTTGGATAGTTCGCTGTTTCCTTTGAAAAATCCGCGGACTCTTTTCGAAAAATTGCACAATGATGGAGCAGTTGTATTGCATCGCTCGCACCCAACTGGCTACATTTTGCCAACTACAAAAGCGGTCATTGAGAAGATGGTCGAGGTGGAGCTGGAGCGGGTGCGTCATGTCCGGATGTGGGTCTTTGGGATCGATATGAGCCGTCCTTGGGTGAAGTCGTTTTTAAAATCTTACACAAAAATGGTGGAACTTGGCCTTCCTTTCATCTCTTGCTATCCTGAAGAATTTGTGATTTCTGCACTCTTGGATGCTTATAAAGAGCAGATCCCTTCACTTACAGATCCTATGATGTCGTCGAAGCAAGGATATAATAATATTGTGGAGAGCCAGGATAAAAATTCGAGCGGGCATCGAAAGGCTTATCAAAAAGGGTCAATATTTTTAATTAGAGAACACGGGTAGTTCGGATGGGTTGGTTGTTTGCTTTTTCTATGGTCGTTTTACATAATCCATTTCTTTTGGATGTGGAACCTTCTTATGAGGAGGGGGTAGAGCGGCTTGAAGAATTGCAAGGTATGATGCAAACATTTGATATCAAACCTGAATTAGAGAAAATTTATCCATCCATTTTAAGAAAACGGGGGGAATACAAGCCTTTTGATGATTTTTATCGCCGATCTATGCGTGGATTTACACAAACATTGATCGATGTGAAGAAAGGTTTTTTGCCGCAAAAAGAGCTTGTGAGCTTGAATGGAGGGGGGGGTGATTGTATCGTACTCAGTTGCCCGTTTGATCGAAATTATCCAGAGCTTTTACATACACTCATTGAGGGATTGAGGGAAATTGGGTTTAAAGGGGCGGTTTACTATCGTATTGGCAGCTTTCCAAACCCAACAGGAGAAGAAGTCCGTTATTTGGGAGTTCCTTACTCCTTTAAAATTTTCATGATGCTAGAGGCTTATAATCTTGGTTATAAAAACGTCCTCTGGTTAGATTCTGCCGCTTATCCTGTGAAAAATCCTTACTCATTGTTTCGCACTTTGGAAAATGATGGGGCGGTTTTAACATGGAAAAAATTTCGTCGCAATGCGCTTTTGCCGAATACAGAGGCTATTTTGAATGAGTTGACCGGTTTTACTCCGAAAGGATTCAAGCATATCAGTATGCAGTTGTTTGGATTGCGGATGGATTTGCCCTGGGTAAAAAATTTCATAGATGATTACTATGAAATGGTTCGCTTAGGAACCCCGTTTATCTCTTGCTATCCAGAAGAGCATGTAATCTCCGCATTGATGTATAAATATCGGGATCATTTGCCGAGCACTTCTCAAAAAATGATCTTAAGTCGGTCTGCAGAAACTTGTCATTTGATTGAGGCTTGCCGGAATGGTTACTTGTTTTACTTAAGGGCGCATTGATGATTAGACCTCTTATGGATGTGATTGCGAGAATTTTTGTTTGGTTTTGTCTGTGTGGAAGCTTAAGTGCGCACACGGTAAATCCGTTTGAAATAGAGTTTCCTGTTAAAAAAGAACTCACATTTGAAGATTATGAGATCGCGCAAGGTGCACTGCGCCATAAAGATATCGATTCGTTGATCGATGTGATTTATCCAAATGATTGGTACTATACAAAAGCAGATGTGAGTGGTCGTTGTAATAGGTTTTTAAAGCAAACAATGATCAATCGACAAAAGGGGATGTTTCCTGAGGTGTTTTGGATTCCAGGTGAAGCTGATTCGAAACAATGTGTTGTTCTGGGCTGCTCATTTGATGATCAATATCCTGAACTGCTCCGCTCTTTAGTGGAGGTGCTGCGGGAAGTGGGATATAAAGGGGCGATCTACTACCGCATTGGTGGTTATCCAAATCCGACAGGCGAAGAGATCCGCTATGCAGGTGTTCCTTATGCCTTCAAGATGTTTATGCTAGAAGAGGCGTATCTTTTGGGCTACACGCGGCTGCTTTGGTTAGATGCTTCTGCCTGGCCGCTGAATAATTTGGACTACTGCTTTAAAGTGATTGAGCAAGAGGGGATTATTTTTGAAATTAATAAACCAAACGTGCGACTTACGTTACCTCAAACACGAGACATTTTAGAGGACTATTGCGATGTTAATCTAGAGAAGGTGGTCCACTGTTCTGGTTGGCTTATGGGCTTTGCGATGGACAGAGATTTTGTGAAAGATATTTTTCGAGACTATCGCGCCCTTGTACGCAAAGGGACCCCTTTTATTTCGGTTACCCCGGAAGAGATGGTGATTTCTGCGCTCAGTGCAAAATATGCGCCTCCTTTAAAAAAACACGCAAAACTTATGCTTGCATCGAGTTTGTACGATTCGAGGATGGTGGAAGCGACAAAATCAGGGGTCCATTTTTTAATCCGCTGTCATTGAGGGGAAATATGTTTGCTTGGATCTCTTTCTTTGCTTTTATGGTGAATCCTTTTGAGATTGATATGCCTGCAAAAAAAGAACACACCTTTGAAGACTATGAAACAGCGCAAGCACTTTTAAGAAAAAAAGAGATCGGTTCGATTATTAAAGAACTCTACACATTAAGTTTTAAAGTGCAGCGTTACACGAAAGAGGACTTCACTTTAAGGTGCTCGAAGGGTTTTCAGATGACTTTAATCGACAGGGAGTTGAACCGTTTACCGGTCATTGTTCATTTGAAAAGTGAGTTAGAAGCAGGACTGAGAAGCTTTGATGAAGATTGTTGGGGTAGCGAAGATGGCGATCCACTTCCTGATGATGAAAAAGCAAGAGAAAATTGTGTTGTTCTCGGCTGTTCGTATGATCGTGATTGCAATCTATTCTTGGAAAGTCTCGTCGGGGCCTTGAGAGAAATTGGTTATAAAGGGGGAATTTACTATCGAATTGGTGGATATCCGAATCCAAGTGGTGATGAATTGCGCTATGCGGGAGTTCCCTATGCGTTTAAAGTGTTTATGGTGCAAGAGGCGTTAGCTTTAGGGTATAAGCGCGTATTGTGGCTCGACACCGCGGTGTGGCCTTTGCAGAACCTGGATGAGGTTTTTCAAGAGATTGAGGAATCTGGATTTTTCTTTGATCTGGGCAAACCAAATCCATGGGCTTTGCTGCCTAAGATTCGAAAATTTCATGAAGAGTATTCGGGCGAAAATTTAGCCAGTGTGCGGCGAGCAGCTGGGTGGATCATGGGGTTTTCGGCGAAAAATCCGCTGACAGAACTGTTTTTTTATGAGTATAAGAAGATGGTTGCTCTCGGATTTCCTTTTATTTCGGTGAATCCAGAGGAAGCGGTGATCACCTCAATCCTCTTGCGCCACGGAATCGAGTTAAAAGAGCACAAAAACCTGATGCTAGCCTGCACTGGGGACAATATTGATTATATGAGAGCTAAACGGCTGGGCCTTAAATTTATTGTGAGGGCTCATTGAGTTTTTTTCTTGTCTTTTTCATGCATCTGTTTGCAATCGAGTGTCTGAGCGCGAATCCATTCGCGATCGACTTTCCTTTGGAAAAAGAACTTACGTTTGATGATTACATAGAAGTACAGGAGAAGTTGCGTCAAATTGAGATTTTCGATGTTCTTGATGATCGGTACCCCTCTTCTTGGAGGCAGCAAAAGTGGTTTGTGAAAAGGGTGATTTACGAAGATTTTGCCGCACGTCTTTATCGAGGTCTGGTACAGACGATGATCGATCCGCAGCTTGGGCTTTATCCTGAAAAAGGGGTTGTGGAAATCAATGGTGGAGGCGAGGATTGCATCGTTCTTTTTGCCTCGCTCGATCGGGTCTATCCAGGCTATGTGCGTAGCCTGATCGAGGCGCTCGAAGAGGTTGGCTATTGTGGTTATGTCTATTATCGAATCGGAGGCTACCCGAATCCGACAGGTGAAGAAATTCGGTTTGCGGGAGTCCCTTATGCCTTTAAACTTTTTATGCTCGAGGAGGCGCGAGATCTCGGCTTTCGTTATCTTCTTTGGCTGGATGCATCGTTGATCCCTTTAAAAAATCCGCAATCTCTCTTCGAAGAAATTCATGCAAAAGGGCTACTTTATAAAGAAACAAGCCCTCTGATGAAGTTTATGCTACCAAAAACGTTAAAAGAGATTGAAAAAGAGACAGGCGTGGATCTGAGGGAATGCCGCCATCTACGGATGCCCATTTTTGGGATCGACACACATCAACCTTGGTTCGAGAGTTTTCTTCAAGAGCATAAGCGCCTCGTTCGACTTGGAACCCCTTTTTTCTCTTGTTTACCCGAAGAGTTTGTTCTTACCGCCTTGAAGGAGCGCTTTTTCCCTAAAATAGCCTCTCCAACCGACAAGCTCATCGGCTTCGATCAGATCCCCTCCATTCAAAATGGCTACTATTTTTACCTCCGCCCCCACGGCTAAAAACAAGTCGAAAGAGATCTAATGAAGCAAAACTACTCCCGAAGAGAGTGGTAGGCCTTAAGAGCCTCGATGCGGGCCTCTTTGTGGTCGACGATCCGTGGCGAAGGGTGAGGGACCCAGAGGTTTGTGTAGGCTTGGGTGGGGTCGAATTTGGCCTGTTGCAGGTCTGGGTGGAAAATCCGGAAGAAAGGGGCCGCATCGGCGCCGCAGCCGGCAGACCATTGCCACCCCAGCGTGTTAGAGGCAAGGTCTGCATCGACAAGGCAGTCCCAAAACCATTTAGCTCCCTCCAGCCAATGGATTCGCAGGTCCTTGATTAAGAAGGAGGCGACGATCATCCGCACTCGATTGTGCATCCATCCTGTGTGCCAAAGCTCGCGCATGCCGGCATCGACAATCGGATAGCCAGTCTCCCCTTTTTGCCACGCCTTCAATAGGTGATTGTTCTTTTGCCAGGGGAAATTTTCAAAAGCCGGCTTTAGCGAGTGATCCGTTGTGTGGGGAAAGTGGTAAAGGAGGTGCTTGGCAAATTCTCGCCAAAGAAGCTCTTTATGATAAACAACAGAGCCGGTTGTGGCATGCCAAACGGTGCGTGGGCTAATCTCTCCTAGGTGTAGGTGAGGCGAAAGTTTTGAAGTACCTTGAATCGCGGGGAAATCGCGCGCATGTGCATAAAGAGGGATCTGATCGTGCCGGCCAAATGCATGAAGCCGCTTTTGGGCGCCATTTGCACCAGGCTCCCAAATCTGTGGTATCTCGTGAAGATCCCAGCTTTGATGTAATTCTAGTGCAGAAATCGATAAACTCGTCTCTTTGATGCTAGAAGAGAGGCTTTTGGGACTTGGCAAAGGAAATTCTGGAGGGCCAAATTTTTGTGAAGCATTCCAAAAAGGGGTGTAGACCTGAAAAGGTTTTCCCTCTTTAGTCAGTAGGGTTTCGGGATTGTACAATAGATTGTGGTGAAAGCTTTCAACCAAGACACCATGACGCTTGCAAACCGTCCCAACCTCTTTCTCGATCTTGCGCTCTTCAGGCTCGTAGCAATTGCCATAGTAAAGATGTGTTACCTTGTGTTTTACAATCAACATTTCGATCGCCTCAGCACTTTTTCCCCTCAAAACAGTGAGGTGCCCCCCTTTTTTCTCAATGGATGCCTTGAATTCCTTCAAAGAAGCCTCGAGCCACCACTTCGCCGCTCGCCCTACACCCCAATGTCTCGTTTCTTCGAAAACATAAACGAGCAGTAAAGGCTCACCTCGGCTCACAGCCGTCATCAAAGCATAGTGATCTTCCAGGCGCAAATCTTGCCGAAACCAAACAATTGAACTCATACAACTCAAGTATGAAGACAAAAGCCTTTTCGCATCAATAGACTTCTTTCGAAACTCCATTAAAAAGGCCCCCTTTTGAAAAAGGGGGCTTTGGACTTCAGTAATGGGCTATTTTGTGTGAGCTTAATATTGCGATACTGCTTCTTTTTGAAGTTCTTGTAAACGAGATAACGTAGACGGATGACTCGTTGAACTTGGCCTGGTTAACAGTGTCATTAGGTCTGCAGTTTTTTTCTCTTCTTTTTTTTCTTCTATGTGAATACGTCCAGTAAGAAGATCTATATCGACCTTTACACGCTTAGCGTTTTCTTTTTGTGCAGCAGCATCTAAAACTTCTTTCTCCAATTGCTGTTGCAAATTCATTGAACGATCATCACGTAGTATAAATGCAGGAGGCACTTTTTTTAATGGACCCTTTTTTTCCGTTTGTGCAGTAGCATTTAGAGTTGCTTGCTCTAATTGCAGTCGCAAACTGTGATGTAAATTTACTGTGTGACCACTACGTAGTGCGGATGCAACATGCGCTCCGGCGAATCGACGGTTGGCATTCTTGGCTTCTGGTGTACATTTACGAGGCAAACTTGGCAAACTTGGAAAGTTAGGGAGTAAATGTGATAAGGCGGCAGGGGGTTTGGGCGACTCAGTATCCGATTTGCATTTTTCATTGATCCGTGCAATGCCAGCCTCAGCAACTGTAAAGGTAAGTATGGTTCCAGCGATCGCTACCGTAAATAAAAGAGTAGAGGTAACAAGACTTAAAGATGCGGCACTGCCTGCAGTAAAGACGAGAAGTCCGGTCGTATTACTGACTTGAAGGATTTCGCATTTTCTGAAAGCGTTTAATTTGTCTTGTTTGTTTTCATTGGTTATATTGGTAAATGATTTACAAGAGGCATATGCAAGTTCAACCATAAGAAGTGGTGTGGTGATTGGCGCAAGGATTCCGTAAGCGATGATTTGAATAGCGTTTTCAACGGTGAGATTCTTTATTTGCTTGGCAAGTTGAACGCCATTTTGTAATTGATTGATTGCGCCTTGAAGTGCAACCCCCCCTTTTAAACTCTGCATCATATAGGTAACCCTTTTTTTATAACCAAATGATAACTTAAAAAACTATTTATTTGCAAAGAAAAATTACAATATACGTTATAAAAAATAATTTTGTGATATTTCAAATTTTTAAAAGGTTGGATTTTAAGTGGCTTGTGTCTGGAAGAGGGGGGAGGCGGTGTTTTAGGGAAAGCTAGCAGGGTGTAAAGGGGGGGTAAAAAGATGCTGAGGCAGCTTGCCGCGGCCTCAGCGAGGTTGAGAAGGGGGTTATCTCATGTCTGGAGGTGCTGATGGTTTAATTTTGATCTGCATAGGAAGCGATTTCATCGTGCGCTTGGGTCGAGAGAAGCTTTTAAGTTTTCAATTGCAGCATCTGATTTAGCTCGTGATAGTACACATGCTTTGCATCCTTCAGCAATGATAAAGGTAAATATTGTCGCGACAATTGATATTTTCAGTAAAGGGGTAGACTCTTGGCGTGAATAAGTAGTAAGTAGTCCGACTCCATTAACGATTTGCAGAGCTTGAATAGATGCTAAGTTGTTTAAGACCCTTTGTTTATCTTCAGGTGTTGGGTAATTGGCTGTTATGATCGTGAAGGAGTCGAACAAGATAATAACAGAGTAAATTATAACAGGTGGTGAGGTGATTTGAGCAAGTAATCCACAAAAAATTACTTTATATTTATTATTTACTAGCTGGTAACCAATAGATGGTTCGCATTTTAGATCTAAGACATCTGTATGGTTTCGACAAATTGGATACATTGACATAGATAGGTTCCTTTTTTTACAACCAAATGATAACTTAAAAAACTATTTATTTGCAAAGAAAAATTACAATATACGTTGCAAGAAGCAGGAGTGGATGGAGGAAAAGAGCTGGAGCCAATCTGTGATGAGAAGGTCTTCGACTTTGGTGGTTGGTTTTAAGTGGCTTGTGTCTGCGAGAGGAGGGAGGCGGTGTTTTTGGGAGAGCCAGTGGAGGGTGTGGGTCCGATGGTTGAAGGCGGCGTGGAGGAGGGAGGCGAAGAGTGGGAGGTCGCAGAGCGGAAGGAGGGGCACTTCTCTGGGCGTGAGGGTAAGGAATTGGGAGTCGACTTGGGGCGGGGGGCTGAAGGCTTGAGGGGGGACGAGTGGTCCCGCTTCCTTTTCGTAGAAAAGGTCGAGTAGGAGGGAGACTTTTGTGACTTTGGGGCCTGAGGTAGATAAGACTTTTTTGACAACCTCCTTTTGGAGAAGGAGCTGGATTTTGGTGAAGAGGTGGGCATGGGTGACAAGCCTCTCTAAAAAAGGGGTGCTGATGTGGTAGGGAAGGTTGCTGATGAGCGCGAAGGGGGCACCAAGGTAACTGGCCGCTTCAGTGAAGTCAAAGAGGAGGATGTCGTCGTGGCAAAGGAGTGCTTCTGGTCGATTTTTGAGCTTTTTTGCGATTCTTGGGAGAAGGCGGTCGTCTTTTTCTACAAGAAAGAGTTTGTTAGGCTGTTCGAGCAATTTTTCTGTAAGGGCCATCGCTCCTGGACCTACTTCCAAAATCCCTTCAGGAGTCGGGAGGAAGTGCTCAAGGGCAGTGGCGATCACTGCCGGATCAATGAGAAAGTGTTGTCCGAGGTAGCGTCCCATGAATCGGCTAGGCTTTGGCTTTCGAGGCAAGGACGTAGCCTTGCTGCAGCTCGATTCGGTAGACGATAAAAAGACCGACAGAGACGAGAGCGGAGCTGAGGAGGATGATTGGGTTGAAGGACTCATTAAAGAAGAGATAGGCGTTGAGGGAGGCGAAAAGGGGGCTTAAGAGACCAAAGAAGGAGAGGAGGGTAGCTGAAAAACGGCGTAGCAGGTAGCCGTAGAGGTTAAAACAGACAATGTTTGAGACGAAGATGATGAGGGCCATCCAGGCAAAATAGGGGGCGTAATTTAATGTTTGTAGCTGTGCCAAAGGACTTGTCTCTATAATAAAGGAGGTCGCAAGCGCTAAGAATCCACCGAAGAGCATGCTATAGGCATTGATCTTGACGGGAGAGAGTTCGCGGTCTTTCACAAGGAGGCGGAGCAAAATCCAGCCGTAGACTCCGCAAAATGCTGCGCCAATGACGGCCAGAGAGGGCCAGGAGAAAAAGGCGTTGATTTTAAGCAGATCTTCGGCACCTTCTTGTAGGGCAAGAACTGGCAAAAATCCGATAAACCCGATGCACATCCCAAGCCACTTAATAGGGGTCATTTTTTCTTTGAAGTGGATGTAGGAGAGCAAGGCTGTGAAGAAGGGGGACATACTATAGATAAAGCAGGTTTTGGCTGAAGACAGATATTTAAGCCCCCAATATTCAAAAATATTGCAGAAGTAGATGCTAAAAAGGGAGAGGACGAAGGTTGAAAGGGCATCTTTAAAAGAAATTTTTAATGATGAGGGACTTCGTAGGGCTAACCAGATGAGCAAAACAGCGGCTCCTAACAGCATCCGGACGGCTACCGTAAAAATCGGATCTGCGTAGGAGACTAGCGCCTTGCCGACAGGAAAAGCTAGCGACCATAGTGCATAAAGTAAGGGGATAAACCAAATCATCAATTAAGAGTACCGCAACAAGCTTTAAATCTCATCTAAAAGTATTTTTTTACGCACGGTGTCCATATAGCGGACCATGAAGCTAAGATTGTGGATACTGGCCAGGCTCTGCCCCAAGAGTTCGCTCGATTTAAAAAGGTGGTGCATGAGTGAGCGGGAGGCGGTTTGACACGCACGGCAAGGGCACCCCTCCTCAATCGGTCGCGGGTCGTGCTTATAGGCGCCTGAAGCGATTCTCAAAGGGCCGTTATTCGTTAAAAACGTTCCATGACGGGCCGCTTTTGTGGGGTAGGAGCTGTCAAAGCTGTCAATCCCAAGGGGAATAGCGCTGGCAAGTGAGGGGAGATCTGCGATTCCGAGGAGGTGATTCGGCTTTTCAAGCGGCAGGCTTGGAAGTAAATCAGTGAGCATCGTGATCATTTCATCCCGGTTTTTCCCAAGACTACCGCCGATTGCATGGCCATCAAAGGGGAGGTCTGAGAGGATCTTGCAGCTTTTTTTGCGCAGCTCGAGATCGATTCCTCCATGGATTACCGAATAGAGCGCCTGCAAAGTTGGATTTGCCTTATGGTAATCGATAGACCGTTTTTCCCATCGGTGAGTTCTTTCAAACGACTTTTTCAGCGCTTCGGGGCTAATGTGGTAAGGGGGAAGTTCATCAAAAGAGATCATGATGTCTGCGCCGATCTTTTTTTGGGCTGCAATTGACGTCTCTGGAGTCAATAAAATTAACTTTCCATCACGGTAAGAGCGGAATTTTACCCCTTCTTCAGTGATTTTCTGAACACTGTTTTCATGTTTTTTTGTCCCTTGGCTTTTTAGTTCTGAAGCAACAGATCCATACGCCAAGCTAAACACCTGAAATCCGCCTGAATCGGTGATGATCGGACGATCGCGCCCACTAAATTTATGAAGGCCCCCCATTTTCTCGATCGTATCTTCCCCTGGCTGCACCATTAAATGATAGGTGTTGGCGAACATCAAGTCGAGTCCGGCCGCCTGCACCTCATCGTGGCCAATCCCTTTCATCACTCCGTTCGTTCCGACACCGACAAAGGTTGGAGTCAAAAAAGAGCCGTGCGGCGTCGTGATACGACCTACCCGTGCACGCGATTTTTTCGAGGTGTGAAGAACTTTAAAGCTTAAAGCCTCGCCTAAAGTCTCGTTCAACGCTGTATCGGTTAAAGTCATGCGGGTACCAACCTTTTTGTGATTTTTGCAAAGGGGGCCATCAATAAGATAACCAGATATTTGACTGTTAAACTCATGATGATCACTTCAACGATCGACCCTGCGATTCCCCATAACGCGAATAAGCTAAAGAAAACTGTATCGATCGTTTGTGAGATTAAAAGAGAGATCGTCATTGCAATCGATAAGGAGTGGGGAAAAAATTGAGCGCGCATTTTTGAAAAAAATTGCACATCGAGTTTTTGCACTGCAAAGAAGACGATAAATGAGGAGATAAGGGTCCGTGGGGAGTTGTTTAATATGGTGAAAAAGGCGCTTTGGGTCTCGTCATGGAGTGATGGGGCGTACATGAGATGGAGTTTTGCCATGATTGCAAAGGTGAGGAGTAGAAAAAAATTGATTTTGATTAGTTTTTTTGCCGCCTCTCGACCATAATATTCTTGCACGAGGTTCATCGAAAAAAGGCTTAAAATAGCATAGGCGTCGGTACAGGTGACCTCGAGCCCGAACAAAAAAGTTTGTTTTTGAATGAATAGATTCGCCAAAATGGCTTGGAGAGACGAGAAAGCGATGAGTGTCTCTTTGCCTAAGCGGAGCGCGACAAGCCCTAAAAACATCAAAGTCGCAATGTGTAAAAGAAAAAGTATCTCATTCATGATAAATAACCGACCGATTTTACCACATAATCAAAAAAATGAAAAGCGGGGAAACTTAAAATTGACAAAAGTTGTTGCTCGACGCCATGCTATAGGGATGAAGATTGCCATTACAGGAGCGGCGGGCCAAATCAGCTACGCCCTCATTCCGATGTTGTTTCAGCTGTTTGATGAGCCGATTGAGCTCAGATTGATTGATTTACCCGACAAGACGCTGCAGTTGCGCGGCCTTGAGATGGAAATTGAAGATTTTTGTTTTCCCAATTTATTGAGTGTTGAAAGTGGCTTCGATGAAGAGAAGCTGTTTCATGAAGTGGATGTAGCGATTTTGCTGGGTGCTAAGCCGCGAGGCCCTGGGATGGAGCGGGCCGATTTGCTTCAAGTGAATGGGGCTACCTTTTTTCGGCAGGGAAGAATTTTGGCTCATGTTGCAAGTCCGAGCGTAAAGGTGATTGTGGTGGGCAATCCGGCAAACACGAATGCATTGATGCTCATCATGGGAAGCGAGTACAGACTGAAAAATCAGGTGCAGGCGCTTATGCGTTTGGATGAAAATCGGGTTAAAAATGCGCTGAAGCTGTTACAGGAACGACGCGATCGAGTTTTTGTTTTTGGGAATCATTCTCCCACCGTATTTGCTCACAATGTGCCGTCTGAGATCAACGAATTTGTTCGCAAAAGGGGCGCCGAAGTGATCAAGGCGCGCGGGGTATCTTCGCAAGTGTCGGCTGCAAAAGCGATCGTAGATCATCTCAAAGATTGGTTTTCTCAAGAAGATCGCCACTATAGTGCCGCAATTTATGCAGAAAATAATCCATACGGAGTCGACGAAAATCTCGTTTTTTCATTTCCCTTTTCGAACAAAAACGGTATTGTGAAAGTTCCTTTAACGGCCCAAGAAGAGGAGCTGTTAAAAATCACCGAGGATGAGATGAAAAAGGAGCGACAAATCGCATGCATGACACTCTTTTCGAATTAACTGAGGACCACCTTTTAGAGGGGCCTCGCTCGATTCCTATGGGCTATGTAGGGACTTCCCATGTGGATAGAGAGCAGGGATTGATGTATTTTGGTGAGCCGGTAGAGCTTTTTAGTGAAGAGTCGGTCGACCAGTTAGTAGAGCGGTTTTTAGGTCACATTCCCTCTCATGTTTTAAAGGAAGAGACAAAGGTTTTGATCGATCGTGTCGATCGACATCTCGATCCTTTAGAACAGCTGCATCAGGCAATGGAGATTCTTTCTGTGGAAGAATTTAAAGAGACTTTTCAAGAACAACTCGAAGTGGTTTTAGGTTCAATGAAAGAGGTGTCTGAGATTTTATTCGGGCCATTACCGATCGACCCTCTGTTCCACGCGCTTCATATGGATGAAGGTGGTGGCTCGCCCCCTGCATTCACTGCAAAAGTATTGGCTTCGAATGGATGCAATGCTTACAAGGCGGTTCAAGGTGCACTGCTCGCCTTCTCTGCTCCTCGCGTTGGCTATGAAATGGAAAACGCCTTGAAGTTCTTGCAGCAGGTTGATCTCGACGAAATGAAAGGGGATGAGGTGTTCTACGGATACAATCTCTATCCTTTTGTTAAAATCGATACGCGCGCCGCCTTATTTGAACGGGCCTTGGCCGAACGTTTTATGGATGAGCCGCTTTTCCAAAAAGCTCTTTTGTTAAAACAAAAACTCGGAGAAAAAGGGTGGGGCATCCCAAATAGTCATGCTTTTTCGGGCCTTTACCTTTTTTATCGCGGTTTTGAAGAGGTGCGTCTTTATAGTGTGGTCCTCTTTTTAGCGCGTATTGTCGGGGTCGGAGCACAGCTTTTTGAGAGTGATCAGAAAAAGGGACTTGAGATTCATCCTTATTACTTCTATAGAAAGAAGGAAGAGGGTGTATGAGAGAATTAGAGGATATGTGTAAGCGGGCTTATCAGGCCTCGTTAACGCGGGAAAAAATTTTTCTTGCTTACCCTGTCCTTTTGCTCGCTTCTCTGATCATCGTTTTTATGCTTGCAATCCTTCATGATGCTCATGAGTGGGTCATTTTTGGAGCGATTGCGATCCCAGTCTACCTCTCTTTAGGGCTTCTTGGTTCATTGGCGGTGTTTATTCACCGTATCTACTATCATGAGCTCAAAGGGGAGACGATTAACTATAAAGATATTCTCAAAGCTTCGGTCAATCGGATGTTGAATGGGGTTTTTTTAGCATTGCCACTGATCATTTTGCATATCGTTCTTTGGCTTTTGATGGGGCTTTTCTTCCTTATCCAGTCGATCCCTTACATGGGCCCTTTAATTGCGGTCCTATTTGCCATGCTCCCGTTTGCCTTTATGGTGATCATGGTGGTGATTCCTTTGATCACCTTTTTTGCCCTTTTTTATGGATCGAGCTATTTCGCTTTCGATCTTCAAGTCGATTTAGAACCGTTTAAAGAAAATCCATTGAAGGTTCTGGGTCATTTTTGCCTAGCGCTCGCACCCTTAGTCATAGGTGGAATCTTGCTGGGGCTGGTCTATTTTGTGACGATGCACCTTTTCGGAGTGGCGAATGTGATCGCCCTCTCTTTGCAACGCATTTTCCTTCTGATCCCATTTTCTTTTTATTTAACCCCGTTTGTGCTATTCTTCTTCCACTTTGGATTGGAAAGCTACCGACAACAACTCAGAAAATAGTCGTTTTATCGTTGCAGGTCGCGGTTTTGCGGGGCTGGCGATCACTTATTTCCTCAAAAAAAGATTTCCTGGCTCCCATGTTCTTCTTTACGACCCGAATCCTTTGGGGGCTTCGGCCTCAGGTGCGGCTTCGGGCCTTTTAGAGCCGATCGGGGGGCGGCTTGCAATCCGTTCTTACCGAGCAGAAGAGGGAATGGCGGCCACAAAAGAGTTGCTCGACGTCGTCAGTGCGCATCTAGGTGAGAAAGTCTATCAAGCGGGGGGGATTCTTCACCCACCGATGACCTTGGATCAAAAACAGCTCTACGAAAAAAAAGTTCAAGAGCACCCTGAACGGTATGCATTTGATGAAGAGGGAGCTTTTTTAGTAAAAGAGGGGATCAATGTGTTCTCTCGATTATACCTTGAGGGGCTTTTTTCTTTGGTGCAGTCGATGGGAGTCGAGTTTGTCGCTGAAAAAGCTCCGCTTGATGATGACGAGGCAAAAATTTTTCTGGCAATCGGCGTCGGAATTGACGCTTTATTTCCGGGGCAGTTTCGACTTACCCGTGGTCAGGCGATGCAAGTGCGCAAAGGGAGAACAACTTTTCGCCTTCCTAAAGTCCATAAGGGGTACGTTGCGCTCGATGCAGATCCTGCCATTTACCATATAGGCTCGACTTTTGAGCGGGGAACAGCCCCTTTAATGGAGGCGCCACCAGCCCTTTGTGAACGGAATAAAGAGATTTTCCCGGAGCTACCTGAGCTTGAGGTGTTGCATGTCCGTTCTGGGACACGTGTCTATGCTGATGAAAAAAATATCCCCAAAATTATCCCCAAAAAGAACTTTCTTGCTCTTACAGGACTTGGGTCTAAGGGGCTACTCTATCATGCTCTTTATGCAAAAGAGCTTGTTGAGTATTATACGAAATTATGACTGAAGCGACATTTACTCTTTTAGGCGTGGGCACCTCCTCCGGTGTTCCGCGACTCGGCTGCTCTTGCGAAATTTGCAAAAATTGCCTCCCAGGATCAAAAAATCGACGCCAACGAGTGGCAGCCCTTTTAGAAGTCGATGGAAAAAAACTGCTGATTGATGCGGGTCCTGATATTCGGAATCAACTCCTTGAGCACAATGTGCATCATATTGATGCCCTTCTTGTGACTCACAATCATTTTGATCATATTGCGGGTCTCGATGATGTTAAATATGTGGGCAATTTGAAAGATTGTTCGATTCCGCTCTATTGCAATCCCCCTACGGGGAACGATCTGCAAAAACGGATCCCTTGGCTTCTTAAATCGACGACTCCGGCTTTCCATCCCCCCTTTGAAATTTGCACAATTAAACCTTGGTCAAAGATCCCCTTTGGACCATTGACTATTCAAACCCTTTGCTACACGCAACAAAATGAGGGACACAGCCATCCGACAGAAGTGATGGGGTTTCGTGTCGGAACGCTCGCCTTTCTTACCGATATCAAACGGTATCAGCCACGTCTTCTCGATCAGCTCGAGGGGGTGGAAATTTTGATTGTGGGCGCAGTGCGTGACGGTGAATCGGTTGCCCACTTTACTTTTCAGCAGGCCGCTGAATTTGCCAAACTCATTCAAGCGAAAAGAACGATCTTCATCCACCTCGATCATTCAGTCGATTATGCCACTTCGCTTAAGCGCTTAGCTGCAAGCGGTCCATTAGATGATTTTGGCATCGAATTGGGTTATGACGGTTTAAAAATTGAACGGTTCGTTTTTTAATCATAGAGAGTAAAGTGAGATGTTGCTATTTTGTTTTGCAATCTTATTAAGGTAAATGATTTATGTCTTTTTTCTTTCAACTCTTGTTGATAATGAGTTTTACGCTTCTTGAAGCGACCCCCCCCATCTCTCAACAAAAAGCACTCTATCCTCGCAAATTTTTTAAGTGGAAATCTTCAAAAGAAGGACAAGGGTTATATGCAAATATTTTGTGGTCATCTGAATGGCTTTATCATGTAAAACAACACCCCAATTATGGTTTAGACATGAGCTGGGAAGGGGTATATTCTCCTGGTGCAGATACGTTCCGAGAACTTTTTCAAGAATTTGAAGACGATCAGGTGTCTTTGGATGGACGAAAAGGGGAAAGGATTCAAAGAAGAAAAGGAATTAAAGTCCGTTGGGGTACTAGAAGAGATCTTGATTATCCAGAGATTGTTTTCAGCGGTATTCGATCTACTTATGATTGTATTATGGCCAATAGCTTTGCCTTGTACACAGATCCTGGTTTTGATGTCTATCGACGTCGGATGCACTCTGTTATAACTAAATTTTTTAAACCCGTTAAAAAATTGCAGGATAAAATAGATTTTTTTACAGCGCAAATGGGGGCAGATAAGGATGTGGTTAAAATAGGTATCCATGTTCGGTGTTGTCATCACTATTGTTATGAAAATTTCGATCAAAATCCAGCCACAGATTATTTGGATAAGATAGAAAAGGACATAGATAAAATTAT
>JACCDN010513563.1_pt1 | contig 52351 bp, 50 predicted proteins | sample 7441691 | NCBI WGS metagenome assembly JACCDN01 (sample SAMN15323439, study PRJNA562643) | freshwater metagenome | isolation source: river surface water | place: USA:Blue River Watershed | collected 2017-08-16 | reverse complement strand
TCACGCGGTCATGCAAAGGACGAATTTTCATAGTCTTAACTCCAGTGAGGACAATTTAGCTTTTGAATACGTGCGGCAAAACGAGGCTTATTAGCACTCGATACCGTTGAGTGCTAATACTAGGGGCACCCTAATCAAAATTCAAGCCCCCAATGCAAAAGAGCCTGCAAAGGCAGGCTCTCATTCTTTCAAATCAGCGACTTAGGCGCGTCGAGCCAACCAGCTCCGCCGCACAAAAAACACCAGCCCACCGAGCACCAAACCGCCAAACAGCCCACCCGCCAACACCGGCAGCTTCTTCGGTGCCACCGCCCGCTCCGGCGCATAAATCGGTGCCAGCAACTGCATTGGCTGTGTCAGCGGCGGCGACAGCTGCACTTTCTGCTCCACCAAAAGCTTCTGCAGACGCACGATCTCTTCTCTCTTTGTAAGCGTGTTGAGCATGAGCAACGACGTGCTGTCCGCCGAAGACGTTGCCCGCTTCTCCAGCTGCCCCTGGTAACTCTCCGCCTCCGTCAACTGCTTCTTGGTCAATACCAACTGCTCTTCCAAAGTCTTCAGCAAAGGCTCCGCAATCGCTTGTTGCGACTGGCTCAACTGCGCCACCACGGCATTCACACAAGCCTCAGCTACTGCTGTCGACGGCGCACGATAACTCACCTGAATCAGCGAATTTCCATTGACTTGGCTGGCCTTAACACTGCCGGCCAGCGCAGCTCCTGATGGCGCTTGGCACACCTGAAGCAATTCCGCCGTATAAAACGTCGCCAGCTTCAAACGCTCCAGCGTCTGCGCCACCGGTTCGACTTCAGCCCCCTTCGTGGTGGTGGTGGTGGTGGTGGTGGTGGTAGGCATCCCGACTGTGGCCGGTTGAATTACCGCCGTTGCCTCATACCGGCTCGGCGACATCATCACAAAACCCACCGCCCCCAGCAGACCCAATACCAGCCCGCCTGCAAGCCAGCGCCAGCCTTCTTTAAGGAAGTTCACGATATCCCAGAGCGAAATCTCATCATCGCCTTGGGGGGTATTCAAAGGTATTTGATTATTCATGCAGTGATTTTAGCAAATGACGTTAAAGCTTGTTTGATAAGGGGCATTACCAACCCCGCGACTACCCTAACTTCACCCTAAGGTTTTAAATCACTCAAATACCACAAGGTTTCCACAAGGTTTGACTTCTTACCCAACTAGACGAGTGCACTCTGGTTGCACTAAGGACCCCAAGATCACCCAAAGATTCTGCACAAAATCAGCGATCGCTGCCTTGTCTGAGCGCACCGGAGCAACGGTAAGGCTTCGGTAAGGGCTTGCTTCAAGTTCAACGTTCCAACCCCCGTTTAACCTCCCTTTCGGGGATACTGCAATCCAGCCACCGGCGACTTCAACGACAGATTCACTTTTTACCGACAGACCGTCTAGATGAGAATTAGTCCGTTTTGTGAAAGCGGCAAATTCGACAGAGTTTTTAAACATTTTGTTTTCCTTCGGATTCGATGACCCTAGCATCTATGATCCGACCCCGACGCTGTCGCCAATCCTGTTGCTTGTTCAACTGCGCCAACACCCGATCAAACTCTCTGGCGAGATCGTCAAACGCTCGTTTTGACACATTCATCTGCATCAGCTCCATCACTCGCAGATCTCTAATCTTGGCAATCGCTGCATTGATTTCTGGCTGATGATCCGGCACCCATAGCATGCCCTCGATTTCTCGTCGGACTCGACTAAGCACTGATTCTAATAAAGGCCGTTCTTTACCTTCCATGCCCGTTTTTGCGTTAGCGATACGCTCTGGTGTCGGATTGGCCAATTTATAATCCTCTGCGACATCGGCAATCCATTCATACATAAGCGGATCCTCTGTTTGCAGACGCTTCAACTCTTCGAGGTCAAGCCCATTCTCTTCGTAGCCTTTAACCTGTTCCAACCTCAGACGGTAGCCAGGAATCTCATCGTCAGTCACCTTCATGAAACCCTTAGGGTAGTTACTGGCGCAGAATGGATAGTTAAGATGAACTTTTTGAAATTCTTCCAGCGTCGGATACCGTGACAATCGATCCAAGGTCACCCGACGCTCCAATTGTTCGAGACGCATCCGCTTCCAGGCTAACCCCGCAAGCTGACGGACATACATTAACTCGATCGGGCCAGTCGCCTGCAGATCCTGGCAAAACAAGTCCACCAGTTCCTCAAAATCCGCTTCGCTCTCGCCCGGCAAAACCACTACTGAACTGTAGACCCCCGTCTTCAAAGCATTCTTGCTCGCCTTCGCTTTGCCTTCTGCAGTCTGCGGGCCACCCGATCGATTTGACTTTGCCAATAGGCTCGCACTTGCAGCTGCGGATTCCTGAACCAATTCGAAAAAAGACGATGCCTGGTTATCCATGCTGAACCTCCCCTGCACCTGCGGCTTGGCGTGGGTATTTTGCGGGCTCAAGAACCCACAGGGGCACACTCAGTAGCGCCACACTGCCTACTCTCAGAAAAACTGACTCCCCATTCCGATCCTGAAAATGTAGGCGCTCTGACGGTGCCGGATTCATTTCAAATCTTGAGAAGATATCCCCCAACTCGCCGACCCCCTCCTCATCACCCACTTCTGGCCTATCCACCACCGGCTTGAAACTGATGGGACTTGCCGATCCACCCTGAAAGACAAACAGTTCCTCACTATTAAGCGGTTTAGATACGGCACTAGAGTCAGGCTCAGTTGATCCATGCATCGGCCCAAACAAGAATTGACAGGCCGAAAGCTCAGAGAGATTGATCGCAATCCGCTTATCCCAACTATCAAAAACAACAAACGAGGCCACCGAAGCGTCATCCATCTCTCGCTGAATTGCCTGAAATAGTCGCCGTTTATCATGAGGACTCAGCGGAAAATAGATTGCTTCAGCATGCCCGCGTAACCACACTCTCAGACAATGCTCAGCGGAATCCCATTCAACGCCCGTCTGATAGAGATGATCCAGCTCATCATCAGCAGGTCGCTGGCTAACATCAAGCTCACCGACCGCCTTAACCAAAGCACCTACAGATCCCGGGAAAACGACATTCAACGGCTTTTCTAAAGCCGCGGCGATTTCAACTGCGAGCGATAGACGTGCAGCAGTCTGACCAGACTCGACCCTTTGAATTTGCTGCTGGCTTGTACCAACCAAGTCCGCTAACTGACGTTGAGTAAGACCAAGCTTGGTGCGTATTGATTTGACTTTGTTCACAGCGACCTTAAAACACGATTATGTGTATATGACACAATTATAACTAGATCCACAGGCGTGTCAAATACATTGGTTTGTGTTTTTCATGGGCTGCAACGACTAAGCCCGGTCTCAACCACCATGGCTTTTCTGTGACTGCTGGCTTCTATAGACCCAAAGTAGTCTTTAAAAGTTACCGTTACACGTCCGATGCAATCCGCTAGGCAGTCCTCTAATTCCGGTGGCAATCCCGATATTTCTTACCGCTACCACACGGACAGGACGCGTTTCTATGAACGCTGGGAGGAAACACAACAGGCGAATCCGCATCCATCCGGACGTCCGAGACAAGCAACTTAGACACGCCCGATCGAAGATTGATCTGATCCAACAGGGGCATCCCGTTCTCTACATCATCTGACGAATAACCAATCACTGGAGTAAACGGATCGGTACGTGACAATCTAGCACTGCTGACCTTTTTTCCAACAGTACCCCGGCAAACTGGTCGATCGGCAATGTCTTGAACAACCGCTATCATTTTTTGGCGAACTCCCTCAGCGGGTGACCGTTGCTCAAGCATCGATCGAAGCTGCGATTCATCATTTGGAGTAAAAGCTCCAAACTGTCCGATGACTTGAATCACAGTCGGATTTTGAGCAGCCGGTGCTATTGATATTTCTGTGTAAGGCGTGAATTCGGGTTGTGCGGTCGGATAGTCAATGAAATTGGTGAAATCCTGAAAATTCGAAATCAATGAAGTCACGATGTGATCGTCGTTCGTGTAACCAGAGAACATAACAGTCAAAAGACGACAGCTTGCTGGTAGCGACCTGATATCGGGGGATGAACGAAAGTAGCGTGTTGCCTCCTCGGCAAACGCATCGACCACCTGATGGTAGCAGTGTCCCTTTTGTGCAGCATCGTAAAGGGCATCCAGTAGCCAACGATTCGTCGAGTGATTTGCAGCCCTGGCAAGCCCGGTAAATGAGTATAGAAACGAGGCATCGTCGCAAATGGCGTGTCCTGCCTTATTTGATGCGTCATCTACCAGCCGAGTATTATTGGTCAACCGACGATCACTAACCTGAATGATCTGGTCAGCGTTTGCGACCGCAATAACTAAAGTCAAATATTCTCCATTTCAACCATTCCTAGCATCACTCGGTTAAGGATACGGTTTTTTCTCCTGACAAGCACCTAATGCCTGCTTCTGGCCGCAAGCGGCTTTCGGCTGCCTCAAATCGCCGCAACCGCGACCGCCTGCCTCTATCGCTAGAACTCTCCGTAGCTCTTTCGGATCTATCCCAACTAGATAGCCACGTCGACCGCCATTAATGTAGATCCGCGCCAGTTCTAGGGTAGAACGCTCAACGTAGACCGGCATCTTTGTCTTCGTACCGAAGGGACTGGTTCCACCAACGAGATAACCGGAGTGTTTGTTGGCCACCTCAGGTTTGCACGGCTCAACCTTCTTACAGCCGATCTGCCGGGCTAGTTCTTTGATTGAAACCTTCCAATCGCCGTGCATCAAAACGATGAGCGGTTTCTTGAGCTCGTTCTCCATGACGAGCGTTTTAACGACGGCGTGCTCATCAACTCCCAGCTCTCTGGCGCATACGCTCGTTCCGCCATGCTCCTCATAGGCATACAGGTGGTCGGTGAACGCGACGCCGTTCGCCTTCAGGAACATCGTGGCCTGGGTTGTTGGGCCTTTGGCGTCTTTCATCGATAAGGCCTAGCGTTTCGTCTGAGACTGCTTGATCGGCTCAAGCAAGCCGCGCAGATTGTTGTGATCTATGGTGAGTATCAGCTCCAGCAACTGACCCAGCTCGCCGTCTGGAAAACCTTCTCGTGCAAACCAAGCCAGATAGTTGCCCGGTAGATCAGCCAGTATGGTTCCGGCATGTTTCCCAAAAGGCATCTTCCAGGAAACTAGCTTTTCCAGTGACTCGGGGGTCATTAAGCCTCTGTTAGGGCTCGATATTAATAAGGCGAACGCCAGGACAATTGTCTGGCGTACCAATGAACTCGATATTCAAGGCTTCCAATGCCTCTTGAATAGCCTGTAACGATCGGGCATTTCCAGAGGGGATGCCGTCCATTAGCTCAAATCTGCGAATTGTCGCAACGCCGATACCCGAAAGGTCAGCAAGTTCCTTTGCTGTGACTTTAACCATTTGTCGTGCAGCACGAATTTGCGCCGATGTGATCATATTTGCTATAATATGATATTCTGGATATCATATACACACTTATCAAAGATGGCTGGAGCTTATCATGAACGCCATAAGCTTACTTCTGGAAACCATCGACCGCATCCAGGGTGCGTACGCCCCATCCACAATTCGCGCCTACCGCAGCGACTTTGCCGAATTCATCGGCTTTTGCGAAACACAGGGATTAGACGTCTTCCCACCCAATCCGCTGACCTTGGCTGACTTTATTGCCCATGTTTCTGAAAAAGGCCGTAGTTCAGCCAGCATCCGCCGGGCGATTGCCGGTATTTCAACCATCTACCGTCTCAACAGAATGCCTGACCCCAGCAAAGATCCCGAAGTGGTGATTGCCATGAAGCGGATGCACCGCAAACTCGGGCGCGCCGCCAATCAAGCACAAGGCATTACATCCGATCTTCTTGAGAAGTTGCTGGCTGCAACCGACGATAGCCCCAGAGGCATCCGTAACCGCGCTCTGCTGCTGATCGCCTATGACACCCTATGCCGCCGGAGCGAGCTTGTGTCATTACAGATTCAGGACATCAGAACCGTCGAAAAAGACGGGACTGAGCACACGACTATCCTTTTACGTCGAAGCAAGACCGACCAGGAAGCTTCCGGACGTTGGTTGCATTTGAGTGAATGCGCGCAAACCGCATTGAAATCGTGGCTGAATACCATTCAAGCCAATGAAGGTCCCATTTTCAGGAGCATCAACAAGAATCTGAATGGTGAAAAAGCATTGGGTGCCAGCCAAATCAACCGCGTTTTCAAACGAATCGCACGAAACGCTGGGATAAGCGACAGTCTCATTGAACGAATTAGCGGCCACTCCTGCCGGGTTGGTGCCGCACAGGATCTGGTGAACTCCGGCGCCAGCCTACCTACCATTATGAGCAAAGGCCGCTGGTCTAAGACCGATACCGTCATGAGATACGTCGAACACATCCAACACGCGGCCTGAAACAAGCCCTCGACCTTACCGGCAGGTATGATGCAGCATGCTTTTCTTGCTCAAAAAGATCGTCAGTGCACTGATACTTCCGCCCACCAGCCTGATCCTGTTGGGATTTGTTGGCCTTTGGCTGGCTAGAAAGCACCCGAAAACGGGCAGATCGCTAGCCGCCCTATCACTCACCATTCTGCTTATCCTCAGCCTGCCCGTTACCGGAAAAGCGCTACTGCAAAGTCTCGAAACTGCACCGCCGATCAGCGAAGCTCAACTCAAGGATATTCAGGCGATCGTTATCCTGGGCGGCGGTAAGAATAATGAAGCTCCGGAATTCGGCAACCAAGACACCGTTAATCGCTGGACACTCCAGCGCCTACGCTATGGTGCCTATCTGCAACAACAGACCGGCAAACCCATCCTCGTGACCGGCGGTGCGCCGTTCGGTGGTCGACCAGAAGCCGATGTCATGGCCGAAACGCTACAAAGGGATTTCCACGCCAACGACATCTGGATCGAAGACCGATCCAAAGACACCGCTGAAAACGCCAATTACTCGGCCGCCATCCTGAAAAAACATGACATCCATCGAGTCGCCATCATCAGCCAGGCCTGGCATTTACCTCGCGCCATTCAATTATTTGATCGACAGGGCCTCACGGTTTACGCAGCACCTACCGGCTACACAACCGAAGAAAAACAAGCCGTCGCCGAATGGCTACCCAATGCCAAGGCACTGGATAAAAGCAGCATTTTTTTGAGGGAATATTTAGGCCATCTAAAAAACATCTTTGTAATTCAGCCTAAGCTATAATCTCAAATTCGATACCCAAATACGCTATTAACAACATGCCATCCAAAAAAATGTTAATTATTGGCGCTGGTCCAGCCGGTCTAACTGCAGCATATGAAGCCCTTGCCCAGGGGTTGGATGTTCAGCCAATCATTCTTGAGTCTAGCAACCGAATTGGCGGCATCTCCTGCACCATCAACCATAATGGCAACCGGATTGATATCGGCGGCCATCGATTCTTCTCAAAAAGTGATGTAGTGATGGACTGGTGGATGGCACGCATGCCAACGCAAAGTGCACCAGCCCGAGATGATAAGAAACTCGATAAAACAAAACCTTGGGATCCTAAAGGGGCTGATCCTGAGCAAGAGGACCGCGTACTGTTGATACGTGAGCGCATTTCAAGAATCTTCTATCTCAGAAAGTTCTTCGACTATCCCATCAGCCTCAAGCTGGAAACGATTACAAACTTAGGAATTTTCCGAACCGCTAAAGCAGGTATCGGTTATTTAGCCGCACAAGTCTCTAAGCGGCCGAATGAAGACTCTCTAGAGGATTTCTTGGTCAACCGCTTCGGCAAGCCGCTTTATGGGATGTTTTTTGAAGGGTACACCGAGAAGGTCTGGGGCGCTCACCCCAGAACAATTTCGGCCGCCTGGGGCGCGCAACGGATCAAAGGGCTTTCGCTATCAAAAGCAATCTTCCAAGCACTGAAAAAACTCCTACCGAAAGCGAACGCTCAGGATGTACGTCAGAAGAATACTGAAACATCTCTTATTGAACAGTTCTTGTACCCCAAACTCGGACCAGGTCAACTCTGGGAGTATGTTGCTGACGATATCAGGAAGATGGGTGGCGTCATCCAAATGGAACGCAAGGTCGTCGGTATTCGTGTTGAAAACAATCGGGTCGTTTCAGTAACGGCGGAACACAACGGTGAACAATCCGAATATTTCTGCGACTACTGCCTCTCGACAATGCCGATTAAGGATCTCGTTAACGGCATCACTGGCGACAAACCGACTGATGAAGTCCGCCGAATCGCCAACGAACTACCCTATCGTGACTTTATGACTGTCGGACTTCTTGTTGACAAGCTAAAGATCAAAAATACGACAACGATCCGAACTGTCGGCAATATCGTTCCCGATACGTGGATTTATATCCAGGAACCCGATGTCAAACTGTGCCGCTTGCAGATATTCAACAATTGGTCGCCTTATATGGTCGCTGACCCAACCAAAGTCTGGATTGGACTGGAGTACATGTGCTCGGACCAAGATGACATCTGGAAAATGAGTGACGCAGACTTCATTGACTACGCTACCGATGAACTAGAACGAATCGGTATCGTAGATCGAAAGGAGATCGTCGATAGCTGTCGCATTCATATTGAGAAAGCATACCCCGCTTACTTTGGCACCTACAACGAATTCGACAAGATAAAAACGTACCTGGACCTAATTGGCAATCTTTACTGCATTGGCCGAAATGGACAACATCGTTATAACAATCAGGATCATTCCATGCTAACTGCCATGGAAGCTGTTCGATGCATCAAAGAAGGTAATAGCAATAAACAGGCCCTGTGGGATATCAACACTGAGCAGGAATACCACGAAGAAAAACCAGCTACCGCATAATTGAGAAACCGACGTTGATTGAATTCTTCAAATACTTAATGGTCAGCGTAGTCGCTTTATGTGTTGACTACTCAACATACTGGGCTATCGCCAGCCGTAATATTTTGGACTTGCCGTTGGCGGCAGTGCTCGGCTACACCAGCGGACTTGTAATTGCCTATGTATTAATGACCCGCAACGTCTTTAAAGACGGGTGGTTACAAGATAAAAAGCATATTGAATTTTTAATGTTTCTGATCTCTGGTGGCCTAGGAATGCTTTTGACGTATGGAGTCGTATGGCTTGTGGTTGAGAACATTGGAGATAGTCCTCTCATAGCAAAAACCTTAGCAGTTGCCGTAAGTTTTGCCGGGGTTTATTTATTTCGAAAATTAGTCATCTTCAGAAATATTAATAGCAAGCACTAACGTCATAAATCTTTAATCCATTCACGTCGCCATCGCTTATTTTCCGACAATTCTTCAAAGCTTCTAAATGGTCAGGGCCCTGTTCCCACAAAAAATAAAAATCTATCTTGTTATCTTTTAGCGAATGAATAAGCTCAACCGTCGAGAGCTGCCCATTTTCACCAAAATACGAAAGTCGGCTGTAAAAACTTAAGTATAATGTATCGTACCAATTCGCATTGGACGCAACCCTGCCTGATAGTTCAAAATTATTAATCAACCTACTAGAGTTGAATATTTCAAGCCCCGCGTTATAGTTGGCAGCAAGTAATTTTATTGGGTACGCCAAGAAACTTAAACAAAAAGCAAAGCATAGCAATTTGCGACGCATGAATCCGGCTTCTTTTTCTATCACGAAAGTATTGAGGAGCAAGCTTATTCCCAGGCCAAGAATAAGTAGAGCACATAACCACAGATAGCGACGCTCAACTACCAACAATCCATATCCAACAATAACACATACCACAGCCGTTAATGGAACATCCAGGCTTTTCGGGAGAGATTTTTTTATAACAAGATACAAACAGAATCCAACAACAGGGAGTCCGAACACTGAAAAAGCGGATAAACCGTGCGCAATCAATGCCACATTTTTTGCAAAGATTTTTAGCTGCCAAATAAATGTCTCTAGAGAGTCAAAGACGTACCAGTTCTTGACCTGCAAACTACTTATATCATCCCAAATGCTTGTTGCAGCGCCATACGGTGGCTGCAATAACCCCAGATAGTGCATTGGGTGACCGTGAGCACTAGGCCCCAAGATTGCATGGTTATATGCACCAGCAGTACCAATAGTCAGAACCCCATACTTGTAGTTTATTAAAGAGATCCACGGCGCGACTACTATTGAAGCCGAGAACAATGCAACGAAATAACTTCTAGTTATTTCGCGCATATTTTTATGCTCTCCGAGCCTTCTTGAATCAACGATTGTTGAAATTGTAAGAAGACATAGAAAGAATGGCAAACCAAAAGCCTTCGTCAAGAACAAAAGTCCACCTATTGCCCCACACCATATTGCAGAATATAAATCTCGAGACTCCTTGAGAATATATAAATTATTGACAAGCATCAGGGAAATAGCAACAAATAGCAAATCAGGCGTAATTACAGTGTACGCGTAGCTCGTTAAAACAATCGCGCTAACGCCCTGTCCAACAAATATCCCATACTTAGATATTGATAAATTTTCAAAAAAACGGCCCATCTGAAAAAGAGCAAAATAGCCTATTAGCAGTAGAGTTAAGCGAGCAGCAATTAACGGCTCTATGTTCAACCATAGAAAAGGCAGCATTAGCCATGAAAGCAAAGGGGACCAATAGCCATTGATTGAATTTTCGAAATCTCCATCTAAATATAGGCTGGCAATATTCACATAAGAGATGCCATCCGGGTTAATTTGATACTTATACCCACCAAAAAATATAAATGCAAATACCGAATAAACAACAGCCCCAAATAAAAAATGCTGTGGAATCAGGTGCTTTATATATATTTTACAAGCCTTTAACTTTATCATACCATAACCTAAATAGGAGTTTAAATTTTCGCTGCAAACGCGTATAGAACAAGTAATTTTTGCTTATTCTTCGAAAATTCAAGCGGCAAACCTGGGGCAAGTGATGCTGCTGGCTTTAACGTGCTGATTAGCCTCAACGCCCATACTTATCGTCAAACCTGACGATATCGTCCTCACCCAGATACAATCCACACTGCACTTCGATCATCACGCACGGGATAATGCCGGGGTTTTCCAGTCGGTGCTTTTGCCCTGCCGGGATGTAGGTTGATTCATTAGCCTGAATCAGGATTTCATTCTCACCATTAGTGATTTTGGCAGTGCCGTTGACCACAACCCAATGCTCGCTACGGTGGTGGTGCATCTGCAAGCTTAAGCTCGCACCCGGTTTGACTTCGATTCGTTTGATCTTGAAACCGTTCCCTTCTTCCAGCACTGTGTAAGCTCCCCAAGGGCGGGCTACGGTGCGATGCAGTTTGAAGGCTTCGTGGTTGTCGGTCTTGAGTTGAGCAACGACTTTCTTAACATCTTGTGCTTTATCTAGGTGGGCAACCAGCAGCGCATCCGGAGTATCAATGATCATGAGATCACGAATACCCACGGTGGCGACCAAGCGGTCTTCACTCTGCACAAAGGTGTTCTGAGTATCGACGAAAATAGCTTCGCCCAGCGCTCGGTTCTCAGCAGCATCGGGTTGCACCAGTCCTCGGATGGCATTCCAGGAGCCAATGTCATTCCAGCCAAAGTCACCCGGTACCACAGCAACTTTGTCGGATTTTTCCATCACAGCGTAATCAATGGAGATGTCCGGGGCAGTCTTGAAGAGTTCTGCCGGTATCTCGACCATCGCTGAATTATTCAGCGGCTGCATGGCCTGCCAACAGGCTTCGACGGCCTTCGCGACTTCCGGAGCGGTTTTATTCAACTCTGTAAGGAATACACCCGCCTTGAAGCAGAACATGCCCGAGTTCCAGAGATACTTGTTCGAAGCCACATAACCTTTGGCAGTTTCCAGATCCGGTTTCTCAACAAAGCGAGCCACTTTATTACCCAAACCCAGAACCTCACCCTGTTCGATATATCCAAACCCGGTTTCAGGGGCAGATGGCACGATGCCGAAAGTCACCAAATAACCATCATCGGCCAATTTGGCCGCTTCGGCCACAGCCGAGGCAAGCCGGGCCTGATCAGCGATAAGGTGATCGGCCGCCAGAACCAACATAGCGGCATCACGACCTTGAGTGGCCACGACATATTTAGCTGCCAGCGCAATGGCAGGCGCGGTATTGCGACCAAAGGGCTCCAACAAAAAACCACCAGAAGCACCAACCTTTTCCTTCTCATCCCGGCTCAAGAAGTAGTAGTCACGGTTGGTGACGGTCAGCACTTCCGAACCCAAAGCCTTGGCACGAGCATAGGTTTTTTCGATCAACGTTTCGCCATCCGCCAACTTCATGAATGGCTTCGGGTGCCTCTCCCGAGAGGCCGGCCACAAACGCGTACCTGCCCCACCGGATAAAACAACGGAAATCATCGGTCTAATTTCAGCAGGCATTCTTATTCACAAACCCTTTAAAAACCGTCATTACAATGATCTTCAGATCCAGCCACAACGACCAGTTCTCAATGTAGTACAGGTCATATTCGATCCTCGTGTGCAAATCCGTATCGCCCCGCCAGCCGTGCACCTGTGCCCAGCCGGTGATACCTGCTTTGACCATGTGCTTCTTCATGTAATCGGGAATCTCTTCCTTAAACTGCTCAACAAACATTGAGCGTTCCGGCCGGGGGCCCACGATTGACATATCGCCCTTAAGCACATTCAGGAACTGCGGCAATTCATCCAGACTGGTCTTGCGAATAAACTGACCGAATCGGTTTGTCGCCTTGGCAGCCGCCCCCCCCCACTGCACCCCGGCTTTCTCAGTATCCACCGGCATCGACCGAAACTTAAGCATTTCGAACGGTTTATTATTCAGCCCCACACGCTCCTGCCGATAAAATACGGGACCCGGCGACGTCAGCTTTACACCCAACGCTAGCAGAACCATCAACGGGCTAATCAACAGCAGAATCAGCGATGACAGCACTTTGTCTTCCAGCCACTTCACCAGCTGGTTCATGCCGGTCATAGGCGATGTCGAGAGATCATACATCGGCATACCGAGCACATCGCTCACGCCATGATTGATTAAGCGCAGCGTAAGGAGATCCGGCACAAACCGGATCGACGCTGTACTATGTCGAAGCGCATGCATCGCGTCTCGGATTGTGGCTTCGTCACTCAAGGACAATGCCAACCAAACCTCATCCACATCCGTCTCTGCCAGTTTGGTGAGCGAATCCGTATCGGTTTCCGAAACGGTCATCGCAAGGCTGTAGCCGCTCCACCCTGCCGAAAACAACCGTTGCTTCAGGTTCTCGGCAGCGGGGCCAGCACCCACCAGTGCCACATATCGCAAGTTAAAGCCCCGACGTTGTAGCGCACGCAAAAACAGATAAATTCCGAGGCGCTCCACCCAGAGCAACAACAAGGCAATGCCCGTCCACAATACAAACCAGATACGGGAAAAGTCTTGCGAGGCCTTGAACACAAACAGCCAGAGCAGCAACAACCCCACCAGTCCAGCCCATCGGCTGGCCACGCCGGCCAGCATGGACGGCATCTGCGCAACACGCCTGGAACGGTAAACCTCCGCCGGCAACGCCGCAAAAACTAGAGCAGCCACACTGATCAGTCCGTAGTAACCAGAAATATCTGCCGGGAACTCGATCGATAGGTTCTGCACACGCCGCATATGCAGCGCAGCGAACCCACCCACCACAATGCTCAACGCATCTGCCAGCCGAACCACATAAGGCACCCACGGTGCTGACATTCGGATACGCGTCATTAGATCGCGCTTCCCAGGTTGGCTTGCCAGTTCTTTACGGCCGCTTCGACAAAACGCGTGTAATGGTCACGGAAGCATTGCACCGAGAATTGTTCCGCATGCTTTCTAATAGTCACCGGCTTAAACAAAGCTTGGTTGGATTCAAATCGCTCGATGGCCTTCACTATCGAATCGACTGACTGCGTTTCAAAAAATACGCCTGTCGGCTCACTTGCAGCACCTAGATCGCGTACCGTCTCTAAGACACCGCCTTTACCAAAGGCAATGACCGGCGTACCGCAGGCCTGAGCCTCTACCGGCGTAATGCCAAAATCTTCTTCGGCGGCAAAAACGAAGGCCTTTGCCCGTTGCATACGATCTTTTAATACCGAAAAGGGTTGGTAACCCATTAAACGCACATTGGGCGTTGCCTTGGCACGGATCTTTTCAAAATCAGGGCCATCACCAATGACCACCAGCTGCTTATCCGGAATGGCGGCAAAAGCCTCAACAATCAGATCCATGCGCTTGTACGGCACCATACGCGAAGCTGTCAGATAGAAATCTTCTTTCGCGTCACACAGCGAGAAGGCATCCACATCTACCGGTGGGTAAACAACCGTGGCCTCCCGCCCATAAACCCGGTGAACCCGCCTAGCAATGAATCGTGAATTGGCCAGAAACTTATCCACGCCATATTGCGTTCGCACATCCCAAAGGCGAATTTTGTGCAGGAACCAGCGTACCAACCAGCCAATCGATCGTTTATTGAGGCCAGACTCTTTCAAATACTGGTGCTGCAAATCCCAGGCATAGCGAATCGGCGAATGAATATAACTGATATGCAGCTGATCCGGCCCGACGATCACCCCTTTTGCCACGGCATGGCTGGACGAAAGAATCAGGTCATAGCCTGACAAATCTAACTGCTCGATCGCCAATGGCATCAGCGGCAGATAGTGCCGGGCAAATCGCTTAGCCCCCGGCAACTTCTGAATAAACGTTGTAACCGGCTGCTTACCTTGCAAAAAACCACGGGATACCTCGGGCACGAAATCCACCACGGCAAATACATCGGCCTGCGGGTAACAGGTGATCATCTGCTCCAACACGCGTTCGGAACCGGCATAAGTGGTGAGCCAATCGGCAATGATGGCGATTTTCATAAAAGGATTATGCCTTGCCTTGGCCCACTAAGACTTGCTGATAAACCGTCAGTGTCTTATTCACCATAATTTCGGATGAAAAGTGCGCACGGTGATATGACTGAATCAAATTGCGGTCCAATTGTAGAGCATCGACGATACGGGCCTCACAAGCATCCAAGTCTCCCAAAGGATAAAGGTAACCTGTTATCCCCTCTGCAACCGCATCGCGGTTACCAACAACGTCAGAAGCCACCACCGGAACACCCAAACTCATGGCTTCTAAGACAGCTAAGGGCAGGCCTTCCACACGTGATGTCGTCAAATACAAAGCTGCATCTTTTATATCATCCAACACTGTGCGACTCTCTCCGCATAGAGTCACATTTTGAACATCGTTTTCCCGAATGAAATTCTCAATCTCTGCTCTGCCCCCTCCGTCACCAATCACGAAGAAATCATAGTCAGGCAAAAGCTTAGCGACACGACAGTACTCTAGTAAATTCTTTTGATAGTCAATCCGAGCAACCGTAACAACCTTCTTCGGCGAAGTTTGCTCGGCAAACTCAGTCGAGATAGAGGTTCCATTGGGAATAACAACTATCTTTTGCTCTGGCGCATTAACTTTATGCCGAAACAATTTTGCTTCGGATGTCGAAACACAAATAACCTTGGTAGTAACAAAGCCCGCTAGTTTTTCCCACATAGCATAAAGCCGCTTACCAAATCCCCCGTACTTCACATCATGGTACCCGTGTAGCGTATGGATGATTGGAATCCCGAGCAGCATACCCAAAAGCCTTGAATATGTGCCCGCGCCTTTGCCATGGGAATGAATTAAAGCCACGCGGTGGCGCTTGCAGAAAAATAATAATCCAACAAGCGCCTTAAAAGTAAATTTCTGGCGCGGGATTTCAAAAACTTTCTCAGTACCAAGAAGTTCAAAAAATCGCGCGTAGAACAACCCGTCACTAGGCAAGGCGGCGAAGACGTTGACCTTTTCGTCCAGCCCCTTTGCCAATGCATACATATGACCCGGGCCTCCTCCGACATCAGACCGAGCCGATATCATTAAAATTTTGGCTGCATTATTTGACACAACACCACCCATCAACAAACGCTCTGGGAATAGCTTTCGCGAGATCACCTCGTCCTTGTCGAAGTCTACGTATGATCGAAACCAATGCTGCAAAAAAAACGAGCAGTGCCGCTAAGCCGCCTATTTTGCGAGCGAGAATGACTTTAGACCGTTGAAACTCGTAATCGGCCCTCGCTGACCGGTCAGCCACTGAGCTACCGCCATCTGTCGTTTGTCCGCCTTTGTGATACACCCTGGATCGGGTGCATATAAAACTCTGAGCGCAATCTTCTAGACGAACCACTAGATCCGGTTCCTCGTAATAGAGAAAGTAGCGCTCATCGAAATCTCCGTGCTTAATCAAAAAAAGGCGGTTCAACATAAGTGATGCACCTATCGGATAACCGACTGGCAAAACTTGCCGCAATGTTTCCAATAAATTTACCGGCTCGTTAACCTGCTGATAATCCACTTTAAGTGTTGTTTTTGACAATGTTGACCCAACGGTCTGGATCGTATCTGGACGGTCATAGTTCAAAAGCACCGATCCGGCGACGCAAGGAGATGAAAGTCGATCACACACGGCCGCCAATTCCGCCCATGCTGCTCGCTGAGGTATCGCATCTGCATTCAGACACCAGAACAAATTGCACTTCGGGTCACACAGTGCCAAACGCAAGCCGACATTATTACCTGCACCAAATCCGCCGTTCTTGCCAGCATCTACCAAATACCAGCTTCGCGCAACCAACCCCGTTAATTTAATTTTTTCTGAAAGGCTGGTTTCATCTCCCATCCCTATAAAACGCAATGGATCCAACGCTGGTTGTTCAAGGAATGTGATCTCAGAAGACGGCGATGTCGCCGGCACGGCCAACAAGCCTTGAGACCAATCTTGCAGATTTTTTAAGGAATAATCCGTAGAGCCGTTATCAACAACAATCACTACTCCGTTAAAACTAGCCAGGTGGCCACAGGCATTAATACAACGGGCGGTATCTTCCCAGCAGTTCCAATTAACAATAACGATCGCTGACATCGATGACATAAACAGTCAATCCACCAAATCCAAGTCTAGAGATTCCTGCTGCAAAAATTTCAAAAATGGCTCCAAAGTACTTTCCCAAGTGAAGTCGTTACTACTACCAATCGCAGATTTTTTTCTAGAAGCCAAGTCTGCCGCATCAATGCCATCAATAACTTCCTGCCACTGATCTATAGGCAAAATCCAACCGCATTCATACCGGCGATGGATTTCCAAAGCTTCAACAACCGGCGTACAGAGATAGGGGATTCCTGCAGCCACATAAAATGATAGTTTTGTCGGATACGCCACATTGTAATAATGACGGGTGCTATCGTAAGGAATCAAGCCAACATCACAATCAGAGACCCACCTAAAAGCCTCTCTCTCAGACAATTCCCCTAGGTATAATATATTTCGCGACTCTCTGATACGGTCTGGTATCCAATCGCCGCCAGCGCCCAACAAGAAAAGGGTATTCCGACTGCCTTGAAACAAATCCAACAAAGTTTCGATGCTTCTTCCTTTATTAAGGGTCCCTGCATAAACAAATTTGACGCCTTTTGCTTCTACCAAGCTATTTTTCTCTTGTGAACCCTTTGGAAAATATTGAGCTCCACCATTGTTGCAAACAATGGAGTTCTTTGATTTCAACTGGGGGTATTTCGAGACAATCATTTTCTGCATTGAGCCAGAAGCTGGCATTAGAACTTTTGCTGCATTGAATAGCCTGAACTCTATGTCTTCATAGTATCTGGGTATTGGCAATCCAAGATCAAGGGCTTGCTCACAGGGAATGTCTGCCACATCGACACACAGCACATTAGTCCGCGCCAATCTTTCAACAAGTAGCACATAGAGCTTTCTAATGTACTGGCCAGCTGGCGTTTTGTCTGAAACCGGAACACCGATGTTCGGATAGTGGATAACGACCACCGATGCCTTGGGCGGCAATAGTAAAAACTTAAAAACCTCATAGAGATTTCTAAGTCGTCCTCTACCTACTTGAATCCTTGTCGCGAGGCTACCGAGGGCTCGACTAAATGCCAGATCCCTCGACACGCCCCCTTCGGTGATGCAGTCATCTGCAGATCTGCCTATGTGATAAATCTTTCGCACTTATCCTGAATCCACACCCATTTTCTTTGCACGTCGGCAAAGATACGACTGCAAGCATAAATCTAACAACGTACCACCCACCCAAGCGATAGCTGTTCCTTTTACACCAAACCATGAGGTCATCAGTACCAGAAACGCAATAAATGGCACGACCTCCATCAAGTGCGCCGAGGCAGTCGCCTTTGAGTTCCCCATCGCCTGCAATTCAATTAATGGAATCATGCTTAGTGCATTAAAAAGCACGCCAAAGACAAGAATCTTCATGATTAATCCAGACTCTTCAGCATAAGCGTGGCCGAGCCACAATCCCGCGATCTCATCGCCGAACAGCAGCATGATCGATATAAGGGTCACACCCAATGCTGCCTGGATCATAATCGCTATTCGGCGAACACGAGCAGCTTCTGCAGGTTTTACAGAAACCATCATTGGGAACAGCGCGCGCGCAACTGAACCAGGCAATGAGAGCATTTTGTTAGTCGCTTCCGAGGGCGCCGCATAAAAAGCCACTACAGCAGGGCCTGCAAACGCCGACAAAACAAATCGATCCAAATAATAAACCATGGGAGTCACAATATTACTGACGGTAAGCCACCCGCCAAACTTGACCAAGCGGTGTAAGGATTCACGACTAAATGGATGAAACCAGCGACGCATAACCTGGCGCGAGACCATTAGGGAGAGTATCGCCATGGCAACGCGTCCAAAAAACAACCCCACGACAACCGAAGAAAACGTTGGCGACCAATAGACCGCAAGTACAGCGCCTCCAAAAACCATTGCATAACCGACAAATCGCAACAGATTCAATCGTGCGAAATCAGCTCGGGCCTCCAACGGGGCCATCCAAACCATTCCCAAAAGGATCGGCAGAATCATGAGCGCAGTCCATCTGAAACCAACCACAGCCTCATTCTGGAAAACGGCATTGACACGAATCAGATCGACCAGGAGTGGTGCGAGACACCAAAGTAGCAACCCAAAAATAGTTCCTAAGCAGCAGACCACACCGATGCCAGTACCTAATGCTTGCTCTGCGTAGACTGAATTGTCGCCCGCCTGCGCGATTTCTCTAACAACGGCGCGCGCAAAACCGCCGTCCAACACACTGGCATACCCCACAAAAGCCAAAACCAGCGTCAACAACCCAAATGTCTCAGTGTCTAACTGCCGGGCGAAATACCCCATAGCAGGTATCATAACGGCCGCCGAAGCCGCCGTACCGATAAGATTCCATGTGCTGTTTCTAACCAGGCTCACAACTAAAATCCGCCCGTTAGTAAAGGGTGCAAGATGTTATATTTCACAACGAAGATGCCAGAAACTGCAACGACACCGGCAATACGCCACCCATCAAATCGGCAGGCCCCCGCCAAAAACACGACCGGCAAAATTAGAAATTCAAAGAGCCGCACCTGAACAATCGGCAAAGAAACAAACGCCCACAGGATCCAACAGGACCCGACCAAAGCAGCGGCGCTATAACCATACAAACGTTGATTCGAGCGATATACGTCCCACGCCAGCCAGCCATACAAAACGACCAGAGGGTAAAAAACCACGGGGGCCATGCGCCACCCATTAAATCCGCCTGAGGCCTGGATGCTCATATACGAATCCAGGCCCTGATCAATCGCAAACCGGGAAAGAGATTCAAAACCCGATCGCTGCAGCAATGCAGGCACGTCAATTAGATAACCCAACAGCATGAGCAAAAAAGGCGGTAATGCCAACAAGGGCAACCAGACAAATCGGCGCTGGAACCAAGGGCCAAACAACACGACTGGCGATAGGAGCGCCTGTTTATGAAAAACACCACAGCTCAAGGTCACCAGCCAGCCCGCCAGATTACGTCGCTCAATCAACAGCAACAACCCAATCATGAATACCGTGGATGCCAGAGCAATGCGCCAGGCAGTTAAATCCAACACCTGATAAAACAAACCTGTAAATAAAACCAGTGCTAATAAGGGCTGTCTTGCCAATCGGTAAATAACACCAAATTTAACCAGTAACCCTGCGGCACCTGCCCAGAGCATAACTCGCGAATCAGCCCAGAAGCTCTTTAACAACCCAATCAGCGAATACCACCCCCAATCGCGAGCGCCTTGCATCCATTGATGGCATGTAAGCGTCGAACAAATACCGTTATAGATTTCAAGATAGGCTAAATCATCTCGCGCGATACCAATCGGCCGTAACGCCGCAAAGACGACCATCTGCCCTGCCAATAGCCAATAAACCGTGACATTAAACTTACCCACCCAGCGTCTCTTAGCCACAACCAAGCTGACACCAGTTAGAAGGACGCAAAGCCCCCAAAAAAGCACATAGGCTCCTGAATAGGAGCCTTGCAGAGATTTTAGCGCCTCAAAGAATTCGGTCATGCCGCATTATAACTTGTGCTCGAGAACGGGCATTAGGGCACAACTAGTTCAATCAACCCGTTCAGGTACTCGGTTGCACAGTCAGAACCCTCGTGCGGCGCCCACAACGCGAGATCCTTTGGCTTGTTCGGATTGAACGGCCCCGCTTTTACCTCTAGCAACACGCAACCTGGCTCAAAGGCAATCACGGTATGCCAAGTGCTGGCCGACACTTCAGCACCTACGGCCATTTCGCCTCCATGCGCCTCGGTGCCGAAGCGCAACACGCCAATCACGGCACCTTGGTCATCAAAAGTCACCAAGGCCATCTTCCCTCTAATCGCAATCAACAGCTCATCCCTGGGGTCACTAGCATGCCGATGAGGGCGAATGTAGCTGTCGGGCTCAATGGCATTGAACAAACGCTGGCAGGTATCCTGATAGCTATGGTGAATGTTGCGGTGTTGCCGAAGCCGTGGATTGTCTTTTGCTTGGCTAATCAGATCGTCGAAATAGTGGGCGTCGAAAATTTCCATGATATGCGCTTACTTGCTTCAGGCAGAGAGCGCAGCGACTATCTGACGAGCAGTCTTCTCAACAGCAAACTCTCGCTCGAAGAGACTACGGCAGCGGGCCGGTATTTGACTGTCTGATTCAATCTGGGCTAACAGCTTGTAACCTAATTGCAGCAAATCTTCTACTTGGTTGCTCTCGCACACCTGGCCCACTTGCTCGTCGCGAATCATCTGGGCCAGATCGTTTCCTGCATTAACATTTGCCAGCACAGGCAAACCACTCTGCATATAGGTCAAAAACTTTCCTGGAATGTTGTGCGACTTGTGTCTTGGGTCCAGCGCCACAATGCCGGCGCTGCACTGGGCGTATAGGTCCGGAATTTCGTCCGGGTGGATTTCGTCATAGAACAGGACGTTGTCTAGTTTTCGATCTTTGGCAGAAGTCTTGAGCCGGGTTGCGTCACTGCCACGCCCCACGAACAGGAAGCCAACATCAGTCCGGCTTCGCAACTGATCTGCCAAGTCGAGCAGGATGTCCATGCCCTGGGCAATGCCCATGTTGCCGGCGTAGACAAATACTTTGCGGCTACCCAAAACTGTTTCACTCACACGAATTGGGCAGCAAGCTTGCGCCGGTTTATCCAGCCAGTTTTTCAGAACTTCCAGCTTACGACCAGACTGTTGCTGCCAATGATCGAAGTAACGACGATTGCCTTGTGTTTGCACCCCAATCACATCGGCCACCGAATATTGGTAGCGAGCTACAGCATCAAAAAATCGATACGGCAGACCTCGCCCCATCAGGCCCATGTCGACCGCCCATTCCGGAAAAATATCCCGAATGACCAGGTAGCTCTTACAACCACTAACCCGCTTGAGTGCACTAACCAAAGGTCCATGAAAGATCGAGGGCGCATACCAGACCACTCCATCCCACTTTTGTCGGGCCAGCGGACTCTTGCCTAGATTGCGCAGCATGGTAAAGGGCATGACCAACTCACCTAGCGCCCGACGAACGTAGCCTATGTCTTTGGTACTGGGAGCCTTCAGGCGCAGCACCTGTAAACCGTCTATTTCCTCTAGCACCCAAGGATCTTGCTGGTCTGGCGACGGCAGGAGCACCGTTAATAGGTGCCCCTGTCGCGCAAATTCACGGGACAGATCCCGCAGTTGCACCGCACCAGAGGTGCGAAGAGGCGGGAATGTGTCCGCGATCAGTGCTATCCGCATGAGCCTAAACTCAGTACTTCTTCCACACTACTCGGTTCACGTAGTCGGTATAGCTGTGGATGATGCGTACTACCTTGTCGCTGACGTTTGGCATGCTATAGTCGGCCACCAGGCGCAAATTACGCTCGGCCCCTCGAGCTTGCTGCGCCAAGATGGCCAAACCCTGACGCACACGCTCCACCTCCAAGCCAACCATCATCACGGCAGCCTCCTCCATGCCTTCTGGCCGCTCGTGGGCTTCGCGCAGATTCAACGCCGGAAAGTTCAAAATCGATGACTCTTCATTGATGGTGCCACTGTCTGACAACACAGCTCTTGCGTTCATCTGCAGGTTGACGTAGTCATGAAAACCCAGCGGCTTCATCAAGCGCACCAGCGGATGAAACTTTGCGCCCGTGGCGTCCACCCGTTTTTGGGTGCGTGGGTGGGTGGACACCACCACGGACAAGCCATGCTCTTCGGCCACGCTGTTAAGTATCGCCACTAGCTTGTTAAAGCTACGGTCAGACTCGATGTTTTCTTCACGGTGAGCGCTCACCAAAAAATACTGCTCAGCCTTCAGGCCCAGACGCGCCAGCGCGTTAGACGCTTGAATCTGTGGCAAGTAATGCTGCAACACCTCAAACATCGGGCTACCCGTTTTGATCACCTGATCCGGCGGCAAACCTTCACGCAACAGGTAGTCACGCGCAATAGAGCTATAGGTCAGATTAACGTCTGCCGTGTGGTCCACGATGCGGCGGTTGGTCTCTTCGGGCACACGCTGGTCGAAGCAACGGTTGCCGGCCTCCATGTGAAAAATCGGTATCTTGCGCCGCTTGCCCGGAATCACAGACAGACAACTGTTAGTGTCGCCAAGCACCAGCATGACTTCGGGCTGTACTTGAGCCAGCACGCCGTCAACAGCCGTAATAAGATTACCGATGGTGTTGGCTGCACTCGTGCTGCCCTCGGCACTGTTCAAGAAGAAGTCGGGCTTGCGCACGCCTAGGTCATCAAAGAACACCTGGTTGAGCTCGTAGTCGTAGTTCTGGCCTGTGTGCACCAGCACATGGTCACAATGCAAATCCAGCGCGGCCAGCACGCGAGACAGTCGAATGATCTCAGGCCGAGTGCCCACAACCGTCATGATTTTGAGTTTTTTCATTTTTTAAACCTTGCTTGGGATTGTGTCTGGGTTCGCACGGTCGAAAATTTCATTGGCCCAAAGTATCACCAGCATCTCGTCGGAGCCGATGTTGGTGATGTCGTGCGACCAGCCGGGCACGGTTTCCACCACTTGAGGCTTATCGCCTTGGGTTTCGATGTGGTGCACCTCGTTGGTCAGCATATGCCTAAAACTAAAACGTGCATGGCCCTTGATCACCAAAAACTTCTCTGTCTTGGTGTGGTGGTAGTGCCCGCCTCGGGTGATTCCTGGATGTGCCGAAAAAAAGCTGAATTGGCCGCAGTCTGGTGTCTTGAGCATTTCCACAAATACGCCACGAGCATCGCCATGCGCTGGCACAGCGTATACAAACTTGTCTACTGGCAAATAACTCACATACGTGGCGTAAAGCGCACGGGCGAACCCCGTACCCACTCGCTCAGAGATTAGCGTAGTTCTACAGTTTTTAAACGCGTCGATTTGGCCAGATAACTCACTCAAAGTGATACTGTATTCAGGCTCAACCACCGGCCGCACCACACCCGTCCAGCCAGATGCCAACTGGCCCAGCATGGTATTCACCACATCATCCACATACACCAGGCGCACGCAGGCATTGGCGTCATTGATCTGCACCGGTACGTCGTTCGCCTTGTTATGGCAAAACGTGGCCACCACCGAGTTGTAATTGGGTTTGCACCACTTACCAAACACTCCCGGCAAGCGGTAGATTGCCACCGAGTTGCCATGCTCGCTGGCCAGCGACTCCACAGCATGCTCAGCGCCGAGCTTACTGCGGCCATAAGGATTGGCCAGCTCAGCTTGAACCGATGACGCCAGCAGCAAGGGAACAGTTTTGCTCAAAGCCCTTAGACCTTGGCAAACCCGCTCGGTCAAGCCAGTATTCACATCGGCAAACGCTTGTGCATCGGCTGGTCGGTTTTCTCCAGCGAGGTGTACCACCGCGTCGGCCCGGGCCAGCAACCCGCGCAAAGCCGCATCGTCTTGGCCGCGCACATACGTCAGTACCTCGGTGCCGACTTGTTCACGCAAGCGTAGCACCAGGTTTTTGCCAATGAAGCCGTTGGCGCCAGTGACCAAAACTTGCATGACTTATTCCTCCGCGTCAACCAGCTCACCTTGTACAATGGCTGGCATAAACCGTAGCCTCATGAGCAAAGCCTTCATACCCTCTATGTCTAGGCGCTCAGTGTTGTGTGAGTTATAGTCGGTGGCTTCAGAAATCTTCACCTCGCCCACATCTATAAATTTCCCGTAGTTTAAGTCACGTAGGTCAGGGGGCACGCGGTAGTAACCACCCAAGTCTTCGGCTGCCACCATTTCTTCGCGGCTAAGCAAAGCCTCGTACAGCTTTTCACCATGACGCGTGCCAATCACGCGCACTTCGTGGGTGGGCATGCCCATCAGTGCCGTAAGCGCTTTGGCCAACACTTCAATGGTGGCCGCAGGTGCCTTTTGCACAAAGATCTCGCCGGGCCGTCCATGCTCAAAGGCATAGAGGACCAAGTCCACCGCATCGTCCAGCGTCATCATAAAGCGAGTCATGTTAGGATCGGTTATTGTGATTGGCTTGCCCGTAAGAATTTGCTCGATGAACAAAGGAATGACCGACCCTCTAGATGCCATCACGTTGCCATATCGGGTAACGTTGATCACCGTTTGCGAACTGCTACGCGACTTAGCTACAGCAACCTTTTCCATCATTGCCTTGCTGATGCCCATAGCGTTGATTGGATACACCGCCTTATCTGTACTAAGCACCACCACACGTTTAACGCCACACTGAATAGCAGCTTCTAGCACGTTTTCAGTACCCAGCACGTTAGTTTTGACTGCCTCTAGCGGGTGAAACTCACAAGATGGAACCTGCTTTAAAGCCGCTGCATGGTAGATGTGATCCACGCCACGCACTGCATTCATCACCGACTGGGGGTCTCGCACATCGCCGACATAGAACTTTAGCTTAGGGCTGTTATAGCGCTTTCGCATGTCGTCTTGCTTTTTTTCGTCTCGACTCAATACCCTAATTTCACGCAAACCAGAATCGAGAAAACGACGCAACACTGCGTTACCAAATGAGCCGGTGCCACCGGTAATTAAGAGCGATTGGTTATTGAACATGTGTTATCCAGATATGTATAAAATTGTAAGTGCATGGATTCATTCAGTCATAATAATTTCCCGATAGATGGATATCAAATCATTCACGATGGATTTTGGGTTGTGACGCAATAAAGCTTGTTGCCTAGCGGCCAAACCAAAATCCATAGCCACCTGCGGGTTGGCCTTCAATTCAACAACGCAACTGGCCATAGCATAACTGTCGCCTGGCTGTACCAAAAATCCATTTTTTTGGTCTTGAATAAATGTTCCAACTCCACCGGCATTTGACGCCACGCAGGGCATACCTAACAACATTGCTTCACACAAAACATTGGGGCTATTTTCAATGTTTGATGCTAAGACATAGCAATCGGCATTCAACATGCTTTCAATTAACTCCTCCACAAATAACTTGCCCATGAAAAAAACACTGTCATACGGATAAGATTTCCCAAATTTTTCTTTCAAGACCTTGACAATCAAATCGTTTGGATGAACACCAGCAATTCGCCAAATACATTCGACCCCTAAATCATTCAAATGTTGGATGGTGTGAATTATCGTCTCTAAACCTTTGTAATAAACATTGTCAGCAGTGGTATGTACCACCAGTTTACCCGCAATATTTTCTCTCGGCACCCAATGAGCCAGTGCAAACTCCTCCCGCATGATTTCATCGTTGTGAAAATAACGGCTTCCTGGGGCCAACAGTCTTGTCATACGGCGATCCCAATGCGTCCTTCCTATAATATTTTTACAATATCTGAGGTTTTTCTTTTCAACTCGAGCCATACCTTCAAATTTCAGTCTAACATTTTTAAAGTTAGTCGGGAAAATCAAATTCTTAAGAGAATCAAAAGCAAAATTTCTGACATTCAAAAATCGCTCACCCAAACTTGAAGGATAGGAATTTAGAACAGCACAAATCAATCCTTGAACGGAAAGGACTACCGGTGCACTGACTTTGCCAATAATCGCCCCGAATGGATTTTCCGAACCATGTATATGAATAACATCGGGGTTTACTTGCTCAATAATAGATAGGTACCGATCCAGGTGTTGATCATCCAAAACACGATCAAAAAAACGCTCGGAAAATTTTTCAATGATTTTACACATCCACCCCTGGTAGCGCTGAATTCCCCAGTATTTTGTCTCACCTACAACAAAATTCATGTCAGATGAATTGTAAAAGGCGATATTGAGATCCACTTCCTTTTGCAGCGCAAGATCCAATGTACGCAGCCATGATCCGCTTCCCGAGACACCTTCGCCCAAAAATGCTACGCCGTTAGCTGGAGTGTTGGAAAACCACAGAACCTTGATTTTCTTATTCGATGCACTCAATTAGCCACCATAATTATAAATGTTGCTAATGTAAAGCCAAGATTTCTGAAAAAAGTAACAACCTAACAAAAAGGCCGAAAACCTAAATGCTCTAAGCCTAAAATTAGAAAAATATAAAAAACCAAAATAACCCAGCATATTGACACGAGCACCACTTACGAGCGCGGCCAAAACCAACAAACCCACATAAAAGACCAGAACTTTATTTTTTTCTTTACTAGTTAATAAGGTCAAGCAGCACAAGAGAAGCAACTGCCAATCTACGAAACTGTCGCTGATTAAATTTTCATTATAGTAAGCCAAAAATTTATAGTGCAGGTGTGCACCCAGGCTATTTATCACAACCGCAATAAATACAAGTCCAAAAACGAATAAGATGATCTTGCGCAAACTGCAGTTGAATCGGTCGGTTTTTACTGTCGTCGAAACGGCAGGCGAATTTTGGCCAATCATGACTAGCACCAAGGGAATCAGCATCATTACGTGTGTGAAGACGGCCACTAAGATCCACCATCTTCGCTGACTCAGCAAGTAAATCAACATAAAAATGACAGCAAACTTCGTTCGTTCCAAAGTAAAAAACATCGTTTGAAGGTAATAGGCACTAAAAGTCATCCAAACCACCATCAATATTCCAGCGCCTCTCCGCCTCAAATATTGAGCGAATAAGCTTACTAACAGTGCGTTGGCTGCAGCCATGACAAAATTTTTTTCCAACCCTAGAGAGGAGGTTACCCAAACGATTAGCAAATGAATGGGTTCAGCGGTATGAATTATTCTGGGGTACTCATACAAGGCATCCCCCAAACTCAAGCCTGCCATTTCAGAATATGCCTTGATATAGTGCGCTTGATCCCCGCCAAAATGGTATGGGGCCACGACGTATGAGAAAGCAAACGTCAGGGTTACGATCAGAATGAGCAACAACTGAAATAGTGACAGCGATACCCTCCCCCCACCATCCCGCGACGACGCCGTTTGTCCTAAAGCTGGCTGCATACCCAGATCAAGTTTCTTTAAGTCCAAGCCAGTGCACGAAGAATCCGCGGAGTATTGAAAGCAACAAACAGTGCACTTGGCCAAAGCCCTCGTTAATTTTGAGTTGACTCCAACCTCGCTTTATGTGCCAAAGCATCTCATTCGAGGAGTGTAAAACCAATGAGTATCAACCGAGGTTGTCGATGCGTTGTATCTACATGAATAAAGATTCTTGCGCCCAATATTTGATTCTCACCATGTAAACGCTCAGCATTTAGTTACTCTGCTAAAATTCCTTAATTTACAAGGTAACGCATTATAGTAAATGAAATTTTTATCGGCGAGACCTAATTAGTACGAGATGTCGAGACTGAAAAAAGTCCATCGGAAGTAACAAGGTGTTAATCAAGAGCAAGAAGTCTGAATGCAGCAATTGCACTGCATAAAAAATGTTTACACAAAAGCAAGGCCTTTTACAGTCGGACGGCCTTGCCACTGGGCACCACACCGCGATTGACGGGTGACAACTCCGCAATCATCTTTCTGGGGGTGCTGTTCATCATATCGAAGGATAATGCTAGCCAGTTGGTTAGTTTAACTTTATCCGCCACTTATGGTTTATAAGTTTGGATGGTAAGCTTGAGTCAAGCATGCCTGGATGCGTTAAGCAATGTAGGTTTGTTGTTAGAGATATTAGCGATGCAGCCAAGCGAAACTCCTGCTGTCTCAAGCCTTCATCCAGCGCTTCACCAAGGGTAGGCGCAATAGTTTTTGAACAAGAGGGTGGTCGAAGCCCAACATCCGAACAATCTCCTTAACGGAGAGTAGCGCCGACAAACAAACGACGAGTAGCGCGGATAGAACACCCATTCGTTCTCCCAACACCATCAAAAGAACGGCCACAGAAGCAAACTGCATAACGGCCACCAACACGATGCGCCACACCGCAACTGACCACTTCAAACCGGAGAGATTGTATAAAACAAGCTTTAAAAAAATAAGGTTTACAAAGCATGCTATGCAAAATGCCATAGCGGCCAGAATTAACTGTCCTTTTTGCACAGACCACCACACGAGTAACAAATTAATTATTTGCATGAATAACTCTGCCATTAAATAGCTTTTAGTTCGGCCTAAAGCCAACAACAAAATGCCCATCGGCCAAGAAATTACCTTGCCCAAACATCCCAACAAGAACCACTGCAACAGCGCACTTGCCGAGGCAAACTCTTTAGCGTATAACCATTCAACCAGCCAAGGAGATAAAACCCAACACGCCAGCAAACCCGGGACCGTCAGCAACAAACCGACCTCGGTCTGTTCATTGACCATGTCAATCATCCGGCTAGGTTCCTGACTGGCTGAAGACAGTCTTGGATAATAATTAGCTCCCATTGACGACAATACAACGCCAATAAAAACACCCGACAAACTATACGCCGCACTGTACAAGCCAACCGATCTCAACCCCAGTTCTCTGGATATCAAGGCCATGATGATGAATGTGGTGGCGGTGGCGGCTAAACTGCTGAGCATCACGGGGCCACCTAATTTGAGCAAGACCCAAGCGGTTTTGGCACTTTCGCCCCAACTCTCATGAATCGCCTGGATCTCAACACGACGCGCATAAAACCCTGACGCAGTGGTTTGCGCAAGCGCCACTGTCAACAGGGCACAGACCACACCATCTAAGCCCAGCATCACGAAACAGAACACTGCGGCCAATGTCCCCAAAGCAGCTCCCAAGACACTGGATCTAGCCAAGTCCGCCACATGATGTGAACCCTGAAGAATGCTGCTGTAAGCGTTATTCAAAATATAAAGAAAAACAACTATTCCCAGCGTCGCCACGCCCAAAGCATGTTCATCATTATGAAAAATCAATTGGCTGAGCCTATCGCCCAGAAAAATGGTGACCAACATGCCAAGCACACCCAAAACCCAGCTCAAGCGCTTTAGGGCCAAGACAGTCTGAGCCTGTTCTAAGAAATGTCCTCTGCTGTGTGCCAATGCTATGTGTCGTACCGCACCTGTATGAACACTCATCCCCATTAAGGTCACTACAACACCGATTAATGCACCGTAACTGGCAATCATGCCCACACCCAACGTACCAATCAGGACGGCGGCCAACTTGGTGCGCACCATGCTCAAGAACATGTTCAAGCCTGTTGACGTCCCTATAATGGACGTAGCTTTAAGAATTTGCCGACGTGAACTGATGTGGCCCTCTATTATCTATTCAAGCATTTTGAGAAGAATGTGCCGCTGCATTTGCGTGGATACGAGCGTAATGGCTCTGATGTCGAGCTATAGACAAGTTCGTGGAGAGATCGAGCTTCACGATCTTCAAACTATTGATCAAACAGGCTATGAAGAAACTCCAAAAATCCACATTCAAGAATTTGTTTACCCAGCGGTTCTGAGATAGGAAGCAGAATCGGCGGCTACGTAAGCGCAGCCGCTCAAACAAATTAGATTCATGCGCCAGCAAATCCGCATAGACCATCAACTTGTCTTTGACAAAGCGTTGGTTTGCTACGATGTAAGTGGAACCATGTGTTCTACGATAATACACAAATATTTTGTCTATAAGGATATGGCGATACTGCGTGAATTCCCGCGCAATGGCAACCTGTAATGGCCAATCATCTACAACATCAAAACGCTGTAAATACGCTCGTACTTTTGGGTGCATCAAACATTCAGTGGCATAGAGCAGATTAGGCGCGTTGTTATAAGATAAATGCTTGAACCGGTGTAAGAGCTTGTCTTGCTGGTAGATGACTTGTGTGGCCGTGGCCAGACTGTTGGATATTCGGTCCACACTCAAAACATTACCTAGTAAGTACAAAACCCTACCAGAAACCATCGCCACATCATTACCGTAATAAGTCAGTTCAAAAATATTCTCAAACGAATACACATCATCACCTGCCGTCAGCTTGCAGCGATCAGCCTTCATGTGGGCAAGCATATTGTTCACGCTGGCACAGGTGCCTAAATTGTTCGAGTTGTAAATGGTTGTGACGTGACGAAACAAGTGTGCATTGAGTACCAACCAACGATCTACTAAGTTTCGAGTTTGGTCTTTGGAGCAGTCGTCGCTTACAATAAGATCCACATCGATGCAAGTGGCATGCGTTTGCACTAGATACTTGATGCTTTCCAAGTGCTCCAAGATGTAGGCTTGGTGATTGTAAGCCGCCACAAGAAATGCAAAAGACGGTTTAGTGCCAGCGGACATGGAGCTTGTCCCTTACATAACTCATCACAAAGTATAAAGCCTTTATACCGACCATCCGAAAGCCTGTTCGCATGAAGCGTAGCTTCCACATCATAGAGCGCTTTTCAAACATCGTGTCCGACGAAAACCCTCTCTCTGCCCAGTCGATGTCAAGCGGGTATTTCTTAGACAGTTGCTCTACAACCTCACGAACCCACATACCGCGGTAAATAGCACCGCCTTTTGCGTGGTTGTATGAATAAATGTCGGATTGGTTGGGATTGAGTGAGTAAAAAATTTTGCCATCACCCCAGGTTCTGTAGGTACCAAACACCTCCCAAGCCCAAGGCGTATCGCCTTGGGCTGTGTAATGCATCAAGGCTTGTCTGCGCCATATACCGGGGGCAGAGTTCAATCTGTAGTCAACACGGTCTTTGAGGGCGATGAAAGCACCATCGGCATCTGTTTTACTAAGAGGCAGCGATGTATTAATTAAATATGCTACGACCGAATTCGGTTCAGACTTCAACACTCTCAGTGCGGTATTCACACGGTCGTTGCTGACGGGCGCATTCAGAATAAAATCGTCGTAAAGCATCAGCACAAATTCAGAGTCGATGCTATTAAGCGCGGAGAGCAAGCGATGCCCCCAGTCATCCTTACCGTTGAGGTTTCGATGATTGAGCACACGAGCTGGATAATCGCGGGTATTCGATTCGGTGTTAATCACCATCGGATAAGGGCAGTCCGGCCAGCAGTCTTCAAAGGCGTGCAGAAAAACGCCTAATACATCTTGGTAGGCATCACAGGTGTTCACCATGAGCGTGAGTTCGCGGTCGCTCATGCTTAGATTCATCACAACTGGGGTTTGACAGGTTTCAACCCGCGAATGCATTCACTAACTCAATTACCTTGGCCACATCGTCATCACCCATCGTTGGCCCCATAGGCAAGCTCACTACCTCTTTATGAATCGCTTCAGTCAAGGGCAGGTTTAAGGTATTGAAGACCTTATATGCTTGCTGCTGGTGCGGCGGGATTGGGTAGTGGATCAATGTATTAATACCCGCTTCGTTCAAATAGGCTTGAAAAGCGGCGCGCTGCTTGACGCGTACCACAAATAGGTGAAATACATGGCCACTCAGTTTCTCCAGCGTGCTGTCGCGTGTGATCGGCATGCCAACTAGGGGATTATTGATGCCTTGAGCGTATGCTACGGCAATTTTCTGGCGGACACGTGTTTCGGCATCCAGATGTTGCAACTTCACACGCAGAAAAGCCGCTTGCACTTCGTCCAAGCGGCTGTTTAAACCTTGGTAAAGGTTTTCGTATTTCTTGTGGCTGCCGTAATTGCCCAATGCCCGCACCGTTTGAGCCAGCTCGGAATCGTTGGTGGTGATTGCACCGGCATCGCCCAATGCGCCCAAATTTTTGCCTGGGTAAAAGCTGAAGCCCGAGGCATTACCCCAGTTGCCTGCGCGTTTGCCGTCAACTGTTGCGCCGTGCGCTTGGGCAGAGTCCTCCAGCACTAGCAGACCGTGTTCTTCAGCAATCGCCATCAAGGGCTTCATCGGGGCAAGTTGGCCATATAGGTGAACAGCCAAGATGGCTTTAGTTTTGGAAGTGATGGCATCGCGCACCTTTTGTGGAGATAGGTTGTAGCTGCATTCATCGGGCTCGACCAATACCGGTGTGAGCCGGTTTTCGGTGATGGCCAGAACGCTAGCAATGTAAGTGTTGGCGGGCACGATGATTTCATCATCTTCTTGCAACTTGCCCATTTCTTTCCAAGCTCTCAAAGTCAGTGCCAATGCATCTAGGCCATTAGCCATGGCCACGCAGTGGTTTGTTCCGCAGTAGGTGGCGAAGTCCTGTTCAAAGGCTTTGACCTCTTGGCCTAGCACATACCAACCAGAGTCAATGACGCGAGTTGCTGCATCAATCAGGGCCTGACGGTATTGTTGGTTGACAGCTTTTAAATCTAGAAACGGTACCATGCTATCTGGCTATTAAATTTTATTAATAAGGCACACACTTTAAACGCAAGCCTTTTGTTTTAAAAAAACATTAATTGGCAATGTCTTTACAATTATAAAAATCGGCAACGGATTCAATAATTAATTCAGGATTATACCTCTTTAGCGACTCAGCGCTCAAGAAACCGCTTAGCACCGCACATGTCCTCATATTCAAAAACTTACCTACTTGTATGTCCCCCCCAGTATCACCGACAAACCAGTCCTGGCAGCTAAGACCAACAACATAATTTGCTATTAAAGACTCTTTTTTAACCTTTTGTTCAGTGACCAGCACACGCTTAAAGAATTGCAAGAAATTTAGATCTGAAAGTTGTTCTAGCACTGGCTGCCGCAACTGCCGAGCTGTGCACACATACAAATCCCCAAGCTCTTGTAACTTTTCTAAAGTTTCATACACGCCATCAAAACTTCTATCTAATTCCAAATAGGGTTTTGATTCTATTAGACTCATCCAATTGGCAACAAATTCACCTATCATTGCATTATCGTACCCTAACTCTATTTCTAATATTTCCTCATTCGATATTTTGTTCTTCTTGAACGCCCAATACTGGTCGTATGTCAGCGTTGAGCTCGGAGCCAAATGTTGAAACAAACGGTATAAACGTAGCTTAGAGTTGATCAAAGTGCCATCAAGATCAAAAACAATATTCAAACTAGCCTCGCCATATGATCATATTCGGCTCTCAAACCGTCAATTAAATCCGTCTCATCACTTAATAAGTATTTTTGAAGTTTGGCATTATCAAATATATAATCCCTCTTAATTCCTTTAAATTCTACAATATTAACTTCTGTTGGCTTGCCGCTGATCCAAATTATTTTTTCCAACAATTCGCGTACGCTCACTGCAACACCGCTCACCACGTTAATAGGGCCGACATTATTTTGTAGGCTGACCGACCGCAAAATAGCAGCAACAACATCGTCTATATAAATTAAACTACGCAACTCCGAGCCATCCCCCCAAAGCTCAACAGCACCCCCACGCAAAATGCTATTAATTGCTTTTGGCAATAATTTGCCATACCTCTCTTCTCCTGGACCGTAAACATGACCAACTCGCAAAATTTGGCAAGCCACCTTCTGGTTGGCCGCAAAGATAGCTGTCATGTGCTCGCAATAAAGTTTTGACCACCCATATAAACTAACCGGCCGGGTTGGTGTAGCCTCTGTTATCAGCTCGGCTGGCTCATAGACATCTAGCGAACTAACATATATTATTTTTTTTAAGCATTTGAATGGCAGAGCCAATAACCTTTCTGTAAAGGTGATATTGCTGTTGCATTTTTCAATCGCATTAGCATGCTCCCCGCTCTTTGGCGTGAACGCTCCTAGGTGTATTAGTACATCTACTGTTGCCAACAAGGCGCGATCTGCCTGACTCAAATTAAAACTAGAACCGCGATAAATAATGGTCTGACAACCATGTACTTGAAGCGAACTGAAGGCAATAATGTTTTCAGTGCCGTACGCATTGCGAGCTCCACTCACCAAGTGTGAACCAATAAAACCAGAGGCTCCGGTGATAAGCAGTTTCATGAAAAGACGATCTCACTTTCAATGTTGTCGGCGGTCATTAGACGCGGAGCCACGTCCATCCCTCGCAGCCACAAAAGACCATTAGGCAATGGATTCACTTTCTTTTTCAACTGAGGAAACTCACCATAAAGAGCGATATCCTTAAAAATCTCTGGCATATTTAACCCTGCCTCAGTGAAAAATAGTACTGTTGTAAAGAAACGTGAGATGTTGATTTCGGTGGGGGTTGGCACCCCTTTTTTATCATATGCCATGTCCACACCAAATATCCCGTGCGGACGATCTGAAACCGCTTTAACGCTATCTATCGCGACCTTTGTGACTCGCTCATCGTCGCAAGTTACTCCAACTTTGGTAACGCCAGTGACGCCCGAAATAGTCCGATTCGCGTGCGTCCAACCCCGGCGCTCCCTTGACTGTGCCACTACCAACTCACCCTCGTGCCAGATTGATACCCACGTGACAGTAGCAGATGTAAGCATTTCTGCAGCAACAAAATCACCCCAACCTTTGAAGTGATCTATCCAGGCTTTCGCGAGCGCATAGTCACTAGTTGGAATAGCGCCTTTGCCACCACCGCCTATGGATGAGGAACGCAGCCAAATCTTGCCAGTCTCGTCAGAGAGTGAAGAGAAAGCTTCTTGCAAGTCTTCTTCGTTGTTGATCATTATATTTCGCGGCACCGGCACGCCTGCTTTCCTGAAAGCCAGATAGGACTTGTATTTATGCACGCAGGTATCAATCACTTCATGCGGCGGCATGAAGAGCTTGGCACCTGTGGCCAATATCTCATCTCGGAATAACGATGCGCAGTAAATCTCTAGGTCATTTTGGAAATGTATTAGGTCAGGTTTTTCAGTTTTCAGAATGTGTAACAGACGGTCTTTGTATTCTGACGAATTAGCGTATGGAACATAAAGCTTCTTTACGGCCCGCGATAAAGCCAGATCTGTAGGCTCCGAACCTATACCAAGAACTGTTTCAACTCTTTTAGCACGCAGCAAAGAGTTAATAACACCCTCTGAAGGAGCTCCACCTGCGCCAGCTACTATTATTTTTGACATGGTTTTCGTCGAAACAATTATTAATATAATGAAAGCGAAAGTTTATATTGATACGATGCGTTTGAATTCGTCGTAACTACGGACATAGTCCGCCTCGTTGTAATGCCGATTAGCCAAGACCAGCAAGACACAATCGGGGCTAAAATCATGCATCTCTCTCCAAACCAAATTACCGATCAGCAAACCCTTTGTGGGTGATTCCAGCCACACCTCTTCCCGACATTGACCATCGTCCAATATCATGCGGCATCTGCCCGTGACACATATCGCCACTTGTAGTAGTTCGCGGTGCGCGTGAAACCCCCTGGACACACCCTCATTAGTGCCAAAAATGTAATAGACTCGCTTAATCGCGAACGGCACTGTTTTCTCTGCCTCCAACGCAACCAACGACCCACGCTCGTCACCTAGCGGAGGAAAACTAATTTCTTTTATTAGGCTCAAGTCTTTCCAGTAGATTTGAATTAATTATTAAATTGCGCACTTCCGTAATTGATGCAAATAGGCAATTCTTCGCACCAAAAAATTTTTATTTCTTCTTTATTAAAAACCATCTTGGAATTCGCACTTTGTATATTGCCCAATATATCCAGACATAAAGACTAGCAAACAGCAATGCTGCCAGTTGTAAAACAACCGTATTATGCCAAAACAAGAGCGCCGGAATAACGGCTAACGATGCCATAACCCAAAGATATGGTGAAGTGAGAGAATTCCTTTGGGTTTTCTTTCTGGAGCAATCATGACCTACCGCCCACCGCACAACGCGACGATAAATGAGCTGGTGGAGATGCGCCGCATCCGGCAATCCAGGATGCGTCTTTCCGATCACTACCCGACGAAAGATCGTAAAAACCGTCTCAAAGATTGGATAAAACACAAGGAGGAACGGAAACCATGGGGAGACCTGCGGATTTCGAGCCACTAGCAGGACTGATAGCTCCGCTACCAGAAATCCAATCAAATAAGCCCCACCATCGCCGAGGAAGATCAACCCACGAGGGTAATTCCACACCAGAAAACCTAGGATCGCGCCGGCCGTTGCATAAGCTGTAATCATGATGGAGCGATCCCCCACCTGATCGGCCACATAGGCCAATCCACCGAGGATGATAACCGCTACCATCCCAGCCAGTCCGTTGTACCCATCGATCAGGTTAAAGGCATTAGCCACTCCCGCCACAGCGAAACAAGTCACTAGGACGGAAACCACACCAAAAGCCATCAAATAATCGACACCGGGGATATCCAATTGGGTGAGCCAACCACCCAGAACCACGCCGCCGACCGCTGCCGACGAAGCCGTGGCCAGCAACCGTTTACTGACGCTGACCCGTTTGGTCAGGTCTTCAATCAGTCCGGCGGCAAAGGCAGGAATTGCAGCCACAATCACTAAAAACCCGAAGCTGGCGACTTCGGGTTCTAAGAAGAGTTTGGCGAGCTCACCACCAATGAGGCCAACCATGACCCCAATGCCCCCCACCCTTGGCACAGGAACCGAATGGAACTTTTGTACACCATCAAGGTTGTGGTCGGCCGTGACATGCGCATGGAGATGTTCGAAGCGAACCACTAGCAGGGTGACAACCAGAGAAACCAGGAACGCGACTGAGAGTGCAATCACCGTTTATTTATCACTATTTTATTCATCTAGGATGCTAATGCCGTTTAGCGGACTCATCATCCAGCACAAAGCCCAGCGGGTTCATCGACTGCCAGCGCCAGGTGTCGGCGCACATACGCTCAATGCCGTGCTGCGCTTCCCAGCCCAGTAGCTCTTTAGCCAAAGCCGGATCGGCGTAACACGCGGCAATATCGCCCGGACGACGATCCACGATGTCATACGGTACCGGTTTGCCCGATGCCACTTCAAAAGCCTTAATCATCTCCAGCACGGAGTAACCGCGACCCGTGCCGAGGTTGACCGTGAGAAGCGTCGGGTTTTGTAGGACGTTGAGCGCCGCCAGGTGCCCCGCCGCCAGATCATCTACATGGATATAGTCGCGCACGCCGGTACCGTCCGGTGTCGGGTAGTCGTTGCCAAAGACCGCCAGCTGCTGACGCTTACCGACCGCCACTTGCGCGACAAAGGGCATCAAATTATTCGGGATACCACTTGGATCTTCGCCGATCAGGCCGCTATCGTGCGCCCCCACGGGGTTAAAGTAGCGCAAACGCGCAATCGCCCAGCTCGGATCTGATTGGTAGAGATCGGCGAGGATGTCTTCGACCATGAGCTTGCTTTGACCGTAGGGGTTGGTCGCCCCAAGAGGAAAGTCCTCCCTAATCGGGACAGCATGCGGGTCGCCATAGACCGTGGCTGAGGACGAGAAGACTAAGGTCTTAACGCCAGCGCGGGCCATTTCTCCAAAGAGGGCGACCGATCCAGAGACATTATTGTCGTAATACTTGAGCGGCTCGGCGACCGATTCGCCGACGGCCTTAAGCCCCGCGAAGTGAATGACGGCATCAATCTTGTGCGCTGCAAAGACACTGCGCAACACTTCGCGATCCCGGATGTCGCCCATCACGAATTCAGGACGCTTGCCGGCAATGCGCTCAATACGATTCACGACCTCACGCTTACTGTTGCAAAGGTTATCGAGCACAACGACCTTATAACCAGCGCTTAGCAACTGAACCACCGTGTGCGAACCGATATAACCTACGCCCCCTGTCACCAAAATCGTCTGATTCGAGAAGGCTTTCGCGCCGTCTGAGCTAGACGGCGCGGATGGGGCCTGCAGATTAGTTTGCTTTGGGGATGACATAGGTATTACAAAAATCGATACAGCAGAAAGCACACCGTGCACATAACTTTGCAGACGCTACCGCCCTTGGATTGAACGTTGGTTTCCAAAAAACGGCCTTGCCTAGATTTTTTACACAACAAAATAACCTACAAAAACCGTAGGTTATATAAATTCATTTGCGGTAATTATAGCACCCCCCCCCTGCGAACGCTGTGCATAAAAAGCACCCAGAACAGGGTCAAGGGGGATCGCGCAAAGCCTGGAACGCTGCCATCACCGTTGCCAATGGAATATGGCGGATTTCTGGTTCTACAACTTCAGGGCTGTGCACCACTCGGCTCGTTTCGCACCATGGATACCAATGGTTTAATTTGTAGGGGGTATTCTCAAAAAGCACGAGTATTTTTTTATTGAGCGCCGCAGCCACATGCATCGCGCCACCGTCTGTTCCAATAAACACGTCACAAAGAGATAACGCAGCGATGAGCTCAGTAAGGTTTTGCGTAGGCATCGGCATCAGTCGTTTACTGTTCACCGCTTGAATGAGCTCTTGAGCAGCGTCATCATCCCCCGGGTGATGCGGGTCATCCGCTTTACCGGGCGACCAGAAGAGCCCTATCTGGGCTTCAGGCTGCTCATTTAATATAGCTTTCGCAAGCGCAATAAAGTTTGGGTTACCCCAACGGCGTTCTGCTTCACGTGCGCTGATATGAAGTGCAATACGCTTTGGCGCTTGTGGGTATCGCTTTTGCAACTCGATCACAGACGCAGGCTCAGGAAATACCAGTAAAGGCCCCAAAGCACCATCGACGCCCAAGGGCCCTAGCAATTGGTTAATGGCCTCAACCTCATGGCAGGCTTTTGCATCGGGAGCAACCAACCCGATATCTGGCAACTTGTTGATTTTACGATCATCTTGCGGCAAAAATCCAATTACATTCTTGGCCCCGATTTGCCTTGCAAAATTAAGGCCGTAACGGTCATAACTGGATTTAGCCAATATCGTTACATCTGGGCGCCAGCAGCGTAGCTTTATGATTAAGCGCAACCGCTGTGCAATGGCTTTTAATCGATTCGCCAGCCCCCCTGCATGTTTGAGCTTTTGATAAACGAAGACGTGGTCAACATGCGGATTACCGCGTAATACTTCCGCGTTATACGAATTCACCAAGGCGGCAATTTCCGCGCCCGGAAAATGTTGCCGCAACGCGGCGATCATTGGCGTAGTACAAACCAAATCACCGATGTTGTCGCGGCGGATAATTAAAATTTTATGGGGTATTTTAAGCACGGGCTAACGTAAAATCCGGAAAAGATTCATTTACCTTCTACACCCTATCATAATGTACACAACCGGACTCGAACCGCCACTCGTCGTCGACCTTGATGGCAGTTTACTTAAAACAGACTTATTGGTGGAGTCTGCCAGCGAGCTATTGGGTCGTAACTTTCTTCAGATTTTTAACTTGCTCTTGTGGCTGCGCGACGGGCGAGCAACTCTTAAAGCAAAACTGGCTGCTCAGTCCACTATCGATCCAGCCACCCTTCCTTACAACAAAGCCCTGGTTGCCTGGTTGCACCAGCAAAAAGCGCTGGGCCGTACAATTATTCTGGCAACAGCCAGCCACAAAATCCTGGCTAACAAGGTTGCGAAGCACCTTGGCTTCTTTGATGAAGTATTGGCGACGGACGCAGGATTAAATCTCAAGGGCGTGCATAAGCGCGATGTCTTAGTCGATCGTTTTGGTGAGCGTGGATTTGACTATGTCGGTAACGACCAACCGGATATAGCCGTATGGCAATCGGCTCGACACGCTTATGTGGTTAGCTCATCACCCAGTCTAATCCAACAGGTTCGCGCATTAGGCAACCTGGACGAGGTTTTCTCGTCCGAGCAACCACCTGCAGGCACAACCGTATTAAAAGCGCTACGTCCGCATCAATGGCTAAAGAACTTGCTGATCTTTGTGCCTTTATTAGCAGCGCATCAATTTACGGATGGCATTCGGGTTTTTGATGCGCTCTTTGCCTTTCTTGTCTTTAGCCTTACGGCATCTAGTGTTTACCTCTTGAATGACCTAGTCGACGTTGCGAATGATCGACACCACCACCGCAAACGCAACCGCCCTTTTGCGGCAGGTAACTTAAGCCTGCTTACAGGGTGGATCTTATGGCCCAGCCTGCTTTTAACGACATTTGTGCTTTCTGTGCTAGTTTTACCATTCGCCTTTGTCGGTGTATTGGGCATCTACTGTGTTCTAACATTAGCCTACTCTTTACGGCTCAAACAGAGCGCCATGATCGACGTTTTAATGCTAGCAGGGCTCTACACGATTCGCATTATTGCTGGTGCCTCCGCAATCTCTGTGCCCATCTCTTTCTGGTTGCTCACGTTTTCTATGTTTATCTTTTTAAGCTTGGCTTTCATAAAGCGGTTTAGTGAACTCAAAGTCGCCCGAAAGAGCGGGCACGAGGGCAATATCCGCGGACGAGGCTATGTTCACAAAGATCTGGAGCTTGTTTCGAGCATGGGATCCGCCGCAGGCTATTTAGCCGTATTAGTATTGGCCTTGTATATACAAGATGCTCATACCGCACGCCTATACACCATGCCGCAACTCATTTGGCTGGCTTGCCCGCTGCTGCTTTATTGGGTGTCTCGCGCATGGCTCATTGCACATCGTGGGCAAATGCATGATGACCCAATTGTCTTTGCGATTAAGGACAAAGTAAGTTGGTGCGTTGGCATTGGCTTTGTCGGTATTTTTGGCCTGGCCAAGGTGCTTGCGTGAAGGCCGTTGCTCGAATTGCTTTTTTATATTCAGCCGTTGCTGTATTGGCAACAGCTGCTAACTTGGCCACACAAGCCATTTCGATTTGGGCTTACCACGGGCCCTATGCAATTGAGCTATCGGTTCTGACTGGTACGGCTGCCGGCCTACCCATTAAGTATGTTTTAGAAAAGCGACACATCTTTGGCTTTGAATCCGAAAACCTTGCGCACGATGGCAAGCTGTTTTTTATTTATACGTTCTTAGGGGTATTCACGACCGCCTTATTCTGGGGCACGGAGTTTGCCTTCCAAGAGGTCTTTGGCACAGACATGATGCGCTACTTGGGTGGCGCTATCGGACTAACCTTGGGTTACATCATCAAATACCATCTTGATAAGCGTTTTGTTTTCATCAACAAAACACCCTCTCCGACAAGAGGCGTTTGATGGAACTATATGGCTGGGGGCGTTACCCCCGAATATCTTCGCAGGTCGAATTTCCTAACACCATTTCAGGACTTCGCGATGCGCTGGGTCAACCCAAAGCACTCATTGCCCGCGGCCTAGGTCGCAGCTATGGCGACAGTAGCCTGGCCGAGCACGTTGTCGCGACCGAACATTTAAGCCGATTCTCAAACTTTGATTCCAACTCTGGGTCCTTAACCTGTGATGCTGGTGTCTCACTCTCAGAAATTCTAGCGGTATTCGTACCGCAAGGCTGGTTTTTACCGGTCACTCCCGGCACACGTTTCGTAACAGTAGGCGGTGCCATAGCCAGCGATGTCCATGGCAAAAATCATCATGTTGATGGTACGTTTGGGCAACATGTGATTCAACTCACTCTTATGCTTGGCAACGGCGAGGTGATCCAAGCTTCTCCAACTGAGCATGCCGACCTGTTTTATGCCACTTGCGGTGGCATGGGACTCACCGGGATCATCATCGCCGCAACGATTAAGCTAAAACCGATCCGTAGCCATTTGATTACGGAAACCACGATCAAAGCGCCGAATCTTGATGCGGTGCTCCAGGCTTTTGAGGACAACCGATCCGCCACCTATTCGGTTGCGTGGATTGATTGCCTAGCAAAAGGCAAGGACTTAGGCCGTTCTCTTTTAATGCTTGGAGAGCATGCCGACTATGGCGGTCTGACAGCTAAAGCAACAAAGCCCATGACGATTCCCATAGACATGCCTGTCAGCTTGTTAAACAAGGCCTCAATTCGTTGCTTTAACTCACTTTACTACCACCGAGTTAGACAAAGCCCGCTAACTCGAAGCATTTCTTATGAGCCGTTTTTTTATCCTCTCGATAAACTCGCGCATTGGAATCGCTTATACGGCAAACCGGGATTTGTTCAATACCAATTCGTTTTACCCAAGCACACAGGGGCAATAGGAATGCGCGCAATCCTCGAACGGATTGCCGCCTCGGGGCGCGGCTCTTTCCTAGCTGTGCTCAAAGCATTTGGAGCCGCGAATCAGAACCGCTTATCCTTTCCTCTAGAAGGCTATACACTTGCGCTCGACTTCAAGGCGGAGCCTGCGGTATTTGGTCTTCTCGATGAGCTCGATAAGCTTGTGCTGAACTTTGGCGGACGCCTCTATCTCACCAAAGATGCGAGGATGTCCGAACAAACTTTTAAAGCCAGCTATCCAAACTGGCAGGATTTTGAAGACGTTCGTAACCGATACCACGCCATTGGTAAGTTCGCCTCCATACAATCACAAAGATTAGGTCTGCAATGAAACACATCGTCATTATTGGCGCGACATCAAGTATCGCAGAGCATTGTGCCCGTCTATGGGTAACGGAAGCTATCGATCTCACCCTAGTTGGTCGCGATCAGCAACGCCTGGGTCTTATTGCTGCAGACTTAAAGGTGCGCAGTCCACAATCTCACATTGCAACTTGTACGGCTCATTTTACCGACCCCGAGTCCATCAAAACCACTACGAGCAGACTTTGCGCCAATCATATTGATATCGTGCTAATTGCGCACGGCGCGCTACCGGAGCAAACAGCTTGCCAGGATAATCTCGAGCTGTGCCAATCAACGCTTGAGATTAATGCGGTTTCTCCTGTCTTGTTTGCCGAGGCATTTGCGCAACATCTGTCACGCCAAGGGAATGGTACGCTCGCTATCATTGGGTCTGTGGCTGGTGACCGCGGCCGAAAATCTAACTATGTGTACGGTGCGGCTAAAGGGTTGGTAGCACGTTATGCAGAAGGTCTACAGCACCGTTTTGCAAACACCGGTATTCATGTGGCGCTGATTAAGCCCGGGCCAACCAACACGCCAATGACGGCAACGCTTAAAGCCAAAGGCAGTAAGATGGCATCACCGAATGCGGTTGCCCAGTGCATTGTTAGCGGTATCGCCCGTAAGAAACCCTTGATCTACGCCCCTAAAAAATGGGCGGTGATCATGTTGGTGTTCCGGCATTTGCCGTCCGTTATTTTTAATAAGCTCGATATATAACGCTATTTCAGCATTTCAACTGAGGTCGTTCCATGAATTTAGTCAACTGTCGGACCAAGCCTTCCTGGACCAGTATTGTTTTAGGGTATGCGCTGGGCATGGCTTATTGGGTATCTTATTTTGTGAAAGGATCACCAACTTTTACGAGCAATGATTGGCTAAAAGAGCAGGTCTTCTCAAATCTCATTCGTGAGTCGATCCAGACATTGCAACTACCCTGGCGCATTAGCGTTGATTTTTACCATGCCGGGGTTCACGAGTTAATCGCTAATCCAGAGATCTCCCTTACTCCCGATTTCTTGCTACTGGGCTGGGTGCAGAACAACACCTACTTTTTAATCCACTGGCTCTTGTTCTTTACGCTGGGCTTTATTGGCACGACGATGCTGGCTAAGAAATATGCCCTGACATCGTTGTCGTTTCTGTTTGTTGTCATCTTGTTTAACTGCAATGGCTTTATCGGTGCCCATATTGCCGAAGGTCATATTCAATGGGCAGGCTATTTCCTTTTACCCTTCTTTTTCTACTGGTTATCTGATCTTGGCGACGACAGTAACCATACGCGTTACCAAAGTGCACTTAAGCTTGGCTTGGTAGTGGGGATGATGTTTATTAATGGCTCGTTTCATATTGCCATCTGGTGCTTGATGTTTACGCTGATCCCTCTGGCATACCGTTGGGATTTGGCTCGCTGGATCGGTTTGGCTGTAGCAATTGCCGGACTCATTGCTGTCGCGAGACTGTTACCTGCGGCGATGTACTTTCCGCCAAAACCTGATTTTGTATCCGGGTATCCGACCTTAAGTACCTTATTAGATGCATTTACTTATGTATACAGCCCCAGTAATCCTACACGCGGCGGTACATTCGGCAATCTTGCTTGGCATGAATACAATTTCTTTATCGGGTTTATTGGCCTTGCATTCTTGGCTGCTGGCGCTTGGACTTATGCGCAACAGAAGCTGCGTAATGTTCCTTTATGGTGGGTTCCTGCTGCAGCCGTTATGTTTCTGTTTTCGTTGGGCGATGTTTATCAGTTAATCCCCAATTCAGGCATTCCCTTTTCCAGTATCGAGCGTGTGGGTTCACGCTTCTTTGTTATGCCGTTCTTGGTCTGGCTTCTGGTTGCCGCTATCGGCATATCAAACCTGCAACATCGTCATATGCGTTTCGGCAAAATCGCACTTGCTGTGTCATTTGTGCCGATGCTCGGGGAAATATTCCAGCATGCACGTAAATGGCGGATTCAATCCTATGAATTCGCTATGGGATCTAACGATATTCCAAGCGTATTAATTGTTGAATCGCAGGACTTCTGGCTGCCTAAAATTATCGCGTTTAGCTGGTCGGTTTCCTTGTTGACTATGTTTATTGCAATTACTTGGTTAATGCGCCTCCGGTCCACTACGCATTAATTCACTCAACCAGGCGGCAGCCAGCAACCCCACCGGGAGCCATGGGCCGCCTGTAAACCCTGATGCCAGATATGCTCCCACGTATACGATTACCGTTAAACCAGCACTCTTCTCAAGGTTATGGGACCTCGATGAGATTGCGGTTTGAAAACCTTTAAAGGCAACCGAGAGCATCATTAACAGATAAACAGCGAGCCCCAATAGACCCACTTCAAACATGACCATCAGATAAAAATTATGCGGGTTTATCTGACCATAGGTATTGGCGGCAAAATATTTTGCCGCCCAAGGATGCCAGGCTTCGCTCCCCGTATTCCATTTTTCGATATGCCCGTACTTTTCCGCAACAAGAGGAATTTTTTTCCAGCCTGGCCCATAGCCCAACCAAAGCCTATTCTGATTAATTTCCCATACGCTTCTGGCAATGGCTTGCCGTTCGCTTATTGATCCATCCTTGCCTAATGCATAGGTATCGCTGGAAAATATCGCGTAGTAGCGAGACTTCTCAGGGTGCGTCACATAGCCCTTGGCCAAATAAGCACCCGCAACAGCAATCACCAAAATCGTTAACAGCCATTTTTTATAGGCCCAAAAACGAATCGCTAAGTACAGCCCTGTAGTTAGCACCACCAAGACCAAAGTTGTTCTCACGCCAGAGTTAACAGCAAACCACAACGTGACCGCGGTAACCGCACCCAACAATAAACGCCAACCAGGATTCATCTTCCAAAGCAATAGCGGCGTTAGCAAGAATGGCAGATAAAAATAAATATCTGCAGCAAAAAAATCTAGATAACGTGGCTTTTGCTGTGGAGGGTAATCATAAATAACAAACCTCCAGTCATTTCGGATGCCATCTCCGACAGCAAGCATTAGCTTGATACTAAAGCCCAGAATCGTGGCTATGAAAACATAACGGATGCATTGCTGACGCTGCGAATCGTTTAATGGTTGGCATACAAGCAGAAGAAAGCCTACCAAGAAAGGGGCTGTTTCCTTACGTAATAGCGGCAAACTTTCCGCATAGTAAGGACTGATCGCAGCACTAATTAAGGCGGTAGCACAAAGCGCAAAGACGCCCACCGATACAAAGTTTAAAGGCGGCTTTTGTAGCTGTCCGCGAAATGCTTGGTAAATCAACACCAAGAGCATCGCGCCCGCCAAAATGTAACGAGGCGCTACGGCGTGCGGGATAATAGCCACAAAGATATAAAGCAGCGGCACCAGAATACCCGGATTACGCAGCACGCTATCGCTTGAAAGAAGTCTTGTTGTGTTAACGATGCCCACGTTATCCCTTTATTTCCTGATATTTATCAACAATAGCCTGTGCAGTTTGCGCATACGTGTAATTTTTCGTCACAGTTTCAAAGCCATGCTGGCCAACTGCTTCTGCCAAAGCAGTGTTCTCAAGACAATCCCGCAGCTTTTGTTTAAAGTCAGCAACATCTCTGTAAACGAGCAAATCTTTGCCCACCGCAAAATAACGATCAAGTTCTAAGACTTCGTCTGTTAACAAGCAGGCTCCCGTCGCAGGCACTTCCATGCAGCGCATGTTCATGCCGCTTTTTTGATGCCCTGCTCCTGCCTTCCAACCTGTTTCATTCAAGACCACACGGCTTTCGTTATATAGCTGATTTAGAGCAGCGCCCCGAATGCGTTCACCGCTCCAGACTTTGTTAATGGCACGGTTAAAACGACACTTTTCTTTCCAGCGCGGCCCATAAATAATAATATTCTGCGTTACCTCTAAAGCGGCTTCGATTAGCGCCCGGCGCTGTTCACTATAGGTTCCCACAAAACACAAATCATATTGTTTTTTCACGTCAGAAACTGGGTGATAAGTGGCAGTATCGACGGCATGCTGAAGATAACTGGTTTGGGGATAACCCGCATTTTTCAATGCATCAACACAACGGTCATTCATACAAAAGTACCAATCGAAGAGATGCACCTCTTCGATGACTTCATGAATTCGGTTTTCAGATTCAATCCACCAGCCGAACTTGAGGCAATCCATTTTAGCCAAAGCTTCGTGGCCAAATGCCGTATCTCGAATCATGAGTACGGCATCGGGCTGTTGGCTTTCGTACATTTGCCACAGCTTTCTGTTCAAGTAATTGCGGTGCGCTAATGGATGATTCTCAAAGATACTCTTCGACTTAGGCAAGATGCGTAAGTTATGCAGCTGTTTATTGAGACGATTAATTACCCATTTGTCGAACCAGGTGTTGTCATCCAGACTGAATTGGATCAATTGGATGCCTTGAGCAGCAAAAGCCGCCTGGAGATGATCGAGGATAGGCGGGTATCTACGATATGCAACGAGTATTTTTTTGAGCGGAAGTGCCATTTACAGACTTCCCTGTCCGCTCAGTTGATTGATTGCTGCTATCGCCACCGCTTCATTAATACGCGTTCTGCACCACATTTGTGGCTGCGTACACGCGTCTTTCCAGCATGGAGAACAGTCAGGCATCGGCTCCGCCATCAACGGGATTGTATTGCGATAAATAAAGGTGTGCGGATCGTAAGCACCCGTAAGCGGGGTAATGGCTGGTATGCCAAATGCTGCGGCCGCATGCGTGATAAACCCTTCAACGCTTAAGATAAAACGCGCTCGGCGCACAAGCCACATAGCCTCGCGAATATTGGTCTGGCCTAACAGATTAAGCGTGCCCGGAATGTATGCTTCCGTTTTGTCTCCGAGCTGAACCCATTGCACCCGTGGTGTTTTTGCCACTACTTCAGCAATCCTTTCCAGTTCCCAGTCTTTGAGATAGGCACCTTTAGGACGGTTTACACCCACAGATGCCTTAAGGATGGCAAAGGGTTGCTGTAGGTTTTTATACTTTGCCGCAAACTGCTGCTCTTCTTCCTGCGAAAAAAAGACTTTGGGATAAATGCCTTCGAAGCTGATGGGAGGTTGATAGTCCGGCAACAGCCTTTGTAGCCAGTTCCACCCGATTTGCTTCTGTTTTTTCAAGTCCCTCGTATCAAGCGGGTTAGTGCCAACGGTCCATACTTCGCCGCCGATACAAATGACCGCCGGGCCACGTAATGCGCGCAGCAGTATCTTGAACAGGCTGCGGCCACCGCTGGACATACCTTTGTAGCTGAGATTTTTTATCACCTGCGGATTATGCGCAAACAAATCCGGGTGCATTGAAAATACAATGCCACGGGTACCAAGCTTCTCGTGCATAGCGTTGAGGATGGTAGAGATAGCCATTGCATCCCCCAACCCATTACCCATGATGCAGTAAAACAATACTGCATTTTTTTGCCTCATCCACCATTCAAAACCTAAGCGAATTGGCGTTAGTAACTGATAGAGCGCCCATTCTCGTAACCGCTGTAGTTGTTTTTTATTCTGCATCTGGCACCACTTGTTTTTTTAGCAGATTCTGGACATTGGTAATCAACTGCTGCATATCTAATTCTTGAAGACAGGCACGATCATTTCTCATACACCGATTGGGCGTTTTGAAGACTGTTGAACACGGGTGACAATCCAAACCACATTCCATTAGAACTCGGTTGTCGCCTTGCTCGTATACTTCTTGCAAGTTCACAGGCCCGGCAATGCAGACAATAGGTATATTGAGCGCATCGGCCATATGGGTAACGCCTGAATCAACCCCTATGAATACACTGAGCTGCTTTAAGATTCCCGGAAGTTGCGCCAGTTCATATTGGCCTACCGTATTCACCACGGCATCACGACCCTGCACTTTATCCAATGATGTCATCACGGTATGAGCCTGGTCACGATCACCTGAACCACCCAGCAATACGATCCCGGTTTTATCATTTGCGAGATTCAGCAAACCTGTGGCTAATGCCACCAATTGCTCCTCCGAAAGGCGTTTTAGTGCGCGACCACTACTGACTAGGAGTCCAACCCATTTTTTATTGGTCGGCAAGTCTATCGGCGCTTCGCTGGCATTCACCAGGAGTCGTTTCTGGCATGGCTGATTATTTGCGAGCACTCTAGCGCAGAGGTTAAACTGTGTCCCCGGAAAATAATGCCCATCCTGATGTCTGCAGGTTGTTGTAAGCAAAGGCGCCAAGAGCCGATAGCTCGTGTTCAGATTCCCAGGCAAAACCGACAGCCGTCGCGGCACCGCGCCCCAGCAGAACCCCGTTAGTTGAGCAGCACTGGGAATCAGGCAAATGGTGGTGTCGTAGTCTGCGGCAATTTTTGCCAGTTTAAGACGCCCTTTCAAACCCTTCTGCTCGGCGTAGGCAAAGAGACGAACGCCATCAACCATAGGCAGTAATGGTGTTAAGCCCTGAGCAATCGGGTCAACCAGCAGGTCGATCTTGGCATGCGGGTAACGATCTCTCAGCGCTTGAAATAAGGACGCACTACAGACGACATCTCCGATCCCGGCGATTTCTGCAATAAGGATCCGGCGTGGTGCAGAGACGCCCAGCTTACGCAACTGCGCAATCGGCCACCAGATTGGCACGAACAGCCATGTGAGCAGAATATAAATCACCGGGTTGCCTCCAGCGCTTTATGCACTTGTTCAAAAACCTGGTCGACGCTGATGGCTGCCATGGGAATGGTGTCGTCCGCGCCGGCCTCATCGGCCGGGTGATTGATGCAGTAATCGCGCGGATGCTGCAACGGCCCGGTGTGGTGCGTCTTGGATAATGCGTGATACAAACCAACGAGCGGGATATCAAAGGTGCTCATTATGTGTGTAGGGCCGGTATCTACACCCACGTACACATTGAGACAGGACATGATGGCGGCCGTTTGGCGCAATGTCAGTTGGTTGGCGAAGGAGATGCAACGCTCGCCAAGGTCTAGGGCTAACGCTTGATTGCGTTCGAGTCCATCGCGCCCGCCAAAGAGGATGAAACGCGCATTCGGATTCTGTGCTCTGATGCGATTCGTCAGTTCGCGGAAGTTTTCAATAGGCCAATCCCGATAGGGGCGCGTATGAAAGCTCGTGGTTTGGAAACCGACGAGGATATTTTCCGGCGCGATGCCATGTTCATGCAGCTTCTGTTTGGCCCAATCCTGCTCGGTTTTAGTGAGCGCCAAGTCAATACGCAGGTTTTGCGTGGTGATGCCAACAGCCTTAGGCAGTTCCAACATTTGCCGTACAACATGGTCTGACTTGAACGATGGGGGCTGAACCTGAACGTTGATGAGTTTGTTCAACGACCTATCAGGTTGTTGATAGGCGACAACCTCTCGACTCACCCGCACAGCATAACGAATGAGCGGCGCATCAGAGCCGTAAACGAAGGCTTTGTCATATTGCTTTCCGAACCACCCGCGATACCAGGCTGACTTTTTTGTAATGCCACCCACGTGTTGCACATATGGCAAATGCTCTAATACTTCGTAGCGATTGGGATGCGCCAACACGGTGATTTCTGCGCCAGGGTAGTGCTGCGCAATAGCGCGGATCGACGGCACACCAAATAAGGTATCGCCAATACGGGTCACGTTGATGATCAGGATTTTCATGAGAGCTGACTCAACGACGCATCCAGAATGAGGAGTTGCAGCACCTGCTCGGCCAATGCGGGCCGGTTTCGGTATTCTGCAATGAAGCGCTCAACTCGTTCTGCATTAATCTGCCCTTGCGTCAGCGCTTGCAAGCGCTGACCCAGGCCGGCAAAGCGCTCATGCAGATCTTCTTTAAGCCAGGGTTGCAGCGGTGGATTGAAGCCACGCTTCTTGATATTGAATAGATCTAACGCTGCCAGACGTTGCGTAACGCTGGCAAAGAGTTTTTTGGCCGGTTGGGTAAAGCGCTCGTTATCTGGCAATGCCATCACACGCTCTGCCCAGACATGATCGAGCAGCGGCGCCCGCAACTCCAGCCCATGCGACATGGTGCAGAGATCGCCCTTCCGCAGGATGTATTCCGGCAGGTAGTTATAAAGATCAACGGCCAGCAATTGCTTGAGCGGCGGCAACCGGTTCAATGTGTCGATCGATGGATAGCGCCAGTAGGTGACTGACGGTGCTTTCAGCCCGGGCTGTAGAAAGGCGCGCTGACCGGGTGTCATGCCGGAGAACCTGAGGCTATAGGCCTCTAGCCAGTTAAGCCGCAGCTCTTCGACGATTTTGCGCCAACCCTTACCGGCCATATCGGCCATGCGCGGTAGCGGCAGCCTCAGCAAGCGACGCCAACTGGTGCGCAAGTGTTTGCCTAGGCGTTTGTAGCCGCCCAACAGCTCATCACCGCCATCTCCCCCCAGTACCACTTTGACATGCTGCGTGGTGGCCTGAGCCAGATACCAGGTAGGAAAGCTGGAGGGGTCGGCAAAGGGTTCATCCAGGTCGGCAATGATCTGCTCGAAGTCTTTGGCAATGGTGAGCGGCACAGGGATCGCCTGGTTAGGCAGCCCCAGCGTATCGGCAATCTGCCGGGCAATAGGCGATTCATCCAGCGCACTGTTCGGGAACGCCGCTGAAAACGTGTGCAGCTGATTAAAGCCCTGCTCTTTGAGCCGGCAGGCGATGGTGCTGGAATCGATACCACCGGAAAGAAATACCCCAAGCGGACGATCTGCCACGGTGCGGATGCGGATGGCGGTATCGAGCTCGGCCTGCCAATCGCCTGGTTGCGCGTGTGGTTGCCAGTAGCAGTGCTTGGTGAGTTCTTGGGTGTCTAAGCGGTAATGCAGGTAATGTGCGTTTTCCAGGCGATGGATATTCTGGAAAATAGTTCGCGGCGCGGGGATGTAGCGGTGTGCGAGATAGGCATCGATACTCTCTGCCGAGAATTGACGTTGATCCACTGACACGACTGGCAACACGGAGCGCACCAGTGAGCCAAAGGCCAAACCGCCATTGGCGGTGGAGTAGACCAATGGTTTGAGGCCCATGCGGTCGCGCACTAAAAAGACTTCGCGTTTGTTCCAATCCAGAATGGCAAAAGCAAACATACCCCGTAGTTTGGGCAAGAGGCCTTCCAGGCCCCAGGCCTCATAACCGCGCAAAATGAATTCGGTATCGGCACGGGTTTTAAATTGCACACCACCAGCTTTGAGCTGCTCGGCATGCTGTTGCCAATCGTACACTTCGCCGTTGTAACAAAGCCAGACACTGCCGTCGTCATTGCTGAAGGGTTGGTCTGCCTCCGGGCGTGGGTCCATGATGGCCAGGCGCGTGTGGATGAATCCGACATCTGGCTCTGTATCCTTACGTTGGCCTTGAGCATTCCAACCGACCACATGTTCGGCATCCGGCCCGCGGCGACGTAACGCTGCCAGCATGGCTGACACCGTAGTCGGCGCTACCGATTGTTGCTGGAAGAAGCCGGCAATGCCGCACATGATGGGTTACTTGGCCTCGGCAATGGCC
>JACCDN010955628.1_pt1 | contig 52746 bp, 44 predicted proteins | sample 7441691 | NCBI WGS metagenome assembly JACCDN01 (sample SAMN15323439, study PRJNA562643) | freshwater metagenome | isolation source: river surface water | place: USA:Blue River Watershed | collected 2017-08-16 | reverse complement strand
GCGAGGCCAAATAAATGAAAAACCGGCCTGTCGCCCGAAGCCTTGGCGTAGGGGGAAGTGTACGCAAGAGTACATGAGGATTTTGAATTTGTTTTTGACGAACCCAGGGAGCAAAAGACTGGGTTTCCAAAGAAGTCTAATAGCTTAAGGCAGCTGCCTGGCTCCCCATCTTACTTGCTTTCAGTCCTCGAAGGCTAAAACGAATAAACGCTAAAACAAGGCCGAGCTTACGCCCAAAATAGGAGGACCTAAACAAGATCCAAAATTTAGACCTCATAGGCTAAAATACAAATTGCAGCACACACAGCTGGCCTAAAATCAATACACTTAAGAGCAAAAACACAATATGCTGGGCCCTTGCTGTATAGAGAGGATACGCATATAGGCCTAAGTAAAAACTGATAGTCCCCACACTGAGTAGAGTTAACGGCAGGATATAGCCCAAAACCTGATACATATAGCCCAAATAACCTAAGACTAAGAGGCTAGATACTCTCGCTAAACCAAAAGAAAAATGTCCCAGAGGCATACTAGCTAAAACTCCCAAAACAGCAAAAGCCATAGATCCTCCCACCTGGCCCTCTAGAGGAGCCTTGTGCATCAGGCCTAGGGTATAACCCAGCCCACCGCCCAAGAGCAAACCTAGAAGAAACCGTATTGCCTGATTTAAGGCTGGAAAGAGGTTCAAAATTCGAATACCCAAAAGCGTATTCAGCAAGAAGAGCCCCACAAAAGGGTACTGCATTCCTAGCGACAGAGAGGTATCGACACTCAGATTTTGCCAGAAAAGGCTCCAAGTTTCTTTATGATCATAATAAAGCAAAGCTGACAAAAATAGACAACTAAGACCCATGAACCAACGAGAATAGGGGCCTAATAGGTTAATCATTTCCTGAAATAAAGAGTCTTGTATCCCTTGAATGGAAGGAGAAAGTGGTTTTTGACTTAAAGCGCTATAAATGCCTGCTTTTGCAGGCCCCTCAGATGCCGCTGGAAGCCCAACGCTCCCAGCAGCAGGAGATATAAGAGCCGTGGGATGGATAGAGGCTAAAGGTAGGCCTTGAGAAATAGGCCTACTAGCATCCGTAGCCTTGCTTTCAATCATTTTTCCTTCCTGAGCAGCCCTATCATGGATACGGGGCAGGACAGCTTTTGCATGCAAAGAAGCTGTAGAGAGCTTATCCTTAGAAAAAACCTCTCCTCCAGATACAGGAACAGGGACTATAGGACTCGCATTAGACTCTGCCAGGCGCAAGGCCAAGGTCTTAGAAGCAGCAGGCAAGGGAAGACCCTTGAGGCCTAGATTGGAATTTAGTTTATGATAGAGTTTTTTATACACACGCAGAGGCCCCCAAGATTTATGCTCTTTATCAAAAACAATAGAGTTAGGCGTGAGAATCCCTTGCTGATATAAGCTTTTTAACTCTTCTTCTTTTAAGGCCTTGGCTTCCTTTAGGGCTGGCTTATCGGGCTTAGGGAAAAGGACTTCATACGTGTCCTCCGAACTTAGGCTTTTAGAGAAGAGCTTTGAAAAAAGCTGAGCATGCTGCTGGATACTTTTCCAAGTCTGTTCTTTTTCATCAAAATACAAAGATTGGTCTTGGAGCATACCTTTTTCTACCAAAAGCTGTAACTCATCTAAGGATAAAGGACCTAGCTCTTCATAGGCCTTGCCTTGAGCAATTTGGACCCGGTAGGCCTCTGCAAGAAAATGAGAGTGTGTCATAAAGAAAAGATTAACCCCAGCGGAGTTTATTCGCTAGGGTTTTAAAAGGTTCATACGCTAAAGGAACAATGAGGGGAAAAGATTGCTGATCTATACTCACTTCTAGAGGAAGCGTCCCTTCATTTAAAGGCAGTAGCCTACCATCTAAGGTAATATGGGCCTCTGATCCTTTTGGGCTCTTGAAGTGAATCATAAACACAGCTGAATGATCAAATACCAAGGAACGATTACTCAAGGTATGGGGGCAAATAGGGGTGACGGTTATGATTTTAGCCTGTGGGTGCACAATGGGCCCCCCGGCAGAAAGATTGTATGCCGTAGAGCCCGTCGGCGTACATATGAGCAAGCCATCACACGCATACTCCACCAAGGGCTGTATACCTTCTTTGCTTTTCAGGGAAAGCTCTATCTGAATGAGATCTGTTACATGCTGGCTTTTAATGACAATATCATTGAGGCTCAGGTAGGTCTCCTGGCTGGCTGTTTTACAGGATAAGACCGAGCGCTTATCCACACAAAATTTCCCTCGAAGAATATCCCGGAACTGCGTCACCACTTCTTCTCCAAACGTAGCTAAAAAACCTAATTTACCCCGGTTAATCCCTAAAACAGGCACTTGCTTATCAATGGCTTCTGGCACTACGCCCAAGAGTGTGCCGTCTCCTCCAATCACCACACAAAGATCTTTATTTTTTAGAAATCCCTTGGCTAAAGGATAAGTCTTATAAATCTGGGTGGCTACGCCAAGACCTTGAGAAACCTTAGCTAAGGCCTCAGCCAGCTCCAAAGCTCCCGTTTTTGTCGGGTTGGCTACGATCGCTAGCGTGTGAACCAAAACAGGGCAATGGTTTTTTGCAAGGCTCATAAGAGAAAACATTCTAGGCCTAAATACCGAGAGTTTCAAGTTGTATTTTTAAGAAGGCACCTCGTAACAAATCTTTATTCCTAGGCGTAAATACGTTGGAACATCTAGATCTACTCCTTCATAGTGATTTCTATCTGTTTCATCAAAGTACCCGCGTACTTGCCCTTGGGACACAAAGGGAAACTCTTCTTGCTGATCCCCAGCTAGGTTGAGCCATTTCTTCAGTCCCCTAGAGCGAGGCCTTGTGTCCTGCAAAGAACTAGCAGGGGCAAAGGCCCGCAAAGATTGTAAATTTTTTACTGGCAAGGGCTTATCCAGAGTGCCTATTATGCAAATTTCTAGTTTATCTTTAAACTCTGGCTGGATGAGAGCCCCCAGGCAAACCTTGTGCCCATTTCCAAAATATTCATTCAAAAAAGAAAGCAGTGCATTGATCGTTTGAAGGCTAAGCCCTTCTCCTCCAACTACTTGCACCAAAAGATTATCCGCTCGCCTAGATTGCTCTGTTACATGGAGCAAAGGGCAAGACCTCAGCTCTGCTAGGCTTTGCTCTAGGGCTTTTTCTCCTCTCCCTTGGCCTAAGGCAAACAAAGTCTTACCCCCCCCCTTGTGGGTAAAGACCTGCCTTAGGGTAGCAAAGTCTAGATTCATCAGCCCCGGCTCAAACAGAATGCTCGTCATACTATATATAGCTCTATAGATCCACTGGTGGGCTAGGCCAAATGCATCCAAGACAGTAGCTTTAGCGTCTAATTGCTGCAGTAAAAGATCATTGGGCAGGGCTACCAAGGCGTTGGCAAAGGTGCGGAGCTCCGCTAAGCTATCTTCAGATTGCTGAGCTTTTTTAGCGCCCTCCATGCTAAAAGGAAGCATAGCAAACACAAGTACAAGCGCGTCTGTCTTTGCTGCTATCTTAGCTAAGGCAGGTAAGATGCTAGCGCCTGTCCCCCCCCCTAATGCACCCACTAAAAATAAAAGATTCGCCCCCTCCACTGCCTTCGAGAGAGCTTCGCTTTCAGCCAGAGCTACTTCTGCCCCCAGCTCTTTATTTGAACCTGTACTCAACCCTCGAGTTACCCCAGATCCCAAGAGCAGGGTTTCTTGCCCCCTGCAGCGCTTGAGATGTTGCAAATCCGTATCTATAGCTAAGAAACTCACCTGTTGAAGTCCCTTTGCCTTTAGAGCCTCAATGGCATGTATGCCAGCGCCCCCCACACCTAAAACTTTGACTGAAATCGATTGCATGACAGGTCCCATAGTAGATCCTTAGGCAAAGAGTTTAGCAACTTTATTTAATAGTCCCGTCTCCTTGGAGCTAAGGTCCTTTGAAGCTTCCGTTAAAGCATACTGCAAAACGCCCAAAGCTGTACTATATTCAGGGCCTTTTAAGCTAGAAACAGTTCTACCCGGGTTAGAAGCCACGCGTGACTCCATCCCAAAACGTTCCTTCAGGAGGATATCTAAGCCCTCTAACCTGGCAGTACCTCCTGTTAAGATAATGCCAGCAGGGAGCTCCTGGGGATGAGCCCAAGAGCCTAAAGCCTTAAAAATGAGTTTAAATAGCTCTTCTAGCCTTGCATTTAAAATCTTATAAATAGACCCTCTTAAGACCTTTTTCTCCTCTTTGCCTTGCTTATCTAAAAGCGTTACACATTCGTCTTGAGTCCTAGCATCCACATAGGCCTTCCCCCATGCTTGCTTCATTTTTTCTGCATGCTCGAGGCTAATTCTAAGCCCTAGGCTCAGATCGTTTGTCAGATGATCCCCCCCTACAGGAAGGACACCCGTTCGTACCATATACCCTTCCTTGTATAGAGCATAATCTGTCGTACCACAGCCCATGTCCAAGACTAGAACGCCATGCTTTTTTTCAGTCTCTTGAGCCAGTAAAGCAGCAGCTGCAATCGATGAAGCCACTACCCCCTCTACTTTCAGGCCAAAGCCATTTACAATGTGAATGGCATCTCGAATTTTCTTTAAGTCACCATGAATAGACCAGTAGCTCACTTCTAGGCGCTCGCCTTCCATCAAGTAAGGGTCCTGCACGATGCGTCCATCTAGTTTATAGGGCTGTCGAATATGATGAATGTAAACTTGGTCTGTAGAGAGCCGTTTATTCTTCGCATTTTCTTCCACTCTCTTAACATCTAACTTACTCACAATATTATTAGAGGAGCTAACATTGACAATCCCAGGGTTAAGGTAGCCTCTCAGGTGGCTCCCAGTCTGGGCAAGGTAGACGCCCTCTGCCTGAACCTTGGCACTAGCTTCTGCCAAGCGTAAAGCTTCATGTGTAGCCTCGCTCGCTGCCTTAAAGTCTAGGATTTCTCCTTTTTTTATACCTCTAGAGCGCGCCTGGCCCATACCGATGATATTTAGAGAACGATTCTCAATAATTTCCGCAACTAAGGCAAGGGTCTTAGCAGTGCCAATCTCAATCGCTGCAATTATAGGGTGTTTAGCCATAGAAAAGACTGATCTTAGAGCCGCATCACTGTATAAGAAAACAAAAAAAGAGCCAATCCAAAATCATAGATGATACCCAGCTTTAGGCTACACACCTATCCAGCCTACACCGCTTCTACCGGGTTTTATCTTTTGCCCATTCGCTTTTTGGATGATAAGACTCGTTCCATCTGAAAAATGAATTTTCACTGGGCCTTTACGAGAGAGTGTCTGGGGAGATTTAGGCCCTACTGTACCTGAAAAAAGGCGCTGTTTATCGGTATCCTGACGAACCACCACGTGCACTTCTGTCTCGGCTGTGAGGGTGAGAATCTCTTCTAAAAAATGATTGTCTCCCCTGGCACTAGTGGCAGTGTTCTCACTAGGCTGGCTTTGGATTGCAACGGTTTCGGATGAAGCTCCTCTTTTATGAAGCCACCCCCACAATAAAGCCCCAAGGATAGATACTATCCCTAAGAACGCTATTCCTAAAAGGTAAAACAAGGGTTTTTTATAGCTGGGTTTTGCCTTAAAGGTAGGAGGCTCCTCATCTGCCCCTCCCACTAAATCATTTTCAAGAACTTTAAAGTTTGAACTTAGCCTGTCATCAATCAGCTGGGGCTTTTTGTTAAATTGCATCCGTCCTAGGCTTTCCCTACTTTCTTTTTGGTAGGTCCCTTGGGGATGGACCTGTTTGAGCTCGCTGTACTGGGCGGTAATAGCCTTCACATCCATCTTGAGATAGTTTGCATACAGCTTTAAAAAGCCATACATGTAGACTTCTGGAAGATTAAAATCAAAACGGTCATTCTCAAAATGGCTTAAAAAATCTAGCTTGATTTTTAAATAGTCTGAAGCATCTTTTAAAGATAGGCCCCTCTTTTTCCTAGCTTCTTGCAGTTTTTGGCCAATGGTTAAATTCATATCCTCTTAAGTTTATTGATATATAAGCTCTTTGTATCTCACAAATTTTTAATAAAAGCAACCCCCTAAAGAAAAGCTTTTTAGGCTCAATTTTACATTTCAGAATGCAGTGTTTTCTTGTAACAGACCTCTTGCAGAACCACGTATTTTGGTTTCTGGGCGAGGCCAAATAAATGAGGAACCGGCCTGCCTCCTGCCGTGTCGGGCGTAGTTCGCAAGAACGAAGCCTGAACGAACCCAGAGACCAAAAGACAAGGGTTATGCAAGAGGTCTAATTAACCCTCTCAAAAGCAAGAAGATGCAATAACTTGCAACCCCCTAGACTTCTTCTCCCTCAGGGCCTTGAAGCGATTGCTGATCTCTCTTCAGATACCCTTGGTCCTCCAAGAGGTCCATGATCCGGGCGGCTCGATTATAGCCGATTCGAAGACGCCTTTGCAGAAGGGATGCGGAAGGCTTTTTGGCGTTACGTATCACCTCTAGGGCTTTTGGGATGATCTCATCCTCCCATTCGCCTTCACTGGCAATATCCTCGTCTGCTTCTGTATCGTCTAGAGTTTCTTGTATGCTAGATTCAAAAACAGGGGGCCCATTGACTTTGAGATAATCCACTATACCTTGAATTTCATCATCTGAAACGTAAGCTCCCTGGGCCCTAATGGGCGAAGAGCTCCCCGGAGGGATCAATAGCATATCGCCTCTGCCAATCAACGTATCTGCTCCGTTTCCGTCGAGGATGGTTCGGCTGTCTACCTTTGAGGGGACCTTAAATGCAATACGGCTAGGTAAGTTTGCTTTAATGACCCCTGTAATGACATTCACTGAAGGCCTTTGGGTAGCGATGATGAGGTGTATGCCTGCTGCTCTAGCAAGTTGGGCAAGGCGGGCTATGCAAGTTTCTATGTCTGCGGGTGCTACCATCATAAGGTCCGCTAACTCATCGATAATACACACAATATAGGGCATTTTTTGCTGAGGGATGTCCACCGCCTCATCTGTATCCACAGAGCTTAGGGCCATCCGTTCTTCGGGAGACAGGGCAGCATCCATCACTTTTGCCTTTTCTCGCTCTTCTTTATCTTTTAATACCTTGGCGTTAAATCCAGCTATATTGCGTACCCCTACCTTTGCAAAGATACGATAACGCTTTTCCATTTCACTAATCAGCCACTTGAGGGCATTGGGAACTTTTTTCGGGTCTGTCACCACCGGGATCAGCATATGAGGCAGGCTATTATACATTTGCATCTCCACAATCTTGGGATCTACCATCAAAAACCGAATGTCTGCTGGGCTGCCATGATAGACTAAAGACGCAATGATGGCATTGATACAGACGGTCTTGCCCGCTCCAGTAGCTCCTGCGATAAGAAGGTGTGGCATCTTAACCAAGTCCACCACCAGTGGCTTACCGGTCACTTCTTTACCCAAAACAAGGGGGATTTCAGCCTTGGCCTCTGCCCAGGAGCGAGATTCAATGATCTCCCTTAGACATACAGGCTCTGGGCTAGCATTGGGTATTTCGATACCCACGCAACCCTTTCCAGGAACAGGGGCTATAATACGAACGGACAGAGCCCGCAAGGCCATGGCAATATTTTTTTCTAAATTCGCGATCTTTTCTACCCTCACCCCCGGAGCCGGAATGACCTCATACCGTGTAATAACAGGACCCGCATAGACCTCACTGGGGGCTACCTCTATTCCAAACTGCTTTAAAGTCACAACGAGGTTATCCATCGTACTTTGGTGGTCATCCAAAGAAGTGGCATGCTTTAGGCTAGCTTCAGCCAACAGATCGATAGAGGGGAACTGATAATCTCCCTTTGAATGAGGTGCTAGCAGTGCCTTCTCTACTTTCTCCTCTGCAATGACACGTATTCCCTGCTGAGAAGATAGGCTAGGGGGCGTTTTCGGAAGCTCTACTCTGTCTGAAGTAAGCGCAAGTGAAGAAGGAATAGGCGAATAGGCCTCTTGCTTGGATGCATCTTGAGCCAGGGGAGGGTTCAATTCGCCACTGGCCTGACTTTCTAGAGTAGCAGGGGTGACTAAGCTTGGGATTGGGCTTGAGGAACCTTCATTCAAATCTAAAGAAGATAATGCAGAGGGAAGCACCTCTTGAGTGGGAGGCAATATAGCCCGAGATGGGGAAGCGGCCATAGCTTGAGTAGCAATGGGCGGGGGAGGGGACAAGGGCGGCTGGGCTTGCTGCAAAATAGCTCTCAAACTGAGCTCTTCTTTGAGGGGGATAGGGGAAGGGGTAATAGAAACTGCCTGGACTTGAGGAGTTTTTATCCTTGGCTCCTGTGTGGCAACGGGAGCTGTGAGTCTTTGCGAAGCTACCAGGCCTTTTTTAGATACCTCTAGAGCTTTAGCTGCTCTTTTTCTCTGGAACTCAATCCAATAGGTCTTGCATTTTTGTTTCAAGCAGCGGCTCTTAGTAAAGATCCATTCAGCCGTTTCTCTTGGGTGGTTGGGAGGACACAATAATAGGAGCAAGGAAAGGGTATCTAGAGGCACTAAGAATAGAAAAGATCCCACCAATCCCAAGATAGGGCTGAGAACCCTAGAAAAAACAAGGTCCCCCACCATCCCCCCCCATCCATAAGAAAAATAGTTGGAGCTCCACGAGCTACGTGGCCCAAAGGCATGTTGATAACTCGTCATCAAGGCACAGGTCATCAGCAGGCTCGTTATAAGTGCTGCCCACTTCCAGCGATTTAGGGGATAAAGCTGCCTAAAAAAGAACTTGTAGGCGATGAAAAAACATAAAAATGGTAAAGCCCACGCCAGCGCGCCTGTCATATAAAGACTCCAAAACGATACCATCGCACCAAGCCATCCTATTTTATTAGGCAAAGGATTCGTGGTAACGTACATGCTTTGCCTGGGCACATAGTCTATCAATGCGACTAACCACAAGAGACCAAAGGTGAAAAGCAAGACAGAAACTAAGGGTCTTGTCGTGGGGGTCTTCTTGCCGAGGCTTATTTTTTTTTGAACATTTTCTATCTTTTGAGCCATAAAACCACCCATTCAAAGGCTTTTTAATCAGAACTCAAGGCTTAAGCAAAGAAATCCGTAATAATAAGCTAAAACAGACCTAAATGTTATCTGTTATTAGACCTCTTGGGGACCTACGTATTTTGTTTTCTGGGCAGGAAGCAAGTGGTCTAGTGTCTACTTTAAAAATAAGCACTTGACATAAACCCTTCGCTCCTTAAAAACGTGAGCCTATATTTTGTACAACAGTACATCTTGGCTATACTATCAAAATGGTGAGGTATCCAAGCGGCCAACGGGTGCAGACTGTAAATCTGTCGGGGCAACCCTTCGCGCGTTCGAATCGCGCCCTCACCACTGCTCTCTAGTATTTGCTTTCCCAAAAGCTTTTTTCTGTTTTTTATCTTTATGCTTGTCAAAAGAAAAGGGCTTGACTTAGCTCTTACAATAGTCTGTATCTAGAAAATATTTATACGCTTATGTCTAAAAACACTTCTGAAAAACAACACTCCAAAAACCCCTTTGACTATTCCTGGAAAACACCTGAGCTTCTCACTCGTTTTGTGACAGAAACAGGCAAAATATTAAAACGCAAATACACCCACCTTTCCGCCAAACAGCATAGGCACGTCGTTCAAGAGATCAAACGTGGCCGTAACATGCTGACTATGCAGTAAGTGTGGCTCTTACAGTTTTTCAGGCGGCAGAGCTTTTAATTCAAGGAAGGGTAGTCGCCTTGCCTACAGAGACCGTTTATGGCCTAGCTGGTCACGCTTTGGATCCAGGGGCCCTCAAGTCTATTTTTAAAATTAAGGGTCGACCACTGACAAACCCCCTGATCGTCCATATCTTGGACCAAAGCGAGGCCGAAAAGCTCACGCTCACCCCTTTTTCCCCTAAGGTCCAGAGATTGGTAGATGCCTTCTGGCCCGGGCCCCTAACGCTCATACTACCCAAGGCTCCTTCTGTCCCAGATTTGCTCACAGCCGGCAGGCCTACTATTGCCTTGCGTAGCCCCAAGCATTCTCTATTTCGAGAGATCTTAAGCCTATGCAAGCTCCCCCTAGCTGCCCCTAGTGCGAATCCCTTTGGCTGCTTAAGCCCTACAGAAGCGAGTCATGTTAGAAACATGTTTCAAGAAACACCTATTCCCATTGTGGATGGGGGCCCCTGTTTACTAGGCTTAGAGTCCACCATTGTAGATCTGAGTGGCTCCCAAGCCAAACTCTTACGCCCTGGGCCTCTGAGTGCTGAAGCACTGGAAACGGTACTAGGCGAGCCCATCTTGGTGCCTTGCATGCAGGCAAGTCCTAATAAGCCTCTCTTAGCTCCAGGTACACTGCAGCAACATTATAGCCCTCACACCCCTCTATACGTGTATCCTTACGGTTCCATTCTAAAAAATAAAATGGGAAAGACAGCGTTGATTTATTTTAAAAAACCCAAAAAGCTAGAGGAGCATACTTATTTTTTATCCGAAACAGGATCCTTTAGTGAAGCTGCTGCACAGGTTTTTAGAATGCTACATACCCTAGATACCCAAGGCTACGATGCTATTTGCATAGAAGCGGCTCCCCCGGAAGACCTGGGAATCAGCATTAATGATCGCCTCAAGAGAGCAGCTGCGAAGTTTACGGGTATTTAGGGCCTATTTGTCATTAGACCTCTTGCGAAACCCTTGTCTTTTGTGTCTTAAGTTCGTCAAAAATAAGATCAGTCTTCGTTTTTCAGGCGTCGTTCTTCCCCCTACGCTCCTTGAGCTACGGGCGACAAGCCGAACTACCTGTCTCCCGACGTGTCAGGCATAGCTCGCAGAGCTACGCCTGAAGGCTTCAGCGTAGTGGAGATGCCCGACACGATGAGCTACGCCTGACACGTCGGAATCCTTCAGGCTTCGTTCTTGCGAACTACGCCCGACACGGCAGGAGGCAGGCCGGTTCCTCATTTATTTGGCCTCGCCCAGAAACCAGGCTTCGCTCTACGAGCTACGCCCGGCAGGCCAACCAAGATAATACGTAGGTCCGCAAGAGGTCTATTAAAATAAGGATTGATAGATAGAGCCTCTCGCCCTAGCCTATGTGCACCATCTAAACACATGGAAAAACCTTTACAAGCATATACATTTTTTAAAGAACTACAAGCACTCCCCTTTGTGGAAGAAATATGGCTATTTGGCTCTAGAGCTAGAGGAGACCATCAATCCCGGTCTGACATAGATTTGTCCTTTTTATGCTCTAAAGCTAACGATAAAGACTGGAATAATCTCCTTTCTATTCTAGAAAAAGCGGATACTCTTCTTCACATCGATGCCATTCGCTTTGATACCCTAAGCTCAGAAGACCCCCTTAGGATCAATATTTTACGTTTTAAAACCATTCTATATAAAAAGAATCCCACAGAATCGATATTCTGGAGAGACTATTTTTACTCTCTCGGTAAGGCTATAGAACGCCTCAAGGATGTGATGATGCACTCTCAGTTAAAAAATGAAGATTATTTACAAGATGCTGCTATTCAAAGATTTGAGTTTGTAACAGATCTTTTTTGGAAAGTTCTTAAAAAGATACTCACTTATGAAAAGATAGAGGCTAATACCCCACGTGAGGTCTTAAATAAAGCTTATACCTATGCCTTGATCGATGAGGAGGCCCTTTGGCTCCGTATGCTTACAGATAGGAATCTCAGTTCGCATGTTTATAAAGAAGAAGAAGCCAAACGAGTGTTTGAAAATATACAGGCGTACCTTCCGGTGTATATCCAGACCTATAGGGCCCTAAAATTAAAGTATGACCTTTAAACTAAGCATTACTCCAAACGTATTACACTACCTGACAAAAAATATTTAGAGCTCATAAACAGTGGAAAAGGAGGGGATAATGTCATCAAAAGTGAGGTAATGGATGCGGTCAAAAAGGGATCTCCAATAACTTTTAGCGGGATAGCCGTGGACCTTAATAAGAAAAGGAATGGGAAAGCGTGAAAAAACATAAGTGGCATGATGGAGAGCAAAAAAGAAGAATAAAAGAAGAATATGGATAGGCCTCTTGGGAAAGCAGGTCTTTTACTGCCTGGCTTCAGGCTTCGCTTTAAAAGCTACGCCCGACACGCCAACGAAGATGATACCTATTTCCGTAAGTGGTCTGTTTTTTTCACACCCAGCATAGCCCTAATTATTCGAAGAATTTCCAGCAGATTTATCTGTATTTCTTTTAAAAAACGACTCATGGTTCGCTCGCGTGAGGCCTCTTGAACACTGGGATTAGAGCAGGAAATTAGGTGGCTGAGATTAGACTTCTTTCGAAACCACGTCTTTTGCTCCCTCGGTTCGTCAAAAATAGACTCAGGCTTCGCTCTGTGAGCTACGCCCGACAGGTCAAAATCCTCATGTACTCTTTGTGTACACTCCTCCCTACGCCAAGGCTTCGGGCGACAGGCTGAGCTTTTTATCTCCCGAAGGCTCCTGTCTCCCGAAGCTTCAGCGTAGTGGAGATGGCGTAGGGAGACGGGAGGCAGGCCGACTAGGATGATACCTGTTTCCCAAAGAGGTCTAGTGTTGACTGAGGCCAGACTGAAGCGCTTTCGAAGATTGAAGGGCTAGCCCTTATAATCTTCAATAATGAGGATACTGATCTTGCTGCCTTATAGGTTCTACAGATCAGCGAGAAGGGTATTTTTCTGTACTGTATCTTTTTGGGCTTGCAGGCCTGTCTTTTTAGTGATTTCATTGTGAAGAACTTAAGAACGCTCTTCCTTAAGGCATGCAACCTACCATAAAAGTACAGACTCCTCTCAAGTTTAACTTTATCAAAGCTACCGCTGACTCGGTGCGCTTTCATAATGCCATTGTAGGTAGTGGAAAGTCTCTGGCTTTTAGGTTAAAGAATGAAGGCTACGAGCTGAGCTTCCTTCCTCAAAAGCCCTTGGGCTATGAAGCAAAAATATTTTTTCGGCTGAGTCTCAATAAGCAAATTTTCTACCTAGCCCTGAGTCCGGCCCCCCCCCTCTCCATTATAGATGCTAGCCTTAAAGACCTGTCCTTACAAAGCCTGCCCCCGGATGTTTTGGCTCTTTTGATAGAAGGCTTTAGTGGAGAGCTTTTAAGAGGCTTAGAAGCGAAGCTGAAAGTAGAATTCAGTCTGGAGGACGTTACTTTTTTCCCTCCCAAAGAGCTTTTTGATTATAAACTTCATATTAATCTAAGAAACTCCAGTAGCCAGGCCGAATACCAGGGGCATTTTTGGTTAAACCAAAACCTAATGAGTCTTTTTGCGGAATGGATGGCAAAAACTAAGCCTTTACGGACGCATACATTTTGGGATAATACCCCTCTAAGAGGCCATGTTTGCCTGGGTATGTGCCGTCTGCCCAAAAAAGAGCTGTACCATCTAGAAACGAACGATATCATTTTACTGGATAATTCCGCGGAGATTCAAAAACAAATCTATAGCCTTGTCTTTCAGCAATCTCTTTCTTTAGACTTTCAATACCAAAACGCAAAAGCCACCTTTATCAAAATGAGTGAAACACCACCGAATATCCCAGTAGCCGCCACCCCTGTGAGGGCTACTGCTCAGGCCAGCGCTCCTAAGCCCATCCCTTCTCCAGAGGCTACGATTGCCCAAGAAGCTGCTTCTCCTCTTGCTCAAAAGTTGGATGCATTAGACGTTGTTCTGAGTTTTGAGGTAGGAGAAAAGGCTTTATCTATACAGGCTTTACGATCCATTACACCAGGCTTTGCTTTTGAGTTGGAAAATCCCGTCCAAAAACCCGTTGTGATCAAGCTAAATGGGGTTCCGATCGGCCAGGGCGAGCTTTTGCAAATAGGTGAAAAAGTCGGTGTTCGTGTTATAGAATTTTCTCACAATGGCTAGTACAGCAGGCACAGCTGCCAGTGCCTTTTCCTTGGGGGCAGACCCGCTCAGTCTTATCGCGCTTCTCACAACGCTCTCTTTGGCCCCCTTTATTGCAATCATGCTGAGCTCTTTCATGAAGATTGTGATTGTGATTAATCTCATACGCAATGCCCTAGGCGTCCAGCAAATTCCTCCTAATATTGCAGTCAATGGTCTGGCTATCATCCTGACTATCTACATCATGACACCCGTGATGAGCGATACTTACGCCATCATCCAAAAGCAAGACTATAGTAATAAAACCATCGCGTCTTTTGTGGACAACCTGAAGGAAGCTAAGGGACCTATGCAGGCTTTTTTAGCAAAGCATTCCAATGATAGAGAAAAAAAGTTTTTTATTAATACCGCTAAAGCCATGTGGTCTCCAGAAAATGCTGCTTTGCTCGATAAGGATCATTTTATGGTCTTGGTGCCAGCCTTTACGGTGAGTGAACTCACTTCTGCCTTCCAAATAGGCTTCTTAATGTACCTTCCTTTTATAGCAATAGACTTGGTTGTTTCTAATATTCTTCTAGCTTTGGGGATGATGATGGTCTCTCCGATGACCATCTCTTTGCCCTTCAAACTCCTCCTCTTTGTGCTCATAGAGGGGTGGAGCCGTCTAGTTCAAGGCCTTGTGCTAAGTTATAAATAATAGAACTCTATGGATCAAGCTACCGTTATAGATTTTACCATAAAGGCTATGAGCCTAGTCTTGTTCCTATCTATGCCGCCCATTTTGGTGGCAACCGTCATTGGGGTAATGGTCAGCCTTTTGCAGGCGCTGACACAAATTCAGGAGCAAACCCTGGGCTTTGCTATAAAGCTGACGGTAGTGACTTTTACGCTCCTATTTACAGCGCAGTGGATGGGCTCTGAAATGCTAAATTTTGCGATCTATATTTTTGATCGCTTTCCTACATTTGCCCGATGAACCCGCTCATAGACTTGCTAAAAGAATACGCTATGGCCTATTCTTTAGGGGTTTTACGTTTAACGGTAGCCTTTACGATTTTACCACTTACGGGCCCAGCGGTGATTCCTGGTATGTCCCGGATAATTGCCTTTGCCTCGATGTCTTTAGTGATTGTCCCTCATGTGCAGGCGCGTTTGCCTTCACCTATGCCGGGCTCTTTGGCAATGATGCCGATATTCCTTAAAGAAGCTTTTATCGGCATTTTGATCGGCTATTTTGCTTCTCTTATCTTTTGGATGGCCGAGGCTGTGGGGTTTTTTATTGATAACCAACGGGGTTCGTCTATGGCCTCAGCCTTTGATCCCACAACAGGAGGAGAGTCCTCTCCTTTAGGGATTTTAATAGCCAAGGCAGTCACCACGCTTTTTTTTGTAACAGGGGGATTTTTGAGTTTACTGACAGTTATTTATCAAAGTTATCTTGTTTGGCCTGTATTTGAATTTTTACCTGTGCTTAAGGGAGATTTTCCTATTTTCATGCTAAAGGTCTTTGATGGGTGGATTCGTTCGGCTGCCCTTTATGCAGCGCCTTTGATGCTTTTGCTATTTTTTGCTGAGTTTGGCCTTGGGCTTATGAATCGCTTTGCCCAGCAGCTCAATGTATTTGTGCTGGCTATGCCCGTGAAAAGCGGGCTGGCTATGTTTTTATTTGTGATTTATATGTCATATTTGTTGCATTACTTTAAGGTAGAGTTTTTGAAAATACCAGAGATCTTAAAAGACCTAGAAATTATGTTTTTCTAAATCATACCATGGGCTATCTTTTATATATATATGAGTGAAGGCGGAGAAAAAACAGAAGAGCCTACATCCAAGAAGATTCGTGATGCTCGTAACAAGGGGCAGGTAGCGATGAGCAAAGATACCGTCTCTACAGCTTTATTAATTGCCGTTTTTACTTATGTCTGGATAGCCTGGGGAATAATGCTAAGGGACTGCAAGGAATTGCTATTAATCCCCACGTATTACTACGAGGCTCCCTTTTTGTATGCCCTCGAAAATGTGTCTAGTGCTATTTTTTGGAAAGTTTTTGCCATTCTATCGCCTCTTTTGCTGTTTGTATTTATCGTGGCTATAGCGTCCAATTTTCTTCAGATTGGCCCCTTATTGGCTTTTGAGAGTCTGAAGCCAGATCTATCAAAACTCAACCCGGTGAGCGGCATGAAGAAAATTTTTGCCCTAAAGAATGTGGTGGAGTTTTTAAAATCCACTGCTAAGGTATTGTTTTTAGGCTTTTTTGTTTATAAAGTGACTCAAGGGATGATAGATCCCTTATTTAAAATCCCCCCCACAAAAATGCAGGGATTGATGGAGCTTATTCCTTTACTGATGAAGCGTTTTGCCTCGTATGTGATGCTGGCTTATACGATCGTAGCGGTCATGGATTTTTTCTTTCAGCGTCATAATCATCATAAAAGCCTGATGATGAGCCGAGATGAAGTTAAACGTGAGTATAAGGAGTCCGAGGGGGACCCTCATATCAAGGGCAAGCGAAAGCAAATCCATCAAGAGATGATGCAAGAAGATAACGTAAAGAATACCAGAAAATCTACGGTTGTAGTAACAAACCCGACTCATATTGCCGTAGCCTTGCTGTATGATGCCAATAAAAAAGGTTTGCCCATTGTGGTTGCTAAGGGTAAGGGTCTCCTAGCTCAACGCATGCGTAAAGCAGCTGAAGAAGAGCAGGTGCCTATTATGGAAAATAAAGAGCTTGCTAGGACCATGTATGATACTGTAAAAGTTCGCCATTATATACCAGCAGAGCTCATAGAGCCAGTTGCTGCTGTTCTAAAATGGGTGCGGGATAATAGCCCCACACGCGTCTAGGGTCTGAATACTTTCTGTGAAGGGACAGGACCTTGAGATAATTTCTGAATAAAAGCAGTTGACAAATCAATAAACTCTCCTAGGGTAGGGATGAGAAAAATTAACTTGAAATGAAAACAACTTTAGCTAAAAAAGAAAATAGAGGTGATAAAAAGTGGGTTTTAATAGACGCCAAAGACCAAATTTTAGGCCGTCTTGCCGTTAAAATTGCCAATGTTTTGCGCGGCCGTAACCACCCCCTGTATACGCCAAACCAGGATACGGGACTCTGTGTAGTGGTGATCAACGCCAATAAAATTCGCGTTACTGGAAAAAAAGAAAGCCAAAAAGAGTACATGACTTACTCAGGCTATATGGGCGGTGAAAAATATCGCAAGTTTGCGGACCTTCGTCGCCAAAAACCAGACTACATCATTCACCGTGCTGTGTGGGGTATGATGCCAAAAAATAAGCTATCTCACCAGATGATGACAAAGTTGCGCATATTCGCTAACGAGGTTCATTCTCACGAAGCTCAGTCTCCCTCCCCCTTAGAACTCTAATTTTATATAACAATGATACTTGATAAGACTCAATTCGTGGCTACAGGCCGTCGTAAAACTGCTTCTGCCCGTGTTTTTCTAAAACCTGGAAGTGGTATTATCACCGTCAATGGTAAGGATGTAGCTCATTATTGCTATACTGAGTCACTTTTAACGAAAGCTTTAGCGCCTCTGGCTCTTTTAAATATGAAGAGCGCCGTAGATATCAAAATTACGGTTGCTGGAGGCGGACCAAATGGTCAAGCTGAGGCTATTTCACATGGGATAGCCCGTGCCCTGGAAAAGATGGATGCTGCTTTGCGCACCCCATTAAAGGCTCAAAAACTCCTTACTCGTGACGCTCGTAGGCGTGAGCGTGAAAAGCCAGGTCAACCCGGTGCTCGTAAGCGCTTCCAATTCTCTAAGCGTTAGGACCAAGGCCTTATCCTCCAGGAATTTAAGAAATATATTTCTATTCCGCGAGGTATTTACCCTGAACCTGAACGCCTTTAGTCACTTTTTACTTCTTTTTATAAATTTCAAACCTAGCTCTGCTACTTAAAAACAATGATTCAATACCAAAAACACGTCGTAACTATAGAAGACCTAGGGATCCAAATCGGTACGGGCTCTATCGCAAAATTAGCTAATGGAGCTGTCACCATACAATCCGGGGATACCTGTGTTTTTGTGAGTGCTACAGTAGCTGAATCTATTCGGGAGGGGCAAGATTATTTCCCTCTTGGCGTAGATTATAGAGAAAAATACGCTGCTGCAGGCCGTTTTCCTGGTGGTTACTTTAAGAGAGAGGGAAGGCCTAGTGAAAAAGAAGTGCTGACTTCTCGTCTCTGCGATCGTCCTTTGCGTCCTTTGTTTCCCAAAGGCTTTATGAATGAGGTGCAGGTTATCGGTCTCTTGATGTCTACGGATATGCAGAATGAAGCGGACATTTTGATGGTAAATGGGGCTTCTGCAGCACTCTTGTGTTCAGACATTCCCTGGAATGGTCCTATTGGCTGCGTTAGAGTAGGGGAGGTGGATAATCAATTCATCGTCAACCCCACCAATGAACAGCTCTTCGAATCTGCCCTAGATCTTATCTATGTGGGTAATGAAAAAGATATGATGATGATCGAAGGTAGTGCCGATCAAATCAGCGAAGAGCGCTTTATACAGGCTTTAGAGTTTGCTCATACCCATGTGCAAAAGATCATTCAAGCTCAAAAAGAGCTTGCTAGGATGGTGAATAAAGAAAAGCGTGCCTTTACCTTGTATACAGTAGACAAAGCTGTACTGACTTTTTGTAAGGATTTAGTAGGTTCACGCCTCAAAGCCGGTGTTTTTCAAGATTCTAAAAAAGCCCGCACTGAAGCGGTTAATACCCTCAAGGAGGAAGCCACTTTAGCCTATAAAGAAAAGGTAGGTGAGGCAGCCTTTAAAGCAGATCAAATACGCCTTGCCTTTGAAGAACTGCAGGAGGAACTCTACCGTGAGGCCATCCTAGAACGTGGCCAAAGAGTGGATAAGCGTGGCCCTAGCGATTTACGCTCTATCTCCTGTGAGGTAGGCCTGCTGCCTCGGGTGCATGGTTCTTCTTTGTTTCAAAGAGGTGAGACTCAATCGATAGTCCTTGCTACTTTGGGTACGTCTCGTGATGCCCAAGACCTAGATGCCATAACCGGAGGGGCAGAGTCAAAGTCTTTTATCCTTCAGTACAATTTTCCTCCCTTCTCTGTGGGTGAAACGGGTCGTTTTATGGGCCCAGGCCGTAGAGAAATTGGCCACGGTGCCCTAGCCGAGCGCTCATTACTGCCTATCATTCCCCCAGAAGATCAGTTTCCCTATACGATACGTTTGGTCTCCGAAATCATGGAGTCGAATGGGTCGACCTCTATGGCCTCTGTCTGTGGGGGTACTTTAGCCCTTATGGATGCCGGCGTACCTATTGTAGCACCTGTAGCTGGGATTTCTACCGGACTTGTTAGCCAATTTGATGCTCAGGGCAGCCTTGAGAAACATGTTATTCTTACAGATATCTTAGGGGCAGAAGATCACTTTGGTGATATGGACTTTAAGATCGCAGGGACTAGAGACGGCATAACAGGTTTCCAGCTAGACTTGAAAATTCAAGGTCTCCCATTTGATATTGCTAGAAAAGCCATTTTTCAAAACCATACTGCACGGATGCAGATCTTGGATGTGATGGAGGCAAAAATGCCGAAAACGCGTGATGATCTACGTGAATTTGCGCCACGTGTCCATCAGATGAAGATTGACTCAGATAAGATCGGCGCCCTCATCGGTCCAGGTGGAAAAAATATCAAGCGTATCACCGAGATTACCGGTGCTCAGATCGATATTAATGAAGACAACAGCGGCCGTATCCTTATTTTCTCTAATAATAAGCAGGCTCTAGAGAGAGCTATTTCTGAAATAGAGCTTGTTACTGGGAAAATAGAGATCAATAAAGTGTATCGTGGTATCGTTCGCTCTATTAAAGAATTTGGGGTATTTGTCGAGTGTTTGCCTGGCCAGGAAGGCTTAGTTCATGTTTCCGAGCTTGCTGAGGTTAGGGTTGAATCTCCAGACGACGTCTGCCGAATGGGGGATGAGCTTATTGTGAAATGTATCGGGATTGACGAAAAAGGCCGTGTGCGTCTCAGCCGAAAAGCAGCTTTGTTAGAAGCCAAGGGAATTCCTTATGAAGCTCCTGAAAGTCGCCCCCCCTCTCGTGACCGGGATAGAGACAGAGACCGTCGATCCCCTGCTAGAGGGCCGAGAGGTCATTAAAGGTCCCTTGGGGCCTTTAGCTTCTTAAAGCCGTACGTCTTGAATAGGGAAAAATATCGGGATGGATAGCCCAGAATAGCTCAGTAGACTACTTGCTGACCTACGTATTATCTTGGTTGGCCTTTCACCTTCGCTTTTAAAGCGAAGCCTGAAGCCCGAAACCAGAGAGCAAAAGACAAGGGTTATGCAAGAGGTCTAGTGTTAAGCCAAAAGTGGTCTTGGGTTTCAGCCTTCCTTAAGGACGGGTAACCTTTCTTCCGTTTCTGGTATTGACTTCTTGTCTCAGATATTCATCTCTAAAAGACAATATATGGCAAATAAAACAGATAAGTGGCCTCAGAATATTTCAGGAAAGTTTTATGTCGATGAACAGTGCATAGATTGTGACCTTTGTAGAGAAACAGCGCCCGATTTTTTTAAAAGAGATGATGATGGTGGCTATTCTTTCGTCTATAAGCAACCATCTACACCGGCAGACTTTGAGCTATGTCAGGAGGCCCTAGAGGGCTGTCCTGTGAACGCTATTGGCGATAATGGAGACGCATAAATTTATTTTTTACTGAACAATTTTGCTTGCCATCCCTCGTCCACTATGGTCTTGTTTCCTTTTTATAAGGGTGATAAAAGGCGATCAGGTCAAAAATTCAAAACTTACTTCTAAGGATTGACAAAGCAACCGAACTTCATCCTAATCACCCCGTACACAATATATTTTTTAATCTATTATGTCAGAAACTATTCAACAACGTGTTAGTAAAATCATCGTTAACCAGCTCAACGTCAATGAAGAGCAAGTCACTGAGGCTGCTTCCTTTTTGGACGATCTAGGCGCAGACTCTTTGGATACTGTAGAGCTTGTAATGGCCCTAGAAGAAGAATTTAAGAATGAGATTCAAGGAGAAATCTCTGACGAAGATGCTGAAAAGCTCCGCACTGTAGGTGATGTAGTTCGTTATATACAGGGCAAAATGAATAAAACTTAGAGTCTTGCCTTTAGGTTGATGTATTCTATTTAAGGCTTATAGCCTTTTTGTCTGCAGCTGTCATCCAAAGCTCAAACGTTTTATAAACTTTATTTTTCTATTCAATAATGTCTAAAAAACGCATCGTAGTTACCGGCATAGGCGTCATTACTTCACTAGGCCAAACCGTTGAGGAGTATTGGAAAAATCTTTTAGCTGGTAAAAGTGGCATACGAAAAGTGACTCGCTTTGATGCAACTGATTATCCCTCTAAAGTAGCTGCAGAGGTTGATTTTGATCCTACCCAGTACATGGATCCCAAAGAGGCAAAGCGTAACGATAGATTTACACAGTTTGCTCTAGCTGCTACTCAGGTAGCGGTCAAGGATGCTGGGCTAGACCTTTCAGCAGTCGATAAAACACGGATGGGGGTACTGATCGCTTCCGGAATAGGAGGCATGGAAACTATAGAAATCCAGTCTGGACGTCTTCATTTAGAGGGGCCGCGTCGTGTGTCTCCTTTTATGATACCTTCTCTGATTGCTAATATCGCCTCAGGTGTAGTGGCGATAGAGCTAGGGGCTATGGGGCCTAACTATGGGATTGTTACTGCTTGTGCTGCCGGTAGTCATGCTATCGGTCAAGCTTATCGGGCACTGCAATACGGCGATGCAGATATTATGGTTGCGGGAGGAAGCGAGGCAGCTATTACTCGCTTAGGTTTCGCAGGCTTTTGTGCGATGAGGGCGATGTCCACCCGCTCAAATGAAGATCCCATCCAGGCCAGTCGTCCTTTTGATACTAGCCGGGATGGCTTTGTTATGGGAGAGGGTGCAGGAGTGCTCATCTTAGAAACATTAGAGCATGCACAGGCTCGGGGGGCTACTATCTATGTAGAGATTGTCGGGTATGCGGCTACGTGTGATGCTTTTCACATCACTATGCCAGATGAGCAAGGCTCTGGAATGGCTCTATGCCTACAGAATCTTTTGAGGGACGCCGGTTTAGATGTGCAGGAGGTACAGTATATCAACGCTCATGGTACTTCCACGCCCTATAACGATAAATTTGAAACTCGCTCCATTAAAAAAGTATTTGGCGAATACGCTTACAAGCTAAAAGTCAGTTCTACCAAGTCTATGACGGGCCATTTGTTGGGCGCTGCTGGGGCTATAGAGGCTGCTGCAGCTATTAAGGCTATACAAACGGGATGGATTGCTCCTACCATCAACCTGCAAAACCCAGATCCAGACTGCGACCTGGATTATGTCCCTAACAAGGCTGTTCAAGCCCCAGTACAAGTAGCTATAAGCCAAAACTTAGGCTTTGGTGGGCATAACGCTGCCCTTGCTTTCAGGGCGTATCCATCTTAGCATACGCTCTAGAGCTTATTGAGCTTGTTCTCAAACCTGCAAAAGAGAGATTTTGGGGTGAGACAGGTCTATTGAGATGAACCAGCAGATCTTGTAGGGCCCTCAGAGCGTCACTAGTCTCATATAGCCAGGATGGGGTAAGAAGAAAAGTGAAGAGACTATTGCAGTTTCAATAGACTTCTTTGGAAACCAGGTCTTTTGCTCTCTGGGTTCGGGCTTCGCTTTAAAAGCTACGCCCGACACGTCGGGTGATGGGCTGGTTCCTCTCTTGCTTTTTCCTGCCCAGAAAACAAAATACCTAGGTCCGAAAGAAGTCTATTTATTCCTTTATGACCCAGCTTCGGTGTCTTTTGAAGGGGATCTTCTAGCTGCTTTTACGGTTATCACGAGGTTTTCTCACCCTGTACAGAATTGAGCATTTCGCTAGCAAGGTTGAGTTTTTTATTTACTTCGCCTATGATGATGGAAATATCTGTTAGTGAGAGCTTGAGATCAAACCAGATAGATTGCGAAAAACTCTCTGTAATGGCGTCTATCCCATTTTTAACCTGTTGGTTATTGCAGGCAAAATTAGCTATGTGCACGTATTTTGTGATTTTAGGCTCTTTTTGGTCTGTTTGTGTGGGCTGATGGTGGTAACGAACGGCATCTATAATCGTTTGGGGTAGTTGCCAGCGTTCCACTAGGATCCCTCCCACTTCAGCGTGATCTATTCCCAAAATGGCTTTTTCTACTTCGTGTAAGGGGTGCTGGTAATGTTTGGCTTCTTCTAGTACATTTAGGTAGTGGTCTCCCATAAACTGATCCAGGATCAATATTCCAATGTCATGTACAAGGCCACACATGTACAGCTCTTCAGTAGGAAAGCTAGCACGGGTCGAAAGCTTTTCTACACTTTGAGCCCCAAAGGCCACCGCTAGGGCATGTTTCCAGAAGTCTTGGTAACTAAAGTACTGAGAGGCTTTAAAAATATTAATAACAGAGAGCGATAGGACGACGTCTTTGATGATGCCTAGACCGATGCGTAAGACGGCCTGGTCTATAGCGCCAATGCGCTGAGGGCCAGCAAAAGCAGCTGAATTTGCTAGGCGTAAGACCTGGGTTGAAATGGCAGGATCCATGGATATAACCTCAGCTATACTATCAATACTAGCATTTTCATCTGAGACTAAGTCCAGCAGCTTATGGACGATGCTTGGGACAGACGGAAGGTTTTTGTCTGTCTGCAAGCGTTCGATAATTTGGTCGTGAAAGCCACTCATGAGTAGTATGTTGCTAAAAAAGATGACTTACAGGCCAAACTCAGCGCCTAAAGCTTTTTGAGTATGAGAGAAACTGTTTTCCAGTTCTGTTAAAAGATATTTGCAGTCTTGTGCTTCGTGGCTGAGTGCCGCTTGCTCTAGCTTTTGGCATAGCTCTACCATGACTTGTGCTCCGATATAGCTGGCAGAGCCTTTTAGCGTATGGGCTGCTATTTTGATAGCATCATAAGCATGGGTTTCTAGGGCTCTAGCTAGAGTTTGAAGCTGAAGAGGGGCTTGTTCCTGAAAGAGAGTGAGCAGTTCTTCAAGGAGGGCCTTATCCTCACCGCAAATGGCTTTTAGTGTATCAGGGGTAATCAATGCAGAAGACATGAGAAACCTAGTATACAGTAGAAATGCCCCTTTGTCTATCAGATCTAGTAGGCTTTGAGTTGATTCTTTTAGAAGGCAGGCGAGCTTGCCTTATCCATCCTTTCGCCGGTTTGTAGTTTTTGAGGAGCTAGGACTAGGCTTAGAGCCCGTTTGAGCTTGGGGGGGAGGCGCTTGAGAAGAGCGTAGGGGGGAGGAGTAAGTAGAGAATTTCTTCTTTTCAAAGAGAAGAGGGGCACCTGTCAGGCTTAGTTCGTAGAACGAAGCCTGAAGCCGCCTGACGGGCCGGACGTCTCCTTACGCTCCTAACAGACGCTACCTCCCCTACGCTAAAGCTTCGTTAGGTAAGGAAACTTCAGGTTACGCTCTTCCCCCTACCCTCTTCGAGGTTTAGGCAGGGCCGGTCAAGAGAGTTTAGAGCACAGCTAAGAAAGGGCTATCCTCTTAATCATTCAAAAGGTCTATTTTTGTTTACAGATAGGAAAGACTCATATGGGGATAGTCCAATGCTTGGTTTGTAAAGCTATAAACAGAAAGTTTAGATACTTTTTGCCTCTTTTCCAATTCGTTCTGTTCAGGCTTCGCTTTTTGACTTATTTAGTGCAATATACTTGCATAACCACGGGGCAATTTTTACAGTTTTCATAAAACCTTGATGTTAGCTTTCCCGCTGTTCATCAAGCCTAAATCTTGCCCCCTTTTTTTTTGTCAGGTAGTGTAGTTGAAAGGTCGTTATTCTCAGGGCTTCTCCAGCTGATCAATGCCTCGTCTGTCATAAATGATAATGTGCTAATAATAGGCGCTTCTTCATCATTAGTAGCTTTTAGAAGACTATTTAAGTCTCCATCGGTTTGCTGATCTAAGCTAGGTGCTACTTGCATCCCTTGTTGAGCGTATCCTGCTGGAGGAATTTGGATAGCATGAACTCCTTGCAGTACAGGCAGTGGTTCGGGCTGTCCTGAATTTACCAACTGGCATTCTTGTATATTCCTTATATTCATACTTTATTAAGGTTAAGGGTTAACAAATTATTACACTACCTGACAAAAGATTCTGAATGCATTTTTGACGAACCCAGGGAACAAAAGAAAAACGCTTCCCCAGCGCCCTAAAACACCCCCCATAAATAGTATAGATTTTTTACCCATCCTATCCAAGGCTTCAGTTTAGGAATTTCTAATAATACTCCATTATTACTTCTATTTTTGGTAAATTTACAGTTGACAGCAAAATAAATGCGGATTAATTTCGCATACGCCTTATAGGCAAGCGTTTATCTCCACAAGACTTGAGCTAATAGTTTTGTCCTTAAGGGTTTTAACACAAAATAAATATCAATTCATATCAGTAAATCATGAACGTTAATCCAAATAATTCATCCTTAAATCCCAACTCATCCAGTCTGAGTAACCCCGCCCTAAACTCACCGGCAAATCCCCTTGGCGGAGCCTCTCTGGGGGCACAACAAGTTGGCGGAGTGCAGAACCCGTTTCCGATAACGGTTAACGACCTCCTGAGCCAAAAGGTCAAAAAGCGCTCTAGCGTCATCCTCTCTATTCCTGCTGCAACGCAGCAAGACGATGGTTTTTCTGCCTTAGCCAAAGATAAAACCCTAGATGAAGACTCTCGCCTAGCCGCTGCAACGAAGATACAAGATAATCAAAAACGAGACACTATCCTAACGGAACTAGCAGAAGATAAGAGCCTAAAAGACAAGCTGCGCTTGAAGGCAGCTGATAAGATCCTTGACCTTAAGCAGAAAGTTGCAGTGTTTTCAGCTCTAGCACAAGACCAGGACCTAGACCACACAGCCCAACTAGAAGCTAAGGCCTTCACAGACCTCAAAATCGATCTCGCCCCCTCACAACAGGGCCCATTAGTCAACATCCCTCAAAGCCAGACTATCGATATACAATCTCTTCTAAGCAATATCGGAAGGGCCACTCCAGGAGCACAGTCTGACAACGCCTTACTGGCATTAGTGAATGACCCCAGTCTGGATGCATCCTGTCGTATACAAGCAGCAGAAAAGCTCATTCGAGGGGATATTCGTAAAAACGCCTTAATAGGCTTAGCGCAAGACCAGAGCTTGGATATCTCATGCCGTCTAGAAGCGGCAGACAAGTTCTCTTCTGGGAATAGACGAGACCACCTCTTACTGGCATTAGCTACAGATGAGAGGTTACCGTTAGCTGCCCGTATACAAGCTGCCGACAAGCTCTCCCCAGGCAGGAGCCGAGAAGATATCTTATCACAATGGGCTGAAGATGAGAGCTTGAGCCTATCGCGCCGCATAAAAGTTGCGGACAAACTCCCTCCAGGAAGTCAACGAGACAGCATCTTAAATCAATTTACTTCCGATAGGACCTTGGACGCATGGTACCGCATGCAGGCAGCAAAGCGGCTACCTCTAGGGGATAAACGAGACGATGCCTTAGTCGAATTAATTCAAGATAAAAAACTCTCTCTACGGGGCCGCTTAGAGGCTGCAGGCAAGCTATCTCCCGGTAATAGACGAAACGACGTCTTACTCGCCTTCATTCAAGATCAGAAATTAAAGATATCAGATCGCATCAAAGCAGCAGACATGCTCTCTCCAGGTGATCGACGAGACCAGATCTTGCTCGCCTTCATTGAAGATCAGAAGTTAAATATAGCAGACCGTATCAATGCAGCAGATAAGCTATCTCCAGGTGAAAGACGAGAAGATACCCTAGTCACCTTTACTGAAGATAAGAGCTTGACTAACGACAATCGTGTAAAAGCCGTATTCAAGCTTTCTCCAGGCGATAAGCGAGACACAATAATGTATACATTCGGTGAGCAAGCTATGATTCCTGTCGAGATGGCCAACATAATGTTCGACAAGTTCACTTCAGATGATCTACGAGAGATGGACTGGATAGACGTTGCTCACATGAACCACCCACAAACTAAGGGCATCCCTGACAAGATTGTCAGAGACAGTTTAGAAAAGCTCCTCACCTACGTTCTCAGTCGCCGATATCTTAACCAAACCGACTCCAAGCCCGCAGATATCGTCTGATATATATATATATACATGTATAAGAACTGAGGTACAGCCTCATTAAAAAAAAGCAAACCCATGCTCTGATCGCATGCCGTAGGGCTATAAGAAGGCTCTACGGCGTAGATCAGCCCAGCCTAAAGGGGGGAAAATAACGCCCCATATTATTAATCCACATATCCACACAATGCTTCTTTTATACAGTCATTAGCTTTTAAAGGTAGATCCAATGTTCTCCATGTATCTTTTAGGGCCTCCACCAAATGTTCTATCATATCCAAAGTGTGAAGGGGGCTAGGGGTAAGGCGTAACCGTTCTGCCCCTTTGGGGACAGTTGGGTAGTTTATAGGCTGCACATAAATCGCATGTTTTTCTAATAAATAATCTGCTATCAACTTACATCGGTGTGCATCTCCTACCCAAATAGGTAAAATATGGGAAGGAGAAGGCAGCAACGGAAGATCTGCCTGGCTAAGTTTATATTTTACAAGCGCCACTACTTCCTGATGGGCCGTCCTTTCTGTAGCACTATACTTCAGGTGCTTCACACTAGCCAGGGCTGCAGCTGCTACAGGAGGGGGCATAGCTGTAGTAAATATAAAACCAGCAGCCACACTTCTTATAAAGTCAACACTCTCTACGGAACCTGCAATATAGCCACCTGCAACCCCAAAGGCTTTACCGAGCGTGCCTTCTATGATGTCTATACGCCCGCTTTGGCCTTGCGCCTGAGCCATACCTCCTCCTTTATAGCCATACATCCCTACTGCATGCACCTCATCTATGAAGCTAAGGGCGTGGTATGCTTCAGCTAAATCACAGATGCCTTCGATAGGAGCAATATCCCCATCCATAGAATAAACAGACTCAAAAACAATCAGCTTTGCCTGCTCTCTGGGATAGGCTTGCAGGCGCTGACGAAGGTCCATCAAATCATTATGACGAAAGATCTCTTTTTTAGCCCCGCTATTGCGTATGCCTTGGATAATGGAGGCATGGTTGTGGGCATCTGAGAAGATAACACAATTCGGCAAATATCTTCCTAAAGCACTCATACTGGCTTCATTTGCTACATAGCCAGAAGAAAATAGAAGCGCAGCATCCTTATCATGCAAATCTGCTAGTTCTCCTTCTAAGAGAACATGGTGATGATTCGTACCTGAAATATTTCGTGTCCCTCCCGCTCCAGCTCCCACTTTTGTAGCTGCTAAACGCATAGCCTGAAGGACTTTTTCGTTTTGACCCATGCCTAAATAGTCATTGGCACACCATATCACAACACGGCTTGTAGTACCCGCTTTGTGAATGAAAGCGTAGGGAAAATCCTGAGCACAGCGTTCTAAGTTTGCGAAAATGCGGTAACGACCTTCTCTTTGTATATCTTGTAGGTTTTCTTTAAAAAAAGCGCCGTAATCCATGTTATAAGGGGGCAGGAGGGCTCATAAGACTGAATCTATTTAATACGAGAGAGTTCTTCCTAGGTAGTTTAAAAACCAAAGTTCTTTCCACATACGGTAACAACCTTCAGGGCTAATACGTCCTTCGCCTTCAGAAAAGCTCTCTCTTTTTTGAACAAAACCTTTCTCAATATTATAACACTCTAAGAGTCGTTGCTGCTGAACCATTTGTTCTAGGGCTGTTATAGTCCATGGCAAAAGCACTGTGTTCTCTAAGCGTTTTTTATGAGCATCATAAAGCTTTTTAAAAGAATATAAGGGCCGCCTGAAAGCCGACCAATGGTTTGGAAAAAACCCTCCAAAGGGCAGCCCCGTATTATCTGTCTGATAGAGGCTTTCTTTCGTGGCGCTAAATAAGGTATAAAATACAGCAAAGGGCTTATTCACTTGGGGTAAAAACGTCACTTGTAAACGGATCGTTTTAGGCTCATTTTCAAAAAAAACAGAATGTAACTTGACACCCTCCCCCATATCCATAAAAAGTACGTCTGTTTTTTTAAACCCAAGTTCCTCAATAGTTTCTTTTTCTTTTAAAAAAAAAGCCGGCCAAAATACACCTTCAGGATCTTTTCTATAATTAGGAAATAAAGGTATATCACTTCTGTTTAATGCCCGGATAGCCAACCAATTATAAGCTGTCTCTAATACAAACCACCCCAAAAATGCTGTTAAAAACAAGAGCCACTCGGGTTTACTAGACCATTCCATAGTTTTTAACACATACGCAAAGCATAAAGACATCAAAATCCAGCGGATCCATCTATTAACTATAGCAGCCGACATAAAACGCTTCTTCCCCCCTATAGATGTAAAAAATAAGGAAAAACTAATCAAAACATAAATTATAGAGATTATCATCTTTTTTGAAGGCAATTCTAGCCTTTTCCAAATCCCTTTAGGGTGGATTTTCCTAGTTTAGGCGTAAAGGCATCACTACACACAGAAATTGATCTAATGTTTTGAATACACCAGGACTAAGCTCATCCTTAAACTCAAAGAAAACTTCGTCTTTTGTGAGCGCTTTTAAAGGATCCATAAGATAATAAGGATTAAAGGCGATACTGAGATCCGGCCCTTCATAGGCTATGGCTAAAGTCTCTTGAGCATCTCCATACTCTGTACTTGAAGCACTTAGTTCTAGAAGGTTTTTATTAAATGTGAGCTTGATAGAATTGTGCTTTTCCGTGGTAACCAAGGCTGCTCGCTGGATGCAATTGAGTAAAAGTTCTCTCTCTATCTTGATGCGATGGTCTGTTTGTTTAGGAACTACTTGGTTATAATCTGGGTATTTGCCATCTACTAATTTGGAAACAAGTTGGGTGGATCCTACCAATCCTTCTTTTGAGGCTTCTTCTTCTATGGTAAAAAATACTTGCTTATCGGTAGAGTGAATATAAATAGAGGCATTTTTCCCTAAGAGACGAATCAGCTCTCCGACAGTTTTTGCTGGTAAAATAAAAGCTCCTACTTGCGATGCTTCTATGTTTATGTCTTTAGAAATAATAGCTAAGCGCCTTCCATCTGTAGCTACTAAGGTAAGTTTATCGTGTTGCTTGTGAAAATAAACTCCATTCAAAATATAGCGACTCTCATCTCCAGACTGTGCATAGACTATACTCTTCAGCATAAGGCCTAAGGTCTCCTGCTTGAGGCTAAGAGAAGGGCCTTCGGGCACTTCAGGTAAAGTAGGGAATTCTTCAGGCCCCATGCCGGTTATTTTAAATAAAGATCCGCCAGAACTGATCTTAGTTTGATAAGAGGAACTAGTCTCTAGGTTAACATTTTGGGAGGGTAAAGAGTGGATAATAGTACCTAATTTTCGAACAGGTAGGGTAACACAACCTGGTTTTTCTACCTCTGCCTGTACATGGCAGCTAATGCTTAAGTCGAGGCTGGTTGTGGTTAGCTTCAGGCAATCTTCCCTAGCTTCTAACAATACATTGGTTAATATCGGCAAGCTGGGCCGGGTGCTTACGATGTTGAGCACTTGTTGTATAGCCCTAAAAAAATGATCTCTGTTTATCTTCACTTTCATAGCTACTTACTGTGTTCATTTTTTTTAAACTAGCAATACCTTTATGTTACCTCTAATACTATTATCTTAAGAATTCTTAAAAGAGTATTCTTATTATGGTCTGTGAATATCTGAACAAATCTTCTTCGGCAGTTTTGAAAGGAATCTCCTGTTTTATTTTTTCTGAATAAACCTCTGAACAAAAACTTATAAACCTTAAGATGTGAATAAGTTCTCAATAAGTTTTTACTTATTCACTGACTCTATCATCTTATTTACCTCCTTTTTCTTATCCCATTTTGGACTTTTTGAGAAAGTCAATTTGATCTCTTAAGACTGCCGCTCTTTCGAACTCTAAAGCTTTAGCCGCTTCAATCATTTCTTTTTCGAGGTTTTTTAGAGTTTCCTTGAAAAACGAGTTAGATTTTTTAGACTTTTTAATCTGAGCTAGGGTATCATCCTTCTGTACTAAGCTTTCCTGTACGGGCCTGAAGGCAGTTTTAGGAGTGATGTTGTGTTCTTTATTGTGTGCCATTTGCTTAGCCCGTCTATATTCTGTTGTATGGATAAATCGCTTTAAAGAATCTGTTAAATGGTCTGCATACAGGATGACTCTTCCTTGGACATGCCTAGCTGCTCTCCCTGCTATCTGAACCAAGCTCGTCTCGCTTCTTAAAAATCCTTCTTTGTCAGCGTCTAAGATCCCTACAACTGAGACTTCAGGCAAGTCTAAGCCTTCTCTTAGAAGGTTTATTCCCACAAGTACATCCACTTTGCCAGATCTTAGGTTTTTTAAAATCTCAACTCTTTCTATGGCATCTATTTCAGAATGTAGGTATTCTACATTTATACCTTCTTTTTTAAGGAAGTTTGCAATATCTTCAGACATTCGCTTGGTAAGCGTAATGACAAGCACCCGAGTTTTTTGCTTGAGTGTTTCGTGTATTTCAGAAATAAGATTCTCCACCTGGCCTTTAGTAGAGCGAATATCAATCACTGGATCTAGGAGGCCGGTAGGCCGTATGAGCTGTTCTACGACAGCTGAAGATTTTTCTAATTCAAACGGCCCAGGAGTAGCAGAAACAAAAAGGGTTTGCGGCGCAATGTTCAGAAACTCTTCAAACTTTAAGGGTCTATTATCCAAGGCTGAAGGCAAACGAAAGCCAAAATCTACAAGTTTAAATTTCCTTGCATAATCACCGTTGTACATGGCTCTAATTTGAGGAAGGGTTACATGGCTTTCATCGATGACTAAAAAATAGTCTTCCGGAAAGAAGTCCATCAAGCAATAGGGCCTCTCGCCGGGCCTTCTACCTGAGAGGTGCCTGGAGTAATTCTCGATACTAGAGCAGTAGCCCACTTCCTGCATCATTTCTAAGTCATATTCAGTCCTCATGCGGAGGCGTTGGGCTTCCAAAAGTTTATTCTGCTGTTCGAGTTCTACTATACGTTCTTCGAGCTCTTGCTTTATATTAACAATTGCTTTTTTCAGGCTAGCAGGTGTGGTCACATAGGGGTTAGCTGGGAAAAGGACAAAGTGGCTAAGATTCGCTAAAACCTTACCGGTCAGAGGATCTATACGTTGCAAGGTCTCTATGTTATCTCCCAAAAATTCTATCCGTATAGCGTCCTGGGTATAGGCAGGAAAAATATCTACGACATCTCCCTTTACCCTAAATTTACCTCGTTTAAACTCAATGGCATTTCTTTCATATGCAATAGCCACTAGTTGCTCGAGTAGTACATCTCTTTCTAAGCTCATCCCTGGCCTCAGAGGAAGGCTCAGGTCTTTAAAATCACTAGGAGATCCTAGGCCATAAATGCACGAAACGCTCGCTATGACAATCACATCTGAGCGGTTTGTAAGCGAGCTTGCAGCTGAAATGCGAAGGCGCTCAATATCATCATTGATAGAGGCATCCTTTTCTATATAGGTATCCGTTTGGGGTAAATACGCTTCCGGCCTGTAGTAATCGTAATAGCTGATGAAATATTCTACTGCATTTTTAGGGAAAAAAGACTTAAATTCAGAATAAAGCTGCGCAGCTAAGGTTTTGTTGTGCGAGATAATGAGGGTAGGTTTCTGAATCTTTTGTATTATATTGGCTACGGTAAAGGTTTTACCAGAACCGGTTACTCCCAGGAGAGTTTGGTAGGCATTGGATTTGTCTAAGGACTCTAAAAGCCCTTGGATAGCCTTAGGCTGGTCTCCCTGCGGCGTGTAAGAAGAGTGAAGCTCAAACATATTATTTAAGAAAAAATTTACACTCCTTACGTAACTTTGCAAGCATGAATCTTCGCCTAAGCTGAACTATCCTTCACTCCAGATCTTGTAAAAGCACGCAACCTACGGGGTTTTGGCCTGCTGACGTTTTTCTTTAGCTTCTTTTAAGGCTTTATCTATATCTTTTCGATTTAAATTACTGATGCCTTTTTTCATCTCATTTCGCAAAAGTTTTTGAGATGTTTTCTCATCAGGACAGTCTATAATAGCCTTTACGACAGTCTCATCGACGTTAAAGTGCTTTAAAAATCCTACAACAGGCCCATCTACTAATGTTGCAGTAGGTTCTTTATTATTATGATATAAAATTTGCTCAGCACATAGCCTTTCATAGAGGTTTTTAGCCGCAAACTTACCACTGTACTGCATATGCGTCTGTTTTAAAAGTTCTTTGGCTCTAATGTTGATTTCATTTTCTAAAAGGGTTCTTGAGGCAGGAGAAAGGTTTTTTAATTTAATATTTTTGCCTTCCATCTCATTTTCTAGCTTATATTCCTTAAAGGCTTGTCTTTTTGCGCTTTTAGCAAAGATACTTTCAGGGTTTTCATAGGCCTTTTTAGCCATTTTGGCTTTTGTCCATTTATAAATGCCTTTAGAGTTCTTAAATGTAGTCAGCCCCAAAGTGACGCCTAAAGAGCCTGTGATAATACCCAGACCGACTCCGCCCATAATAGGAGTCAAGATAGGAAAAATAGGGACAGCTAGAGCGGCTACCAGGGCGCAAGCAGTCGTTAATCCTGTAGAAACCAAGCCCTGTACAGCATCTACAGCATCTATTCTTTTATTCCAATAGTTTTGCTTGTTTCTTAAATAACGAGCTGAAGCAAGTAACTCTTTTTCTGTATCAGAAGGTTTTTTATTCGACTCTGTGGTATGTTGTTTGATGTAGGTATTGGCATAGTCATAGTTTTCTTTGCTTCTAAGAGCCTTTTTTATACTACGCAGAGATTCAAATATTTGGATGGGTATAAACGCAGCTCCTAAGCCTATTCCTGCAGCTTCTACCGCTGCCGAGGCAACACTAGCAGTCGTTTGGGCTGAGGTTTGTACAACAGCATGGATGGAAGAGGGTACGGCAATTCTTTGTCCAATAGTGGCTAGGTTTTTTACAAAAGTAGACACCTGTTCTGCATAAGTGAGGGCTGCCTTGATTTTTTTATTCCAGGATTCCAAAGAAGTCCGTTTTTTTTTCTTGGGTTTAATATTATAGTAATATTGAAAGGCCTGGAGCTGTCTTTGCCTCTCAGGAGGGAGTGTATCGAAATGCTCTAAGATCTTCTTTATTTCACTTTTATACGCTTTTCGTTTTGCTTTTTCGGGGTTATTGAAGTGTTTTATGATAAATTTCGTAAATCTAGACTGTTCTTTTCTGGATCTAGCAATCGGTGTATCGAGAAGGGGAAGGCCTGCTTTTTTCTCTTCTGGATTGAGCTTGTTTTCTACTTCATTCAACTTTTGAAGTATCTCTGGATCAGCCTTAGAGGCTACAATGTGGTTTTGAGGCGCTTCTAAAGTTTTTGTATTTTGTCCTAAAAATGTGATAGGGGCATCGCCCAAGCGGCCTATATTCTGGGAAATAGGTATCAGATTTCTTAAGGTATCCCATTGCCTTCTTAGAGAAAGCGGCCGGTTTGATCTTCTATTTTGTAAGAGCTTGGGTGTGGTTTTTTTTAGTTCTGCAGGGCTTTTGTGTTCTTTGTGGTCTAATAACGGTTTTTTATTGTTCTGTTTTATCTTCGATGCATTTCCTTGAGTTTCATAGGGAAATAGTTTTCTAAAATTACTCACAATACTTGAAAAACCAGGGATATTACTGAAAGGAGCCATAGGGAAAGGGAGTAGGTCAGTTTCGAAGGACGATTTTACTCAATAAGTTTTGGGAAATATTATCATTGCTACTTCTCAGAATAGCTTGCAGGTCTCGTTTGCTTGCACCGAGCTGGGTTAAAAAACCAGTCCACGGAGTATCAGCATTTTGAGTAATCTCATGAAAGTGATTGGTTTTATTGAAGATTTGTTCCTGCTTTAGGTGAAGAATCATGGTTTCTATACTCAGGCCATTACTGTGGCTGATAGAACGCAGGTGAATGTATTCATGCACAGCGTCATTTTTTGAGAATCGATTCTTAGATGAGCCTTGTTCAAAGTTTTCTATATTAAAATTCTTTTGAATTTCTGGAGAGGCTTCTGGGGTATGGAGGTCATTTATAATTTTTTCACCAAATAGGGTGCTCTGAACTTCTTTGGGAATAGTTTTTTCTGCTTCTTTTAAAGCCTGATATTTTAAGATTTGATAATTCTTGGTTAAGAAAAGAGGGCTTTTTTGTTCTCCTAGTTTTTGTTCTTCTCTTAGAGTACTTAGAAGCAGGGCGTCTTCTTCCGGGGTACGCTTCGGTTTGAGAATAAGCTGTGCGACATGCTTTTGAAGATTTGGGTTTGCTGTAAAAAGGCCTTCAGATTCTAAAACTTTACAAAGATAACCTCCAAGGGCTTCTTGAGGAAACAAGGAAAACGCTTGGTTTTCCCAGGCCTTCAGTCTTTTTTCTTTCATCACTGCTTGATCTTCTTGGGGTTTCAATTTTTCTTCTTTGTCTGTAACTTCTAAGAAGGGTTCTTGGCTAGTGATGATTGCCATACATCTAGAGTAAGCTGGATGCATGCGAAAAAGCCCCCTTTCATAATCACTCAAGGCTATGGTGTCGGATCCTTTGCTAATGGCTTCTTGGTGGTTGACGCATACCCATTGTAGGCCTTTATGGATACTGCTATTCCAATCCTTACTGACTTTCTCTAGATGGGGTCCCCCCCAGGCAATTTTTACGGCTCTTCCCATGAGGGGCAGCTTTTGTAAGCCACCGATCATTTTGTCAAACCAAGCTCCTTGGGGAAGGGATGTTTCTAGTCTGTGCATCCTGGCAAAAATAAGAGCTTCTTTAGCAATCAAGTCTTCACTTGCAAGGTTTGAAGCGATGCGCGTTTTATGTCTTGGGCCGTTGATATAATGCTGGTAGGCTTCACTCTTTTCTAAAATAGTCTTATATTTGAGATCATTTTTATAGATAGCAGGATCTAAATCTTTGTCAGGGTTGGATCGCAGTGCTGTGAGTTCTTGTTTACAGGCCTTTATTTGCTCTAGTTGTTGATGGGGTTTTTTCCAGCGGCTGCTCCGAATTTCTCGGTTTGCCCAGAGGCTGAGTTTATAAGATATCAGGCCTACTGTAAGACTGAGAGAAGCCCCTCCTATAGCACCTAGAATAGGGCTAGCAATCCCCATGGAAACGGCAGAGCCAGCTATGGCTAAGCCAAAAATCACAGCTCCTGTTACAACGCCTGCTACAGCCAGTAAAGTTTTGTTACTATGGACAAACGCGCTGATGATATCATCTCTATAGTTATGGTGGTTTTTTAACCTTTTGGCTACCGCAGCTAATGCTTTATGATCAGGGTTATTTTTGTATTCTTTATAAAAAGCTTTAGCTACTTTTTGTTTATCTTTAGATTGTTTTAACTGAATCAGGTCTGAAGTCGTATTCAAAGCGTTTCCTAGGATATTGACTGTTCCTAGAGCAAGACTAATAGGCCCTAGAATAGGATGGGCAAAGGTAGTAGCTTCTACAACTCCCCCGCTTTTAGCACCGCTTTTTGTTACTGCTCCTACAAGATTAAGGATAGCTCTAGGTGTTTGCAGACCTTTTTTGAGTCTTTTGGTGATTTCTGCAAGATTTGTAGACCCAGCAATACTATATTTTTTTTGTAAGCTTTGATAGACTTCAAAATCATCCATCAGAGGCTTGTAGTTGCTTGCTTCTAAGCGAGTTCTGTCCCTAATAATAGAAGAACGTCTAGTTTTGGGATAATTTAAGGCCCATTCGCCTGCAGTCCCACTTTTAGCAATCATCTTTTTTCTTTCTAGGCGAAGAATTTCATCTTTACTAAAAATTTCTATGAGGGATTGCTTTTTTTCAAGAAGATTCTCCCCATGGATACTAAGTTTATCAAATAGTTCTTGATTTTTAGGGTTTAGGCTATGCTTTAGATCGTGTTTTAGGAGAAAAAGAATTTCCGCTGGTGAAAAACTATGGGGAGAGACACCTCCTGTTTGTATATCACCCAATTCATCGATAGTCCGGATTGTCTCTTGTTCTGTGATAGCATGGATACGATAGGCAAGCTGTTGGCCTTCTTTGTCTACTGAACGAACCTTATTTAAAAGCCTTCTTAGATTATATAAGGAGCGTTTCATCTCACGCATTTGCTGAAATGAATCTAGGGTCAGCTTGTCTAGAAACTTTTTTAGCGGCGTGTCTTTAAACTGAATGTTTTCTGTTCGCTTCAACACTGCTTCTCTTTTTTTAATGAATGCCTGAACTTGTTCTTTAATGTCCTCAGCTTGCGGGCTATTTAAAACAGCTTTCCAGCTCTTAGGGCCAAAGATTTCTATAGCTTTGCGATTGAGTTCTTCATCTTTTAAAACAGGAGAATTGCCTGAGGCTGTGCTTGAAATCAGTTTAGACTCCGGTAGGGTTTTGCATTTAGTGAAAGCATTAAGAAGCTGTCTTTTTTCTCCTGGCTTAGAGACGATAGAGAGATTGTGAAAGGTTTTGCTGAAGGTTTTTAACCCGTGGTTTGGGTTTTCTCTTTTATGCTGAAAAAAATAGGGCTTCGCGTGCTTTAGGGTGGAACGAATGTATCTTTTTAGCCCACCTAGGGAAACCTGAATGAATTTGAGCTGGTTATTAGAAGCTGGCTTGCCAGGGGTCAGCCCCTGAAGCTTGCCAATTGTATGGCCCGCAGCATGTGATGAAGGATGAGAGGGGAAATCCATATGCGATAACAGAAAGAAAAGTATTGTAAACTAATGCTATTAATAAATCAATATCAATTTAAGCTGCCGCATTAGAATTTCTTCGGAAATGAAACATTCAGAGGCTTGAAGAGTAAATTTTGAGTTTAAAAGCAACCTTCAGGACGGACCTGCTTGGCCTGTTTTTTAAGTTTCTAGATGATTTCTAAAGCAGTTTAGTGCTGCTTTCGTGAAAATGCGTAGGGATTTTGCTTTGTTTTTATTTATAAATTGATAAAATCTGTTGCTGGTTAAAAAATAACCTTTAGATGCTACTCACTTTGAGTGTACATCTTACTTAACTCCCTACCTCAAGATTCTAGCCTACCCCTTGTGTGGAAAAGAAACCTAAGATACACTGTGTGATCATGGGTGGTGGTCGTGGAAGCCGCCTATATCCATTAACGCGTTTAAGATGCAAGCCAGCAGTTCCCCTAGCTGGCAAATATCGCCTAGTGGATATCCCCATTAGCAATTGCATCAATTCTGGATTTACCCGTATTTATCTCTTAACTCAGTTTAACACAGCTTCCTTACACCGGCATATCCATCAGGCCTTCCATTTTGATCCCTTTGGAGGCGGGTTTGTGGAGATCTTATCTGCCGAGCAGACAGAAATGAATGATAACTGGTACCAAGGAACTGCTGATGCAGTTAGGCAAAATTGGCATCATTTTAAGGCCGAGGATGAAAATTTATTTTTGATTCTCTCTGGGGACCAGCTGTATGCGATGGATTTTAAAGATATGCTAGAACAGCATATAGCAACGAAGGCTGACGTGACTGTGGCTGCCAAACCCCTCCCAAAAGAAAAAATTTCTGCCTTTGGGGCTTTACAAGTCAATGAAGCAAGACGAATCCAGAGCTTTGTTGAAAAGCCTAAGCTAGCAACAGACATACAAAAACTGATAGTCGCCCCTGGCCTTTTGGAAGGGCTTCTTGAGGGCAAAGAAAAAAATAACCTATGTTTGGCCTCCATGGGAATTTATTTGTTTAAGGCTTCTGTATTACAAAAAGCCTTAGATAATGAATATAAGGACTTTGGTGGAGAGGTAATACCCCAGCTTCTAAGCCAGTCTAAGCTTTATAGTTATATTTTTGATGGTTACTGGGAGGATATAGGGACAGTCCGGGCCTTTTTTGAGGCAAATCTCATGTTAACAGATCCTATTCCAGAGTTTAATTTCTATAACGCCACGCACCCTATTTACACAAATTCTCGCCACCTGCCAGCTATCAAGCTTAATAGTTGTAGGGTAGAACAGAGTATTATTGGAGACGGGAGTATTTTATCGGGTGCTACTTTAAAGAAATGTGTCATTGGGGTAAGGACTTGTATTAACCAGGGATCTACCCTTGAAAATGTAATAGTGATGGGTGCGGATGTTTTTGAGACCTTGGATCAAATGTCCAAAAATCAAGAACAAGGCATTCCTAACCTTGGAATAGGCAAGAATTGTAATATTAAGAATGCTATTATTGATATGAATGCCCGAATAGGAGACAATGTCAGTTTATCCCCAGAGGGTAAAGATGATAGCTTTGAAAAGAATGGAGTCTATGTGCGAGATGGTATTTTATGCGTATCTAAGGACTGTATAGTTCCGTCTAATACAGTCTTATAGATAGTTTTAAGGAATAGGAGTGAAGCATAGAGGTAAATCTCTTCAATTGTGTAGACAGCGAGTAAAAAAGAGATTAAATTCTTAAGAAATACCACTTTTGCCTATGCCTTGGGAAGCTTTACTTGTTTGTGTTATTACGATATTGGTCATTACAAGCTTTGTCGCTGAAAAGGTGCCTCCAGATGTGACAGCGTTGGGCCTTTTTGCAGTATTACTCGGCTTGGGTGCTGCCTTTCCTGAATCTAAAATGCCGAGAGTCAAGGATTTGCTAACAGTTTTTGCTGCAGAGGCTCCGCTCACGATTTTGGCCATGTTTGTCTTAAATGTTGCGCTGGAAAAGTGTGGGCTCATAGAAAAGCTAGCAGAGAAGATGGAGTGTTTAACAGGCCTTTCCTATCCGTATTTTATTTTTATATTTATAGGCGTAGTGGGTCTATTTTCGACGGTTATGAATAATACGGCTGTAGTGATGATTCTGCTTCCTGTGGCGCTATCTCTTTCTAGGAAGGCTCAAATTAACCCCTCAAAAATTTTGATCCCGCTTTCCTATGCGTCTATTTTTGGGGGTTGTTGTACACTGATTGGGACGAGTACAAATATCTTAGCTAGCAACATTGCTAGTAACTATGGTCTAAAGCCTATTTCCATGTTTGAGTTAGGGATTATCGGCTTTCCGCTTATGGGGATGGGTGCGCTTTATATAGCTTTATTTGGAAAGAAGCTTTTGCCAGATAGAGAGAGTATGTATAGTCTCCTGCCTAAAGAAAGCCTAAAGGAGTTTATGATAGAAACCTTTATTCGTAAGGATTCACCGCTTATAGGGCTTGCCTTTGAGCAATCAGCCCTTGCAAAGAAAAAGGGCATACGCCTTATAGAACTGATTCGTAAAGGCCAGCCCTTGCAAACGGGCATACATAGCATGCTTCTAGAGCCAGAAGATAGACTTGTGTTTTCCTGCCATACCCATGCTATTGGTCAGGCCCAGAGCACCAAAGGCCTTGAGATTTCTAGTCTAGATGAAGAAGGCTTAGAAAAAATTTCTCTAGATGAGGCCTCCGTCATAGAGGCTATGATACCGCCTAATTCGAACCTAGTAGGACATTCTGTTCAGGCTATTCACCTCTTTAGGCAGTTTAGGGTGATGCTCATTGCTGTGCATAGAAAGGGCATGAACTTGAGGGCCCAATCCCAGTCTGCCCAGATAAAATCTGGTGATACCCTTCTTCTTATGGGTGCAGATAGGGCGATAGAAGCCTTGAGAGCCAGTTCTAACATGATCATTTTGGATAACTCCCGCCAGCCTGCAAGAAGCATGGAGGCTCGGGCCCCACTTGTACTATTGACTATTTTTTCTATTGTCTTGCTCTCTGCTTTTAATGTCCTTCCTATAGTAGCTGGCTCTCTCATGGGGGCGGCTCTTTTAGTCATAACGGGCTGTGTCAAGCCCCAGGATGCTTATACAGCCATAGAATGGCGCATTTTAATCATTGTGTACAGCTCCTTGGCCCTGGGGCTAGCCATGGAAGCAAGCGGCCTGGCAAGCTTTATTGGAGGGCAGATTAGCTCGCTTGCCTTTAACTATGTAGGGGCTGGGGCGAGAGCTTTTACCTTGTTTGCTGCTGTTTACCTGGCAACCGCCTTCCTGACAGAGATCTTGTCTAACAACGCCACAGTGGTGATTATGACACCCATTGCTATCAACATTGCTTTATCCATAGGTGTCGACCCTAGGCCCTTTGTGATAGCCACCTGCATAGGAGCCTCCAATGCCTTTGCTACGCCCATTGGCTATCAAACGAATACTTATGTGTATACCGTTGGTGGCTACCGCTTCATGGACTTTGTCAAGATAGGCCTTTGCATCAATGTCATCTACCTCATCGGCGTTTTATGGATTGTCCCTAAGGTATGGCCGTTTTAGGGACTATTGAAGCAGAAAAAGAAAGCTCTAGGGCTAAAACACAAAGCCTTCGGACTTAACTGAGGGGTTCAGAAAGTGGAAAAAAACTATTTTTCCTGAGGGGGGGAGGGGGGATCCTCTAGTCTTCCACGGCTTCGCCGGAATTATCCTTTTTCTTTTCAGCAGAGCCGGCTACCATCTTGATCCCATCGATGATGACATTGACCTTACTGACAGATTTCATTGTCATCTTTTGAATCTTCTCGATAACGTTTTCTTGAATATGCAGGGCTATTTTAGTGAGCTCGACCCCAAATTGCAGGACGACGCGAATATCGATCAGATAGGCTCCTTCTTCATCTTCACTGACTTGGACGCCTCGGTCAGACTCTTTTTTGGAAAATATCTCAGCTATACCGTCTACAAAGCTACCACCAACAGCGTAGACGCCCTGTATTTCCAGTGTTGCTAGGCGGACGATACTGGCTATGACGCTATGGTTGATTTTGATCTGGCCCAAAGAGCCGTCATCTTCATGGGCGGGGGCAGGGGTTTTTGTGTGTGTGGGAGATTTTGTTTCTTTTTTGTGCTGTGCCATAGGATGGATCTTAGAGGAAAAAGAAAGGTTTGTAAAGAGATGAAATTTGTAAAGAAAAAGTGTTCTAAAAGGATATCTTGTAGATAATTTATTTGAGGGGGGAGGGGGATCAGTAGATGGTTTAGCCTTGAGGAGAGATAAAAAGACTCTTAGGGGCGCGATTCAGAAACTCTTCTACATACTTTGTAGAGAACTGGCCCGTTCTAAAGGCTGGGTCTTGCATGATGGCCTTGCAGAAGGGAATAGTGGTGGGAATGCCTTTGATGATATATTCGCTGAGGGCTCTGTACATACGGTCAATGGCGATTTCCCGGGTATGGCCGAACGTGATGAGCTTTGAGAGCATACTATCGTAGTGGGGGGGGACGGAGTAGCCAGAGTAGGCGTGAGAGTCTATCCTCACCCCATGGCCTCCGGGAGCATAGTAAAGGCCTATTTTCCCAGGGCAAGGAGCAAAGTTGCGGGCTGGGTCTTCAACGTTAATCCGGCATTCAATAGCATGGCCTAGGATCTTAACGTCGGATTGTTTGAGCGGCAATTTTTGACCACAGGCAATCTGGATTTGAAGTTTAATGAGGTCTATTCCAGTAATTTCTTCTGTAACGCCGTGTTCTACCTGAATACGTGTATTCATCTCAATAAAGTAGAAATTGCCATACTTATCTACTAGGAACTCTATAGTGCCGGCGTTTTCGTACTGACACTCTTTAGCGATAGCGATAGCAGCGTCTCCCATTTTTTTCCTCAGCTCCTCTGTCAGAAAGGGGGAGGGGCCTTCTTCGATAATTTTTTGGTAGCGGCGCTGAATAGAGCACTCTCTCTCAAATAAATGAATGGTATTACCGTAGCTATCGGCCATAATTTGAAACTCGATATGTCGAGGTTCTTCCAGGTATTTTTCGATATAAACAGAACTGTCACCAAAGGCCTTTTGAGCCTCTGTCTGAGCGATAGCGATTTCTTTTGAAAGGCTAACTGCATTGTGGGCTAGGCGCATCCCCTTGCCCCCGCCGCCTGCTACAGCCTTAATAATAACCGGAAACCCAATCTTTTTAGCTACTTTTATGGCTTCGGTCTCGTCTTGTATGGGGCCGTCGCTACCGGGGATAATCGGTACGCCGGCTTTCTTCGCGATGTCTTTAGCCTTAGCCTTATCTCCCATCTGGGCGATAGTTTGGTGCTTGGGGCCGATAAACTTGATAATAGCGCTTTCACATTGCTCGGCAAAGGATTCTCTTTCGGAGAGAAATCCATAGCCTGGGTGTATGGCATCGGCGTCTGTAATTTTAGCAGCGCTGAGAATGCGTACAGCCTTGAGGTAGCTTTCCGCACTTTGGGCAGGACCGATACAGATCGCTTCGTCCGCTAATTGCACATGTAAGGATTGTTCATCGGCCTCGGAGTAGACAGCCACGGTACGAATACCCAGCTCGCGGCAAGCACGGATGATTCTGAGAGCAATTTCGCCTCGATTTGCGATGAGAATTTTTTCAAACATATACGTTTAGGGACTAAAGGGTTAAGACGAGACTAAGCAGTCTTTATTTTAAACAGCGGCTGGCCGTATTCGACATTTTCTCCGTTTTGGACAAGGATTTCTACTACTGTACCACTGATTTCAGCGTGGATCTCATTCATCACCTTCATAGCTTCGATAATACAGACTGTGCTATTGGGTGATAGCTGGTCTCCTACTTTAACAAGAGCAGGCGATCCAGGAGAGGAAGTGGTATAAAAGGTGCCCACCATAGGAGACTTTATGAATTTAATACTGGCGTCTACTTCTTTAGGGGCTGAGCTGGCCACAGAACTAGTAGAGTCCGGTCCTGGAGCGTACATTGGCTGTGCGACAGGGTAATGCATGGGACCAAAGTGAGGAGTAGCACTTAAGTTTTCTCCAGATTTCCGCTTTAGGTGCAGCTTGAGGTCTTCATGCTCGATATCAAACTCAGACAAGTCAAATTTTTGCATGAGTTCTATGATTTGTTTGATTTCTTTAGTGTCCAAGGTAGTTATAAGGTTAAGGGTTTATAATAGACTTCTTTGGAAACCACGTATTTTGCTCCCTGGGTTCGTCAAAAATAAATTCAAGAATCCTCATGTACGTTTTCTGTACACTGCGGTTCTTCATTTATTTTTTCCTGCCCAGAAAACAAAATACGTGGTTTCGAAAGAAGTCTAATTGATAGGTACTTATATAGAGGGCTTTATTAAGAAATACTAGCAAAAAATCAAGAGGAGGTGGAGGGTGCTGGGCTTTAGGAGACTTGTGTGTTAGGAGAAGCGGGTGGATTTTGGGATGCAGAAGCGGGTTTTGCCTTGGGTTTGCGAGCTGGCCTTGTTGTTGAGGTGGTCTTTTTGCGTCCAAAGCTTTCAGTATAGCCTAGGGACTTTAGGTCTAGCTTTTGTTTCCTAATAAGTATTTGAAGGGAGCGACTCAGGTAGTGGAGCATTTTGATGGTAGGGTGCTGTTTCGTATTTTTCATAAGAGTTTTGGGTTTTGGGTTAAGATTGAGTGTTGAATGTTGAGTGAAGAGTTAAGTGTTTTTATAAGACTAGGGGGATTTTTAAGAATTGGGGGGGAGGGGGAAGGTTGAGTAAAGGTTTAGTAGTGATAAGTGTGTACGTGAATTTCAAAGGTTTGGATAGCAGCGGTGGCTTCTGGGAAAACGGTATAGATGGATCCAGGAAAAGGACGGTCAAGGAAGGAAGTGCTTTGGGTGGCTTTGTGCTGCATGGTTTGGCTATAATCTCTATTGGAGAAAGCTAAAGTGGGGAGGCTGCGGGCGTTTTCAAAAAAGAAATCAAAACTAAAGCCGTAGCGGTTTTGAAAGGGTATGCGGTGACTGATATTATAAAGATCGAGTTGGGCAAAAGCGCGGAAAGCTTCCTCTTCGGATGACTCGTATTCAAACACAGGAGGGCTATGGATACGCTCGTGGGGCAAGAAGGGAGACGTTAGGAGCAACTCCCCTTGATAGGATTCAGAACTATTGCGGTAGCTGTAGAGCAGATGGTAGCGAATCGTGATGGACTCGGTCAGCCAATAGAGCCTAGCGAGGGAGGGGGGGCTAATGTCTAGGCAGGTTTCTTTGCCGTCGTAGGGGAGGGTTTCCCAGGCTATGGGCAGGCCTGCTTGGCTTACGGGTGTGAGAAAAGATTTGAGTGATTTTTGCATTTTAAAAAGACGGTAAAAGCAGAAGAGATACTGAAAGGTTAGGCATCCTCAGGGAGGGGGGCATCGTCCTCTTCAAAAAACTCTGGCGGAAGGTCAAAGGGCTGGCTAGCTAGGACGAGGCGTTCTTTGAGCTCGCCGTTTTGGCAGACCATTTCGCTCCTTAATGTGATTTGCAGGTCTTCACCTAGGGGACGGGCATCGAGCTGGATAAAGGTATTGTCGTGCTCTGGATGCTTGAAGGTGAGTTTTTGATAATTCCCGTATGACAAGGTAGTGTTTTGCAAGGGCATGTGGATCCCTTGTTCGATAGAGGTTTGGGCAGGAACGTAGCCGTGCTGGCGGCTACTAGCACTACGAGAAAAGTGACGCCTACGGCCCATGCGCAGGAGCTCCACAAGATCCGTTGGGCCTAGGTGTTTGGGGGGACCAAAGACCAGAGTCGTCTTTTGGGTTTCGAGGTTTTCGTGTATCTCTTGCAGAACAGCCTGCATGGTGGCGTAGGTATCGTCGCCTCCGTGGATATTGAGTGTGGAGCCCATATGTGCGTTAGGAAGCGAGCCATAGAGATTCACCCTGCCTTCGTACTGCAGTTGGTGCAGTGAGTGATATAAAATAGTGGCTAAGCCTTGGGGAGTCGCTTCTGGCGAGTGGAGGGTGAGTGTTTTCTTAAAAGTTTTGCCTTCACTACTAGTGGCAATGAGGCGAATGGCAACTTCTTGCTGATGGAGTACTGTCTCTTGGGTTTCGTAGGAAAGGGTGGCACGAACGATGTCTTCTTCTGCTTCTATGTGCATCCAAGGAGCGATGGCACCCTCGACAAGCTCAAACGGGAGGGTACTTTTTCGAGAAAAATGGTGTAGGGTAATAGAGGCTTCAGGCAAGGAAGCCAGAAACGGTATTTGGCTTTGCCACCAGGTGATAGATCCGGCATTTATGGGGCGAGTGGTGATCTTTTGCTTGATCCTAGTAGAACGAGAGCCGACAAGGTCTATGGTTAGGACCATGGCGTTAAACTCTTGGCCATTGGAGCCCTCAGGGTAGGCGTCTACTTCGGTGCTTGTCCAGCTATCATTGTCTGACTTGTGGGTTTTTTCGTATTTTAGCAAAACAGAAGGAACTTGTAGATCGTACCTGGGTGTGACCTCTAGGGCGCTGAGCTTTGAATATTCCAGATTTAAGCTAGGCATGTCAGCCCTTGGCCTAAGGTGTAGAGTTGGAAGGGGGAGGGTAGCATAGTCAAAGTAGAGCACCGTATCGGGTGACCAGCGCAAAAGCCGCTGGAGAGCTTCGGCACAGCTGATGTCCTTTACCTCATCAAAGGGAATAGTAAAATTTAGCCCTAGGCTCCCCACCTGAAAAGGAGCACCAGCGGTGATGGCGTAGTTTAGGATTTCTTGAATCTGATCTTCCACACTTAGGGCTGTACCGTCTAGGCTTTGGCCCAAAATCAGCCTACCCTTATAGATCGATTCTAGAGTCGGTTGGGCTTCGTTTGGGGTTTGGTTTTGTAGCCACGCTTGTTGAAAAACCAGGTGCTCTAGGTGCCACCAGGGGCCAGCGATATGACAGGTTTGATAAGATTCTGAGGCGGTACTCTTATTTTCTAGCTTGGTAATAATGCCGTGAAACCAGGGTCTATCTTCTTTTAGAATACGAATAGAGCTATTGGCCTTAAGGCCCAAGGTATTGGGTAGGGCTTGTTTAAAAGAAACCGTATCAGCGGCTTGATTGACTAGCTTTCTTTTGAGCGTAGTAATTTTAGCACTTTCAAAAGAATAGACTTGGTTTTCGTATTGGAGTGACCACATAGGTGAAATGAATCAAAGGTGAAGCGGAAAGTTAATCATTCCGAAGGGCGATGATGTGGCTTTGGAGGTCCTCTAGCTTTTCGACAAGGATGAGGAGCTCTTTCTCGAGCTGGACGCAACGCAGGTCTATCGAGTGATATTGTTGAATAAGGTCTGAGACCCGGCAGCTAAGGTGAAAAATGATATTATCCATAAGGTGAAGATGCGTTTGAGTTGAGTTGTTTAGGAACTAATAGTGAGTGATAGGTTAAGATAGTTGAATTGTTGTGTTGTAGGGTGTATTTGAGTAGAAGGGGGGAGGGGGTAGAGGTTTAAAAGGGAGGTTCTTCAGAAAAAATGCCCCCAATAAGCGTATAGGTGTGAGTGGTAGAGACATCCTCTAGCGACCCGTCGACCTGAGTGATGATAGCGTTATGCAGGTAGTGAACACTCTCGTTTTCTATGATTTGGGCGTGGCCCTTAAGGCCTTGAAGCGTGGCATTATGGCTGAGAAGAAAATCCTTCGCGTTTTGGACTGAGCCGTGCTGGCGAGTGACAGAAAAACTCAGCGTGGTTTGTGTATTCCCATGATCATAGGCGTGGACTTGCGGACTATGGATAAAGGTAGCGACGTGAAAGTGGCGCTTCTCTCGTAAAGAAAGGTTATGGATGTATTCGCTATGATGGCCGTCGGAAGCTATCAGTGTATCGAGAATTTGAATATGCATAGAAATAAGATAGAGAGGTTAAGCTTGATCTAGAGGCATTTTAAGGCTGGTAAAAAACTCTAGACGAAGGAGGTTGTAATTTTTTTTGGGAAAAGGCTCCAGGAGCTGCCAGGGATTTTTAGGGACGAGCTGGAGGGCGCTCTTCCAGTTTTCTAGCGGTGGCACCCACAAGTGGAGCGACTGAGAGATGATTTGGGCTAAGTGAACCAGCGAGACCTCCATTTGGGTGCTAAAGAGATTGTGTATGAGGTGAAGGTGAAGGTTGATAGCATCATAGACAGGCCCCGCTACCCCCAAGCGAATAGCTGTAGGCATAGGGGGACTGACTAGAATACTCAGGCCTAGCTGCGATTGAAGGCTTGTATTTAGGATGTATTCATAATTGAAGGGTTGCTTGGCTAGCACCGTGTAGGGTGCTAGCTCTGGATGGTTTTTGAGATGCGTGAAAACGGCATCTTGAAGGGCAAGAAGTGACATAGTTTAGAATGGACGGAGCGTTTTGTGTGTATAGGCCTTAGGACGGGCACCATAAGAAACCTGAGATAAAGTGCCAGGGGGGAGGGGAGCGTCTGGCAAGAGTTGGGCCTTATTTTGCGCCACGTCCCTCAAGTACTGGCGAGATTCTTTGACGTTTCGGAGCTGGTCTTCCGATAAGTTTAGACCGGGGAGGCGAGTGCTTAACAAATCCACTGCTATGTGGCAGGTATGTGTTTTTAGCTGAGCTGGAATGCGAAACGGGTACTGGAGCGCGCTAGACGGGTGCCTTGCAAAAACGATAGAGCGCACATAGCCGATGGCATCTAAGAGGACATCGGGCATGGGATCATCGTAGCCTTGGTGTGTGATGAAGGCCTGAAGGGCGTCTAGCTGGCCAGGGATACAATAAGGGTAGAGGTCTTTGGTGTGGAGTGTAATCCAGGTAAGGTATTTAGGATGCATGATGTTATTATTGTTGTACACTTGGGAAAACAGGTCTTTTGCTCCCTAGGTTCGGGCTTCGCTCTGTGAGCTACGCCCGACACGTCGGGCTTCAGGCTACGCTTTAAAAGCTTCGCCTGACACGTCGGGCTTGCGAACTTCAGGCGCCGCTCTTCGAGCTATGCCAGACAGGACGCCTGACACGGCAAGGGACAGGCTGGTTCTTCATTTGTTTCGCCTCGCCCAGAAACCAAAATATTTGTTTTCTGAAGAAGTGTATGGTGAGTGGAGAGAGAATTTTTAGATAAGGGGGGCCCTGGGAATGACCGTGGGCCCCGTAGGATGGTTGTTTAGGCGATCGTGAGCTTTTCTAGGCCTAAGGGTGAGGTGAGAACGATATGAGAGTAGTGTTCTACGCTAATATCCGTATACTTTGATCCCTCGTGCTTATAGACACGAAAGTTGCTACCACTCATAGGCGTTATAAAGCGCTTAAAATTAGACGGCTCATCCTTTGTGGCGCTATCTTGGGCAAAGAAAGCGTAGATGGCATGGCCGGCTAAAAGGCTTTTAGCATTTATGGCTGATTGATAACGGGCTCTTAGGATCTTAATATCCTCAACAAGGAGGTTTTGAGCGAGGTCTTCTAGCGAAAAGCCCAAAGACCGGTTACTCAAATGGGTATCTTGTGCGGCGTAGGAGTTTAGGCGGGCCTCCCAGGCGCTTTCCCCAAATATCACCCTATTGGGACGAAGGCCGCTAGCGTTTGTAGCCGTATTCAACATGGTTCTGACTAGACCGTCGGGATTGCAGACATCCCCGTTATGGGGCATATTGACGTCTGTATTGTGAGCGGAAGCGTCTAGGAGGGCGATGAGCCTTCGAAGCTCATTTCGATAGAGCCTTTGCAAGAGTAAAGCAACGTAGCGTTCCTCGTAGTTATCTTCTGCGATTTCATCATGGTCTAGCCGGATAGTGAGGCCCTTGTTTAGCGTTTTTTCATAGATGCTAGTACCGCTGTATTCGACTCTTTTGAAGCTGCTGCCGGTAGAGCGAATATCGTCTAGTTCGGAATAAAAGGCCTCTGTATTGTCTGCTCTTTTAAATTCGAACCGCCTTGGAACCAGGACGGGAGGAGCGATAAAATCTAGCAAGGCCTCCAGGTTTTCGCTATCCTTCCACCCACTGCTAAAGGCAGTGAGGGGCTCGGAATAGTAGGCGCTATTAAAGCGGCTTTCGTTTGCACTGATGATGGTATTTTCGATGATGGTTTCGTTTGGCATAAGTATTGGGATTGATATTGATATGAGTATGGGTACTGATTAGTATTATTATTGGTATTGGTATTAGTATTAGAGTGTTATTGGTTTTTTTGGATAGGGAGAGGTTTAGGTTTGGGTTTAGGATGAGCTTTAGGTTTAAGGTAGAGTGATAGTAGAGCCCAAGGTAGGAGTGAACTCTAAGAGCTCCCCGGCAGAGGCGTTATGCAGCGCTACCCCGTAAGCAAAGTAAGCATTGCCTCCAGCAAGGCCTTGTATGGGGACGGCTAGGCCAGCGTTATTGCTGGTGATCGCCTGGCCTTGTACAATATCTCCTGCGGTTCGAATGAGGCAGGTGGCACCGTTTGAATTGAGCACTTGGATGTTTACTGGCTCGCCTGCCTTGGCCTCATCGGTATTGACCCCAATGGCGGCATTGCCGTCGGCAACTCTGTTTGTCGTTACTAGCTGAATACACCCAGCATCAGCATGGAAAGCAACAAAGCAGTACTTTTGATTGAGGTCTGCCGAGGCCTTTAGGCTCAGGCAGCCGTTTTTGTGTGTGCCTCTTGCGGTATTTGCCATTATCAGGCGCTGAGGACGAGAAGAGCGGAGTTTGAGTTTTATTTTCATGAGTGTTGTATTGAGTTTAGGATTTAGGTGGTTAACAAAAATGAGCGTGATAGAGCTGGGGGTGGGTGTGTTTTAGATGGTTCCAGGCGGACGTATAGTCGGTGTTGTGCTCTTTCATATGGTGGTGCACAAGAGCTAGGAAATCTTGAGAAGGTGTGTGGCTAGGAGTAAAACTGAGGGCATTACTCAGCGCGTAGGTTTTCAATCCAGAGCCATGGAATAGAGGAGTGGCATTAGAAAGCGCCTCGCAGGGAATATTGGGATGATTGGTTAGGCCAATAGAGATCAGCCTTATAGGCGTATAGGTGCCTTTTGCTGTCTTCACCATTTCCCAGCGAGGTGAGAGAAATTTGTAATGCTTGCCTTCCACAAGCTGAGCTCCTTCTTTTGATAAGTTCAGCTGTATCCAAAGACCATCGGCTTTAGCGTCTAGGCTTTGGGTCCATCCATAGGCCTTGGTATCGGTATGGCCTGGCTGGCCTGAAAAATGAACATCATCGGGGTGCCCAATATAGAGAGGGACGCCTAGAAACTTTCGCTTTAGCTTGTTAAAAAGTGAGTTAAAGGTATGAGCAAGGGCCTTACAGGCACTATGGCTGACCTCTTGCAGCCCTTGGAAGTGAGGGTAAACCCCATAGTCGAAGAGCTTGACAGGCTTTAAGAGCGTTTGGCTCTGAAGCGTCCCTTGGTTAGAGGGATGGAAGCAAGTAGTGAGTGTATCATTGTGTTTCATAATGAGAATCAGTGGATCAGTGGGTGAATGGTTTAGATGGATGGTTTTTAGTACTTACAGGTTAAGTATCATAATGCTGAACTTGCAGGGGGGAGGGGGGTGTGCTGCTTTGGACAGGAGAGATGCCGAACCGTTCAGAAAGGTCTGTTTGCGATAGGGGAAAGCCCATAGCGTGTAGCTTTTGACAGATTTCGAGCTCGTAGAGCTTGCTACTATGGTTTTGAGGGAGAAGGTGAAAGTAGGCCTTAGGGTGGGGGGTATGAAAGAGGTGTTGGATGAGAATGCGGTCTACCTGAAAGTTTAGCGTTTCAGAGATAAGGGCGCTGTCGTGCGCTTCGAGTATGGCGGCTTCGTCGTCTTGGAGTGAGGCGCCGGTAGCGTTTTTCTTGGATAGAGTACTGAGGTCTGAGCCTCTCCAGAGGGCGATGAGGGCTCTATCCATCCTATCTACTAGCTGGGGGTAAGGGAGTGTGCCACGAGAAGACAGGTCTATAGATTCTATCTTTGTGCCTTCGTTAAGAAGAGCGTGAAACTCTGCGCTAAAGTCTGCCACGGCGTTCTTTGCTAGCTCCCACTCATGGCTCCCAGGCATGGCGTCTGTTGTCCCTTTGACGCCTGGCATACCGTTTCGCTCGCAATAAATCAGCCAATCCCTCAAGGGAAGGTGTTTAAATAGATAGGCTATCGATGAGGACTCCATCAGGCCTTCCCCTTTGGTTACCAGCCAGGAGCCCTTATTGACAGGTACTCCTGCCCCCTGAGGAGAAGAGAGAAAATGGAGCTTGCCTTGCTTTCTTTCAAAATGCCAAAGGGGAACAAACTGAAAAGTAGCGCTAGGATAGGGCTGGGTAGGAGAAAAAATGATTTCGTGTACGGCGTAGTGTTTGCCGATAGCATCCATCATTTGCTTCACTAGCAGGGCTAGGCCGCCGTGTTCGTTTTGATCACACGCGTGGGTACAGGTGAGGTGATTATAAAAATATTCAAGCGCCTCTTTGTGTGCGAGCGCCTCTGGGCTAGCGTCTAGAGTGAGGATTTCCCAGCGGAGCCTAGAGATAGCGTTTTTACGTTTAGAGATGACCCCTTGGAGGACGTCGTCCCTTCTTTCGATAGCGTCCCACAGCTGGGCTGCGGGTGCAAGATACCCCGCGTGAAAGGCGTCTAGCACTTGACTGAGGCGCTCTGGACTGAGGCTACGTATGGGATTAAAACTGTGACGGCCTAGGCTTTTGTGAAGCGATGAAGAGTGCAGTTTCATAAGTATGAATGTTTTTAGGACAGAAAAAGATATTTATAGGAAAGAGAGGTTTATAGGAATAGGCTGTGAGAGGGACGTTTGAGGACGGTATAGTGAGCAGGGGGGAGGGGTTTTTGAGTTTGGGCAGCGTGTAGGGCGAGAGCAGCCGCCCAAAAGTGGTCGGAATGGCCGTCCTTAGACCTTGGGGCGTCGAGCCTAGGGTTTCCGGCGAAAGTAGTGATTTTTTGGATGCGATTGAAGTCCCCTCTTAGTTCTGGAGAGCTAGGAATACGAAAAGCATGGCTCTCCAGGCTAGATTTTAGGCTATAAGCGAGTGCTTCCTTCGTCCCTGAAGTAAACGTGACCCCTTCGATACGGCCCTTAGAGTATTGCTCTTTAAAGTTTTCAGCAAATTGCCTTCCAAGGCCGCTTTGATCTATACACACACGCCGTAAACCTGGACAGGCAAGAAAATCGTGCAGGAGCTGGGCTTGCTTTGAAAAGGGTTGATGGTGTAGGCGAATCACTTTGCGCGTAAAGTATAGGCCGGCTTCTTTTTGAATGAGATAAAAGACGGTAGCATCGTG